>Ga0194121_10002126_pt1 | contig 31991 bp, 55 predicted proteins | sample TA2MahCa50mmetaG_FD_148609 | JGI IMG/M metagenome (GOLD analysis project Ga0194121, IMG submission 148609) | Freshwater microbial communities from Lake Tanganyika, Tanzania - TA2015020 Mahale Deep Cast 50m | ecosystem: Environmental > Aquatic > Freshwater > Lake | place: Tanzania: Lake...
GTCGGGCGTCTTGGTTTTCGCGCGCTTGCGGGCGCAGGTTGGCGGGGTATGGTTCTGGCGTCATCGAACACCGCGACTGCTTGGCTACACGCGGCTAGCGTAGCCGGATGACTCTCGCTTTACGAGGCACCGGGACCACCTCTCACGGGGTGGTCTTGTTGTTTACACCCACGCCCCGCCAACCGAAGCCCCGCCGGCCTTGGGCACTTCCGTCATGACCCGATAACGCGTCTCGTCCGCTACGTGGTCTTCCGTCTCACTGTCGATGTCGTCGGGCTTCTTGTCGTCGCGCAGCAGCGTGGGAACGGTGCGGATGAATTGCCGGCAAGCGTCGAACACGAGTAGCCCCGGCTTTTCCATCGGCGTCTTTTTGGCGTTACTGAAAAGCTCGCGCATCTTTTCCCATCCTTGCTTGCGCGATCCCGGCCCTTTGTTGGCCGGCGTCCAGCGCACGCCTATGCGCTCCATTGTGGTTGCGATGCTTTCGTTGCTTAGGCCCGTGCCGTTGTCGAAGATCGCAGAATCGGCGACACCTTCATGGATGCGGAAACCCATTTGCTTTTCACGCTCGATGATCCCGCGCGCTATCTCAGCCGCGAGCATGGCGCATCCCGTGTTGGGCTTGCCGTTCCACCCGTACCATTCCGCAATGCGTACCCACGTCCCGCGGGCGATCGTGCGTGATACGCCTTTAGGCTGTTCGCCGTTAGACTTCGCCCACCAGCCCACGCTAAAGGGCCGCGCGCTGCCCCAATCGAATGAGCGCGACAATTCCCAACTGGCTGGCACCTCAAACGGCTGGACGATATGATAGCCAGGCTCCCATACGTCGCTGAATATGCCGCCCGCGGCAATGTCCCAATCCCCGAAAAGCCACGCCTTGCGCTTGGCTTCGTCTTCGATGCCTTCAAGCGTGGCGATGTAATCCGGCTCTGCGTACAAGAGTGCTTCGTTTTCTTTGGTGTCGCCATGAATGCGAACGCGCGGCCAGCCGTTCGGCGTGTCGCGTATGATCTTACCTGCGGGCGCCGGATCGATAAAGCGCGCTTTCACCCATCCGTGGCCAACGCCCCACGGGTTGCACGTCGAGCGGTACATGCGCGGCATGCCGGGATGCGATGAGCGATTGCACGCCTTCATGCTATCGTAGCAATCCGACGTTGCCCAATTAGTCAATTCTTCCCAGCCGATAAAGGGGTATTCGTGGCCGTGAAAGTTCCAGTAATCGTCCGCGTGCTGCATGTGCCGCAGATACAGGATTTCCCCTTCTGGAAACGTCCACGAGTGCTCGGCCTTGTTGTAGACGGCGAGCGGGAAGATTTTCCAGAACCATTTTTTAGTCTTCGCTATGACGTCCTCAAGCTGCGGGAACGTCTCGCGGAAGATGACGCCGCGCCAGTTCTCGCCGTGCCCTTTGCCGACGTGCTGCAAGAATGACATCAGCAGGCCCAGCGTCTTGCCTGGCCCGCGTGGCCCTTCGTACAGCGCCTCGCGCACGGGGCACGAGACAAACCAGGCTTGGCTGCCGCCTTGGGGGGCTAGGACGACGTTAGGCATTGAATCCCGAAGCCTTGAGCGCAGCGCGGCAGATGGCAAGTGGGGCGGTGGCCGCTTCGGCATGGCCATCCGTGACAAGTGGGAACGTCATTACACCGCCATCAAGCACCTCCCCGCGATGGTAGAAAAAACACAGGAAGCCAGCGTTTCCTCCATTGATGGTTAGCGCCATGCCCTTCGTGGCCATATGCTCCACCACTTCCCAGGCGTGGGCGATGTTGGTCGATGGCGACATTTCCTCGTAGCGGCCATGGACACAAACCCCAGCCGCGTTGGCGTGCTCAACCCTCCAGCCAAAGACCTTCTCGACCACCAGCCGATCAACCTCCGGCCCCGGTTGCATGCTCATTTGACCGCCTCCGCTTCAACGGTTTTCATCTTCGCCCCCTCGACCATCTTCGCCCATTCGTCCATGCTCACAGGCGCAGGCACGAGCATAACGCCGCCCTGCATCTGCGACGTGTCGACGTGCTCGATTGCTTTGAGCTTAGGCGCAATGTAATTCGCTAGCTCTTTCGCTGCGTCTTTGATGTCGCTTAGCTCCGGAATCCTTCCGTCTATATCCTTGCCCATTGCGATGCGCGCGAGAATCTCGATCGGATCGCAGCCCATTTCCTGCAACTTCTCACGAATCGCAGCACGAGCCGCGCCGGTCTTGGGGGGCATGGGGACGCCTGTGGTTAGGCCGCGATCGGAAAGGGATTGAAGTTCGGTCACTTATCACCAATCCCGCGCTTGTTCTTCCGCGTCAAGGCGCTTTGCTCGCGCTTCGATTTCTTGAATGGCGATTGCCTGTCGCCTTGCTAGGGCGACCCGGTGGTTGTGTGACGCCAATTCATTCGCCCTACGTAACCGCCTGCGGTCCCTTGGCGATAGGAAGCGCGACATAATCACGCCGCCATTTAGGTAATCTTTGCCATCTGCTAGACTCATGATTCCCCCTTGGTAGTTATCCTTGGCACAGCCGCAAAACGTTCAACCGCAGGCGTAGGCCCGCCGCGGTACAGTATGCGCGGCGCTTTGCCCCCATCGGGCAATGCCTCGCGCCGTAAGGGCGGCAATTCCTTGACCGGCTCAACGGCTTGCGGCGCTAGCCGATACCACGCTTCATCGCGCTTGCCCGGTGCCGCCCTGTATTCAACCAGGAAGTAATTGTCCTTTACCAGCAATTGCCGCAGCGCTCGCGGCGATACGCCAAGCCACGCCGCAAGCTCTCGTCCGCTAATCGTTCCGCCCCTATGCGCAATCGCGCCGATGGCCCGCAAGCGCCCATCACGACGCCAGCGCTCTAGCGTTTCGCGCTTGCTGTTTGGGGTGTAGAGGGGGCTTTTAGGCATCACTTACCCCGCAGGCCGCCGGCCAGCGTGTGTAGCGTTATGAGCGCGATGAACACAACACAGCCGGCGCTATAGGCCGAAGGGCTGGAGACATGCGCCGACACGGAAACGGCCAAGCATGCGGCTTGCACGTAGTAGGCTATAAAGCTCATTACAGCCCCTCCCCTTCGGTGATGTCGCGTTGGATGCAGGCGATGCGCCCTTCCGCCGTCGCGGCGTCCGCCGTCGCCTTGGCCAGGGCAAGAATGGGGGCTCTCATTTCAGGTGCAGCCTCGGAAACATCGGCTGCATAAACAGGCCGAACCCAATGGCGACCGAATGATTCAGCGGAATAATGCGCCCTCCTATTGCCACATGGGTGACCACGCAGGTCTCGCCTGTGTGCTCAGGAAACTCCACGCATTCCCCGCGCTTCTTCCGCAGGGCGACTGCCCTGCACTGTGTCTTGCCCGCATCGTCCAGCAGGCGGTAGGTGGTGAGCTTGCGTTTCATTTGTTCAGACTCAGGTAGGGCTTCACGGCGTCACCTGTCCCGGCATGCGCTCATGCGGCTGGAACCACTTACGAGTCAAAACGCCGTCACGGTACACCGCAACGCGCATGCCTTGGGCGCACCTGTAGTCGCCCGTTACTGGATCAATGGACGGGTTGCGATCCGGCCCATAGACCACCTGCACGTCGCCGTTGTCGTGCTCGTGTTCGGCCACGATCGGCAAGCCGTTGGCTTGCTCGTACTCTGCGCGGGTAGGCGCATGACAGCCGGCAAGGGTCAGCAAGGGAAGCAGAAGCAGAAGGCGCATGGGGTTTCTCCTGTGGGGTGACATATCAACTGATCGTCAGTTGTCTAGCGATTTCATCGAGCAAGCGCCCGACGTTTAGTTTCCGCACCTTAGCCGCAGCGTCGAGCGTGCGCCAGGTGGACGGGTGACAGCGCAAAGCGCGAAGCGTGCGGGCCTCGCCTTTGGGTAGCGGGGGGCGGTGGGCGGGGCGTTTCATCGCATCCACCGCATATCAATTTCCTCCTTGTCGGTGATCATTATCACCTTGCCGGTGGAATACGGGTTGGCCTTCACCTTTTCAAGATGGGCCACCGCTTCCGCAAGGGTTTCGGTGCGCCCGCAATAACGGCCCTCGCCACGTCCATCGGCGGAGCATCCGTCATATAGGAGATACCAGGGGGTCGGGGCGTTCATGGGGCGCGTTCTCTTTGTGGGGTTAGTGGTCAATGTCTGATAATATCAATTATGGGTCGAATCCCGCTTGAACGCCACGACCCACACCCACGGATTTGCGTCCCATGAGCCGGGGCCGTTGATGGATTCCCACAGGGTGCGGAAGGAAGTCGATGGCATCGTGCAGATGTAGAACCCGGAATTGTAGGACTTCCATCCCGGAATCCCCAGGCAGTCGCCTGATTCGATGCCCTCGGCCATGGCGTCGGCCTCGCTGATCTCATTCAGTCGCTCGACGCGAACGCCCGTTATTTCCAGGGTGATGCGTGAGGCCCACCGGGGCAAGTGGATGCTGGGTTTCCACTGATAGGGATACCCGGCCTTGATGTAGTCCTGTCGTATTTGTTCCCCAAGACTGTCTTTCATGTCGGCTCGGTATGCCCACCTGCCAGTTTCGGCGTGGTGCCCGACGAACTCGGTGAACGTCTCGCGCACCCACAGGCGGTCTCCGGGCTGGCCAAGGCGGCACACTGAATATCGTTTGCCGTCAAAGGGGAGACCCATCCGTAGATATTTCAATGGAGTCGGCTTGATGATCTGCCGCGTCTGCGTCTTGCGGCCTTCCAGGATGGCGCGGACCATCGGCGCGCTGAAAAGGATGGGGCGGGTTTTCATCGGTTCATTGCTCCTCTGCGTGGGGCTGGCTCTTGTTGACCTTCTCGCCGTGCGAAACGTGCAAAACGGGCAAGCCCGTAGCATTGGCCAGTTCGGCCACGTGCTGCACGACACCAGCCGCAGCGCTGCGACCGCTCAGCGACGGGCCGTGCGTGCCCACAAGGCGCCAGGTCAACACGCCGTCGCGCTGACGACGTACAGCGCGGTACGTTTTGCCGATCCAGATCGGCATCGAGAACCGCGTGCCGCCACGGCGGAAGTTCGCGCAGCGTTGGCCGTCTCGGCCCCAGGTCAGGACCTCGGTGCCTTCGGTGATGGGGTTGGCGATGATGTCTTGCATATTGCCTCCGTGCGAGGGCGTGGGGTTATGAGCGAGAATCTAGTTGATGTGCTACGGGAAGTCAAGGGGTGATGCCAAGCCATGCGGCGAGGGCCTTCCCGGCCTTCTGCTTCTCTAAGGAAGCCAGCCACACCCGCCGCTGGCCGCTAGCCTCGCGCCAGGCATCGCACGCGCTCAGGTACTTGGCGCGGCGAATCTGCCCAACGTGACTAGCGAGGTTCGCCTGCGCGAACACATACCGCAGGCCCTTGCACGCTGAAACGTCGGCCAGTATTGAGTTGAGGCGGCGGCAATACTCGTCCGCCTCTTGCGCTTTGATGGCGGTTCTAATGGATGTCTCCACCCATCGCTCATGGTCCGCCTTCTCTTGAAAGGGGCGCATGAGGGCGGCGGTTCCACGATTGTAAGCGGCGATACTCATTTGAGGCTCCTTGCTGGCTATGCACGGGAACATACTTCCCGTATAACAGAAAGTCAATAGCCCCACCCCATCCCTCTAGCGGTGTGTCACACCAGCGGCGCCCGGCGGGTTGGGGTATTCCGCCGGCCTGGTGCGCCTGGCAATGTTAGCGGTCGATTATGTAAACGAGCGTTTATGTAAACAACCGTTGTCGTAATGAAGTTATGAGTGTGTGTGAGTTTATCTAATAGATATAACTATATATAATTACTATATATATATACTATATTACAACAACTTCACAAATTCAATACACACCCTCTCTTTTTGAATAGGGGGTGCCATGAATTTATGAATTTATGAATTTATTGAACTTCGGTGTCGTCGCTTGGCCCCATCACAAATTCAGGGCACACATACGTGGTCGTGGGCTTCAACGCCCCCTCAGACACAGCGGTCCGCACGGTAACACGCTTCCCCGCCTCTGCAAGATCCATTATCTCACCCAGCCCACGCTTGCCGATCCTTTGGAAGCGGCGCACAATATCCGATCGCGTACGCCCTTCCTTGCCGCTCTCGTGCACATAGCGGACCACGGCCTTTAGATCGCTCTCGATCTGCGATCCCGCCAGGTGGCGCGAGCCTTCCCATATCATCGCGCGTGTGAGGTGCTCAGCCACCTTGCAGGCCCATACCGCGGCCGATTCGTCGACCTTGGGCGCGTCAGGGTTGACCGACCATGCGTAGACCAGCGATAGCTGGTCAGCCTTCTGTAGCGTGCGCGTCCACAGCTTCCGCAACGGCGAATCCCCCATGCGGCTTTCGAGCGCGTCGCATTCTTCTTCTAGGTTCGAAAAGACCGCCTCTGCCTCCGGCGTACGACCAACCGTCACCGGGTCAGGGTTGGAGTTGGCCAGCCCCCGTGGCGTGGCCATATTCCAAGCGCGAATGGCAGCGACCAACGCTGACGACATAGCGCCCTTCTCCGGCCTCTGGCGTGGCGGCTTGTTGTCCGATGCCTGAAAGACCCACAAGCGCGCTAATAGGCCATCCTCGACCGACGTAGCCCCCAACGCTTGCCACGCTTGGTCCGGCACCGCCGTACCGTACAGGCAGACGTGGGGCTGATTGATGACAGGATTTTTAGCCGCATCGGCATAAGCCTTGCCCTTGTAAACGGTTCCAGCGCTTGAATACAGCTTGAGCAACGCGCTAACAATCCCCACCAGATGCGAGCCCGCGCGAGGGTTAGCGATCGCAGCCAAGAGCTTCCCGATTTCATCGACCTGGAACAACTGCACCGGGGCAGCAACGAGCGACGACACAAGGCCCGACTCTGACGCGAAGTCTTCCGGCCCGATCAATTCATCGGCCGCAGCGGCACACAGAACCTCTTTGACTGCCGAGCGCGCTCGATCCTTACCGCCGCCCGTTTCACACAGCCCCAAGGCGTACAGGTTCGCACGTCCACCCGTGACCGTTTGCAGGCGCCGGCCGATCAAGGCCCCGCACGCAACCAGCACCGCCGCAAGCGCAAGCTCCGGCTGCCGGCGATGACTCGTGCGGTTGATGTAGTCGCACCACTCATTCACGATGCCCGGCACGTTCAAAAGATCCGCAGGAAAGTTCCCCGGATTCTCAACGCCTGGCTCTGCCACGAGCTCAGCAGCCGCGCCCTTGGCATTCAGTAAGAGCGTATCACGCACCGATGAACCGTGTAGGCAGTTTTCTACGTTGACATCGGACATACCCTTATCGCCGCACCATTGCGCGACCGATCGGATTTCCCGATCCTCAATCACGCGCCCATCCGACAGGTCAAGCCGGCCGATGAACACACGTAGAGCGGCCTCGATTTCCGCAGGCGTTGCGCCCATGTTGCGCATGAGCGCCGCATACAGCATCAGCGCATCATGCCGACCACCTTTGATCTTGGCACTTGCTAACTGCTTACTGCCCGCCGCTTGCTTGCGCAGTGCGTCGACGATCCACGACGGACATTCCGGCGGTTCCTGGCCTTCTTCCGTATCTATCCACTCGTAGGTAGGCCCATGCGGATGCACGCTAGGCGGCGCGACCACATACCCACCATTTCCGCGCGTATCGATGCCGAGCCCCAAGCGCCCGCCGCTGATCGTCAAGCCCGACCCTTGCGGGAACCTGAAAAAGTATTGCATACCGCCGCCGCCAGTGCGAACGGTTGGACAATCCGGCAACGGCATAGGGAATGACCGCAGCGCTTCCGTAATCGTGCGCCCTGGCTTCTCGTCGACATCAAGCACAAACAAGCCCGACGCTTCGCCCGTAGCAATCGCCACATTATACCCAGGGTCCTCATCCCACCATTGACGAATCAAATTCGCATCGCGCGTCGCGTCTTTGAATCCGTTCGGCGTAGCAGGCACCTTCGTGCGCGGCAAGCATGGGAAGACGGACCAGCCCTGCGCGGCATATGCCAGCGCAGCATCACGAAAAACGCTCATGGGTTTTCTTTCGTTTTTATCTCGGAGTGCCGAAAAGGATTCCTACAAGACAGTAGATCCATAGTGGAACCTGCGACGCAAGCAAGACGACAAGGCCAGAGCGGAATTCAGGGCTCACGCGTCACCCCTCGGCGCATCCGGCAGCGTCGGATCAATCCCCAGCAACCAGCGCAACGACCTCTCCGCTTCGGTGAATGTGCCCTCCTGGAGGACTAGCCGCCCGCCCTCCCAATGCGTCGAATCGTAGGACAGACCCGTGGGCGTGCGGTAGATGGTCAGCGTCCTGTCTGCCGCGCGCAGGGTTACGCCAGGGTCTTCGTCCCCACCCCGCCCAATCGCAGCGGCGAGGGCGGCGTGCATTATCGCCCGCGCGTTGTTGTTTTTATTGATTCCAGGCACCAGGAAGTCCAGCACCTCGCCCACCTCGGACGGGTCGCCAGAAAGCGATACAGGCGCGGAAAGTGCCGCATCCACCATCCCCTCGCTCACCGTCACCGGCTGCGCTGGGCGGGTGTTCCAGTGCTTGAGCAACGCAGCAACCGCATCGTCTTCGGTAAGCGCGGAATGATCGACCGTGAGGTGACAATCAAGGCAATGCGCCTGCGCTGACCAGTAACCATACTCGCCCAGCCAAGTGTTCAGCTTGACGGGATGCGTTGGCGATCCGCACAGAGGACACGGCAAAAGCTCGCTGTGTGTGGTCATGGCTTGGCCTCCTTCGTGGCGTTCTTCGCGCCTGCGACAATCGATGCGATTGGCTCGCCGGACCTGATGCGCTTTGCAAATGTCGTCTGTTGCATGCCGAGCTTTCGCGCCCAGCCGCGACCAGAAAGAGTCTCGCCTTCGTGTGTAATTAGCTTCGTTCTTCTGCTGTTCCAGGACTGCTCTAGTGGCCTTGCCCATCGGCAATTCTCTGGCGAGTAGCCCTTAGAGTTGTCGATCCGGTCTATGCTCATCCCTGGTGGCCTCTCGCCCATATCGGCGAGGAAGTTGAGAAATGAGCCGGCCCACCGCTCGCACATCCCAATGCCGGCGCCGCCATAATCATGGTAGTTCTTATTTGTTTTACTTAGGCACCTTGCGCGCATATATTTCCAGGTCCTCCACGTCGGCGAGCGGCCGTGTCGCGTTGCGTAGCCGTGTTTCTTCTCAGGCATGCCCACCCCCAACCCGCGCCAGGAAGGCGTCGATCTTGCTGCGTAACTCATCTACGCCCGCGCCGATTCCGGGGTATTCCTCGCGCAAGACATTCTCACTGCGCCCTTCAGCATCAGTAACCGCAATGTACGGCAGGGCGCCCACCAACAACTTCGCAGCCTCATCCCGCTGCGCCTCGGCCTTCATGCGCAACTCATAACCTAGCGTCACCTCCTGCTGATATTCCTTGCGCGTCAGCCCGCCCGGCTCCCATCCATCGGCTTGCATCTGCGCCAGCTTGGCCCGCGCCTCGTCGCGCTCCTTGATAACTGCGCCGATCGTTTTCTCGGCAAACTTCACGCCGTTTAGCGTCGCGTCGAGTTGCGCCCGCAGGGCGCGCCGGTCATTGATCGCTTGCAGCGCCCATGCCCGCATTTCCGTGGACAGGTTGGAGTTTACCAACGCAACCGACAGCGGCGTGTCGGGGTAGTCGATTGGGTCGCTGTCGCTCATTTGGTCGCCTTTCGCTTGACGTTTCTGGCCCGCATCAGCGCCCGCATCGCATCGTCAGGATCGACCCAATCGACAACGCGGCAGTTGTGGAACTCCGCTTGGTCCCACTCTGGCGGGTCAAACATCGTCACCCATCCGAGCCAGCACTTGCCGTCCCACAGATAGCACGCGCCATGCTGTCCGCTCGCGTTCTGAACGGTCACAAGGTAGACGCCTGGACGCGGCGGCTTCTTAGTGCCGTTGATTGGGTCGGGGAGCTTTCCCCCGCGCTTCGCTTTCGGCTTGGTCGTCATGGCCGGCCTTTCTCTTTCGCATCCGGCGGTGCCGGCCTGCGCTTCGGGTTGTTTTTCACGACATGAATCCCGCGCTGGCGCAGAATCGCCCTAGATGCTGCCAGCATTCCGGCGCGGAAGTCGTCGTGGCGATTCCATATGCTTTCACGTCTGTGCCCCTTCCACCAATCGCCGGCCTCTGCGAATGCCATGTCCTCAAGCTCTTGCTCGGTGATGCAGGCGTTGCCCTTCGTCATCCACACGAAGCGGCGAATGCGCAGGCGGTCACGGATGGATTGCCACGTATCAACAAAGATATGAAGGGCTGCGATGCCGATGCAAATCGCGCCGACCACACAGCAGGTGCCGACCATAAAGTCCATGATGCTCATGACAGCTTCACCCCCCCCAGCGCGGCGAGCGATCGCTGTAGAACTTCGATTCGTTCAAGACGGTCCTCGCCGATTGCCTCAAAGCGTTCAGCGTCCTTGAAATGGACGCCGACAGCCTGCGCCGCCTTCGCCACCGCCAGGAGTTGCGGAAGGGCGTTACGCATGGCGACGATGAGCGCGGCCGTGGCAATATCTTCGGCCCATTGGGCTGTCGGACCATTGATGATTGCCATGCGATGATCGGCGCCGTCTCTGATTTCGTCTTGCACAGATGCCCACGGCACCGGCACTGCCTCCGCGTGCAGCTTGGTGAGGTGGTCGAGGATGTTCATTTGCCTTTCTCCTTCGGCTTTGGTTTCACTGATCCGCGAAGCACAAACCGCGAACGCTTGCAAATTGGGCAATGGAATTTCTGCACGTCTGGCAGCCATCCCATCGAGCGCTTGCAGCATCGCGGCCATGCCATGCTAATATCCGCGCGCTTTCTTTAGTTGTTTCTCTAGCGCTTCGGCGCGCACTTCGTAGCGCTTTATGCGCGCCAAGACTTCCGGCAGCTTATCAACTGGAACGGACACAAGGTCTTCGCGCAGAACGCGCGCAAGTCTGCGGCATTGGTGCGCGCGCTCTTCCATCAAGTCATGCTCTGCGTTCATAGATCCTCAATGCGGATGACGGTGCACGGGCGACCCTTGGTCCAATCGTGCACGTCCGGCGGCATCTGCGAGCATGTAAACTGCTCGTAGAAAATAGAAGCGCAAGCGTCTTTGTCGTCGATCAAAAGGCCGACACGCACGAGCGCGTCAACCAAGCCCTTGGCCCCGCCGATCAAGTTAGCGATGTCGGCGCACCTGACCTTGCGGTAAGCGGTTACGCATATCTTGCGTGGTCCTTTGGCCCGTGGGATGCTGGACGCCTGGACACGCAACGCCGTTTCCGCGCGCTTGGTGTCGCGGTGACGCTGCGACCAATGCCAATGATCGCGCTTGTTCTGGCTTGGTATTTCGTAGCTGATGACTGCTTGCATGTGGGTGTAACCTTGCATCAGAATGGGACTTCATCATCAGTCGGAATCATCGCCCGATAAGCCGGCTCGGCTTCGTCTGCGCCCGGTTCTGGCGCTGGCATGTCGGGGCGTTCGTGAAACTCGCGCCCAACAATTTCCGGCCACCTTCCGCCAAGGCGAAGCAGTAGGCGCTTGACCAAGCGAACGTCACCAGCGTTGCGCAGTTCGTCGAGCTTGTCGAGTGCTTCAAGCGCTGACGGCGGGGCACTCGCGCCGGGCTGGCTGGTGATTTCTTCCCACCACTTTTCCGCCTTGTTGCGCGCGAATCCCGTATGCCCAAAGCACACCCACTCGCTCACGTCTTGCCGGAATCCGTGCGAGTAGGTGACGCGCAAGGTTTGCGGCGCGTCTTTGACCTTCTCTTGCTTGCCGGTCGCTGCGTTCAGGCGCTTTTTGTTGTGCACGGCCCAATCCCATGACGTTACGTCCACCCATTCTTCGGTGTATTCCACCAGCGGCGACACGTCGTGCGCGAATTCGTCATGCTTGGCAGTCTCTCGCGGGAAGACATGGCCGCAGCAGTGACAGGTCACGGCCGCAGCGGGCAAGATTTCCTGACATTGCGGACACGTCTTGGTCGGCGCGTCAACCTCGCCCTTAGCCTTGCGCTTCTCGCGGATTTCGATGGCATCAACCGGGCCGTGCTCACTGATGACGCCGGCCATATCAAGTACCAGGCAATCACGCTTGCCCGCATCGATGCGCAAGCCGCGGCCAACCATCTGCACATAGAGCCCCGCGCTTTGCGTTGGGCGCAGAAGTGCGATCAAGTCAACGTGTGGCGCGTCAAAACCAGTCGTCAGCACGCCAACCGATACCAAGCAGCGCAGGCCCTTGGCCTTATATCTTCCGATGAGTTCCGCACGCTCATCGCTTGGCGTGTCGGCCACGATTACGGGTGCCTCAATGCCTCGCGCAGCGAGCGCGGCCGACACCATGCCGGCATGCTTGACGCCACAGCAGAAGACTAGCCACGTCTTGCGGTCGCCGCCGTAGCGCATGAGTTCATCGCACGCCGCCGCAACCTTCGCATCGTCGGCCATAACGTCTTCAAGCTCGCCAGCGATATACTCGCCGCCGCGAATGTGCACGCTCGACAGGTCAGGCGTGCCGCCGTTCTTGCCGCGCAGCGGGCAGAGAAAGCCTTGGTCGATAAGGTCGCGGACCTTGGCCTCATAGCATACCGACTCAAAAAGCTTCCCCTCTCCGTGGATATACCCGCAATCTAGGCGGAAGTCCGTCGCAGTCAGGCCCACAAGTCGAAGGTTCGGATTGATGACGCGCAAGTCTTCTAGCAGCTTCCGATACATCCCTTCCCCATCAGTAGGGATCAGGTGCGCTTCGTCGACCAGCAGAAGATCAAAGCGACCAAGCTCGCACGCGCGCTTGTAAACGGATTGGATGCCGGCGCAGATGATTGCATCGTCAGTGTCCCGGCTCTTGAGTCCCGCGCTGTAGACGCCAACGGGCGCCATAGGGTCGCCCCATATACGCCGGATCGTGTCGGCAACCTGGCCGATCAACTCGCGCACGTGCGACAGGATCAGTACGCGCCCGCCCCATCCGACCGCATCCTTGGCCATTGATGAGATTACCGCGGACTTGCCCGCGCCGGTTGGCAGCACGATCAGCGTAGGCGACGGGCTCGCCCTCATGTGTGCGTAGGCCGCGGCTATCGCTTCGGTTTGGTAGGCGCGCAAGATCACTCGTCTTCCCCCTTGCGCATAACGCGCGGCACGTAGCCCATCAGAAGCGTTCGCTTGCGGTAGATCCAGCCATGCGGGCCGGCGACCTGTTCGACATACCACCAGCCCCACGGCTCAGTTGCAAGCGCTGCGAGAATCGCCGGCACGGTTCGCTCGCATAGCGTAGCGAGTTCGCCGATGCCTAGGCCTTCCGGTTTCTCGTCAAGTTGTTTGAGGATTTTTGCAAGCATAGGTCGCTCCTTGGGCGTACTCTGATGCCCGGTGTTGCCACCGGGACACAGGGTCACGCCCAAGGCGCGGCGCCAGTTGCCGCTTGCGGGGCAGGGACCGGAGCCGGAGCGATCGTACCGCCGCCCATCGATTCCACCTTGACCACCTTGTTTTGCAGCCCGCCGCCGGGGCGGGTGTCGGGAACAACCTTGACCGTCACGCGCACTACCTTGTTGCAAAACTCGTGCGCCGCTTTCGGCGTCATAATTCCGGTAGCGCGGCACAGCGCGGACAGTTGGCCTTGCCCGATCTGGACCGCTTGCGCGTTTGCGTTCTCAAGGTTGATGCGGTGAAAGACCGTGCGCTTAGCGTACTTGCCATCGGCCACGCGAAACTCCACGACAAGCTGCACGCCGCCGGGGGTCTTGGTCGGCTTTTCTTCACATTTGACGATCATGCACGGATATGCGCCATCTGGCAGCGGCTCGAAACCGTTCTCCGGCTCGACCTTGTTTGCGTCGAAGCCCTTGTTGAAAAAGTTCATACTTCCTTGCTTTCTGGTGCGGTGTGCACCGGTTGTGCTGCCGGAGCAGCGGGGGTAAATGCGGCGGTGATGCCGGCGAGGATTGGCGCCCAATTCATTGGGACTTCTGGCGGCAGGTTGTAGCGGTTCTTGGCCAAGTGCGTGGGCTGTTCGGTACAGAATAGCGCACGCTCGCCGCCGCCGATAGCGCGCACGCGCTCTTTATTGAAGCCCCTATCTTCGCTGTCCGTGAATACTTTATAATTCGCGCACAACAAAGCGTCGCAGCGCTCAATGGTCATGGGCATAATTGATTTATGCAGGCGCGGCTGGAAGCGATCGTACCCAGCGGTGCGCGGGTCATCGTACCGGCGGATTTCAAGATGGCCGATGAGCACGATAGCCAAGCCCTTTGACCGCACGACTTCCAGGCGATCGAGGAAGGAAGCCCACAGCGCAGCCACAAGCGGGAAGCCGCGGCCGTACGGGATGTCCTCGACCGCCGCAACGTGCGCTTCTTCGGCAACTTGACGGCAGGACAGAACCTCAAGCGCGGACACGCTGTCGATCACTAGCGCCTTGTAGCCGCTCGGCTCAGCCGCTACGGCATCGATGAGCGCGAGCGCTTCGTGCCAGGTCCTTGGACGCGGCAGGCGCGGAACGTCGAGCGCGTCGGCGCCTTCTTCCGCTGGAAGAATCAGCGCGCCGGGGAATGCGGCGCCCAATGTGGTCTTGCCGATGCCCGCCGGGCCGTACAGAAACAGGCGCGGCGGTCGCGGAGTTTTGGTAGTGGTAACGGGTAGAGGCATGGGGGTTCTCATTTCTGCTGCCTTGGCAGCGTGTGGGGTTAGTCGTCTTCTGATTCGCGCATGATTTCGTCGGCGTCATCGTCCAGCAGCCCGCTCTGGACATCGCGCGCCGCGCGGTTCTCTGCCGCGCGCCTAGCTAAGTCCATGAGCGTCAAGTCTTCCATCTGATCCATGCGCGTCTGATCGTGTATCGTGTGCAATATCTGTTCAATTTCGTCCCACAAGTCTTCCGTGAAGTCCTTGGGATTGCCGCAGATTAGCTCTTCTTCGATCTTATCCGCGCGCCGTTCTTCGGCGTATTTTAGCGCACTTTCGTACCGCATCATTTTGCGGCGAATCTGCGCGCCACGCGACGGAGTCGCGTCGTCTGGCGTTTCGTTTTTCATAAGCCCTCCAGGGGTCGGATGTGATTGTTTAGCGCAGGCCCGCAGCTTGCACGCGCTCCGCGTAGTCAAGCGCGTACTGCCGCGAGCGGCCGGCGAGTCCCGCATGGTATGCCGCACACGCTTCCGGCCATGATCCGGTCACATTGTAAAGCCGCGTCAACCATGCGCGCGTGAGCGATTCAGCAAGCACCGGGCAACGGTGCGCGCGCTCGCGTTTGCTGCTGACGCGCATGTCAGCCAGCACGGCGGGCGACAACTGCCACGGCCCCACCTCGCCGATCGCGCCACGCTTCCATGCTCCGCGCACGTCGCCAATCTCGCGCCAATCGGTGCCCGTCTCAACCGCAGCGATGCCGCGAATTACCCACGCCGGGACGTCGGCGCTGTGTAGGCTAGCGGCGGTTGCTGTAAGCAGCATCACGCCTAGCGCGATTGCCGCCAGAAGCGCCTTGGCGATTTCGCTACGACTCATGACAGCATCCGCGCGACGAGCAAGCCGCCAAGGACGCCGGCAACGCCGGCAAGCATGTAGACCAAGCCGCGCAGCGCGTCAGGTTCCGGCTCTGGCTGCGGTTCTGCTTTCAGCGTCACGTAGACCGGGCGACGAAAGCCCGACGCGCCGTCATCGGCCAAGGTGCGGTACTCGTCCAACATTTTTTCCAGGTCCGCGCCGCAGTTGGCGCAGATGGTCGCGCCCTGAACGTGCACCCAATCGTGGCCGCAGGTGTCGCGCTTGATCGCGCCGCGCAGGGCGGCGAGGCGTTCGATCATTGGGGCGGTAGGGTCGTAGGGCATATGGCCTCCGTGGGCGCTGTGGGTTATTTGGCTTTACGGCGACGAGCGCGCAAGCCAGCGGCTAAGAGTTCGTCAACCACGCTAGCGCGCGTGCGCTTTTCGCTAGCCTCAATCTTGGCAATCTCTGCCAGCGTTTCGGCGGTCGTGGTCGTGGTTAGTCTTGGTCGCGTTCTCATACGGGGCAACCTAGCAAGCTGATTCGGATTGCAAGTGCGACTTGTGCGACACGTGCGACACGAAGCGCAAGCCCTTTCAGCTAGCCCACTTACCAAGTGGGCACTTGCTGAATTTGTTTTGCGGCTTGCCAAGTCCAGAGCACCCGCAACCGCCAGAGGCAGTGCATTTGCCTTGCCAGCGGTCGCACGAATCGCACGCGATTTGCCGCGCTTTCTGCGTTTCTTCGTCGGCTTTCATTGGCTCAGGAGGCGCAGCGCGTATGGTTGGCTCCCATATCTGCGTGCCGTTGCCAATGCGCAAGCGCCCAATCCCAGCACGAATGTCGAGCGGTTCGCCTCCCCATCCGTTAGCCAAGAGCCAGCGCACCAAGCAATCCAAGCGGTGCCGCTCTTGCGCCGGCGGGCAGCCGGCTTGCTCAAGCAATGCTGAAAGTTCCGTCATCGTTTACCGTTACCGTGGCGCGTAGCGTCGTCGCGCATGTTGCTGCGTTGGATGAAACCGCTTTCGACACATAGTCTGGATCGGCGTCCGGAAGCGCGTTGAATGCGTTGTATTTCTCTCGCCCTACTCCGATCGTTCCGGAATATGCGCCAGCCGTTGCCGTGCGGCATAGGATGGTTGTTGAGCTAGTCCATACTCCGTCGCGGAGCGCCTTCCATACGTCTATTTCAGCCTGCCCGCGGCCCCATATAAAAGTTACATACGAATCGGCGGAATAGCCGCAAGCGAGGTTGTTATATGCCGAATACCCACGCCCGGCAAAATTCACTTCCAAAATCCACGAGCCGGGAATGCCAAGAGTTGCCGTGAAGCAGATAAGCAACTTACCGAGGCACGCCGGCGAGCCGAACGGGTCCGGCGCGCGCCAATCGATGTCGCATCCGGCTACGGTTCCGTCTATCGGCGCAAGAAGCGACGTACCCATATCAATACGCCGCAGACGCCAGCATCAGCATCTTTTTTGCCACGCCCGCGTCGCAAACGTCAATCTCGCGCAAACGTACATCGCGCGATGTTCCGACGAAGTGCGACGGGTCAATGGTGACGGTGTTGCTGCTGGGGTACGTGATCGTCACCTTGCCAGCCGAATCGATCTGCACGCGCGCCGTTGCCGAGTGATAGAAATCTAGCGCGCCGGCAGCCGTGACTTGGAAATACTGCCCCGATCCGAAGGTAAATTTGACGCCGTCGGTTGAGTCTACCGTAAGGTCCTTCACCGACGTAAGGTTGACCGACAAGTCGCCGCCGCCCGCGCCCGGCGTGCCGGCAACCAGCGAAAGCAAGTCGCTGCCATCATCGCGCGCCGGCAGCACTAGGCATTCACTTGCGGAAATCGAACGCACAACCGGGATTGTCATTGAGCCGGTAGTAAGTGCCCCCGCGCCCACGAGCGCGCCGGCTACCGCGTCGCTTAGGTAATAGGTAAAGCCAACGGCAGCCGCTAGCGTGATGCGGCCAGCCAACACAACAACGAAGCTAGAGCTAGTCGCGCTTTCCACGACGCCGCTATAGCGCGCGGTGTTCTCCGCGTCGGCGCGGGCTAGCGCCCATGTCCCGGCGTTGTTGTAGACTACTTGCCCGGCGGTGAAGCTATTGGCCTGCGTAATGGTCATGCGGAGACTATCGCCAGATGCGGCGGAATCTGCCGACCGCCCCACCGTCGTGGGCGCCTTCGCCGTTTGCTGCGCGACCTTCTCAACGCGCGCTTGCGTGCTGTTGAGCGCTTGCGCAACGGTGCCGCCAAGCGTTTGCGATACCGAGCCGCCGGATGCGGGCGACGATCCGCCGCCGCTCATGGCGGGCGTAGCCGGTAGCGTTGTCTGCACCGTGACGCGCGGTTGCTCGCCAAGTGAATAGTCGACCGACTCGACGGTGGTATAGGAGTCGACCACGATAGCGGGGTAGGGACCGGTTGCGCTCGCTTCCGTCACCTGGCCAATCATCGTTCCGATTGCAGCCCACGCCGGCAGGTAATCCGGTTGAGCCAGCGTTACATTGATTGACGTACGACGCCGGAACATAAAGGCCGCGTACATCGTGGCCAAGCGTTCGGCAGTCGGAAAGTCATTGCGGACAAACGTTGAAACGGTCACGCGATCGGCGGACCCATCGGCCTTTGCGCCGACGATCGTTCCGGCAACCGTGAACCAGAATTGTAGCGAATCGTCTGTGATAACCATCACGCGCCGCTCAGAGCCAACCGGCACGCCGTAGCGGTATTTGGTCACACTCACGCGCTGATCGCTTGGGATTCCAACCGTTACCGCCATCTTGGTGTAATTGAAAGTGCGCTTGAGCGAGTCAGTTTCCACCTTCTCGATTCGCCCTTGCCCATCGGATGCATCCGACCACGAGCCACGCGCGCACGTCTCCGGCGGATTGAACATCACGCGCAAGCCAGGCGTGCGCTCATCCGGCGCAACGCTTGCCGATGCGCGCTTGTAAATCGGCGTTAGCAAGTCCATGCAAACATTCTCGCCGCCACTGACGCCGGTGTCATACTTGAAAACGAGCGGGGTCAGGTACGCGGGGCGCGCCTTCGCTTCGGTCGTGCGCGAGTCCGTGCCATCACCAGAGACACCAGACAACCACGGAACGTTGCGCGAGAATCGAGCCGCCGGCAGATACGGCGAGCGGTTCGCGGCGCCCACGCTTGCCGTCGTGCCGTTCCATGAAATCTCAGGCACAAGCGCAAGCGTTGCGCTGCCGGTGCCAGGGTTCGCGGAGCGAAGCGGAGCGGCGGTTGCCGCGTTGATCGTGTGAAGCTGGAACACATCGGCCAAGTGCGCGGCATTGCGCAACTGTTCGTTGCGCGCGATCTTTTCGTCCGGCGTCAGTGACGGGTAGGTGGCGTCACCAACCGCCGCCGCGCGGTATGCTGTCTCCTGCGACGAAGACCAACCTTTGACCAAGTTTCCGTCTGCATAACTCAGCGTTACGCCAGCCAGAATGTTGTCACCCTGCACCGTTACGGCATCCCAAAGATCGTCCGCGCTTTCGGTGTAGGTGAACGATTCAACCGCTGCGGATGTTAGGTCGACGTTGACGGGCGTTGCCGTTGGGTATCCGGTGCCATAGGCCGAACCGTCATCAAGCAGCGGGTAAACAACAATATCCCAGCCGTTCGACGCATTGGGTACGACGTTCCAGCCGAAGCCATGCACGCGACTGACGAGCATGTCAATCGCGCCGCGCATGGTCACGTTGGACAGGTCAAAGACTTCCTTTGACGTCGTGTCGGCAAGGTAAGCCTGGACCGCAGCGCTTCCGGTTGCGGTCAGTGTCGGCATGCCATTGGGGCGGCAGTAGCGCAGCACATGCACCAGGCAATCATTGCGCGAGAAAAGCGCCGCGCTTGAGCACTCCGACAGCAGGTTAGCGAACACAGCAACGCCGTTCGAGTCCGTTACTTTGTTGCCAACGATCGAACCGCCGTCGCCTTGCAGGTTGAACGTCGGCGGGCTTGAGATAGCGCCCGACACGCCGCCGCTTGGGCCGGCGCGGAATCCGCCGATCTGCGTTCCGTCAAGCAGATACCCAAGCCCCTGCGCGGTAATCGTTCCGGCCTTGTCATTGCCGCCGGATATTTCGACAATCGCCCGCTGGGAAATGAATCCCCAAAAGATAACCGCCGCACGGTCAAAGGCGGTGACGCCGGCAGTCACAGCGACGTAGCAACCGACATTGCCCCAGCCGCCATCGTAGAACGTGCCCGCGCCTTCCTCGCGCCACGCGCGCAGGTAGCGGAACGAAGCAGAACCCATGCCACCGGCGCGCGTGCTGACGCGCTCTGGAATCATGCGCGGCTCATGCACGAAGGCCGACAGGTTCCACGGGTAGTAGAACGCGGAGCCAGCAACGTAAGCGGGCTGCACCCACACGCGAAACTGTGACAGCGCGTAGGTCACGGCAACGCCTCAAGCACGCAATCGACATCAATACGGAAAAGCATTTGCGCGCCCCCTGGGATAGTTCCGCCGCGCCCGGCGCGGATTGTCGCGGTGATTTCATAGACGCGCACGCGGGCGAAGTTCCGCCCCATGTCATCGGACACCGCAAGCACGCTGCCTTTATACCCTTCAAGCGTGTCAGCTAGCCCGATGGCATCGACGCGCGTACCAGCGCCCAGCCATGCGTTGATTTGCGATTTGCGCGACCGCCGGCCCGTAAGCTGCGAACCGCTTCCGGTTTGGCCGATGCGCGCGTAATCGTCTACCGTGTATTGCAGGTATCCGAGCCGACCGTGCCAGCCGTGAAGATAGACCGTGCCGATGATTGCGACGTTGGTTAGGTTTGCCATTAGGGCGAGCCTCCGAATGGTCCGCCGCCATAGTAGGCGTTCATCAACCTGTTGTAGCCTTCCATCTGCGCGCGCAGCTTTTCCGTGGCTTCGGTCTGCTTGCGAATTTCGTCGGTTAGTTCTTTCTCTGCGTCGCCGCGCTCGCTGGTGAGCTTGATGTAATCGGCAATAGCCTTTTGCACGCCGCCTTCAATGTTGGAAATGCCGAATTGATCGAGCCGCCCGCCTACCGCCTGCAAGCGCCGAATGTCTAGCGTTTCTGGATCTTCGTCCGAGCGGTCGCGCATCGCCGTGACTTGATCGAACGGGATATGGTGCCCGAAGAATTGCCCAACAACGCCAGCCGCGGCGCGGCCTTCGCCCAGCATAGACACCGGCATACCCTTGAGTGCCGAAAGCGATTCGCTCAGCGGTGCTCCGGTGATGCGTGATGCGTCATTGGCTTCCCGTAGCGCCGCCTCCATGTTGTCGGGGAAAAGCCGGCGCGCCTCAAGCACGGCCTTCGACGCATCGGCAAAGCCGAAGCGCTTAGAAAATTCGTCGGCCAGGTCGCGCGAATCGCCGCCCAGCGAGTTAAGCGCGGTAATGCTTGGCCCGAATTTTTCCGCCGCCTGGATGCCTAAGTCCGCGTCTCGCGTCTTGAGGTCGTCTAACTTCTTCGTTAGGTCGGCTACGATCTTGTCGCCTTCCGTGGCGCTTTCGATCCATTTACCGATGACGCCGATGAGCAGGCCAATGCCGGCGCCTAGCGCGGTCATCGCCGCCGTAGCGGCAACCATTGAGCCAATGCCGGCGCCCGCGCCGAGCACAGCAGAGGCGCCGCCGAAGCCGCGGCCGACGCCAAGGAATGCGGCAGCCTTGCCCGCGCGTGCGCGATCTGCCGCCGCAGCCTTGGTCGCCGCTAGCTCTGCCTGCTTGTCCGCGGCTGCCTTCTCGCGTGCCGCCGCCGCTGCGCGCCGAAGTGCTTCGGATTCCGCATTGGTGACGGTCGTGTGCGCCTTCTGCGCCGCCGATGCCTTCGCGGTCGATGCCGCCGCTTTGTCAACCTGCGCGGCTGTGGTCGCTGCGTTCGTTGAGAAGGTTATCGGAATATCGGACACAGGAACCTATCTGGCCTTGAAGGCCGGCGCGCGCCCGGTTCTGACTAGCCAGTCGGCTATGGCTTGCGCCTCTGCCGGCGCAAGTTCCACATCCGCTAGACCCCCACAGGCGAGGGCGAGGTAGCGCCTGCGGGCTGGTGTGCTTTTTTTGGGTCAAGGCCCATCATGCAAACCAAGATCGGGTCAATGTCGGCCGAAGTGATCCAGCCGAGTTCGTCGAGAATCTCTGGCGTCACGTAGTAAACGTGGCCGATCGCGTCAGCGATGAGGCTCAGAACCTCAGTGCTAAACGCGCTTACGTGTTCCTTAGACGCGAGTTGGTCAAACAACGCAAACGCGCGTTGCGCCCAATCGCTTGCGGGATCGCCTACCTTCGCCGTTGAAAACAAGAGCTTACGCGGCGCAGCGAATGCGCTGGGAATGGTAATGGTCGCGCCGGCCGCGGTCGTGTAGTCGATGCCATCGACACGATGCGGGCGCACAAGCGCGCCTTGCTCCGGCATCTTGACGCCGCGCAAGTAGAGCAAGCCGTCCGCGCATTCTTCCCACCCGGTTGTGCCTGGCTGCGGGCAGTCTTCGCTGTCGCCCATCCATGCGATTGTGCCGCGCTTGCCGTTCTGCGTTGAGTCGCGCGTCTTCCATTTGTCGCCGCCGCGTAGGCGCGCGAACGCCGGAAGCACGCGCACCGATCCGGTGCACGTGACATCGGGTGCGAAGTAGCAAGGCATTAGGGGGTTTCCTTTTTGTGGGGTTGGACATTTACACACAGCACGTTGCGCGTGTAAGGTTCTTTCATCATAGTGAGAGACTGACAGCGCACCACTTCGCCCAGCGAGGTGCGCCCCACCCAATCGTACCAGCGAACGCTTTCCGTCATTCGCCAGGCAACCGCGAAGGCGTCGCGGTTCATGGTCTTAGCTCCAAGTGGTCGGATGGGCAGACGGGCCAGAGCAACGGAAGGTCAGAGCAACCGAGCCAATGCCGTTCGTGCCAGCCTGCGGGGTCTTGCCGGTACACACCGCGGTGGACATGGTGGCGACTTCATCGCCAACACCAGCGCCGGAGCCCTCCGCGCGAAGCTGGAACGTCACCACGAGCGCGCCGATGTCGCCCACAACGATGGACGCACAGCGGTCAATGTCGGTTGTATTGACGGTCACGTCAACGGCGATCTGATCGACGAAAACCGCCTGGACATAGGCCGACGCGTCCGTGGTCAGGTCCACGCTACTGCCGCTTTCGTTGATGGATACGTCATTGATGCCGGTAATAGCCGTGCCTTTGTAGGTCACGGTCTTAGCCCGATATGCTTTTGCGGCAGGCATTGCGCAGCCCTCCGCTAGCTAGGGTCTGCCGCTCGTGCCTGTCGCCAACTGGCGCGCAGTTGTTAGATCAGACGCGCCATGCCGGGGATCGTGTTCCGCGATACCGCCACCCGCCCGCCGGTGCCTATGGCCGCGTCGATGTGCCGGCGCATCACGGCCATAACCTCTAGCCGGTCTTGCTCGTTCGGCTCGACGGGCGAGCGCTTGGGCATCTTGGCCGTTCCGGTGTGATGGTATTCCGCGTAGTCAGGAAGCCCGGCGAAGTGGATAGTGGCCCAGCTTCCGTCTCCTGGCGTGCTTATCGTGTGCTTGCGCCCCGTTACTGCGGCGCGCAGTTGGCCATTTAGCACAAGCATGGGCAAGTTCCCGGCGCGTATGATGCTCTTTTGCGCGCCGAAGATAAGCGACGGCGTAGCGGTCTTGCCCATGTATTCCGCGTTCTTATCCAAGCGGCTACCCTGCCGCCCGCCGGTCAGCTTGCGCACGAAGTCGGCAAGCTCGACCTTGTTCGCGCGCAACTGGTCGGCGCGGAAGTCCTTCATTGCTCCTATGGTGTCTTCGTCGTCGCCGGGCTTCGCCTTGAAGATGCTAGCTTTCTTCGCCAGTTCCTTGCGCTTGGCCTTGTATTGCTTCATTTCGCTTGCGTTTAGATGGAACGCCGCGCCGCCTGCCTTGACAATCCCGCGCATCTTGGCGCGCGCGTAGTCTTCCGACAGCGGCGCCCAGCCGTACCGCAGTTGATTGCCCGCGGTGAAATGCTTATCAACAATCGGCTTTTCTCCGGCGATCCCGTTTGCGTAGGCGTTAGCGCCCGCCTGCACCGATGTACGGATTGCGTGGGATATGCGGTACAGAATGCGGACCTTGCGGTCTGCTGGTGTTTCGAATCCGTCAACCACGCAAACCCCCTGCGCTGATAATCATGCGCGCTAGTTCCCGTGCGTCACCCGCGCCCGCGTCTTTCAATGCGTCATAGACAACCGCCAGGCGGTCGGCCGGCTTGGCGTCCTTAGCTAAGGCCGCGTACTTGTTCCACGACGGCAAGTTGCCGTCGAGCCACTTCGAGTATGCGTTGCCTACCGTGGTAGGCTCAGACGGCGCGACCGCTTCCAGAATCTTTTCGGCCGGCGATTCCGGCTTAGCTACGTAGCGCATTGCGCAGCGGCAGCCGTAGCCGATCGGCGGGATAGGCGCTAGCGGGTCATCGATCCGCCACACGGTGCCGTGCAAGGCGCGGTGGCTGTCGCGCACCTTATCATCGGGCGTGCCTTCGGGATCATGCCCGCCGTCTGTGGTCGTGCACACGTACTGGAAATAGACGCTGTCAGAATCGAGCGGCCCGCCGGCCTCCGCTGCGGCTAGCTGATCCAGGCGCAAGTCGGAAAGGTCGAGGCTAAAGTCTAGCTTGATCGTCACTTATGCACCAGCGCCCTTCCTGCGTCAATGAATCCCGCTTGCACGCCTGCAAAGTAGGCTTCCGCAACCGCAGAGCCTACGCGCGTCGAGTGCTGCGTTGCGACAGCGCCCAGCGCTTCGGCGATTAGCTCGTAAGACGCTTGTCCTGTGAGCGGCAAGCCTACCGCGCGCAGCGTATCACGCCGCAGGGCATCGGCTAGCGCGTGCGCGTGCTCTGCTGCCGTCTCGCCAAGGATCGGGTACGATTGCACGGCTGCCGTGGTCGCAGGGTCGGGCGTGTAGACTAGGCGAACGCCCTTGGCTAGCTTCGTGCCTTCTACCTGCGTGCGGTATCCGACCATCAGCGCTCCAGCTAGGAGCATGTGTGCCTGCGATTCCGCTAGGCGAACGTCCTTCATCAGACCGCCAGTGAAGGCGGCATCCTTGCGAAGATCCTGCAAGTCCGCGGCAGGCTCAGCAAGTCCGCCGCGCCCGCGGTCTTCCGCTACGTCGCGCGTTGCCTTGGTTGCCGCGGCAATCGTCGACGTAGACAGCGGGCGACTAGCGGCAAGCGAGGCCTGCGCCGATAGCTTCGCCGCCTCCGCTTCCTGCTTTTCCTTCAGCGCTTCAAAGGATTCAAGCGCGCCCACGCTTAGCCCCGTGACAGGCGAATGCTGCGAACCTCAGAATTGCTGCGCTCGATTTCTTCGAAGTATTTCAGCCGGCGCACTTCGTCGGGGATCAGCGTGCCGTCTTTCAGTTGTTCCAGAAAGCGGTTGAACCGCTCGCGGTACTGCGTGACAAGCGCCCACTCTTGCGTTGCCGTGCTGTAAAGTTGCTCGCCAAGTTCTGCCGCCGCACCGAGTACGGCAATCTGCCCAAGCATCGGGCTTGCGAATGTCGCAGAGTCCATGTCCACATTATACGAAGCGTAAACGCGCTCGCCGGCTTGCAGCGTGCGACCACTGTAGGTGATTGACCCGTTCGTGACGTTTACCACGTATTCAGACGCCGACACTTCGTTATAACCAAGCGTCGGCTTCTGGTACCAGCAGGAGTCTAGGTAGGTGTCGCCGTAGGCCCCGCCCAGCGGTGGCAGCATGGGATAGATCCACAGATGGACCGAGCCGGAAACAACGGGCGCCATGCCGAGCGAGAAAGACGTTTGTCCCTGCGTGGCGTAGCTGACAACCTCTTGCGCGTCGACCGTGGTCAGCGATCGGAAGACGGCAGGCGTGAGGCTCGCGGCGATTTCAAAGACGGCACGATCCAGCGCGCCCTCAATGTTCGTCGCGCCGTTCGCGCCGCCGTTGTCATAGTCGGCGGTAACGGTGCCGGGGTAGAGTTTCGTTACATCGGCGGCGACCTTGCCGAAGCGGTTATATTTACTCACGGGTATACCTCATAATCGTTGCGGCCGAAAGTGTGCTGGACTAGGATTGTGGCATCGCGCGACAAGCCCCACGGGCCGGGGATGAGTTGGCCCAACTCGTCATCGCCTAGCGCCATGTAGTTGTCCGCGGATTCATCGCGGATGCACGCAAGCGCAGCGGCTAGGATTGCCTCTAGCATATTTGCCGCCGCTTCAAGGTCGCGCCCACCGCAGTGTGCGCGGATCAAGACGCGGCTGGTGAGCGTGCCGCCCTCGCGGGTGTCTTGCGTGAAGCCCTGCGAGGTAACGTCAAATTCGATAAACGGCAACCGCCCGCGGCTGCGCCCGTTGAGGTAGCCGCCAAGCCCGCGGAATACGCGGGGCGTGTCCGTGCTTGCCCATGTGCTTGACGCGATGCCGGCTTGTGCGGCGACGTTTGGCGAGCGCAGCCCTTGCGCTACGCGATCGGCTAGGGTTGTGCCAGCGGTAGCCATTAGGTCACCGTCCAGCCAGTTTCGACCTTGACGGGTACGTGCTCAACCGGCAGGCGCTTGCCGCTTAGCGTGATTGCTAGCTCAATGTAGGCGACGTCCGCGGGCGACAGCCCGGTGGTCTGCGCGGCGCTAAATTCGACCACGACAAGGCCAGAGCCCCATGCCGCGCCCGCAGCCGCAGCCGATTGCGCGGTGTCTGCGATTAGCTCGCTGGTCTTCGCGGCATTCACCAGCGATGCCTTGATGGTCGCGGCGCTCAAGTCTTCGTTGGCGCCATCGACGCGAACGCGCAGCGCAACCGCGACATCGTAGCCGCTGCGGATCAAGGGAACGGCCATTAGTCCTCCACCGTTAGGGTGCGGGATGAATCAAGCGAAGCGATGCGCGGGCGCCACTCATGGCTTGCGGTGCGATCGGCAGACGCGCCGACCGAGCGGAGCGCGCACGGCGAAGCCTCGCGCTGTAGCTCAAGCGACACGCCGCGCAGCGATTCCGCGGCAACCGCGCGCTTGGGCATTGTGACTGCGGGGCGCAGCGACTCAAGCGACACGGAGCGAACGCCGGCCAGCGCCAGCGCGCGGCCGGCTTCGGCAAACACCATGCGCCGGCGTTCGGCCGTTAGCCGGTATCGCTTTTTGACACTCGTACCCGTGCCGCCGCTGCTGGAACCGCCCCACCAATTAGACCGGAACCAATTAGACCGGAACCAATTAGCGGCATTCCACATGGATCAGGTCGCGTCGTAGGTTGCCGCCGTGCGGTTGCCGCTGCTGTCGGCGGTACCGTTGATGCGGGTCTTGGTGGCGTCGGTCAGTGCCTTGATGTTTGGCGATCCAGGTCCGCCGCTCAGCAGACCGGCAACAGCCGCAGCGATGATTCGCAACATCTCCGCTGTCGAAAAACTACCATCCGGTCCGCTTTCCGCTGTGGCGGCAAGCACGGCGGCGGCGATTGATTCCGGCGTCAGTTCGCCAAGGTCTTCCGTGGTCGCCGTCATGTGACCCAATCCGATGGGTTGCGCGGTTCCCGTGATCACGATTGCCGCGGTTGCATTGGGCAATGCCAGGGCGTCGACGTTGGCAACGGCGCCAATTGTCACCGTGCCGGACGCATCGCCCGACAACGTGCCGACCAGGTCGCCAACTCCGTTGATGGTGATGTTCGACAACGCCGCGCCGCTTGCGATCAGCTCACCGATGCTGGCGGCGTCGATGGTGATGGTGCAGGTGGCCGTCCCGTCACGCCCCAGTTCGCCAACCGCTGACCCGGCGACTGTGATTGTGGTGTGGCGGTAGGTCGCCATTGCGCCAGCGGTCACAGCAGGGCAAACGCCGCCGCGCTGTGGCGCCGCGTAGCCGACCGGCGCGGACGCGGTGCGCCCGAATCCGTTTGCGCGCATGGTCACGGCGGCCCATGTGTGCGCGGCGTTGGGTGCCATGAAGGCGCCGCCAGGGCGGCATCCTGTCATGCTGTCGCGGTGACGATTGGGCCGCAACATGTCAGCCCCAGCCGAAGTCTAGGTTGCCCATGAACACGGAGTTTGCCGCGGTCGCTGCACCCGCAAAATACAGCCACGACAAGCACGCGCCGTCCGGGATCGGCGGCAGGATCGGGGTCGGGGCAAAAAACGAACGCTCGGACGGCGTGCCGACCGCCATCAGCGGGATCATCGTCAGCACCTTGGCCAACACAATGCACCCGGTGGTGGTGGTCGATCCGGTGTAGGCGGTCGAAAGCTGAAAGGAGTTGACGCGCTTGATACCGGTGTCGCCCGCGTTGAGCGGCAGGAACGGACCGTGATGGTTGGCGGCCGGCGCACAGTGGACGATCTTGGAAACCGGCGGAATGCCCGCGGCGCCCGCGGTGAAGTTGATAGTGCCAACGCCGGACAGTGCCGCGTCCACATCGCTCTGGTTGCGGTAGTTGAACCCGCTCACAACCGGAGTGGATGCCGGCGTGCCGCCGCTTTGCGTCGTGCACACGATGAAGGGACGCAAGCCCACGCCGCTGGTGTGGCGCGTCAACGTGGTGCCGTTGGTCAGCGATTGCAGCGATGTGCTCCGGAGGTCAACGCCAGGGTAATAGAGCGCAATGTCGACCAGGATCAGCACGCCGGGCGCGGAGTTCGTGCCGACCGCGACCGCTAACGAGTTGAGGATGTGCTTCACGTCCGCCGACACGTTGCCACCGTGATATATGCCCCACCCGGTCGTTTCGGTTGGGACTTGCGCGGCAAGCGCCGTGCCGGTGTAGGTGTTCGCCGCCGGGACGCCGGTAGTTAGCGACAGGTCGTAGGCGTTGCCCGCGACGTGCGCCGCCGCACCCGACAGCTTGAACCAGGGCGTCGAGAATAGTTTGCCGGCGGCGAGTTCTGCCGCGATGTCATCAAGCGAAGTGTAAGACATGAGTTACCCCCAAACGGTTTCTACGTAGCCAGTGAGCGGGGACGGCGACGCCGTCGTGGTGCCCATAGCGATGAAATGGATGTACGAGTCCGCGCTGATGTCCGGCAGTGCCATGCTTTGTTCCGCCGTGAAATCAATTTCAAGCGGCGCCGCGGTTCCTTCATGCATGCCGAAGGGTGCGCCGAGCGGATGGCATATTACAAACGCTTGAATGCCGCCGCCTGGCGTAAGGGGCTCGACGCTTTCGATGGAGCGCACGCCTTTGTCATCGCCGAACCACGGCAGGTATGGGCCACATGGGAGCGACGTGGCGACAGCAACCGGAGCAGATGAGCACAGCGTCCCGGCTGCCGCGTCCAGGCTCAGCGTCGCCGTTACTTGGCGGCCCGCCACGCCGTCGCTGTTGGTGTACGTGACCCGCACGCCAACCGCGCTGGTTCCAACGCCTTGCGAAACGACCATGATCCGGCATCCAACGCCGCCATTGTAGCGGGTGACAGGGGCCGATTGGATCATGTCTTGGTAGCCGCCGTCGCCGTCAACAAACGGGTAGTAGAGGCAGATGTCATGCAGCCAGAACGTGAGGCGCCCCGTTGCCGTTGGCGGAATGAGCGTCACGCCCTTGATGTACTTCGTTAGCCCGGTAGCCGGCGCCGGGCCTATGTCGATGCCATCGCGTGCCGCCAACGTTGCGCCCACAAGCGGAGCGCTCGCGTAGTAGTTCGCCACGGGAATGCCCGCGCTGTACGATAGGTCCGCCCACCGGGATGCCGTCATTGCGGGACCAGCACGGCGGACGAACCCAACCCACGTCCGCCCCTCTAGCACGGCGTCGCGCGCGTCAAAGCGGTTCGCAATCATCGTTACTCCGCGGTGACGGTCACGGTGCCGATGTCGAATTGCGGGCGGATGTTCAACGACACGGGGAGTTCGTCGCCAATCGTGGCGATCACTGCCATGTTTACCGGGCCGCTCGCCGTGTCGACGATGACAGCGGCGCGGGCGTACTGCGTGGCGCCGCCGTCCGTGCGCTTGCCAAATTGGATCAAGCCGGTGTTGGTGCGGGAACTACCGCCAGTCGTCCACGCGCTCGACTTCGTTAGGGCTACGCGCGCATAGCCGGTATAGGTCAACTCGGTGGCGAGCGGGTCGGCCTCGTCCGGCGATGCCAGCGACACAAGCGCCAAGTAGGCGGTTGCACCGGCACGCCACGACGGGTCAACCCCGCGCAGGATCATGTCTAGGGTGTCGGCTTCGGCGTCGTTGTCCAAACTCATGGCTAGTGGTCCTTTGCTGATGCCATGATGGACGGCGCGCCTATCCCGCTAACTGCGGCTCAGTTGTCAGGTCGGCAACGGACACGATGCAGCACGCGGGGATAAACCAGCGCCCGCAGATTTGCTCGCCGCCGTGCGACATGACAAGTTCAATGCCGGCCGGCGTTCGGCTGCGCAGAAAGCCAATGGACTTCACCGTACACGCCGCCAGCGGTTCGGCGTCGGCTTCTTCCCAATCCATGTGGTTTGCGCTCACGGCATCAATCCAGCACACCAAAACGGGCTTGAGGTTAGGCATCTTGCATGGCCTCCTGCACCGTGATGTAGCTGCGCGAGACTAGCCCGTAGCTGTCATCTATTAGGAATGTAACCGTCCTGCGCGGGTTGCCGACGTAACCGGATTCCGCATGCCAGGCATCGGTTGCGCTGATGCTTTCCAGGTGCTCAACCGTTACGCCGTGTTTCTGAATGACCTTCTGTGAGTGGATGTGGCCAAGCAGCCAAAGGCGTTCCGTGGTTGCCGACCAATCGGCGTGCGCCTCGCAGGGCATCAAAGTGAGGTATTCATTGATCTTCATTAGCCCGTGATCGATGCCTAGCAGGCATCTTGCCGCGGCGCAGGTAGCGACGCGATCGCGGGGAGCGGTCAACGGTGATATGCGGCTGGCCTTTATACACGGCTTCCAAGATGCGCGCCGTCCAGTGCATAGACTCGTGGTCATGATTGCCGGGAATGCACACGACATGCACGCGATCGGCCATGCTGGAAAAGACCGCGATAGCTTCGTGCAAGGCTTGTATGGTGACATCCCGCACGCGCTCCGACCGGCTGTCTACGTCTAGGACATGCCCGCTGCGTTCGGTCTGCGGGGTTCTGGTGTCGGCGTGGTACCAATCGCCGCCAGCGATCAAGACAACCTCGCGCACTGGACCGCTTCGCTGCATGGCAATCTGCGCGGTTCGCACCAGCACGCGCCGCGCTATGCCCGTGTCGTAGTCTTCGCCGGTTTCCTTTTCCCAGGCGTACTTGCCGAAGTGCGGATCATAGACGGGGAAAACAAGCGTGCGCTTGTCGTTACACTGCTTGCTTGGGCGTGGCAGCTTGGGCATTTGCGCGCAAGCGCTTCACCCAAGGAGGCGGCGAGCGCCTCGATGTCTGCCGCGCTTTTGTTGAGCCGGCGCCATTCCTGAATGACGTTGCCGCGTGCGTCATACTGCACCGTAGTGCGATCGAAGCGCAGCGAATCCGGAACGTCAGTAACCACCACACCAGAGTCAGGAACCAAGCGCCGCGCGCCGGATATGCGGTCAAACCACGTCTTGCGCGATTCGCCACGCGAGCGCGCGATGGCAGCGATATTGAACCCGTGATGCGCCCACAGCGCCAGCCATTCGCGCGCCTGCTGTTCCGTTAGGCGGACATTGCGGCTCATGGCTCGACCACTTGCGGCGCGGCTATCCACCAGCCTTCAAGCAAGCGGACCTTGGTCCTTACCCACCGTTGATCCGGTCGCTGCACCCATACCTCGACCGCTGTCTCCGTTGCTACTCGATGTGGCACCGAGTGGTCGGGGATTGCCGCTCGCGTCATGCAGCCGCAACACAGCAGCACGAAGGCGAGCAGCGCGAGCGCGCGCAGTTGCATCGGGGGATTCCATGTCTGCGGCCGATATGTCGGCCTGGTGCTCAAGCCATGCCTTGAAAACGCCTTTAGCAATCGCATATGCGATAGCCTCAAGCGCGCCGGTCACTTGGCCCCGACGCTTTCGCTGCTAACCGCGTTGTCACGCGCGAAGAAAAGCGCAACCGCCATGAAGATAGCGGGCACGACGGCTTCCCAATTTGGGACGGTGGCCGGGTCGCCATCAAGCAGGGCATTGATTGCAGGAACGATGACGGACGTCAGGCCGCCCGCGCCAAAAATGGTAGTGCGCCAAGACTTCACAAAGCCTCCAGGGTTAGTGCCCGCCGCCCTTTATGGCGACGTAGATAGCGGTTGCGATCGATCCGATAGCGGAAACAGTTCCGGCGATAAGCCCCGCAGCCGAGCGCTTATCCTTCTCAAGCACGAGAAGTCGCGTGGTTGTCTCGTCTTGGATTGTCTCAAGCGCGTTCATGCGGTGCTTGCCGGCCTCAAGAAGCACCTTCATGTCTCCGATTGCCTCGACAACTTTTGCATTGGAGTCGAGCAAGATCCGGTCACGCTCGCGCGCTTCCTTCATCCGTTCTTCAAGCACTGCAAGCTTGATTTCCGGGCTCGACTTACGCTTGTCGAGTTCGTCGGTCACGCCGGCTGCTCCGGTTCGCCCGGCTTCTGGCTTTCAGCCAGGTGCGCTTTGACCGCGGCAACGTCGCCCCAAAGCTCGGCCATCTGTTC
>Ga0194121_10002128_pt1 | contig 31962 bp, 26 predicted proteins | sample TA2MahCa50mmetaG_FD_148609 | JGI IMG/M metagenome (GOLD analysis project Ga0194121, IMG submission 148609) | Freshwater microbial communities from Lake Tanganyika, Tanzania - TA2015020 Mahale Deep Cast 50m | ecosystem: Environmental > Aquatic > Freshwater > Lake | place: Tanzania: Lake...
CAATATATCCCCGTTTGGTTTGGAGGATGGTCGAAAAATTCTGAAAAAAACTGCAACCGCGGGCTTATTCTTACGAAGTCGAGAGTTCTGCGGGGGAAGAGATTTTTGCCCCTTGGTGAGAACCGAAAAAAGACTGGCTCGTCGTACATCGCAACGGGCTCAAATTTTACAATTTTTACTAGATTTCCCAAATTACGCATGCTATCCTTCTTTCAACCCAGGCTAGACTTCAGGTGTTCTTGCGCGCTGAGCGCGATGCGCTCCGCCGCCTTGCTCTTGCGAGATTCTCATGCCGTTCAGCGTTGTCGAACCGTGTATTCCGAGCCAATTTTCTCGCAATCTCGGGGATGCCGAATTGCAAGCCTTGCCGCCGACATTCCAGGCGGCAGACCCTTATCCAAGTCCCAATCGCGGCATGCCTTGCGTCGAGGACTTAGACTTTCGCCAGGTCGGCGACACGTTCCTGGGCTTCAACCTGAACTATGTCATCGGCCAGGGGGCATTTGCCAAGGTGTATCTCGCGCGACAGAAGGATCTCGGCAACCGACAAGTAGTTCTGAAACTCTCGAGTGAGTCTGCGGGGGAGATCAACGTCCTTTCCCAATTGCTTCATAGCAACATCGTGCCGGTCTATTCGGTCCATCGGGATGGGGCCTTGCACGCAGTTTGCATGCCGTTTCTCGGCACCGCCACCCTTGCGGACGTGGTCCGTAGTCTGCGAGTCTGGAATCTGCCCGATTCCGGCAAGTATCTGGTCAAGACGCTGCAAGATCACCGCAGCACACACCGTTCCTCAAAACAGCACGGTTCCACGGGTTCCAGTGGCTCTGGCGGAAGCGCCAACTCCAGAAGCAATGAAGCACTCGTCGGACAGGAGGGAATCTGTCCCGCCGATGCACCTGATTCGCCGAAACCCGCCACGCAGGTCTTTCTCGAGCAACTCCAGGGCCTCAGCTACGTCAATGCCGTCCTCTGGCTGGCGTGGCAGGTAACCGACGGGCTGGCCCACGCCCACGAGCGCGGTATCATCCATCGCGACTTGAAGCCGGCAAACGTCTTGCTGACCGATGAAGGCCGGCCCATGCTGCTCGATTTCAACCTGGCCCGGGACACCAAGATTCGAGAAGCGGATGGCGCCCGCCTGGGCGGCACACTACCCTACATGTCACCGGAACAGCTTCGCGCTCTCGGAGGCAACTCGGGAACGCTTGATGCGCGGAGTGATATTTTCTCGCTAGGCGTGCTGCTGTATGAGTTGCTGACCGGAAACTTTCCCTTCCCGGGTCATAATGGTCCGACGAAGGAAGTGGTCGCCAAGATGCTCAAGGACCGACACGGCAAGCCCCCGTCGCTGCGGAAATGGAATCCGGCGGTCAGTCCCGCGGTCGAGGCCATCATGCGTCATTGCCTGGAAGCCGACCCGGACCGTCGCTACCAGTCCGCACGCGCGCTGCAAGAGGACTTGCAACGGCAGCGCGACGATCTGCCACTCAAGCACGTAGTCGAACCATGCTGGCGCGAGCGGGCCGCCAAGTGGGTGCGGCGGCATCCGCGACTGACTGCCATGTCGAGTGTCGCTGGCATTGCGGCCTTGCTGGTGCTCAGTCTAGCGGTTCTGCTCTTTGCATCGTTCCAGCGCATCAGCCATTACGAGGCAGTGGAACAGTTTCACGCATTCAGCAAGGACACAAGCGCCGCCCATCTCCTGGCGGCTCATCAAGCCCCCGGATCTGGCGAACTGGACAGGCTCATGGAACTGGGAAAGAGGGCGTTGGAGCGTTACGGAGTCGAGTCCGAGGACTGGCGCGAACGTGGCGACGTCAAGCAACTTTCCGATGAGCAGCGCCAGCAACTTGCCGGCGGCGTGCAAGGATTATTGTTGATGATGGCGCGGGCCCGGGCCATCCAGGCACAGGACTTGCCGCTAAGCGAACGCGCCGCAGGCTTGCAACTCGCGATGCTCTTCAACGAGCGTGCCGAGCGCGATGGCGCGGCTGAGAGCTTGCCTCGCGCGCTGTGGTCGCAGCGCGCCCAGTTGCTGGCCATGCTCGGCGACAAGGGCGGGACGCAACGCTTTCAGGCCAAGGCGGACGCTGTCGCTCCACAAAACGGCCAGGACGCGTATCTGAGCGGGCGCGACCTGGCCAACCGGGGTCGCTTGCGCGACGCCATCCCTCTGCTGAAGCAAGCAACCAGCGACGATCCGCGCAATCTTCCAGCCTGGTTCCTGCTGGGGCGATGCCATGACGGCCTGTCGCAGGACAAGGACGCGCTGGCCTGCTACACGGTCTGCATCGCCCTCGAGCCTGACACGGCGGCGGCCCTCTTTTTCCGTGGCGTGGTTCATCTCCGGCAAAAAGACCATGCCTTGGCGGAACCGGACTTCACGCGCGTGCTCGCCCTCGAGCCGGGTAACGCCGATGCCTACTTCAATCGCGCACTGGCCAGGGACGGCATGGGGCGTACGAAAGACGCTCTGGCCGATCTGGATCAAGGCATCGCCTTGAAGACGTCGCCGACGCGCGTCTATTTCGCCCGTGCCCGCTTGCGCGAGAAAGCTGGCGACCGCGACGGCGCCAGCGAGGATCGCGCCGAAGGGCTCAAGCGCGAGCCCGATGCCGGCGACGAGCTGAGCTGGAGCGCCCGCGGCTTCGCCAAGCTTGCCGCCGACCCCAAGGGCGCCATGGCCGACTTCAACAAGGCTATCGAGATCAATCCGCGTTCTGCTTTTGGCTTGATGAATGCGGCCCATGTGCTCGCCGACAAGATGAACGCACCCGCGGATGCAGTCGCGCATCTGGATCGCATGCTGGCTGCCCACCCGGACCACATCCCGGCCCGCACCAGCCGCGGCATTTTGCTGGCACGCCTCGGCAAGGACAAGGAGGCCCGTCAGGACGCCGCCGACGCGCTGCACGCAAATCCCGGCGCTGCCCAGATCTTCCGCGCTGCCTGCATTTATTCGCTCACTTCCCGCAGGTCTCCCGCCGATGCCGTCGAGGCCATCCGCCGGCTCAAGCAAGCGCTCAAGCAAGGACATGGCTTCGAGCAACTCGAGACCAACGCCGACCTGGACCCGCTGCGCCACATGGCCGAATTCGGCCAGCTTGTGGACGCCGCCAAGGCGTTACGCTGATCGTCTGTACCTGCAGCCTGTGAATCAGAACTGAGCACGGGCATTTTCTTTCCTGTAAACCTGTCAACTTCTATCCTTGACAGCTTCCCCAGCTTGCGTTATTCTCTCCCATCAAAGAAGTCCCCTCATTGTCTATCTCACAGGTCGCATTCAAGGGGTCAAGGAAGGCCTGCCATGCAACTCGTAGTTCCGGACATACTTGCGGACGCGTGCGATCTGTCAACGGTGCTCGTCGCGCTCGGACTTGTGCTCGGATTAGTCCTGTGGCTGTTCGGCTGGGTGACGCACCGTTTCTGGGTGGTCATGCTGACGACGATGCTGGCTGGCATTTATGGCCTCTACGAAGCACCGGCGTTCCGGGCACATCCGCTGCTGGCATCGCTGCTGTTCGCGGTGACGGCGGGAGTGCTGGCGCTAGCAGTGGTGCGAGTGCTGGCCTTCGCTGCCGGCGGCTTGGCCGGCTTGCTCGCCCTGCATGCCCTGGCGCCCTCATGGAACCAGCCAGTTGTCAGCTTTCTGGCCTGCGGCCTTGTCGGACTGCTTCTCTTCCGTGTATGGATGATGGCATTGACGAGCTTTACCGGCACACTTCTCATCGCTTATTCAGGGTTGAGCCTCATCAATCGCTCCGGCAGCGTGGACGTCGTAACCTGGACCGAACAGGGGGAGGTCCTGCTCAACTGGATGTGCGCCCTGGTCGCCACCCTGGGACTGGTCACGCAATTCTTGCTCGATCAACGGCGTTCCAAGAAGGATCGCAAGAGCGGCAAGTCGTCGGGACCACGGGAATTGTTCTTGCCGTTCCCGCTAGGAGGCTGGGGCCTGCGGTTGCAGCGGCGCGCGGGGTAAGCAATCAACGTCGGGTTGCCTGACACACTTGCCCTTGCCGATCGCCATCTGCGGCAGCATCCGCGCATCCAGAATGTCCAGCTTCACTTCCTGATATGCGAGTTGCCCGCACGTCCAGGCGAAGAAGGCGTTCAGCATCGCGCCGGCCACCGCCAGATTCGTGAACAGGATTTGCGGACTCGACTGCGTGAGCTGGGCACAATCCGGATCAGTCGGCATCTTGCCTTTCGGGTTGGCGATCTCCGGGTGAAAGCGCGTGAGCGGCGCGGTCATGTCCTTGTCTGCATGGCGGATGTGGATTTGCACGTTGCCGTAGGTGCCACGTTGAGAGGGCGGCTCGACGCCGTCGTTGCCGCCACTGAACAGCACCACGTTGTCCAGTTTCTCGCAGTGATCCGAGACCAGCTTGCGAGTCGGATGGTTGTCCACGCACAGGAAAACGATGTCGCCGGGCCGGATGAGTTGCTCGATGTTCTCCTGCGTGACGAATTTGGGGACGGCGACCACGGCAACCTCGCAGGGTCCGAGCCAGTCGATGGTCTCGGCGGCTTTGACGTCCGCCTTGTTGCCGGCGCTGCCGAAGCGCATGCGCTGCCCGTTGGCTGCCTCGAACTTGTCGCCGTCCACCAGCACCAGCCGCATCGGCCGGGCCAGGCTGCGCAGGAAGATGCCGAGGAACTCCAGCACGATGCAGCCGATACCGCCCAGGCCGATGACCTTGATCCGGCTATCGTCGGGAAGCTGACACACAAGTTGATCGTTGGCTTTCTTCACAGAATCCTCCAGACAAGCGTCAAGATCACCGCTCGGCGGTTTCGCGCGCGTCATCCCACGCGAAACCGCCAAGCGGTGATGCTGACGCGTGTTTGTGCTATGAGGTTCAGTCCCAGCGCTTCTTGTTCTTCCCCGCTGCGTACCAGTCGCGGGGATCGACGTAGCTGCGGCTGCTCCAGGGGCGCTCAACCTTGACCGAGACGCGTTTCAGCCAGTCGGGATGGACGAAATCCCGGCGGCGCTCGTAGCCCTCGAAGATGTCGTCGAACGCGACCGGGAAGCGATGGCCGTCCACGGACATCTCCAGATGAAACTCCGGCGGCTCGCGCTCGATGCGACCGATGATGCCGTGGAAGCCGTCGCGATGCTTCTCATCCAGGCGGTCCGTGAAGCTGGCGTAAGCGCCGATGTCGCCGTGGCAATGAATATCGCCGATGAGCAGATGCCGGGGCAGCAACGGCGGCGTCTGGTAACGTACGTCAAGCGGCGACCGGCCGCCGTACGATTCCGAGACGGTGGCCTCCTGCTCCGGCACCACGATCTTGTAATGCTGCGCATCCATGTTCCACAGCAGCAACACGACGGACTCCGAGCGATGGATCTGGAAGACGCGGTCGAAGAAACCGACGATGTATTCCAGAGCAGGCCGGCTCAGTTTTGGGAAGCGGAACTGGCATTGCGATTCTTGCTCGGCCAGCGACCGCGGCGGATGCCGGGCCGGCACGTCGCTCTCGAAGAACGGATGATTCCGGCAAAAATACAGGCCATCCTTGGCGAGCATGTAGAATTCCGGGTCGGTCGGTCGGGCCATCACCGGTTGCGTCTTGAGGTAAACGGGAATCGGCATGGTTCAACTTTCTCCCCTTTCCCTCCGAAGAGGGGCTGGGGGTGAGGGTCAAGGTCACTTAGTCTTCTGAGCGTAGTTCAGGAACCGTTGCAGGATGCTGGCGGGCTTCTTGGCCTTGGGCTTGGCGAGGCCGGCGATGAGTCCGTTTTGGCATTCGTCGAGGATCGCTTCCATGAGTTCGCCGACGTTCATGGGGACCGGCTTCCAGGGGACGGAGCGGGCGAACGACTCCTTGGCCGTAGTCGCTTCCTCCCACTTTTCCACGGGATGCAGGTTGCAATGGATGTTTTTCGACTCGCCGTACCACGAAGCCCCTTCGTGGTGCTCCGAGGACATGTTGAAGCCGCCGTTCCAGGTGTGCTCGAGCAGGGCGTGCAGCTGTGTCACCCAGTCCGCGCCGGGCGAGCAGCGCAGGTACTGCGTGCAGATCCAGGCCTTGTGCCGCTTGCCGATCGGGATCTTCGAGATGTTCAGGAGCGCGGGATAGCCGAGCGTGTCGTTCTTGTTCTTCAGCGGCTCGTTGCGGAAGTACAGCTCGTTGGACGGGCCGATGGTCAGGATGTTGCCATGCTGGAAGAAGACCGCAAAGGTGATGCTGTACGGGATGCTGACGCGCACCCTACGGTACGTTGTTCCCGGACCATACTTCTTGGGCGAGTCGTTGGCGATCCAGCGCAGCTGCCGGACGTGCGGCGGCGTCTGATGGACCACGAGATAGAACGGCTCGCGCCATTCATGGAACTTGATGCCGTCAGGAAACGCCGTGCCGTTCATGGGCGGCGTCATTTCCTGGCGAAACATGGCCCCCAGCGCCGCCTCCTCGCGATCGAACTCCTGCCCCTCCTCCGTGACGAGCTTGATCTTGCCATTCGTGAGTATCAGTTGGTCGGACATGACGTCTCCTACAGTTTTCAGTTTTCAGTGTTCAGTTTTCAGAAGGCACTGAGTGCGTTCGCTGTCTACTGAACACTGAAAACTGAACACTGAAAACTGTTTCATCCTTTTTCGCCTGCTGGTTGGACGAAGGTCAGAATCTGGCCTTCGTGGAGGACGGTGTCTTCGCTGGCGTCGAAGCCGTCGATGTTGGCGGGAGCCTGGGGATGGAGGTTGAGGCGTTCCTCGAGTTCGGCGCGGGCCTGGGCCACGGTGAGGCCGGCCAGCGGCAAGCTGTGCGAGTAGACGCCGTACACCACCTCGACCCGGCCGCTCGTGAGCGTCGCCGTCGCCGTCTCGAACCCGTCGCTGAACGGGTCCGGACCGCCTCCGAAACTGTCGGGCTGAATGCGTTCGTGTGCCATGATGAGGCTCCTTTCGTTGTGAGAGTTTTCAGTGTTCAGTTTTCAGTGCTCAGTGAGAGACGTTAACTTGCGATCACGGATGTCAGTGAGCCGTTGGCTTGACGCAGGCGGCGCAGGCTGGCCACCTGGACGTTGTCCGGGAGATCAACGTAGTCGTGGACGTTGTGGGCGGTGAAGTTCTCAGCCAATCCGTCGATGAGGCGCTGCAGGGCGTCGATGATCCAGCCGGCGCTGAGGCCGGCATCGTCGTGCCCTTCCTCGGCGGCGAACGCCGCCTGGTCGATGGCGTTGGCCACCGCCTGCTCGACGATGGCGCCGGTCAGGAAATCACGGCGGTGCTTGGTCGCCTTCTTGCCGTCGCGGAATGTGACCTCGATGAGCCCCTGATCGGTCCCGTTCGGACTGTACAGGTTGCCGACGATCTGGTCGATGGCCGTGCCGCGCAGCTGCTCGGCCGAGTAGCCGTTGACCGACGCGTACGGATAGTGAGGCTTCAACTTCTTGCCCAGGACCGATGCCAGGCCGTCGCGATCCAAACGCGAGTAGTTTGCCCGGACCCCGGACAGTCTGCGCCACATTGCGGAGTCCATGAGCTCTGGGCGATTCGAACTCGTAATTAGCACCAAGGGCAGCCTGCCCAGATCGGTGTTCGGGTCGTCGAGGCGCTGCAGCATGGTGCCGAGGATGCGGTCGTAGACGCCGGAATCGAACTCGCCGCGCCGCCGCGTAAGCCCCTCGCCCTCCTCGATGATGACGACGACCGGCAGCTGCACCTTCTCGCCGTCGACCGTCTCGATCTCCTCGCCGGCCAGGGCGCGGATATCGTCGAACAGCCGTTCGATGTTCTTGTCCGATTGCCCCAGCCACTCGGACAGCAACTCCGCCGGCTTGACGCGGATGGTGCGGCTGCCCAGGTCCTTGCGGCCGGTGCGCTCGACCAGCATCTGGTAGAACTGGAACTGGAATGCCTTGATGGTCAGCGTCTTGCCGGTGCCCGTCGGGCCGGACAGGAAGACAGCGACGCGCGGCCGCAGGTCGAAGCGCTGCCGCAGATCGGGGCGGAACATCAGGATGCGCGTCCGCTTGATGAGGTAGCCGAGCACCCAGTGCGGCTTGCCGATGTCGCGGCCGGCGATGATCTCCGGCACCTGGCTGTAATCCACGAACCGATGCCGCCGGTCCGTTTCCGCCGGCACCACCCGGAAGGCGAAATAGCGCTGCGGGCTCAAGAGGACCCGATCGCCGTTCTTCACTGTCCCCGCTGCGACGGCGTCGAGAACCGCCTGCGAGCCGTAGACAAGGAAGCGCTCGTCGCGGAGGCTGATCTCGACGAGGTCGTCGTCCACGCCGCGCAGGAAGGTCGCCTCCTGGCCGACGCTGGGCAGGCACTTCTCGTAGCCAAGCACCATCACGCACTTCGGATCGACAAACACCGTCATGCCGCGGACCAGGTCCTCGCCCTTGATGTCCGGATGCAACATCGGGTAGCGTTCCTGGCCATCGGGGCTGATGACGTGGGCCTTGGGCTTGGGCCCGGGAATGTTCTCGACGATGTGCTTGATGAAGGTGGCCGGTCGGGCTGGGCCGTTCTCCAGCTCGATCAGTGTCTGCTCGTACAGCTCCTTGAGCCTGTTGGCAGCGCCGTTGGCCTGACAGTGCTCCAGGAGTTGCGTGAGCAAGACTTCTTGCTGCGGCGGCGGCACGGCATGCAACGCGGTGTTGAGCACCTTGGCCCGTGTGGCCGGAGGCTTCTGTCCATGCGTGACCAGCTCGATCAGCTTGTTCTGGTCGTTGTGGACGTGTTGCAAGGCTTCTTCGAGTGCACTCATGATTCCTTCCTTCTGGTTGAGAGAGGGCGCCTGCTTCCCCCGGGTTCGCGGGGCCTGGGCCGCCAGTGGTTTCTTGCGTTTGCGTTTCCTGGCCTTCCCGGCCCGGGAATTCGTCGTGTCCATGAAATCCTCCGTAGGTCGGTTCTCCTGAGCCCGAAGCGCCACGGACTGGCCGCGTGGCAATATCGCGAGCGCCGGCGAAGCACATGTTCGCCCTCTCTAGCACTTCGGGCTCACTGCTGCATCACCCTTACGCCGCGCGGCGACAAGGTGCCGCCGTTCAGACCGTAGAGTCGCCAGTCGTCTTGCTCGCGGGCGTTGAAGCCCCAGACCATGAGCAGAGCCCAGGGCTGGGCGACGAAGACGCTGCGATGCCAGTCGAGATCCGCCGGGCTGGCGATGGCCGTGGTCCGCGTGCACACCTTGACCGTGTGGCAGTGCTCGCAGGTGCGCGTGCCCTGGTCGTCGGCGTCCGGACAAAAATTATGACCGTGGACCGATCCCAGGATTCGCTCATGCGGCCGCTGAAGTTTCTCCCGGCGAATGTTGACGGTGTCGCGCAGCCTCGACCAGGTCTCACCCGTGAACCGAACGGCGTACTTCTCCTCACTGGCAAGCTCCGCCTGCAGGCAGGCATCGACGACCAGGAAGATCTCGCTCGACGCCGTGTCGCGGTACATTCGGCCGGTCCAGACGCCGGCGGACTCGTTGTCACCGCCGCGCCGCGCCTCTGCCTGTCCTTGCCGCCAGATGGCTTCGGGCACGAACACCGGTGGAAAGCTGTCGTCGTCATCGGCCGACGCCCAGTTGCCGTGCAGCGCCGCGCTGTCGGCCAGCAACGGCGCCAGGGGCCTCGACTCGAACACCGGTGCGACGATGCGGCGTCGAGCCGAGTGGGCATGCCCCTGGTCCGCAGGTTCATCAAGGTTTTCGTTGCGCAGCGCCGTCAGGTAGTAGGCGAACGTGTCCCCCTCTTGCAGCGTGGTTTCCTTGACCAGCCGCAGGGTGCCGCGGCGCGCCACACCGGCAAGGCAACTCGCCGGAAACGACTTGCGATACGATCGCGCCGCATTGCCCAGCTCCACGGTGAAGCCGGACAGCTGGTCCGCAGTGCGATTCTCGCCCGGATGGAACTTGCAGATCAGCTCGCCCAGGTCGGCCGGCAACGCGCCTTCGCGGATGGCCCGCAGCCAGGTCTCATCGCGGGCCGGATACAGGTCCGACATCGTCACCGGCTCGCGGCCCAGCAGCCGGCTGTCCTTCTCCGTCGTGATGCTCATCAGCAATGTCTCGCCGGTCGCGGTCTTGACATGGTTCATGGAAGCCTCTGAGTTCGTCGTGGGCGACGCTGCCAGCGTCGCCGGATTGCGTCGCGTATTGACGCTACTAACGTCGCCGGATTGGGTTGCGCCGGCGACGCTAGCAGCCGGCGACGCTGGCATCGTCGCCTACACCGTGGGACAGCATCAGGCCTGCGCACCGCCGAGGTGCGACTTCGGGATGACTGTCAGCTTGGCCTTTGGGCGAATCTGACTGCCAATCGGACGGTCGTCCTGGAGCATGCGGGCCGACTCTTCGTCGCGCAGCGCCCAGGGGACGTTGGTGGGCAGCTCCATGGCCTCCGCCACGCTGCTGGCCACATCCTCGGTCAACCGGTAACCGTCGATGGCCGGGAACTCCAGGTAGCTGGAGCCGGTCACGTCGGTCGCCGTGAAGTCCAGCGGATCCACCACCGGAGCTTCAGCAAGAGCAACGGACATCGAACACCTCCTTCAGAAAAAAATGGGGCGACATATGGGAGGGCGAGGCTCCCGCCGAGCCGTGAACCGCGAATGGCTAACGTCCAAACGGCTCGGCAGGAGCCTCGCCCTCCCGAAACGGGACTACGAGATGCGCCAGCGCTCGGTGGCGCGGTTCGGCGAGCAGCGGCAGCTCGACGCCCAGCTGCCGCAGCACCAGTTCCAGCGACGCGACACCCAGCCGCAGCATGTCACGCCAGAGCTGTTGCATGCATGGCTCCAGGGATTCGACGCCGGGCAATCCGGTCAGATCGACCTGGGCCTCGCAACTCTGCGATTTTTCATCACGCATCCAGGCCAGCCGGGCCAGGCGGCAGCGATCGTTGGTAAAGCAGGTCAGGCGATGCATGATCTGAAAGACCTCCGGTTCCAGGCTCTCCCAGCGGCCGAGCGGCAACGTCAACCGCAACCGTCCCGGCCGGCGCTCGACGCGAACCTGACCGTCGCAACCGCGTCGCTTGATCGTCAGCCGCACGTTCTGCTGCTTGTCGATGGCCGGCTCGTGGCCGGCTTCGGCGAGCCAGGTCGCCAGCACGGCGGCCGCCGGCGGCTGCCATTCGTCCAGAGCGGAAGTCGGCTCGCTCGACAACTCGATGAGCTCTTGCAGCAGCCGATCGCCCGCGCCGGCCGCTTCCTCGTCGAAGGAGTCCATGCCGCTGCGCTGTCCGCCGCTGAAGAACTCGGCACGCTCCTCGACGATGCCGCCACTCTCGACGAGCTTGACCGGCCCGTTCCAGTCGCCGTGAACCGCAAGGCGATCGTGCCCGGCGGCTGATTCATACGGGCGAGTGCCGACCAGCCAGCCGTCCACCCGGCGACTGAATCGCCAGCAGGCGCTATCGATGCTTGCAACCAGTGTCATCGGCATGTCAATTGCCTCCTTCCCACGGATCGAGCAGCCCGGCCCGCGTCAACGGCCGGTATTCCGGGTGGTCGCGATAGTACTCGCAGGCGAATGGATTCAGGATGCCCTGCGGCGAAGTCTCATCGACGCCGCACAGCTGGTTCGAAATCGCGTAATAGCCCAGGAGCACGAGCTCCGTGAGCTGCGTGCCCGGCGGGAGATTCCCCAGGCAGATGGCGCCGCGCAGCCCAGGCGACGGCCGGCAATTCGGATGGAAGATGTCGAACGGCTCGAGAATACCCATCGGCATCCAGCCGGCGGGACTCTCCCAGCGCCAGCCTTCCTGGTAGACCAGATGAAAGACGGCCCGGTTCGCTAGCACCAGACCCTCGACGGTGGGCCAGCGCGGCGCCGGCATGGCGATCTCATAGACCATCTCCACATCGCCGCTCAGGTCCAGCGAGTGCAGGTGCAGCCGCGGCGCCTTGAGGGCAAGATCGACGAAGCGCGCGGCCTGGCCCTTCTTCCACTCCCGCCAGTCGATGTTGCCGCCGACTCGCGCCTGCGCGACGGCGAGCATCTCCCGCATCCTGGTTTCACGCAGCGATTCAGTCGTCGTCATGCTTCACCTCCGGTCGTGCGAATCGCAACCATTCAACGGGGCCTCGTTGGGTGCCATGCCCACGGCTTTGCGTGGGCATGGCGAACCTCTCGACTACATGGGGCGGCCATGCCCACGCAAAGCCGTGGGCATGGCACCCGAAACCTATCTCTGTCCCGCCGTCAGCGGATCGCCCGGCAGGGCCAGATACGTCCAGCCGTTGCCTTCGGAGAGTCCCAGGGAGGCGCCGTCGTCGAGGCCGAGGTCGCGCAGCGGTTTGGCGAAGGCGACATTCAGGTCGGCAGCAGGCACGAGCGATGGCGCGCCGGCGGCGGCAGCCCGCAGCGCTTGCCCGCACGCACAGCGGCCGACTTCGGTACCGGGCCGGGCGAAGCGGGCAACTTCGCTCACCCGGCCGCAACGCCAGCAGCGTGCCTTCGCGCACCAGGAGGCCTCGGCACGAACCTGCAAGAGCGGATTGTGCCGGGCCTCCGCTCCCAGGGCGCGGGCGACGACTTCGCCGAGGGGGGCGTCGGCGACGCCGGTCGGCAAGTCCTGCCACTGCCAGCGCTCGTGCGGACACCGGCAGGCTTCGCTGCGTGTCAGCTGCGTGCGGTACGCCTTGTGATTCACCATGCAGTAATCGAGCTGCTCGCTCTTGAGAGCTTGCGCCTCCCTGCCGTCCAGCCACTTAAGCGCCTCGCCGGTCAAGAGATCTCCGGCCAGCGAGCACAGGTGCGGCGTGGTTCGCGTCGGCTCGCCGTTGCGGATGTCGCGCGCGGCATCGCAGCCCTTGCGCGCCTTCAAGCCGCCCCACGCGCGCGAGTTGAGCGCGCAGCCGGGACAGGCGGACGCGGCATCGCGCAAATCGTAAGCGCGAACGATAGCGGTCAACCTCTCGCCGTAGACTGCCCCTTGCAGCAGCGGCTTGCCAAGCGCGGCGGCGACGTTGCCCAGCCAGACCAGCATCTCGATGTTGTCGCCGGCCGCCAGCAGCACGTCGGCCTTGCGCAGCAAGGTCAGCGGCACGTCCTGGGCCATGCCGAAGCCAGCATGGATCCGTGTCCCCGGATGCACGCGATGCATCATGTCGCCGATGACCCAGGCCTTGACCTGTCCGGCGTGGCCCGGCTCGCACACCTGCGTCTTCCACGAAAAGTCCCCGAACCGATCCGGATCGACGACAACCTGGCAGCCAATGCCCAGGCGCACGAGCTGCACCGCCGCCCGCCCGCCAACAGCGCCGACGCCGAGCGACACGACCAGCCGATCTGTGAGCGACGCCTTCTGGCCCTTGAGCAACGGGCCATCGGGATCGACCACGGCAGCAGCCGCCGGCTCAGCAGGCCAAGTCCGCCATTGCAAGGGCGGCGGTACCTTCTCCTCGAACTGCTCCAAGGCGGTGGCGAGGTCGATCGGGCTGGGTGATAGCTGGTGCATGTCATTTCCAAAGGCAACAGTCCTTACAAATCGCGCGGGTCCCAGGTCAGGGTTTCCTCGCCGCGGGTCATGGCCCGGCCGCAGTTGGGGGACAGGCATTTGCGGACCCGCTCGAAACAATCGAGCCGTCCGGACTTGTCCGGGTGGCTCTCGGTCGATTCCCAGTGGTAAGGCTGGCCGCAATAGCAGGTGATGACGCGGCTGGCCGGCTCGAACGGCAGCTGGCAGCAGGGGCACGTTCGTTTCTGCTTCAGCATGTCCTCGCTGGGCGGGCCGATGAAGGGCTTGAATCGTTCGGTGACGTAGTGCAGCAGGCCGGGGGCGAAGGTGATGGCATCGCGGGTAGTCAGCACTGAGCAGGGCACGGCAGGCAAACCATTGACCAGGATGTCGGCGTCGCGGGCAAACATGGCCAAGCCCTGCCCGAGGCGGCGGGCGACGACCAAAAGTCCCGCCAGCGCGGATCCGGGGTCCGCCGGCAGCAATTGACCGTTTGCCTTGTCCACGCAGATCCAGGCCGGCTCGCCGTGGTCCGGCACGGCAAAGATTGCCTCGTCCGCCGGAACTAGCGAATGGCGATATTCCATGGTCGCTACGGGCGATGCGTGTATTTCGAAGCTCGTTGGCATTGCAGTCCTCCTTGAGGAGAATGGGATGTAAAGGACGCCAAACTCGCAACAATGGTTCAGTCAAAAAAAACAGAGGCCGGCCCGGATGCATCCGCCGCTCCCAAATCGGGAACCGGATGAATCGAGGCCGACCTCGTCGGACAGACGCCAGTCGGGCGCTCAGCTACAATGTAGAAGTCAACGGCCAGGCGACGTTTCGTCGGAAACCATCACAGGGGCCGCGGCCAGGAGGCCAGGGGTTGTCGTCTTCATCATACGTGGCACGTCAAGGCCGCGCTACGATGCAGCATCAGCGTCGGGGCTCCAGTCGGGAGCAAGCAGGTCGCCGAACTCCGTGAATTCATCGGCGAAGTAGCGCGGGCAAAAGACGACTGCGTCGAGCTTCAGCTTGCCGAAGAATACGACGAGTTCGCCGAAGCCGTGCCGCAACCGGATCAGCTTGTTGATGCGGCGCGTGATGATGTCCTTCAAGTCGGGGCAGGTGCAACCCGGCCCGGAGACGGACCAGTCGATCAGGGTCAAGACCGGCGGACCGATCTTGCCCTCGTGCACCTTGAAGCGCAGCTGGGCGTTCACGAGGTTGGTCTTGTAGGCGACAAAGCTCAGGTAGCGAAACGCTCGCTTGGCCATCTGCGTCTGGGTCATCGTTCGTCTCCCGGAGAGGAGGAGCGGGCGATGTTATGATGGATAGCACGACGAGGAACATTGTGCGGAATGCGCGGCCGAGATTGCAAGATCTCTTTTTCAAAATGTTTGATCCGCCGTCATTCTTGGCGACGACACGGTGTCGGATGCAGCAGCGCCGCGTATCGCCTGCAACAGCGACTCATGAATAATGTTAGACGTAAGTAAATAAATCATAAAATGTTGCGGCACTTATCCGGCTTGAGCTGCAAAGGTCTAATGGAAGAACATCCGTCACAAAACCATTGATTTGCACTTGAACGCATTCAGGTGTCGGGCGACTAATATCAGAACATCTTACATTGTCTCGGTCAGCAAACAGGCTGCTCCGCCACTTGTGAGGAGGAAGCAATGAAACTGAGCTTTCGGCTCGAGGAGCTTTGTCTCGCTCAGCATCAAAAAAAGCATGGCCTCATTCAGCGCATCGCCGCCAAGACGAATCTCAAGAGGCAGCAGGTCGCAGACCTGCTGCACAACCGTACCAAGTATCTGAGCATGGAGACGCTCGGCAAAATCTGTGACTATCTGGTGACGGAGTGCGGCATCAAGCCGGAACAGCTGCCGGGAGTGCTGTTCGATCGCGCGGCCGAAGACTTCTGGCACTTGCTCGACGACTGCAACAAGCTCACTCTCTGCCTGGGCATGCGCCGTATCGATGAGGAGCCGATGATCACGCACGCCGACGCCGACCTGCAAACAGCCTTCCTATACTGTGTTTCCAGCTTGACCGTTGGCAAGCCGAGCTACACTCTGGACCATTTCCTGGTTGCCGCCCCGACGGTCAGTGGCGAGGTCGCCGAGCGTGCCAAGGTCGAGAAGCTGTATACCGAGTTTATCAGCGGCGGCAGCCGGGCCCTGGTTGCGTTTGGCAGCAACAAGATCAATCCCGTGGCCGAGCGCATCATGGCCGGCTGCTTCGGCGCCGACCCGTTCGCGTTTGACGTTGTCGCCAGGCCCGGTATGCGCCGCGCTCCAGTAGTCCTCTCCTATCGCGACATCGACCCGAAGGTGAAGTCCTGCTGCGGCGATACGCAACTGTGCCGCGGCAAGGGCTTCAAGAAGCCGGGCATCTATTACGAGAAGAACGGCAATGAGTGGGACTGGGTTCCCTGGGTGCGCGACAAGCGCGACGCGGCGTTTGTGCTGTTCGACCAGCACTCCGGCCGCGTGCAGATGATCCTGGCTGGATTCAGCGCCCGCGCCTCGCGCTGCCTCGCCAACATGCTCAACGAGCCGGAGCAGTTCTGGCCACCAAGCTACACGTCGGCCGGCCGCCAGGTCGGCATCTTCATCGTCGAATTCCGCTTCAAGGACAAGCATGACACCAGGCCGGAAGCGAACGTCATCCGGCTTGAAGAAGAAGTCATCGCACGCCGGCTCGAGAAACCCTGAGATCACCGTGCGCCAATTCGCCGCAGCAACGTCGATGGACTACCGGCTGGCCCAGTCTCGGCGTCGCCAGGTTCGGGCGATTCGTTCAATCGATGTACATGAACTCATTGCTGTTGAAAATGGCCCGGCACAGAACGAAGAGGCCGTGTCCGCGGACGACGGCTCGGGCTGCGGCCAGTTCTTCCGCTAATGGCGTCCGGTTAAAAGCCAGCGCGTAAGCCCGGGAGATTTGCTGGTCGACGTCGTCGCCAGCATCGTTCTTGAGGCGAGCGGCGAAGTGCTCCGTCATGCGCAGCACAAACGAGTTGTTGAGCAGCGCCAGCGCTTGCAAGGGCGTGGTGGTGACGGCTCGCGCCGGCGTGACCGTCGATGGATCAGGACAGTCGAGGGTGTCGAGCAATCGACTGCGGCCGCTGCGGGCCCACGTGCGGTACACGGTGCGGCGCTGGAGGTCGTGCCTGTCCTCGTCGATCGGCGTGTAATAGTGGGTGGCGCCGCGGACGAAGAGCTTGAAGTCCTGGTAACCCGGTCCGCCCATGGCGGGGTTGAGCTTGCCGGCAACGCGCAACATGGCGTCACGCACAGCCTCGGCTTCCAGCCGCATCGGCGACCTGCGCCAGAGCAGACGGTTACCGGCGTCCAGCCTGGCGGCGTCGCCGCGAAAGCGCGACGATTGCCGATAGGCCGCCGAGGTGACGATCAGCCGATGTATCTCCTTGAGGCGAAAGCCGCGGCCCGTCAGCTCGGCGGCAAGCCAGTCGAGCAGTTCGGGATGACTTGGCCGACCTCCATTGAAGCCGACGTCGTTGGGCGTGTCCACCAGCCCCACGCCGAAGTGATAGTGCCAGAGACGATTAACGATGACCCGCGGGAACAGCGGATTGTTGGCATCGGTCAACCAGCTTGCCAGCTTGACGCGGCGCGGACCTTCCGGTGCGTCGGCGGCAAGACCGAAGTCCGCGTTCGTGCCGGCCACCGCTGCGATGGCCCCGGCAGCAACTACCGGTCCTTTCTGCGTCGGGCTACCACGCAACAGGACGTGCGCGGCCTCCGGCGACGACGGCGTCACGGCGTATGCCAGCTTCTTCGCTTGCGGAGCCAACGTCGCTTCCAGGCGATTCACCTCGTCGAGCAACTGCCGCTTGTGATCGCGTTCGGCCGGACTCATTCGCGCCACGATTTCCTCGTCGCCGATGAAGCTCACGCCGGCAAGGGCGGCGACTTGTGTCGCCGACAGGGCACGGTCAAATAACATGGCACGGTGAATCTTGCCAGCCAGCAGTTTTCCCGGCGCCGCGGGTGCGTGTCGCAGACCGAAGACAACCTGCGCCTTGCCCTCATCGAAGCGCACCGGGCCGGTGGCGCGATACGGCTTGCCGTATACCTCGCCGTTGCGATAGGCGGTGATCGCGCCATCCTCGGCGTAGACGATGGCGAAGTAAACTGGCTTCTTCTGCGTCTCGATCGGGCCAGAGAAGGGTCGGGTACGCTCGAAGAAGTTGCTGCCGGCCAGCCAGTGCCCCCGTTGCTGCTCGCCAAAAACGATGGCATCGAAGACATTACCGTCGAGCGTTTGCAGGCTCATGGGCGCGCCGCCACGCTGCTCGAGATTGGCGAGGGTCACGCGCACCGCCAGCGTCCGGGTCTTGAGCGGCCATGGCAAGGGCGGCGTGGCCGCATAACCGGTCTTGCCCGTGAGTCGAAGTCCATCGGCGTCGCGGTGCGCGTCGCCGTGCAATTTCGCATCAAGCTTGCCGATGCCATCGGCGAGTCCCTTCTCAAAATCCCAGCCGGCAATCGGCATCGGTACATTCACCTTTGGTTTTCCCGGCCGACGCTCGGCCTGGATGAGATCGCGCAGACGCTTTTCTTGCGCGGCCAGGGTTTTCCGAATCTCGGCGATTCGCAGGTGCACGTCTCGTTTTTGTGCAAGCGTCTGCCGGTCCGGAGGCGGCGTCACGTCGCGCTCGCCGTGGCGGACGCCGGCCAGCGCCGCAGTGAGCCGATAGTAGTCTGTGAGGCGAACTGGATCGAACTTGTGGTCGTGGCAGCGGGCACAATGGACCGTCAATCCAAGAAAAGTCTGGCCGATGGTGCCAAGCATGTCCTCCAGTTCGTCCTGGCGGACCACCGTGCGCATGACGACGCTTTGCTGCCGTTGACCGACGGAATCGTAGGCGCCGGCGACAAGGAAGCCAGTGGCGATCGCGCCCGCCGGATTGGCGGGGCGTAACACATCTCCCGCCAGCTGAAGCCGAGCGAACTCGTCATAGGGCATGTCTCGATTAAAGGAGTCGATGACCCAGTCGCGGTAAGGCCAGGCATTGCCGCGCAGCTCGTCGTGCTCAAAGCCGTGGCTTTCGCCGAAACGGACCACATCAAGCCAGTGCCGCGCCCAGCGTTCGCCGTAGTGAGGCGACGCAAGCAGACGATCCACCAGTCGTTCGTAGGCGTTGGCCGCGGGATCGTTGACGAATGCCTCAACTTCGCTCGGCGTCGGCACAAGGCCGGTGAGATCGAGCGACAGGCGGCGAATCAGCGTGCGGCGATCAGCCGCGTCGGACGGCGACAGTCCTTTGCTCTCCAGCCTGGCCAGGATGAACCGATCAATCGCGTTGATCGGCCAGGCCTCGTTCTTGACGGCAGGAATGGCCTGCGGCTTGACTGGTTGCAATGACCACCAATCATAGCCGGCCCGAGTCTCGGTGGTGAAGCGCATGGCGTCGATCGGATCGGTGCCCCAGGCAGCGCCTGCGGCGATCCAGGACTTGATGAGCGCTCGCTCGGCCGCCGGCAGCGCGTGCTTGGGCGGCATCTTGTTCTTGTCGATGAGTTGCCAGAGCAAGCTCTCCGCTGGCTTGCCCGCAACCAGAGCGGGACCGCTGCGACCGCCGGACAAGACCTTCGCCCTCCGGGAGAGATCGAGCTTGCCCTTTGCTTGAGGTCCTTCATGACAAGTGAGACAACGATTGGCCAGGAGCGGCGCGATGACCTTGTCAAAGTCTGGCGTAATCCCAGCGGGCGGACCGCCTGGCGCGAAGGAATCCCATCCACCCAGCAGAAACAAGAGAGTCAGCAGTCGTCGGCTCTTTTGCATGGTCTCATGACATCATACCCGGCTGAGATGAGTTCTCCCAGCGTTTTCTGGATCGGCGGCCCGGGTCCCGAGGGCCGAATCGGCGGTGTCACTTATATAGGAAAAGCGGCTCGTGGTCTGCACGGCATGCTTCGCAGCGAGCGAAGCAACTTTCCTCGAGTTCGAATCGCGTCATTCTTCTGTTTTTCTTGTTTCCGCGGATAACGCCCGCTGATATGCTCGAAGCAGGAACCTGGTAACCAAGGAGCATGACATGAGCGGGCGACAATTGCTTTCCACTCCGGCAGCAGGACTGGCGACGGCATTAGCGCTTCTTTTCGCCCTGGGGGCCGTGGGGCAGGAGGGGCCGAAGTATCCGCGTGTGAACACGGCAGTGACCTATGAGCTAGATCCGAAATGGCCGCAGCGGCCGGCAGACTTCACGTGGGGAGACATGCCGGGCGTGGCCGTCGATGGTAAGGACAATGTCTACATCTTCACGCGCGCGCAACCGCCGGTGCAAGTCTACGACGCCGCCGGCAAGTACCTGCGCGGCTGGGGGGAGAAGACGATCAAGTCGGCGCACCACATTCGCGTGGACCCGGAAGGCAACATCTGGATCGCCGATGTTGGCAACCATGTCGTCGAAAAGTACACGCCGGAGGGCAAGCTGCTGATGACGCTGGGCACCAAGGGAAGCGCCGGACGCGACGACAAGCATTTTGACAAGCCGACGGACATGGCCATCACTCCCAGCGGCGACATCTACGTCAGCGACGGTTACGGCAACTCGCGCGTTGTTCACTTTGACAGGAGCGGGAAATTCGTGAACGCCTGGGGCGAACTGGGCCACTTGCCCGGACAGTTCAGCACGGTGCACTCGATTGCCGTCGATGCCAAGGGCTTGCTTTACGTCGCCGACCGCAACAATGCACGCATCCAGGTCTTCAATCCCAAGGGCAAGTTCGTCGCAGCATGGCGGAATCTGATCGTTCCCTGGGGTTTGTGGGTCACGCCCAAGGATGAAATCTGGGCGTGCGGTTCGTCTCCCATGCAATGGCGCAAGGACGACACATCCCTTGGTTGCCCGCCGAAAGACCAGATTTTCATGAAGTTCAACACGGAAGGCAGGCTGCTGCAACTCTTCACGCTGCCCAAGGGACTGGACGGTCTCGAACGTCCCGGCGAGGTCAACTGGGTGCACGCCATGGCAATTGATTCGCGCGGTAACCTTTACGTTGGCGACATCAAGGGCAAGCGAGCGCAAAAGTTCTCGGTGCGACTGCCGTGAAAGGAGCCCGGTAGAGGCGCTGGTCGATCGTTGCCGATCTGCGTAATCTAAGGAACACGCGTTCACGAGCCGTTTGGGAACGAATCCTCCAATCAAGTGAATGGATCATGGCCGAGTTCGTCGATTGGTCGCGAGCGCTTCCCGAAGAAGTGATCGCGCGCGCGATCGCCGTCCTCCGTGGCGGCGGCCGGGTCGCCTTCCCGACGGACACCTGTTATGAGATTGGCGCCCTGGCGCTGGATGAACAGGCTGTCGGCAAGCTGCCGGTGAACGATTCTGGTCCATTGACACTGGCGCTCTCGAGCGCGGATGAGTTGCTCGAGTGGGCGCCCGGTGCGGGTCCCACGGCAGCTCGTTTGGGGCGGCGTTGCTGGCCCGGCCCTGTCACAGTGATTACCGACTGCGAGCGAAATCATCGCTTGCCCGCAGGTACGTGGAAGCGCCTGGGCGACAATCTGGCATTTCGAATGCCCGCGCACCTGTCGGTGCTCGAAGTTGCTCAAAAAGTGGACGGACCGTTGCTGTTCGCGGGCACAGAAATCACCGATGTGGCCGACGGACAAGATCCCTTTGGTCAGTCGGCCGACCTCATTCTCGTGGACGGTCCGACCCATTTTCGCGGACCGCCGACCGTGATCCGGGTAGAAGGTGTCAGCTGGCACATCGTCTCGCCGGGGCCGGTGACTGAAGGCGATCTCGAGGATCTGCTGCGTGTTCATATCCTCTTCGTGTGCACGGGCAACACGTGTCGCAGTCCGCTCGCCGAGGCACTCTGCAGCAAGCTGCTGGCGGAGCGGCTCGGCTGTGCGATTCATGAGATCGGCAAGCGAGGTTACGTGGTGACTTCGGCGGGGCTGTCTGCCTTCTCCGGAGGAGGCGCCGCTGAAGACGCATCCGTTGTCGCTGCTGAGTACGGCGCCGACCTCACGGGGCATCGCAGCCGTTATCTTACCGAGGACATGCTGGCCCGCGCCGATTTCCTGTTCGGCATGACCCGGAGCCACCTGCTCAGCCTGGCGCGTGCGACCATCCCCGGCATGCCGCCGCCCCGACTCTTGTCGAGCGATGGTGAAGACATCGCGGACCCGATTGGCTCCGACCTGGAGACGTATAGGCAGTGCGCCCAGACGATCTGGAAGAGCTTGCAGGAGCTGGCGCCGCAGTTTGAAAACGTGGCCATTGTCAGCACAATCTGATGCATCTATTCCGAAAGTTGCCCGAACGCCATATCGGGATTGCCAAGCCATGAAAATAGCCATCGGCAGCGATCATCGCGGCTACGAGACAAAACGACGTCTGCTGCCCATCCTGGAGAAGCTAGGCCATCAGGTTAGCGATCTAGGCACGGACGGCGGCAGCAGCGTCGACTATCCAGACTTTGCTTTCCTGGTCGCCCAGGCCGTCAGTGAGGGTCGAGTGGATCGCGGGATCTTGATCTGCGGGACCAGCATCGGCATGTGCATCGCCGCCAACAAGGTCAAGGGTGTGCGTGCCGCTCCGTGCCACGACAGCATAACTGCCGAGATGAGCCGCCGCCACAACGACGCCAATGTCCTTTGTCTATCTGCGGACTTGCTTGGAGACGAACTCATCGCCCGTATGATCCGCATCTGGCTGGAAACCGAATTCGAGGGCGGCCGGCACGCCCGCCGCGTGGACAAGATCACACGCTTTGAAGGCAACAAGGGCGAGGCCACCTAGCCGCCGCAAGCTGTCGCGACGCCACTGCCGGAGCTGATCCATCAGCATGTCGCCACGAGGAAAGCAATGCAAGGAATGTATCCGCCGGGTCCGAAGGATGGGCTGCTGGGCGTCACGCTCTTGAGGCGGTTTCAGCGGTCGCCCATGCAATTCGTGACCGAGGTGGCGCGGCAATACGGCGATTTCTCCTTTGTTCGCTTCGGCTGGGTGCGATTCTACATGGTGAACCGCCCCGAGTTGATCCGTGAAGTCCTGGTCACCAAGCTCAAGAGCTTTCACAAACTTGGTCGGATCATGCGTTCGCTGCGCAAGATCGAAGGCAACGGCCTGGTCGTCGCAGAAGGCGAGCCGTGGAAACGGCATCGTCCGGTGGTCCAGGTGGCGTTTCACAACCGGCACATGGGCCGGTTCGCCCAGGTCATGGTCGAGCACACGCGCCGGCGCATCGACTGCTGGAAGCCTGGCGTCTCGTTTGATCTGGCGGAGGAAATGAATCAGCTTGCGCTGGAGATCGTGGCCGATGTCGTCTTCAACGTCGATTGGGCGGACCGGGCCGAGCAACTGCGCGATGCGGTTCATGTCGCGCGCGAGGCCATGCAGCGGGAGATCGCCAACCTGATCTTGTCGCCGGAGTGGGTGCCCTGGCCGTGGCGGCTGAAGCAGCGCAAGGCACTGCGTACCATAGATGACCTGATCTGGAGCTTGATTCGCGACCGCCGCGCCTCCGGCGTCATCAAGGAGGACATGCTGTCGCTGATGCTAGCGGCCGCGGCAGACGTTGGCGACGGCCCGCCGATCAGCGACCTGGAAATCCGCGACGAGGCGGCGACGCTGTTTGTCGCCGGGCACGACACCACTTCGGCTGCGCTGGCGTGGTTCTGGTACCTCATGGCCCGCAATCCTGACAAGGAAAAACGCGTGCGCGACGAGGTGGATGCGGTGCTGCAAGGGCGGGCCGCCGGCTACGCGGACGCGGCCCGACTGCCCTACACCGAGATGGCCGTACGCGAATCGATGCGCCTGTACCCGGCGGCGGGCTTCTTGTTCGGCCGCGAGGCCATCGAGGACACGGAGATCGGCGGCTATCCCATCAAGCGCGGCAGCTGGCTGTTCATCGCTCCCTATGTCGTGCATCGCGATCCGAAGTACTTCAAGGACCCCGAGGCTTTCGACCCGGAGCGGTTTGCTCCGGGACGCGTGGATGAGATCCCGTCTTACGCGTACATTCCTTTCGGCGGCGGGCCGCGCATCTGCATCGGCAACAACTTCGCGATCACAGAGATCGTTTTGGTCGCCGCCACCGTCTTGCAACGATTTCAACTCGTCCTGGACCAGGCAGAAGTGGAACCGGAACTGGAAGTGGTGTTGCGTCCCAAGGGGGGCATGCGCATGCGTGCCGTACCCAGGACGCCGTCTTCCGAAGGGGCCCCGGCACATCTGTCATTCGCGCACTAAACGGTACGTTCGCCACGGCGAGCACAGGAACTACGCTGGGCTGCCGGGTTCGCGGCGCGATGGCAACTTGCCGAAAGTCGAAGCGCGAAACACGCCGATCTTGGGGAGTGTGCGCCCCCCAAAGGCGACACGGTGTCGCGCGCCTGTTTGCACGGGCGCGGCCCGCGTGAACGCACCTTTGCGCCTGGAGCCAATCATGAAGCGGACCAACGCGGTTCTGACTGTGGTGCTGGCGCTGATCGTGCCATGCGGCCAGATCGCCTGTTCATCCAAGGTCGGCGCCATCGAGCCTCTGGTCACGCACGGTGGACTGGGCACGTTCCTGCACCCCATCCAGGCGCCGAAGAACGGGCATTCCTGCCTGTGCGGCCTCGATTGCTGCAAGGACAATGTCTACATCTTCGGCGTCAACGGCCTGAATCCGCTGTGCACCGGCAATTTCAACGGCTTGCTTGACTATCTACGGGGGCAAGGCTTCAAGAATACGTATTTCGGCCAGCTCTACACGCCAAATTGTTATGCCCGGAAAATTCGCGACATCCGCCAGCACGATGCGCATGCCCGCGTGGTGCTGATCGGCTTCAGCCTGGGCTGCAACTATGTCCAGTGCCTGGCGAACCACCTGAACCACGACGATACGCGCGTGGACCTGGTGGTTTACCTCGGCGGCGACTACATCTTCAACAACGAGCGGGCGTTTCCTTGCAACGTCGAACGCGTGCTCAACGTGCAGGCCCACGGCATATGCCTGACCGGCGGCGACCTGTTCTTCAAAGGGGCCGACATCGACGGCGCCCGCAACGTCCGGTTGCCCGTGCGGCATATTCTCATTCCCAGCCGCGCCGACACGGTCGAGTTGCTGATGGAGGAACTGACGAGCCTGGCATGCGCTTCCGCGCCCGTCTGGGTGCCGGGCTGGCGCCGGGCCGCGGTCCCCAGGCACGGCGCCTCCAACATCCCATTCAGCCAGGCCGATCCGCAGCGGCCCGTTGCTCCACAACCAGGAATGTGGGGACGTCGGTAGCAGAGGCGTGATGCCGAGTGGCGATGCCAAGCTGTGAAACAACATTACCAGGCGTTCACGGCTCGGTAGAAGCTTCGCCCCTCCGGGAATGCAACCGTCACCGCCAGCGGAACCACTTGAGCGCCACTGGCAGGCAGACGGCGGTCCACAAGAGCAGCACGCCGAGCCGCCAGGCAATGTCCGTCAGCGACATGCCCTCCAGCATCACCTCGCGCAGCGCGTCATTGACTTGCGTCAACGGCAGCGCTTGAATGAACGGCTGGGCGTCTTCTGGAAAGCGCTTCGACGAGAAGAACACGCCTGAGAGCAGGTACATCGGCAACATCACCAGATTCATCAGGCCGGATGCAGTCTCCGTTTTCTCCGTGCGCGAGCCCAGAAGAAGGCCCATGCTGCTGAAGGTCAAGCCGCTAACGACGATAACCAGGATGAGGAGCAGGGCATTGCCGTAGATCGGAACGGCAAACAACAGGTGCCCGGCAATGAGCAGAAACAGCACTTCGGGAATGAGAAAGATCATCCGGGCCGCGAACATGGCCAGGATGAAATCGACGCGGCGCATGGGCGTGGCCAGCAACCGCTTGAACAGTTTGCGGACGCGCATGTCCACGAGCACGAAACCGAGGCCGAATAACCCACCGCCGAGCAGGTTCATGCCGATGAGGCCGGGAAACAGGAAGTCAATATAACGGCTGCCCGGTTCCTGCACGAGCACGTCGCGATGCGTCACCTTGGCGGCATCCGGGGCGGCGCGCAGCAACGTCTCCCCTGCCCAGCGCCGGGCCAGAATGCTCTCCACCTGCGCTTGATCGAAATGGAACTCGATGGCGCCGCCGCCGGCTGGGACCAGCACCAAGGGCGTCTTGCCGCTCTTGAGTCTGCGGCGGCAATTCTCCTCGTCGTGAATTTCCACAGGAATCCCATCCGCCTTGAGCGCCTTGGCGATGGCCTGGACGCGCGAGTCGCTCGAGCTTCCCTGCACGTCCATTGACGGCGGCTCCTCCTTGCGGCCGGAGAACGCGTAGCTCAGGCTGATCGCCAGGATCAACGGGAAGCCGTACACCCAGAAAAGTGCTTCCGGCTCACGATAGAACTCGCGAAACCGAGCCAGCACCAGCTCACGAAATGCCCGCCAGCGATTCATCTTGGTCCGTGGCCTATCGACTTGTCCGTCGTTTCCAGTCCACGGTTCTTTGTATGGATGCGTCGTGGGTATGAGTCAAGGCAGCGGTTCGTAACTTCTCATTGAGTCTGGGTGGAAGCGGCCGAGGGACGCGTGTGGGTGTGTAAAACTCGTAAGCGCAACGCAACCTAAAATGCCGCACCCAGGGAAATCGAGAACCTACAACTTTTCTGGCCGCTAGTTTGTGGCGGACAGGCGGAGACTGCCGGCGTCGCGGCGTTGCCATGACCGCATATCGAATAGTCTCGCAATTTTTTGTGCGCTTCTACAACTGCCTGCGATGAACAGGGTGAAACCGGCACATGTCGCGCCGGCCAAAGGTACCGAAACATGTACGAGAAAGGAACAAGCCATGCGTCTGTCACTTCGATCCCTGTTCAGTCAACCCAAAACGATCCGTAACCGCAAGCAGATCGTGAAGATCCGCCTCGGCCTGGAATCTCTCGAAGAACGTGCCTTGATGGACGCGGGACTGGCCGGCTCCGCGCTGCTGGTGCACACCCAGCAAACCGATCAAGCCGGGCAAATCCAACTCGTCAGCCAGGTCGACCAAGCCGCGACAAGTTCGCAAAACCTACTGTCCGAGCAGCTCAGCAAGGACATCCTCGAAAACCGCGGCACCATTCCCGCTCAAATGGTGGATCAGCTCAAGACCGAGCCGGCGAAACTTGTCGAGAGCCTTCGCCAGGTCGAACAACTCGGGGCCACGGTCCATCAGCCTACTGTTTTCGCACAAGCTCGCGTGGAACTGCAAACGGCGATTGATGCCCATGCCCAGCAATCGGCCGCGCTGGAGCGTCTCGATGCCCAGATTCAGCAGGTCTCGCAGACCTTGGCCGCCGCCGAGCAGACGCTGGCCGACAAGTCCGCCGCCATCGCCGGCAAGGACGCCGCGGTCCAGGAAGCGAACAAGTCCACGCTGACTTACCAGGAACAACTGGTACGCCGAACCGAGCTTACCAACCAGGTCTCACAAGCCAGGATCGCTTACGACAATGCCGTCAGGGCCCAGAGGACCAATCGCAGGCCGAGGCTGAACGCCTCGCTCAGCCAGCAGGTCAGAGTCACGAAGGCGAGCCTGGACTCGCTCAGCCGACAACTCCGGGCACAAAACGTCATCGTGCAGAACGCGGACCTGGCCATGAAGGGCGATGCCTTGGCGCTGCAGAACGCTGTCGCCGCTCTCGATCTGGCCCGCAAGGAGTTGGCCGACGCCGTCGCCTTCCGCGATCAGACGGCCCAGTCGCTCGCCGACTTGCAGGTGCAACGCGAACAGGTCATCGTCGCCCAGGAACAAGCGACGGCGCAAATTGCCGACATCATGAGCCGGTTCGAGCCAATCGTCAACACGCCGGAGTACCTGAGGATGCAGGCAGTCCAGCTTGACCGCGACCTTGGTCTTTACGCTCCCACGAACCTGTATGAGAACTGGGGCGGCAAGGGAGAGAAGTGGGTGCTGGGCGCGGGCGGGCAGTGGTACTTCATCCTGCCCACCGGCGAACTGCACCGCTGGGACGGCGGCGGCGCTACCGGCGAGCTGGTGGCCCGCCTGGACGCGTCGTTCTTCGAGAACATCAACACCCTGGTCGATGCCAGTCGTCTGTTCGGCCGGCTGGAGCAGGATGACTTCACCATTGTGGCCGCTCAGCTCGACCGCGATCTAGGCCTGCACGTGGTTGACGATCCCTACGCCAACTGGGGCGGCCAGAATGAGATGTGGTTGCAAGGCGCCGCCAATGAGTGGTACTACATCCTGCCCACCGGAGCGCTGCACCGCTGGGACGGCAGCGCCACCGCCAGCGGTGAGTTCGTGGCCATGCTCGATTCGTCCTATCATCTCGACATGAGCAAGCTCGTCGAGGCCGAGCAACGCCTCGACAGCCTGGTAACGCTCGGCCTCATCGACGCATCATCTATGACGCAAGCGGGAGAATCCGGCACCAAGTTTCACACCTTCATGGCCAACAAGGACGCCGACGGCTACACGAACGAGTATCCGCAGGGCATCAAGGTCCTGGCCAACACGTATAACCGAGCGCAGGAGAAGCACGAGCAGGCGGACATCACGTCGTTCCTCACCGACAAGCAGGACACCTACCTGCGCGACATGCTCGACAATGAATGGAATGGCAAGACCGTGAAGTGGGACGTCCTTGGCCAGGAGTTCGACACTGGCATGACGGTCCGGCAATGGGCGCAGGAGGACATGAAGATCGAAGTCGAGCGCGCCATCGCCAAGGCCGGTTTCACCTCGTATGATCGCGAAGCCCACCTCGACGACAAGGGCGACTACTCGTTCAAGCAGCTCGGGCAGAATCGGTTTGAGATTCGTTACCGCCTGACCGACACCTGGATGAAGTTCAAGGTCGAAGTGCCGACGGGCATCCGCGAGACGATGGCGGTCGCTGCCGGCCTCAAGGCGGTCCAGGGATTTCTCTGGAACCCCGTCCAGGCCGCCGCCGTCTTTGCCCTGGCCTATGACAGCGTGATGAGCATCGACGATCCTCGGTTCACTGCCCGCTTCGACCTCGAGATGGTCGTGCAACTGTACCTGGCGCCGGAGCTGGATGCGACCAATGCCAATAACCTCAAGGTGTCCAAGGCCGAAGTGAACATCGTCAATGCCCACTTGTATTACGACAATTTCTTCGCTGACCTGACAAAGGCCGTGGTGGACATTGTCGGCGGGGACGGCATGGCGGCGGCCGAGCGGGCGATGGCGGACGGCAAGCCGGGCGCCTTCGGTCCGGCGCAACTGAATGCGGCCTTCGCCGGCCTGAACGCTTCACTGCAGAAAGCCGCCGAGTCGGGCTACACGCAACTCGCGACTCGCGTGGTCGATGAAGGCCCGGCAGGCAAGCTGGTGCTGGAGTTGACGCAGGACATCCCGCGGATGAGCCTGCACCTGACCGCCAAGAACATCGGCACCACCATGTCCGGGACTGCACAAGAGCAAAGCCTGGTCAAGACGTACGTGGCCATCTCCATGGACGGCCGGGAGCTGAAGGCGATGGAAAGCCAGATGTTCAACCCGGACATCAGGCCGTGGGTCCGCGATGCCTCGCTGGCCGAACTGGACAAGCTGAAACTGACCGGCACGAATTTCGGCATGGACTTCGACGTCAAGGGCCAGCACACAATCCGCGTCGAGATCTGGCGGTCGGTCCGTCGTGAAGAAGGCGTCGCCATCCCGCCGGGCGTGACGATCGGATTGGTGGCGGGCTGGGACCTGGTCTACGACTTCAAGACGCAGAAGATCACCGGCGCCTTCGGCACCGCGAATCTCGGCGAGGAGATCGTGCTGACCAGCACGGGTGAAGCACCGGCCACCGTAACAATCGTGATCGGCGAAGATGTGGCCGGCAAATGGAACCCGAAGCGCGAGGAGGCCCCAATCCCGCCGCTACAGGAGGTTGAGATCATCCCCGAACTCAATCCTGAGCCCGACTGGGAGCCGCGCTGGGATGACTTCCAACTTCCGCCCTGGCTCGAGCAAGACTGGGACCTAGGCGTCATCCAGCCGGACTTGCAAATCCGCGACGGCATCTTCGAGCAACTGGACCGCAACATGCTGGACGCAGCAATCATCAACATCGGCGAAGATGTGTTGCTGAATCCGCAACCGTTGCCGCCGAAGGTGTTCGACGAATCCATCAGGGACGCAGCCATTGTCAGCATCGCCGATGATGTGTCGCTCAATCCGCAACCGCTGCCGCCCAAGCTGAACGTGCGGCCATTTCGGCCTTCGCCATTCAGTAGAGTGCAAGTCTGCCACATTCGCCGCGCGTCGGTCGAAGTTCTCACAAGGAACATCGGCCTGACGCGCCGGCGAAATTGAAGTGAACGCCCACCCCACTCGCTGGTGCCATTCAAGACGCGGGCAACGTGCTTTTCGGAGCGATTGCTCACCAATTGAAGGGCTACTCAATGATCTCAGCCTCACGGGGCGGGGAATCTTGGCGGCCGCCCGTTCAGAACTTCCAGCACGTCCCGGACCACCCAGCTCATGTTTTCGATCGCGGTATGCGTACGCGCTGCCATGTGGGGGGTGAGCAGGACGTTGTCGAAGCCAAGCAAGGGATAGTCGGCACTGGGTGGTTCCGGATCAAACACATCAATGGCGGCGCCGGCAATCAACTTCCCACGGATGGCGGCTGCGAGCGCGGCAGTGTCGAGCACTTCACCGCGGCTGGTGTTGATCAGGATCGCCGTCGGCTTCATCAGCGACAGCAGCGGCGTGCCGACAAGGCGCTCGTTGCCGGGCCTCATGTCCACGTGCAGCGTGACGATGTCGGCTTCGCGGAAAAGCGTTGGTTTATCGACCGCCAGCGCGGGGAACGTCAGTTGCGCTTGCACGTCGAGCAGGTCATTGTAGAGTACGCGCATGTCAAAGCCGTTCGCGGCAACCTTGCCAACGCGTCGGCCGACGCGGCCCATGCCCAGGATGCCAATCGTCAGCTCATTCAGCTGCAGGCCGCGGAGCGTGTTGCGCAGGTACCTGAACTCCTTCGGCTCGTACGCGCGATCCTTGAAAACCGCCCAGGGCCGTAGCAATTGCAACGCATAGCCGATGACGAAATCGCCGACCGCCAGGGTGTTGGCATCCGGCGTGTAAACGACTTCGACTCCGCGAGAGCGGCAGGCCTTCACATCAATGTTCTCAAGGCCCACGCCGCCTCGGCCGACAACTTTCAGCTTCGGACATCGATCCAGCAAGGCCGCGTTCACCTTGGTGTAAGTGCGCACCACCATCCCGGTCATATCTGGCAGCGCGGCGTTGAATTCGGGTGAATCCGGGGCGGCTTCGATGACGCGGACGCGCTCTTTCAGCCACGCCAGCGGCGTCGGATCCGATCCTTCGGTAACCACGACCAGAGGCATTTCGGTCATGCCGCCAGTTATAGCGAAAACAGAGAATCCAGTTTACCCCTTGAGGCGGCTGGCTGCTGCCGCGCGGCGAAAAGCCAGGATTGCTTCTTCCGGAATGACGGTCACGCACTCTTCGGGTCTTAGCTGGCCCATGCTCCACAGCCGACGCTCAACCATTTTCAAGAAGAGATGCTCGAGCGCTGCCTGCACTTCTCGCCCTTCGATGATGCCCAGGGCCCGGGCAATGGCTTCCAGGGTTGAAAGGTTCTGTACATGAGAAGAACGTCGCAGCCGATAATTCGACGGCGCTCCGACTGGCAGCTTCACGTTGGCGATTCCAGCAAGCCCGCTTTCACGATAAGGAACTTTTTTCGCCTGGTTCCAGCTTCCGTCTGGCACGATGAGGGTCACGGGCCGAGGCTGACGCGCCAGCCACTCAGGCGTCAATTCCACGGCGTCCTGACTCGGAAACAAGAGAAGCGCATTCTTGAGCGGCGCCGCCTCGGCCGGCCTGATCTCTCGCTCCGGAGCGCCTCGCAAGCGAATCTCACTGTTGGGTAGCGCCAGGCAAGCAAGCCATCCCGTGTTCGTTGCTCGAAACCGCTCACGCCAATGCATGTACAGCGTGACACGGGTATCGAGATTCAGCGGCACGATGTCGCCGCACAGGCAAAGCGGGCGATAGATCCGGCATTGTGTACACTTGTCGGTCGAATGACTTCGCGGCGGCATCTTTGCCTGCTTGTCTTGATTCGTCTGGTCACGATTCCTGGTCGATATTGTATTGCCGCGTCACGAGGCGTTGGACGTTGGGACGCAAGCCAGATTTCGGGCATCCCTGCTCGCTGGCCTCAGCGAGCCATTGCCGGGTGCGCTCGCGATTGAGAATGGCAAATCGTCGAGAGAACGAGAAGGTCAGTTCGCGCGGCTGCCCTGGCTCGTTGTAGCGCACGCGGCGGTTTTCGAGGTATGCCTTGCCCGTGGCCGGATCGATGATTCGCATGGAGCGCGGATAGGCCAAGGCGGGACTTGGTGCAAGGATACGGTTCCTCGTCGGTTCGCACGCCCTTCTATGAGTAGAGGCGGTCTGTCAAGTGGATCTCCCGCATTTTTTTGGATCATCCGACTAGAGCGTATTTCGTCTGATGAATGGCGAGGATCTTGAGTTTGAAGAACTCGTGATCTCGGAAGCCATAGGCTTGGCGTTTCATGGTCTGGATCTTATTGTTGGTTCCCTCCAG
>Ga0194121_10002129_pt1 | contig 31960 bp, 33 predicted proteins | sample TA2MahCa50mmetaG_FD_148609 | JGI IMG/M metagenome (GOLD analysis project Ga0194121, IMG submission 148609) | Freshwater microbial communities from Lake Tanganyika, Tanzania - TA2015020 Mahale Deep Cast 50m | ecosystem: Environmental > Aquatic > Freshwater > Lake | place: Tanzania: Lake...
ATTTTTCAATTATTGCAAACTTTTTGCGATTACATTCGTCTTATAGTATATCGTTCGATATTAAGGTTCTTGTACCCCAGGAAGTGGGGGAATTTAAGCCTCTGGACATGGTGTAAGACTTACCTCCTAAATGGAACACAAGCGACTGTGGGTGAAAGAGGAAGCCCCGACCCTTTAGGGTCGTGGGTACTTCACTGGCTAAATATCCTTGTAAAGCCAAATGGATGGAAGATGCGGCTATTTACTATTTAACTCTTGATGACTGTGAGAAAGTTGATGGAGCTAAAGAATTATTTGATTTTAAAAATATAGAATTGTTAAAAAAGAAAATGAAAAAATTCTTTTGTGACATTATGCGAACTAACCCGGTTCCGTAAAAGGCGATTTACTTTTCATATATTTTTTAATTTTTCTTTGGTTCAGTGGAGTTGGGGGTAGATCAGTATCAGTACCAAAACTTATTTTAAAATTAGCTCCATTATTCAATACATCTGGCCTTTGTACTGGTTCCTCAATTCCCTGACCAAATATTTCTAACCATTGTTTGAATGATAATAATCCCATCAATTATATATGATTCACATTTGGCTAAAAATTGGAGATAGCAAGCTGTTCTTATATTTTGAGTGAGTTATTGGTTGAGTAGGAAACTTGCTCTTTTGTGGATAATTCACATATGAAAATCCAATATTTTGTTTTTAATTATGCTCATTTCCACGAAGCTAAAGACTTATTAAATAGGTTTTTAAATGAAGGTCTAGATGCCTATCTTTTGAGCAATGAAGCCCCAAATGATCCAGAATATGAAGAAACAGATAGGGTTAAGAAGTTTTCTAATATATTTTACACAGGCCAATGGAATGAAGCGCTAAAATTATTCAATGCAGACATATTATTTATAACAAATGCAGATGTCACAATAAATTCTATCCCAGAACTTGTCTCTAAAATGACTAATTTTTATGAAAAATATAAAAGTGATTTATATGCCCCTAATCACTATTGGACTTCTTGGACTTTTGATCCTAATTTATTAGAAGATTTAGAACCTAATTTAAAGCTTGTTCCAATGACCGATAGCACTATTTGGAGTATTTCTGCCGATATTGTTCAAAAAGTAGGCCAAATTGATCTTGATATAAACAAATTAGGATGGGGGATTGAAATATTAGCTGCTTGGTATTGTAAGCAATTAGGCAAATATGTTGTCAGAGATTATTCTGTTAAATATAAACACCCAAGAAGCACTAAATATAATAGGCACGAAGCAGATAAACAATTTAGAAAAATGATTTCTTCCAGAGGTTTAGGTCAAGAATTTTGGAAATATTATAATAGTAGAAATAAATTCGGTTTTGGTCATTATGATGTTTAGACTAAAGAATTTTCTAGCATCACAATATCTTTTATTTCCACAAAATGAGCTAAATTAAGTGTTTGTTTTTTATTTTTAATTTTACTATATTGTCGAAAAGCAAACCATTCGCTTCCTTTGTCTTTCAAATCTAATAAATCTCTAATACAAGGAGAATCATTAACAGGAATCTTAGGTGCAGTAATTTCATATCCATCATCCAAATGTTTTACAAATATGTTTTGAGTTTTATTAATTAATTTATATTTTGAAAAAACCTCTATTGCTGGCTCTGATGTATCGCCATCCTTGTACCATACAGGGATACTGACACCTATTACTTCAATTTCTTTTCCTTCAAACCAGGAATATCTTTGTTCTCTAGTTAAAAAGATATTGTGCGATATACATAATGTATTAAACATATTAATCTTTATAAAAAGGGCAAATATTATTGAAATCACATCGTCTGCAATGTTCGCCTACATTACCGACAACGTTATCAGGGTTAGTATTTTCTATGTCCAAATAAGCTCTTAATAAAGTATTTTCTGCATCATCTAATGATTGTTGGCTGAATTTAGCTCCAATTAACTCAGAATCTTCTAAGTAATATAAGGCACAATAAATATTTTCGGGTTTTACCCCAAATTTGTGTTGTAGTATTTTAGCATATGTTCTTAATTGTAAGTCGCCAGTAATTTCGTTGGCCCCTTTTCTCCATTTGCTTTTTTTTGTTGTTTTGTAATCTAATATCCAAAATTTATTGTCTTTTCTAATTATTCTATCGATAACTCCTTTTACCATTCTTTTGTTAGGAGGGTCTAAATCATGCTCAAAAGGAAATTCAGTTTCTCCTGCAAAACCTATTTTATTTGTTATCTTTTCGATTGAACGTAAATGAATAGGTAATCTTTCAGTATAGTCTTTAGGTAATCTTGGAGCTTTCTTGCCTTCCTTGTATTCAATTTTACCATGCAATACGTCTGTACTTACTTCTGTTATGGGTCTAACCGCCTTTTCCAAAACGTACTCTTGTGCTATTTTGTGAATTATATTACCATAAATGAAGTAAAATGGTTCTTCTTTATCTGGTATAACCTTTAAGTGGTATTTAAACTTATATTGTTGTTCGCAGACTATCCAAACACCATGCCTGGATACTGACATGTGATCTATCTTCATTCCCATTAATTAATAATTAGTATCATGTTTTAAGTTTTAAATCAATATTAATATTTACTTTTTTATAAATTATTTGTAGAATCCAATTATGGCAGTTTCATTCGATGCTTTTGTAGAATGGGCAGAAGACCGCTTGGGCGATATTATAATTAGCGGAGATGAAATCAAAGCCAATTCTATATTCATGCCAGATACCAAACACCATTTAGCCATGAATGTAAAAGGTGGTGTACATGAACGTGAAGATGGCTGTTATAGATGTTTTTATAGTGGGAAAATAGGTACGCTTGTCGGATTGGTAATGGAGGTAGATGGATGCAGCTACAAAGAAGCTAAAGACTTACTTTGTGGCAAGACTCCAATTGGCGAACTTGAAGCTAAATTAAATGAGTTTTTTAAAAGTGAGGAAGAAATAATTGCAGAAAAACCCAAAGGTTTGCTTTCTTTACCTGAAGAGTGTCATTTAATTTCTAGTTTAAAAACAGGTTCATTTCACAGAAACAGAGCAGAAAATTATTTAAAAGACAGAAAGATACCTATAAATGGTTTGTATTTTTGCACAAATGGGGTGTATAAAAGCAGAATAGTTATTCCTTATTATGATAAAGACGGAATATTAATTTATTTTAATTCTAGGCATATAGGAAAATCACCTTTAAGGTACAGAGGGCCACCTAAATCAATAGGAGTGGGGAAATGTTTAGGCGAGAACACGCCTGTTTTAATGTATGATGGCAGAATTTTAAAAGTTCAAGATATTAAAAATGAAGATTTATTAATCGGCCCAGACTCTAATCCAAGAATAGTAAAGGGAACTACGAAAGGGTTTGGTAAATTATTTAAAGTGATTCCAGTTAAAGGTGATTCCTATGTTGTAAACGAAGAACATATATTGTCTCTTTATGATAGCCATAAAAATAAAAATATTCAAATAAGTGTAAAAGATTATTTTTTAAAAAAACCATATTATCAAAAAGGTTACAAAGGATATCGATGTGGCATAGAATATCCAAGGAAAGAAGTGTTAATTGATCCTTATATTCTTGGAATTTGGCTAGGCGATGGCCATCAATCTTGTGCAGCAATTAGCAACATAGATCAAGAAATTATTGATTGTTGGTATCGTGAAGCAAAAAAACGCAATTTAAGAATTTATGTTGATTCTTCTTTCAATCGGACATGTTTTTCATATTATATTCGAAAAGACCATGATCTATCTACAAAGAATACAATGTTATCTGATTTGAGAAAATTGAATTTATTATATAACAAACATATTCCAAATTGTTATTTAATAAATGATAGAAATACAAGATTAAATTTGTTGGCTGGCTATTTAGATACAGATGGTTCTTTATCAAATAATTGTTATGACTTCATTACTAAACATCAATCTATAGCCGAAGGAATTACTTTTTTGGCTAGGAGCCTAGGTTTAGCTTGTTACTGCAAAGAAACTTATAAAAAGTCTCAAAAAGGAACTAGAGGGTTATATTATCGTGGTTGTATTTCAGGTAATACTAATGAAATACCTTTAAAAATAAAATATAAAAAAGCTACTGAGCGAAAACAGAAAAAAAATGTGTTGCATACTGGAATAAAAATTATCTCCATCGGATATGGAAATTATTATGGGTTTAAATTAAGCTCAGACCATTTATTTTTGTTGGGCGATTTTACAGTTACTCATAATAGTGACGTACTTTTTGCTCTTAAATGGCCAAAAAATGACAGCAAAATATATCTAACAGAAGGTGAATTTGATGCTATGACATTAAATGAGTGCGGATTTAATGCCTTGGCTTGTGGCGGAAAATCAATTAGCCATCGACAAATAAATTTTATAAAAGAATTTAACTATGAAGTTTGCTTAGCTTTGGATAATGATGAAACAGTTGTAGAAATAGCTTCGCCTGGGTTGCAAGGAATGATGGATATGGGTAATAAATTGATCGCAAACTCTGTAAAATTAAGTTATGTGCAGCCTCCTAAACAGTTCAAAGATTGGAATAAAATGTATACTAAATTATCAAAGGAGTTGGTACAGGCATATATTGAAAAATGCGAAAAGCCGTATGATTCTTTTACTAATGCTCAGTTAATGGCTATGAATTAAACATCAGGATAGTTTTCTTCAAGCCATTCTTTAAATTTTTTTTTCTTCTTGGGTTTACCTTTTAAAGTGCTTTTTTGGTCTTCGTAATGGGATTCATAGCCTTTTTTCTTCATTGATGCAAAAACAGCATAAGGGCACAATTTGTCTGGGTCTTTGCAATCTTTGTCAAATTTATCTGGATGATGATCTAATGCGGCTTTTACGGACCCTTTGAATCCTTTGCCAAACTTCCATTCTTTATCTTTACTCATTTAAATATATATATTGAAATTACTATACTAATAAATGCATTATTTCATTTTAACAGCTTTAGGTTTATTAGGAGTTGTTGTAGCTTACATATTCATAAAAAGAGAAGTTAATCATATAACATATATTGACAAAACTTCTAAGGAAATAGATAGAATAAAACAAGCTATGGAAAATGGCATAGAATTACCAGAATATGAAGAATACAAAGAAACAGTAAATGGTCAGTCTGTCTACTATATTCCAATCGAAAAATTAATTAAATGATGGATTATTATATAAATAAGTTTTGTACTATTACCACTGTTCAGAGCAATTTTGGTTTTAAAAATGAAACAATGATTGAATATTTTGGTGGGATTGTTGAAAGAATTGATGATAAAGGAATCACTTTAGTACACCCTAATACAAGATGTAAAAATTATATAAGAATGGCTTATGTGATTGGTATTCATGAAGAACAAATGTTATTTAAAGATAAACCGGAAGATGCTAAAATTATTGAAGAATTTACAAAAACAAAACCTGAAGCTGGCATAAAAGTGCCAGAAAAATGCTTTGTGGATGTCGATTCTTTAATGAAAATTTCTAAACAGAATGGTTAGACAATTTTTCCACATACATCTTTATAATCTTTTTTAATGCGCTTTCTGTTTTGGCCTCTTTGCCTTTTTTAAAAGATAAATAAGAAGCTATCAGTTCATCTCTTAAAGACGGCTTCCACCATTCTCTTGAATCATAAGCATCAGCTAATTCAGGATCATTATCGAAAATAAATTTTTTGAAGTCTTCTGGTAACATGTTTTTTAAAATAGCTTCATCTGCCTGTGGTGTGATTTGTTGTGTTGGTTGTGATTCTGAATTAGATGCTTTTGGAATCTCGGCAGACGGATTTACATTTTTTGGTTTTCTTCCACGTTTACGCTTTTCAGGCACAGGTGCAGCTGGATTAGAAGCGGCTAATTTCTTATTGTAATCTTGTGCTATTTTTATATAATTGGCTCTATCTTCTGGACTATCCTCTGACATGTCATAATCTCCTTTTCTGCCTAACGCTTTTATATCATCATCTGTAATATCATCGCCTTTTATATGTATTGCGTTAACAATTGCATGCCCTTTTCTTGCCAAAGCATCATCATCATTTTGTGATGGGGTTTGTGGTTGAATTTCCGGTTGTGCTGGGGCTTCTGGTGTCGGAGTAACTTCTTGAGCAACAGGTTTAGGTGTTCTAGGCTTTTTAGTACGCTTCATTGGTGTTTCAGGCTGAGACTGTGCCGGATTATTCACAGGCATTGTTTCTGAGGGCATTTGTACCTGAGAACTCTGCTGTGGGTTATATTGGTACGAATACTGTTGTGGTGCCCATTGATTACTTACTTGGAAGCTAGAATCAGATGACTTTTGTGGCTCTGGTTCAGGTGGTTGCCATTGGTTATGCATTTGAAAACCAGAAGCATATGGATTTTGGGATTTAGGAGAAGACATGAACATTCTCATAATTCCTTTTAATCTTTGCTTGTATTGGTCTATTACTTGGTCTATGGATGAGGTATCTACTGCTTCCATTAATTCAGCTATAAATTTCTTGCTGAATTTATTTAATGTATCATATCTTTCATAAACATTGTGTGTTTGTCTTAGTTTTTTTAACCAATTAGGGTCATATCGTTTTCTGGTCAAATTTTGCATGCCTGATTGGACCGTGTTCGGTATACTGCTTTTGGGGACTGACAAATCTTTTACTTTTGTCTTAATGTCGTCAAAAATAGCATCTATTTGCTTATCTAATTCACCAAATTGATCCATAATAGTTATTTAGGCAAGTATTCTTTCATTTTCTTCAAAGCCATTAAACAGGAGTCAAATCTATGAAATTCACTGGTTAAATATTCTATTTGTAAGGCTTCAAATTGGTCAACGGCATCTTTATCTACTTCAAAAAAAATGCACGTTCCTTTTCTACCTATAACCTTAAACCCATGCATCATAACAAATGCACTGGCCCCTAGATCATACACTTCGCACAATACTTTCTTTTCCATTCTTTCACACTTTCTTTAAGAAACTGAATTTTCTGCGGCAAATAGACACCCTCTGGCCACACTTAGAAGAGGGTCAGCTGGTCTAATTATGTTGCCTATCTTAATTGGCAATTTAGCTTGCATGACTGATTCTTTGAATAATTCAATAAACCCTTGAGGCATGGAAGTACCACCAGCCACAACAAAGTCTATTTCATCAGATGCTCTTATTTTTTTGCCGCTTTCTGCTAAACCCTTGCTAATACCACTTGTAGTCTTTTCAATCATTATTTTGTATTGAGTTTGTATAGCTCTTTCAACTGCACTGGTAGGAGTTGCGGCCAAATCTATTTTGGTTTTTTCTTGGTTTATGAAGGTTTCGTTTTCTCCACACGCTTTAGCTGCCATCTTATCGATCCAATCACCACTATTTACTAAAGCAAACTGAAATAGAGGAATGCCAAACATAGCAAAACAAACGTTAACCATTCCGCCGCCCAAAGATGCCGAACATCCTGTATAATTTTTATCTCCTAATTCAGCATATATTAATGCTAAACCTTCATTAATTGGATTTGCTGTTACTTGATAGCCAGTTTCAGATTTATATGCATCAAATATAGACTTCAATATTTTAGAATGAAAATCAGCATCTGTTTCTTTATTAATTGCATTAGCCGGAACGCTGTAATAAACTATTTCTCTGTCTTTGGTTACATTCTCAAGAAGGCTATGGACCATTACGTTCATTATTTCTGATGCGTCTTTCTCTTTTGGATTTAAGCATCCTTCTTGCATCGGTCTTTTCAATTCAATTTCTGGCATTGTATAGGCTAATTTAACCGCTGCTTCGCCTAAAATATAAGCTACGTTTTCATCAGTTCGTTCAATAATGGGTATTTTTTTGTCCTTCATTGCATTAAAAAAGAATCTATCTTGCAACTTTATCTTAACAAAGGCATTAATTTCTTTGTTGTATCTAAAGTTGTTTGTTTCATCTCTTTTAGCGCAAACCAAGTTATATGTCCCAGCGTCAAATCCAATCATATTATTCCTTTTTCCCAAAACTAACTTTTTCAGCAGACTCAAAAGAAGGTATTGCCCAATCAACCTTTTCTTCTTCTGGTTTATCGACTGTAGCTGTAGCCTGTATGCTCATATTGTTAAGATTTATATTTAAATCAAGCGATATATTTACAGACAATTCGCCTTCTTTTGGAGTTACTGTTAGTGATTTAATTAATTGAGCCATATCATCTATTATAGGTTAAATCTTCCATTTTTTAAGCATTTTTTCTATTCCTTTTACAATCTCATCAGATGTCAGTTCAGTCAAACAAGGTTTTGGTTCTTCCTGGTTGCTATTACATTTAGGATGGGAACACCCCAACCAATTGTAGCAGGGACCGCAAGGCCAATCGCCATTATCTCTATGTTTTTGAACTAATACAAAATCATAATATTTACCTCTGTATTTGCCATCTACGTGCGTAAAAATGCCTGTTAAGGGCTTTTTAATGCCTCCAGCGTAATGAAAGGTAGAAGTATCGACAGCAACCACATAATCGGCAGCATGAATCAACCCCATCCATTCCTTTATGTTTTTTCCTGAAATAACTGGAACAGATAATTCATGAAATATCTCCAGGTTTTCATCATGTAACACATAAAAAAAGAAGCCATTTTTCTTAAACCACATGCAAACTTCTTTTATTTGATGGGGTAGTAAAGTCCTGAGGCTATCAAAAGCAATAGGAGCAAACAATATATTAGGGCTTTTGTGGTCAAATGTCTTTAAAGAACTATTTCTAATTTGTTTAATGCGTAAATTGGCTGTTTGTATAGTCTCATTGGAAATAAATGGCACATGCATGTTTGGGTGAGTTATTTTAATGCCGCAATGATCTGCCCAAATATCTGCTCTGTTTTTATTGGCAAAGGGAGCTTTTGTACTTTCCCAAATTATACAACATCTTGAAGTATCGTAACAAATCAAATAATTATCTTTATTGACAGTAACTGAATCTTGTACATCATCTAAAAATGGATGGTCTAAGACTGCATCGTGATATTTATTAGGGCAGGCGAACGTCAAATGTATTTCTGGACATAATCTTTTAAAGCTTTCAAAAATCATTCTGTGTAGTAAAATATCGCCTAATCCTCTAGAATTCCTAAGAATCAGAACCTTATTTCTTTTATTACAGAAGTCTTTAATTGACGTGTTTCTGCTTTTACTTTTTAATACAAGTTTGCCCATTACCTATAATAGTAAAAAAAATAAGCCTAGAACGAATTCTAGGCTTATTTTAAAATTTAAACTACTATTAGGTGTAGCATACAGAACGGATAGACAAGATAACCTGAACAGTTGTGTTATTTGTACCACCTTCGAAGGCGATTGCACTAACAGAAAGATCGCCTGCGTTGAATATCTGAGTGTCACCAGCCTTCAAAGACATGATGGCATCAGCGGAACCGTTAAGCTCAACCTTGATGTCCTGGTTAGGGCTGCTGGTTCCAAGGTTAGTAATCTGAACGAACTGTGCATAGCTACCGTAAGTGCCCAAGATATCAATAACATTATCAGTAAATGTATCTGTGGTTAATACGTCATATGCTGTATCTCCACCGAAGATCAATGCGAATGTGTTCTCATCAGAGAAGTCACTGTAAACGCTACCGTCGTCGGTTAAAACTTCAATAAATGCTTGATCCAAAGGAAGTTGTGGGAATGCAAATCTTTTCCAATAATTGCAATCTGTGAAAGTATCTCCATCGTTCAATTCACGATAGATACGATTTGGTCCAGCGACAAACATAGTACGCTGAATAGATGGTTGCATTTGAGAACCAAGATTACCATACAAATCAGCTGTCATTGGGGTAGCTGTTGCTGGGTTAAGGTCCATAAGACCCTGCTGTGTGTTGTTTAAGTTAACTTTAAATACGCTCATATTGCTCCTGTTTATTTAACTTACTCTCGCTGTATGATTATTTATACTTATCCTCTCAAAATTTCTATTTCTTCAATGATTCTTTTAACCATTTGCTCGTCATAGTCTTTAGGTATTTCACAACTTGCGACAATCTTTTCTTTATATTCGTATAATTCTGACCTTTTCAAAATGTCGTCATTTGCAAATTTGTTTAAACAAAATAAGAAAATTTTTAATTTAAGTGCTTTTTCTATCAATGGTTTATATTTTTTAAGATACGATATAATATTTTCATTTTCTCCAAAATAAATAATGGAATAGTTATCTTTTATATTTATGAACTGCTGGAACGGGATACTCATGGAAAACTCCAATGAAGATGAAAAAACCAAATTAGGTGTTGATGCAATTAATGCATTCTTTGAACAATTTCAACCTATAGATAATTATAGTATAGCTATGATAGATGTAGTCTTAGAAATGTTAATGGAACAAAATGGATAAAATATACTTGTATTTAGCTAAAAAAGATAAAAGAGGTATTAAGCTAGTCATGGTGCTTCAGGGCAAGAAAACTTCAGCAACAAAGATAGAAGATATTAATTTGCTTAGACTTAAAGCAAATTTATTACCTCAACTATCTGAAATTATTGAGATTCACAGAAAAGAATGGAATTTGTGGATCGAATCTGCTGAAAATTATAATGAATTAACAAAAGCTTTAAGTAAAAGAGGGTTTGTAAACATTCCTGTAAAGAGTGAGCCGTTACATGCTGACTCTGATGTGGGCGATCCTTATTTCGCTGATACTAGAAATATGAATACTTCCAAAACAATGTTGAGAAGATCATTTTGATTCTTTAACTAAAGACTTGTTTATTTTAAATGTGCCAGAATCTACTTCGATAATTAAATTGTCTCTTTTGTCTATCTCTAATACAATGCCGCCGTAACTTTTGAAATCCATAGCTAGCTCTTGTAGTTCTCCATCTTTTGGTTTTATTTTTGTAAGTAGTTTTTTATATGACGTTTTGGGTTCGACATTGCTTCCAGCTACAATCTCTGAGTTAAGACTGCCATCCTTTGCAGACTCATCTTCTATCCATTTTCTAAAATCACTGAGAGAAAATTTACTCATATTTATTCCGCAAAAAACTTATGTAAATCTTCTTTTATATACGTTGCATATTTGTATTCTAATCCATCGCAGTGATATCCAGTCTTTATTTTAGATTCTTTTAACCAATATAAACAACCATCTACTAATGAATGAGCTTTCTTTTGTTGCGGATAAATCCATTTATTGTTTGGTAGCTTCTCACACCCAGGTCTTTCTTGTTCAAATGCTTCATCACAACATAGTAAAAATAATTTTTTAACATCGAACTTATATGCTAATGAAATGGCAGCACAAATAGGATTGCGATAGTCATCTATCAAATAATCTGCATCGATCCTTGACCCTCCGTACATTTGATCTATGACCGGAGTGTATTCATAAACTATTCCTCTGTATTGTTTTACAAAATTTGAATTTGTTCTTGTTGAAGCGATACATCTTGGCCATAATCTCTGCTCACTTCCAATAAAATCTAAACATTCTTTGTAAGGATTGTTTACCACATAATAATGCATCTTTTTGTTAAATAACTTAAGTGATTCATTTACTCCAATTACAATACAATTATCTGGAATTAAATTTTGTTTTTCATTAAAATTAAAGCCACTACCCAAAATTAGAATATTATTGTGCTTAAACGGCTCGGTATCTATTTTTTGCAACATCTTCAATTTGTTGGCTAATTCATTTTCCAATAAAATTTGCATTTCTTTTTCTGGAATGAAATTGTTTATATCAACAGGATTGACATTGGATTTTGTGAAATTCCTTACCCAGCCATAACCGGAAAAGAAATATTCATTTCTATTTCTATGTTTTTTAATCAAATTACACCTTAAATTATAATATTACTGAGTATTTTTTCTTGATCTTTTGAGAAAGCTACTGGAATTGGCCCGCCCTTCCAAACCAACTCGATTGTTGGGTCTTCTGGCATTACTAGTTGAATTTGATTTGGTATCCCAATCACTTCAATTGTTGGTGGTATTCCTACAACCTGAATCTTATCAGGCATCCCAACTACATGAATTGTACTTGGGAAGTCCTTTGCTGGTTCTAGCCTTATTACTTGAGGTATTTCAGAAGCATCAACTTTGATAACTTTTGGCACATCAGACAATAAATGTATTTCTTTTGGCAAATCATGTATTATTGATATTTGTTCAGGCAATGGCTTATCTGGGCCTATTAATTTAATTTCTTCAGGCAGATTTGATGCTCTCATTAATATTTCTCTTGGCAAATCATGGAAGAGTTTAATTTCGTCTGGGATTCCAAGATTTCCAACATCAACTGGTAATTCTCCGAAACCTTCCAAGTCAGGATCATAAGGATAATTTGAAGAATTAGCAGCAGCAAAACTCTGACTACCGCAATTTACTGTAACAACACAAGATAAAGTAGGAGGCGTTCCCCAAGCTACAACCACAGATGGTGCAGGAGCAAAACTAATAATGCTTGGCAATGTGCAACAAGTCATAGAAATAACACTTGGTAGCGTACAGCAACTCAAAAAAGTTATCGTATTTGGAATGCTAACAGGACTAAAATAAATTATGTTTGGTAAAGGAGCAATGGGTGAAAACGTAATAATACTTGGGATGTTAACAGAACCAAATGTAATCTGTGTTGGAATGTTAACAGGGCCAAATGTAATCTGTGTTGGAATAGTACAACATGGTCCAAAACTAATAATGCTAGGCATTGGACAACAAACAACTGATATTACACTTGGTATATTAACAGGGCCAAATGTAATCTGCGTTGGAATGTTAACAGGGCCAAATGTAATCTGTGTTGGAATAGTACAACATGGTCCAAAACTAATAATGCTAGGCATTGGACAACAAACAACTGATATTACACTTGGTATATTAACAGGGCCAAATTTAATCTGCGTTGGAATGTTAACAGGGCCAAATGTAATCTGTGTTGGAATAGTACAACATGGTCCAAAACTAATAATGCTAGGCATTGGACAACAAACAACTGATATTACACTTGGTATATTAACAGGGCCAAATTTAATCTGCGTTGGAATGTTAACAGGGCCAAATGTAATCTGTGTTGGAATAGTACAACATGGTCCAAAACTAATAATGCTAGGCATTGGACAACAAACAACTGATATTACACTTGGAATTCTACAGCAACTTACAAATGAAATAACACTTGGTATATTACAACAAGGCCCGAAACTAATAATACTAGGCAAAGAAACATTGCCAGTTACATTAATTACAGAAGGAACATTAACAGCTATATTAATTACTGATGGAATATTAACTGGCCCAAAACTAATAATGCTTGGCATGTCACAACAAGTAACCGAAATAATACTTGGAATTCTACAGCAACTTACAAATGAAATAACACTTGGGATATTACAACATATCAACGACACAACACTTGGGATATTAGGATTTGTTACACTTATTACGCTTGGTATAGGTCGAGCGCTTGTAATTGAAATCGTAGATGGTATAGGGCAACATTGTATAGATATAGTGCTTGGTATGCAACAACCCACTAAACTAATAACGCTTGGAGGACAACAACCAGTTATATTTATAATGCTTGGCAATTGGACATTCCCTTGAACACTAATAATGCTTGGCAATGTGCAACAAGTCATAGAAATAACACTTGGTGGACAACATCCAACTATACTTATTTGGCTTGGTGGGCAACATCCAACTATACTAACCTGAGATGGCAGGATGATATCAGCAACGGAAATTACTATGGAACAAGCTGACGCTGTAGAACATAAAGACATAGAAGGAATCAAAATCGGCGGCAAATTCATCAAAGGGCCAGGACAAACTTTTCTTGGTGATACAAAAGAAGGAAAATTAGGTACTTCTGGTATCGGAATGTGGAAAGCTTGTACTGGACTTACACTTGGTTCAAGTTCTAAACCTGCGTCTAATGCATGTGCTTGTTGTACTACTGTGCATGTAGGAGTTGTTATTGTAACTGTTGGAGTAAAAGGCCCTCCTACTCCTGGATATTCATGTGTGCCAGCGAATAAAACTGTTTCAATGTCGCCATCACCAAAATCAAGTGTATAGTCCCAAGAAGCATCCCAAGGATATATTCTTACACAAAATTCTGCTGTAGTGCCAGCTGCGACAGGAATATCGACATTAAATTCTACATCGACTTGCGGACAAGTATCATCATTAGCATAAGTATAAGATAATAAATTAGTTAAATTTTGTTGTAATGATCTGGAGAATTCACTGTCAATCATAGCAGGAACATTAAAATCCTTAGATGGGGCTGGGGTTCTATTTAAGGCATCTGCTAATTCACCAATTACTGTTTCTATTTGTATAATTGCTTCTGCTAATTGATTGTGTGTTTGTGCGACAACGTTACCAAAAATTTGTGTTCCTGCTGGATAATTTTTAGCTTCACCTTCTAACCCTCTATAACATTTTTTAAGAATGCACACCTTTCCTGAGGCATTCTTTGTTACATCATCATAATAAATTAATTCATCTTGTATTGTGGCGAAACCATTATCTGGCCACACTTCAACATCAGAAGGCAATTCAGCTATGATAGATATTGTCGTAGAGTCTGCTGGCAAAGATTCAGATAGTATACTTTGCGTATTATTAAAAACCTTAAACAAAGTATAATCTGAATCAAAATCAAATGGATATATGGAGTTTGGAAAGCCTAAAATTCTATTAATCTCCTTGTTTGTATCTATAGCCATTTCAATAAATTCCAACTAGCCATTGCTCTCCTTTTGGCTTTTTGCCGATCATATGAAAGGAAAGGTCTATCTCGCTAAATTTAAGAAAACAATTATTACTATAATCGAAACTTAAGAAAGCTTTTTGGCCAAGTCCAGCAGCCAATAAGCTGTTAGTTGGATTATCATAATCAACTATTTTTGTATCTTGTAAACTACGAAAAAGTCCTGTATTACCACCTGTTGTTTCCCAAGTAGCAGTGTCTTCTTTATATACAAAAGCTGATCCATGATTACGAAATAAAAATACCCCACTGTCCAAAGATACTAATTGGCCTTCTTTAACACTGGCCTCAGGGACATTTGTTAATTTAACTATATTTTTAAAAGGCTCTCCAAGAGTGCCATCTGTTTTATAAAAATTAATTAAAGATAAATATTCTCCAACTTCATTATTCCTCAATATATAGCCTATATTATCTCTCCAAGCTGTTCTATAAATTGTATAATGCTCATCTATTATACTGCCGTTTTTATTGAACTGTGCAGGTGGATATTGTAGGTCTTCAGCACCATTTATAAAAATATAGCCTTCTAAATAATCATCTTCAAAAGTCATTCCACTTAAATTTAGCGTTGTTTTCTTCATGTTAGATAACGACATAGAAGGAGGACTTTTTTCTGCATTTCCTAAAATAAAGTAAATATCTTCTGGAGATGCCAAAGATGCCCAATTCCAATTTCTATTTAATTTTATTGGTAAATTGTTGTAAAAATCTCCAAATGCATTATACTCAGCAAAATTGATAGTGTTTTTATTTGAACTCCAATAAAAAATACAATCCCCCCCGGCCCCCGAAGAATGTTCTGACTTTTGGGTAAAGCCATTGTTTCTTTTGAATTCTTTAAGTTGATTACCAGTAGCAAATGAATCGTCCCTGTTTATTCTAAATCCAGTGTTATTTTTAAGTTTAAATGTTTCGCTGTACAAACCGAATTCATGTGCTTCTATTGATTGGTTGTTCTCTGTCCAAAGCCAGAAGTTACTGTCTTCAACTACATCTATTGCATTTTCAAAGGTAGTAATCCTATATGATCCCAATTCTGTATCTGTTCTAACAACTAGATCATAAATACCACCTTGATTATAAATGCCTTTTGTTGTTTTACTATTTGCATGTAAAAGATCATCTCCCATAGACCAAGTATAAGAAGTTATAGGGTCAATTATTTTTTTATTTATAATGTGTTCGCCAGCAAAAGTAATATTTTTAAATATGCTGTCTGGAATTTCAACAGCCACAAATTCATTAACAGAAGTTCTAATTTTATTTTCTTCTACTATTTGTTGATTTTGTTTCAAAAATCTTATTTTGACTTCTTCTGGTGCTTCAAGTTGTGACTTTATTAGTTTTTTTAATGTTACTTTATCTTCACCGTAAATATTTTTGGCTGAAAGAGTTATATCATAAATCCCAGGTTTAGTGAAGGTTTTAGAAATGTTTTTTTCGGTTGTTGTTGTCTTGTCCCCATCTCCGAAATCCCATCCAAAAATCATGCTTTCAAACGACCCTTGAGATAGATTTTTAAATTGCACAGTAAATGGAGCAAGTCCTGTAGCATTGTCTACTTCGAACCATGCTTTAGGTGCATAAATCAATTTATTTATATGGTTGATTCTTCCAATTATAGTTTGTTTATTTTCTTCAAATATGCTTTTTTTTGTTCCTAATGTTTTTTGTATACTTATGATTGCATCTTTTATAGCATTGTGATGTTCAGCCCTTACTTGCAAATTTATATTGGTGAATTTTTTAGGTTTAAATACATCTATGCTATTAATTAATTCAAGATTTTTAAATACATTCCCTTCTCTGGCATTATATTTGAAAGATATAGCACGTTCTTTGTGAGAGCTTATCTGATCAATAAGAGTTATGATGCCTTTTGTTGGAAAATGTTCAATATTATCTTCTGCAACTATTTCAAGATTCCCAGGATAATAGTCTTCAGCTAATGTTGCTTTTAGACTATCTTTGGCTGCAAGCAAACTAGTTTCGTCATCAAACGATAAAGGATAATTAAGCATTAGAATACCGTAATACTTTCATTTAAAGTAACTCTGTTTATTTTTTCGTTATAATATCTGATCAAAAGAATTGGAGAGTAATTTCCAGGCTTTTTATAGATATGGTCAACAGTATGTATGTTTGGATTTTTAAAAGCGATATCTTCACCATCACCAAAAAACCAATGCCTTTCAATTATTTCGCCGTCTGTTTGATCTATAAATTTGAAGTTTGTTTGCATGCTTTTTCCATCAAAAGGTCGGCAATAAAAAATTGATTTTTTTTGATCATTTGTTACATTGATATAATTTGATTTTTCAGTAAATCCTTTATTTCCAGTTGAAGTTATTATGTTTAGTTTTATTGAATAAATTCCTTCATCTGTAAATGTATGTTCTGGGCTTTTGTCGGTGCTTGTGGTGCCATCTCCAAAATCCCATAAAAATCTGCTACCTTCTCCAATAGAAAAGTTCTGAAACTTTACAATTAGTGAGGGTGGACCAATTTTTGGAAATGCTCTAAATGATGCTTTGGGTGAAAGCCACTTTTGTTCAAGTTTTGCTAAAATTCCATGTATTGAATTGTCGTCTGGATTATTTGGTAAACCTAATTTTCTTTGTATTTTTATAATAGCATCTTTTAACGCATTGTGATGATCGGCCATTACAGGACAGCTTACACGACATCCTGCTTGCCAATGACCACTTCCCTTTTGGTCATATGATCTTTGTAGCAGGTGAAATTGATTGCCAATTTTTTGATGGTAATTAATTGTTTCAGAATTCCCAGCTTCATCTGCTATTTTAATTAATCCTGTTTCTGGAAAAAGGCTTGCATCATCGACAATAATATACTTAGAAATTGGATTTATTTGGTGGCGAAGCCTAGTTTCTGCATTGTTACTTGCATAAAATAATGTTAATTTGTTATCTATAGCCTTGGGGAATACAGATAAGTCTCCATGATTATAGTTTCTGCTCAAGCTGTTTATTTTTTGCGGCGGCATTAATTTCCTTTAAATGTTCAATTGTATTTACCATTTGCTTTTTAATTAATGTATCATTAGGCAAAGCTAATATTGTCTCTATTAACTCCATATCAGGTGATTGACCCAATATTGCTTTCAAATTAATTTTTTGAGCTAAACTTACATTCCAATATTCAGTTTGAGCTTCCAAATCATCAAAATCCTTAAGTGGTTCTATTGCTTCTAACTTCTTATACATCTCTACAAAGAATCTTGCTTCTTGTATGCAGTATTTTAAATCATTTTTAAACTTTTCTAATTTTTTAAAACATAACTCTTTATTTCTGTTTTGCTTTCTTTTCCAGATTAAGCTTTCTCTTTCGCTTAATGAATCTTTTTTATTAATTGTTTTTTGAGCTATCTTTATATCTATTAATTCTATGTCATCTTTTAGATTATCAATTTGCATTTCTAGTGTATCAATTGACTCTTTTCTTGATTTAAGTTGATTTAAACAATGCCACATTTTTGACTGAATTGTAGGTTGTTTTCCGATAACAAAGTATTGAAGTTGGAAATAACTATGCCTTTCTTCAGGTACTTTTTCCATTAAAATTTCAATTTCGCTCATTAATTCATTGTTTTTCATTGACAGGTATCCTTTTTTTTATTATAGTGCCTTTGAGGAGTTAAAAATGGAAATTTTAGAAGGAAAAAGGCAATTTAAAAGGAATAATTATAATGAAATGATAGGTAAAAAATTTGGTTGTTTAATTGTTACTAAAGTATTTAAAAAAACCAATAAAATTTATATTTTATGTGAATGTGAATGTGGAAAAATCAAAGAATATAAGCCTTATGAAGTGTTTAAAGGAGCAGTTGTTTCTTGTGGATGTTATAAAGAAAAAAATCTAGAAAAATCTAGAATTCGTGTAAAGGATTTTATTTCTTATGAACAAATGGAAAAAGAGATAAAAAAAGGAAAAACTGATATTCAAATAGGCGAAGAATTTGGATTCGGCAGACTCACTATAGGTATTTTAAGAAGAAAATATGGTTTTAAAACTAAATTTTCTGATAAAAAATCTTATTTAAATGAAAAATTGTTAAGAGATGAACAAAAAGAAATTATATTGGGCACTTCAATGGGCGATGGTTATTTAGATAAAAAAGGTAATCTAAAAATAACTCATTGTTCCAAACAATATCCCTATCTTTATTGGTTACATCATAAATTAAAGCCATTATCTGGAAACATGTATTATGATGAAACAACTGAAGCTTATAACTTTAAAGTAAAATCACTAGATTTCACAAAAGACCTTAGAACACAAATATATTCAAAAAATAGAAAAAAAATAGTGGTTTGGGATGTTTTAAAAAAATTAACTCCTTTGTCTTTGGCAATATGGTTTATGGATGATGGGTCAATAAGTGGTAGCAATAATTCTCTACATACAGAAGGATATTCACATAAAGACAGAAAATTAATTTGCAAATATTTTAAAGAAACATGGGAAATAAACACTTCTGTTAAGAGGGCATTTAATAAAAAACAAAATAAATATTATTATTACAATTATTTTGATGCAGAAAACTCTTATAAATTTTCTCAAATTATAAAATATCATCTGCTTCCGTCTATGCTTTATAAATTAAGAAAAGATGTAAGAAAACATGTAATATATCTTGCTGGAGGAATGCAATATAGTCCAGATAAAGGAGTAAAATGGAGGCGCAATTTACGTGCCTTATTAAATCAAAAAGGGTATTACTGCATCGACCCAACAAAAGAAGAAGATTTTCTATTTCTTGATGAAGGATGGGGAGATGCAGATTGCAATCTTGTTCTTTACCAAAAAAACATGAGAAAAATTATAGAACATGATTTGCATTTTGTGAATATGTCAGAAATTATCGTTTGTTTATATGATGATTTTGTTGGCGGTGGCACTTATCATGAAATAGGTGAAAGTTATCTTAAAAATAAAAAACTTTATATTATAAACATTAATAAAAAACCTATGTCCAAATTAAGTGGATGGGTTTTAGGATGTGCAACCAAAGTGGTAAATACATATGAAGAATTAATGAAATGTTTGCCAGAAATTCCTAAAGCAGAATATAAAAGAAGCAATGGCAGGGAAGGAAAAAACAGTTAAGTTAATGTAATACCCACTATGCCTTTAAATCTATAACCCTTTTCAATAGCCTCATTAGCCCAATATAATTTGCAAATATCTATTGAGCTTTTACTATTGAATTTTCCTATATCCTTAAAGGATTTTTTGTGTATTAAAACCCCATTTATACTTCCATCAACAAAATTCATTTTTCTCTTTATTACTGGAAACAATATATCTTTCTCATTCTCCAAAAAACATGAATATTTTCTGTCTAAACTATTCCGTACCCATGTGCCACTCATAATTAAAAAATTCCAACCATCACACAAAGACTGTTCTAACCCTGCGTTTATAGAAGACATTATTGAACCTTCAGACTTAAAAACAGTTAAATCTTTAAATCTTTTTTCTAAAGCTGAATAATGATGTTCAAGAAAAACGCAGCAAAATTTATTATCCGCATAATTGCTTCTAATTGAATTAATTGTTGTGTTTATTTGACCTATATTGTCATTTTGGCATATGATTACGAAACCGCAATCAATGCTTTTTTGTTTAAATAAATTAGACATATTTTAAAGAAAGTTTGCATACCAACGCCATATAATTTGCATTTGATCTGTCTTTCCAAGATTAGGAAATGTGGCCATCGAATATAAATCGCCATTGTTTAATTTCAATGCCATCTCATTTAAAAAACTATCATTCCCATCATCAAATCCTATTACTACAGAAAAAATACCCCTCCAAGGAACTTCAGGATCAATTTGAGCAACAACTGATTTTTCAACTTTAGTAAGACCGAAAAGTGAATTTCTTTCCCTGTCTACACTTTTTTTCTTTCCAACTTCATGATCAAACCCACCATCTCCGAAAACCATAGAAGTAATGTATAGTTTTTCTTCACCTAATATAGATTTGGTCAAAGCAACCCTTCCCTTATTTAAAAGGGCATTTTTTGTTTCTATCACTTCTATTTTATTATTACCTTTTTTTTGCACCAAACCTATAATTTGACCTTCAAATTCTATATTCATTATATTTTCCCTTCTTCTTTACTACCATCTTTATATTCAATTTCATAATGTATTTCTTCTTCAAAAGAAACATCTTCCTTTACTGAGTTAGCAGGCTTTTTAGTATCAACAAGAATTTCTATATCTTCCGAAAAAACAATGAAATCTTCTGTTTTGCCACTTATGTTCATTGAATGTAAAATAGCGTGAAAAGGACTATATTCTTTAATAATTTCTTTAGCTTCATTGATTCTATCGTCAGATAATTCTTCCATCTCTATGTCTACATTAAATTTGCTACTTTGGCAATAAGAACACCTATCAATAAATTCCTTATCTATATCGCAAGGATGTTTAGAGTCTCTCAAACTTCCGTCAAAAGTATCCATATTGTAAGTTTTTTCGCTATACAAAAAATTTGTTCTAATCTTGCCAAATACTACATAATCAACAAAAGGAAACCTTTCAGGTATCAATGCATGAAATAAAGGGTCATCTTCTTCGATAACTTTTACATTCCAGTTTTTTAAAGGATATAAATTATTATTCTCTCTAGTATCAGCCAATGGGAGAGACTGCAAATAATCTTCTGCTGCTTTTCTTTCTTTTGGTATTTGTTTGATATTATAAGTAATTACTATTAAATCTTTTTCAAAAATCTTTAAATCATTATTGACTGTCTCGCCTTGCCAAACAACAATAGGCCCTTTAGATTTATCCAAAGGTTCTACTAAACGAATGCATTCTGAAGGTAATTTTATATAATCTTTACCAGAACGTAATTTCACTTCTATATTGTTGTTGATTGGAATATAACTTAAATTACCCAAAACATTAGTTAAATCCGTTTTGACATAAAAAGCTTCAGTCCATTTATATTCCGAAACTATTTGCCACAACTTAGTTAATTTAAGCAACTTTATTCCAGCTTGATCTAAGGCTTCTACTAAACACGGCAATGTTCCTTTAGATTTGGCTAATGGAATCGCTCGACTTATCTGCCTTCTCCATTTATTGGGGTCCGAAGAATAAAGTTTTAGACTGAAATTATTTGCTAATAAAGGCAAGATGTTTTCTTTAACTAGTGAAGCATCTAATATGTCAAACAACTGATTAGCTGAATCTTCCAGTAAAGAAAAACCTTCTGCCACACATGAAGTTAATTGTTTTACGACAAAAGGGGTTATGTCTTCTGGATGAATTTTCCTCTTATACATTTTAGGAGTATAAAAGTCCATCAATTTAAGATATTTGTCAACTGAAGAATATCTGATTGGATTTGATGTTTTTTGCTCTTTGTGTTCTGATAATTGAAATATTTCTTGTTTGCTTAATTTTTTGCCATCCTTAGTTGTCCATTTCCAAAAAACTAAATAATTACCTTCAATAATGTTACTTGGATTCCATTCAAAACTAAATCGCCCTTCTGATATCTTTTTCAATAACTCTAAGGGTACATTGTAAACTATTTCAATGTCATTAAAACAAAATTGGTTAGATTTAGCCGTTAAATCTAATTTTTGTTTTAAAAACTTCAGTTCTTTTATGTTTTCTTCCGTCTTAGGCTCAGTTTGCTTATCTTTGTATTGTTTTTCTAATAATGGATCATAAAAAAACATATTAAAAATATAAGAATTGAATTTGCCTGGGGTTTGTCTAATGAAAGAAATAACCACAGCATCAATTTTGGCATCTTCCAATAAATCATTAGAAGTGGTTTCCAAATCAAATATGATACTATCACAAACAGAAGGTGAATCACTATATTTCGTTTGAGCCATATTACTTATATGTAAAATTTATACTAACATTGTCTGGACGCACTATTTCATTAAACTTACAAGTTACTATGCTAGTTGTGCCATATCCCATTTCCACGCCTTTGACAGTAGTAAAACTAACATCTATCTGTTCTAATTCTCTAATATCTGCTAAAGATTTAACTATATCAGAGTCTTTCAAAGTGTTGCCAAACGCACAATTTTGTAATCCAAATAAATGAGCTAGCCTTAAATTTATTCTTCCTCTTATTTCATTTTCCATACGATTGTTTATTTTATCCAAAGTAAGTTCAATATTTATATCTACTTCAATGACTTCTCCATCCCTTAAACAAACATAATCTGAAAACATCTTCCTAACTTTAAGTTCTCTGGCCAATTCAGTTTTCAATGCATCTCCTGGTTGCATCAATCCCAAATTGCCATTTCTAGCTAACAAATAAATATCTATAATGTTTCCTGCACAACCATAATTTCTCAATACAGCAACAGATTTTCCGACTAATCCAGAAGTTGGAGAAGAAAATGTATCGCAAAAAGATTGATAGTCACTTGCACTAACACACCTATTTTGACTTTTAAGATATAAAGGTAATTTAAGTCTTATATCCTCAATCGTATCCCCATCATACCCGCCTTCTCCTCTAGTGTAATTTCTTATATTGGCAGTAATAGCATGTCCCATACCAGGAGCATTTAAAGGTATAGATTTATCAATTGAACCTGTTATAACATTCCCACATGCACCACCGCCAATTCTATAAGTAATTGCTATAGATGATCCTTTTGGCGGGATTAATCCAGTATGATTATTACCAAATATTAAGGTAGCACCGTATGAGGATGTATATTCTATTTTGAATTCTGGCCTTGGATGGGAATCTGAAAAATAATTGGTTTCTTCCCAAGGTGATCCATCTACCACAACCTTCACTGATTTAGCCAAAACAGATTGACCAGACAATACAATTTGTTGCCAAGGTTCTCCAGTTCCTACACCTGTTTTATGAAAAGTCTCCCCTTCAATACCTATAACGTAATTTGTAGCTATGGAACCAGCAGTTATTGTAATAGGTTCACCATAAATAGGCGTATTATTTGTTGATGGAAATAATTCAAATGTTCTTTCACGATTATTTGCTGTTAAATAACTTATCTTTAAAGGAGTTGTAATAGGGATATCAACTGTTAATGGATTATTGATAGAAATCGTAAACATGCTTCTAGCTGCCATAGGTGGAGTTGGTATAAATCCCACAAATTTGGCTAACTTGAGCATATTAGTCATTTCTGTAACAGTATCAGTATTTAATTCATTAGCTATTTGATCAATTTTGAAAGAAAGTTGATCTCCAACAAAAGCAAATAACTCTATCAACATTATTGCAATAGAAGATTCAGTGAAATCATTAAATTCATTAAAATACTTTTGCTGAATTAATTGCAATTGCTTATTCTTTAAAGTCCCATAATCTTGATTAGTGTACGTAAGACTCTTTAGAGTAGGATTCCTCTCAATTTTGGATACCTCTAAAGGCGTTATATCAAAAGGACATGTTTCTGCCATCTATTCCCCTAATGCTATTTGTATTATTAAATTATGAATATTTTGCATATTCTGTGGATCAACAAAGTTTACAGTTATATTTAGGTCATAACCTTCAATTACAGGAACTAAAATACATTTGATATCTAATACCTGAACCCTCTTTTCCCATCTCTTTATAGACTGTGCAATCATCATTCTAGCACGTTCCTGCAATATGTCTGGGTCTAAATTAGGGCTTAATGTATGCAAAGGACATCCAAAATCAGATTCCATTACCCTTTCACCCGGTCTAGTCATAATAATGGTCATAAGACTAGACTTAATTAAAGATAAATAGTCTCCACTACTAAAAAAACCATTAACAGATTTCCTTATAGGATAAATAATTCCTTTAACTTCTGTCATTCGCTTGCAACTCCTTCACAAATGTCATCAGATTCCCTAACTGCTGATGCAAATACATGTTCGCTTGCCTTTAATCCAGTCATTTGAGAAATAAACTCAGGTATTGGTCTATATGCCACAACAACAGGGTAAAGGCATGTGCCCTCTGCATCAGGATCATCACTTTCCGCACAATCTTTCCCAGCACCCAACAATATTTGATCGGCTGCATAAAAACAGTGCGTCTTAGCCTTATTATAATATACGTCTTTGACACTAACAATCTTCATATTACTAATAAGTTCTAGTTTGTTAGCTGGATTATCTTTCTCATTTCCAACTATTTCCATCATAGTGTCATAAGTATAAATGACATAATCACCACCAGAACGCAAGAATACTTGCCCTGGACCTGTAGCTTTTTCTTGCATTCTAAACATATGTGGACCACGTTGCAAATTATCTTTTTGTGGAGCTAATAACTCAATATATTGCTGATCAGTTCTTGTTTGACTCTGAGCATCACTAAACATAAGCTGTAAACCATATCCACTTCTTATTCTGACAAATGCACTTTTCGCCCACGGTCCTGTTTTGCCACATCCTTCTCTTTCTGGACTACATTGCTGATTAGTATTATCACATAACTCAATAGAATGATCAGATGTACTGCCTATAAAAACGCCTCTTGTCTCCCCTGCAACACATCCTTCCTTAGTGTAATCATTTAAACATATTTTATTTCCAGAAGCTGTGCCAATATTAATGCCATTCCTAGGCCCTCTTATCTTTGGATTGACTTCTTCATCATTAAGCTCCATGTAATGTCCTGTAGCTGACCTCCACCATGTTCTACCTTTAAAAACACCAGTACAACCATCCATATCAAAAGGTTCTAAAGTTCTTTCCCACTCTGGTCTTCCTCTTGGTTCCTCTACTGAATCATCAAATGCAATAGTAGACCCTGATCTAGCAATTATTTGTACGCCAGACTGAGGTAAGCCACATTTATTACCAAAGAAAGGAAAACATTCTTGTCTGTGTTTGTGATATCTGTTGTTACCAGCATTATTGAAAGAAAAACAAAAATCACTTGCCCCTTTTAAAATTCCCATACAATCGCCAGGAACAGAAGTAGATTCAGGGAATGGAGTTGCTGATGGACATAAATGCTCAGTCCCCAAATACATAGTTTCCATAGTAGTGCCAGCATAATCAGTTGGACAATCATCTGGCCCTTGATCGCAAGTATATGGAAAATATAGATTTATAGCTGATGGTATAGCGCTTATTGATATAACAGATGGCATGCCAATTACACAAACATCAGGAATCATGCTGATATAGGTATCACTGCATTTTGGGTTAGTCCAATTGCCGCAATTGTGATAGGGATCATCTTTCATTATAAAATAAGCACCCATACTGCTTATTATTTCTAACCTTTTGTTTCTTCGGTTACATCTAGGATCGCCATCATCCATTGTAAACCTATGTTTTTCTGGCGTTCCTATTCTGTATTCATGTGGCCAAGTTGTTTTTGTAGATGCATCCGGTATTAAGTCTATGTTTTGAGAATCATCAAAATCAAATCCTTGATAATTGCTGGTATTATTTGATGGCAATGATTGAGATTCATCATTCATTCCAACCATATAACCTTTTCTATGCCCTCTAAATATCTTTTCGTACTCTGGTATTGAATAACCCCAATTTTCTTGCCCTTCTGGTCCTTTATATCTTTGCCATGTCGTTCCTAAATAAAAGGCCATGTTTGTACTGCCATGTTGGAAAATGATAGCAACTGTGCTTCCAGGAGGAGGAACCCATGATAAACCACAATCATCAAAACCACCCATTGAACTTATAGGATGTGCCCAATCTAAAGACTCAAGTTCCACGCCTCTAGTCGGAGTGCCAGGTGAAGCTAATGTATTCAAGGTAGGGCTGAAATATCTTATTCTGTTTTGCTTCCAAGGATCACGACTATCAACAACTAATGCTAAATGAATTCCAGTAAAAGACATTAAATTTTGCTTATCCCAACGTGTCTTATGTTTAAAAACACGACGCATGATTTTGTCGAAACTTAAACCTTTTAGTTTTTTTTCGTGATCTTGCAATATTTTATAAATTTGTTCAATATCTTGTATCATTTTAAGCCACTGCTATATCTGTCCCACACCAAGTTTGCTCACATCCAAAACAATCAAAGTCACTGGTGCATGTATCGCAAAAAGCGCCTGAACCAGCAATTAAATCTTCTGAACCTAACATATTTCTGCCAGCACTTTCTGTTGTCCCTTGTTGGCAGAAAAAAGTATCGTTTCTTCCAGGATCAAGTCCCAAGTTAATTTGGGTAGTAGCTGGCGAAGCTCTAAAATCAGCACCAGCCACATCTCCAGTTGTTAATAATATTAATTTATAAGTAGTTACATATGATCCTTCTTTAATAGAGTGATCTACGCCTTTTATAAACCAATTTCTATTAGTTAATAAGTCATTACAAGAACTTTGTGTAATTTGATCTGTTCTGTAAGAACCTTGAGCTATATTGCTCCAAGTTGGACAATTATCTGGGTCTTCGTCTCCTAACAAGAAATAAGGGTTTATAACCACTAAACCTATTGCCCTTCCATACCCTTTAATTGGTGAACAAAGCCAGTCACTAGGATCACCCTGTACTCTTAGTTCTGCTTCAATTGGATTATGTAGCGTGTTTGTTGCATAATGTTCTTGTAGCGATCTTGTATGTTCTTGTATAGAGTTCCTTCCAATAATATCATTCATGCCGGTGTTTGGTGCTGGAAATGCAAAAAGACCTGTGGACCCAAAAATATTAACCGTAGCTTCTGGTGCTACGGGGCTTATTGCACCATTAACAGTAGTCATACCGCCGCCAGAACGTATAGCAGAAAAAAAATACTTTATGTTAGGAGTAAAACCCAATACTGGCGAACAATTGTGTACTACGCCGGAATGGGTAATAAAATTATGGTGTTCTTCTACATCAATACAATAGACATATTTACATTGTCTTTCAAAGTTATCACAATTAATTAAACTGAAGGTATCAAAAAATGGTTTTTCCTCAAATTTCAAAATAGTTTTTTCTATTTCTCTGTGATCTGGGTGTAGTTTATAATTGAAACAAGGAAGAACATATTTTGCTATTGTTTGGGATAATCTATAGCTTTCTGTAGAACTGAAAAATATTCTTGGATATTTACTTTTAGGTCTTCTGTAGCAGTCAAAACCTAATTTTTTAATTTTTTCAATTAATAAGTCTACTTCAAATTTTGTAAAGTTACATGTTGCAATTTCTGACCTATTTTTGCCTCGACTGCCATCGTCCATATATAAATAAGCTAAAGATATAATTGTAAATTCATCTAATGTTTTTTTATCTATGATTTTTTCTTTATTCTTATAAAATAATTTCGCCATTTTCCTCCAATAAGGGGAGGCAGCTTTTGCTATTTTTAACTTTGGATATTCTTTAATTACATTGCCGCATTTATCTTTTTTTCTGGATATTCCTTCTCGCACTTTGTCAATGCCCAATATTTCAGCTTTATGTTTTATATATTCTGATTGTTTGGCGCTATGCCCGCAATTATAGGAATTATTATCTATTCGTATGTTGCTATCTCCTAACATTGTCCCTATTACTGCTTGATGTATTTCTTCAGATGGGCAAAAACTCCCAGAATGAATTTTATCACAATTAATTTTAAGGTCTTTTATTTCGATAAAACCTCTTTGTGTTAGAATTGGATGATCATCTGTAAGAATCCCTCCGCAATCATCATATCTACTATGTGTTAAATGAACTTTTATTAGTTTTCGATCTTCTAATAAATTTCTATGCCAATTAATAATTCTTTTCCATTCTATATTACCATTGCGATCTACACAAGCAACTCTTTTTGCATACTTATGGCGATATATATTGGAAATTATTTTCCAACCATCTTCTGTTAAAATTTCTGAATTATAATACACACATTTTCCAGCATTGACCAGATATACTGCTTTTAGTCTTCCATCAAATGATTGGTTTGCTGTAGCCCCTCTTGGGATAGGATCAGCCCATAAACATAAAGCACCTTTTGCTGGTAAACTAAATTTTCTATTACTAAGATTATAATCCTGCACACGTTGGTTACTAGGTATATTATAATTTGAATCATAATTAAGAGCAATGCCTTTACCTGGACGCAAACTGCCATTAGAAGCCCTTTGTGTAGTCTTAGCTAAAACACCTAATGACAACCATTTATTAATAGCTGAAATTGGGTCTAAACCATTGGTAGAATAGACATTCAAAGGCCCTCTTGCCACAAGATCGGTTAAATATTGTACATCAGTTAAGGCAGTGATTGGTGTATCATCTACAGGTTTAAAATATGATATAGGCCATAATGTCTGACTAGCTGGGAAACTCACTACAGGATTAGGAATCATATCTACTAAATGCACATGCCATCCTAGATTTTCGATAAAGCCGATATTAGGCGGTGTATAAAATTGCAATTCATATGTTTCATCGCTAGCTCCGCTTTCATCCATCTGCAAGAACCTTACATTGAAAGGTGGTGTTGCATCCATTCCCAATCTAGCTACAGCATCCACAAAATGTGTTTTTAAAGTATTTTTGCCATAAGACATTTTCATTGGATTACACCATGAATTCATCAATAAATCAACACCTTCAAGTTCATAAATGAATTTACCTTGATTCATGGTCATGGTTAAATTTGTAGGCAGAAACCATAAAGGAGGGCTTGTAATATAATTTGTTGATGAATCATCCCCAGCTATAGCAGGACAGCCATCCTCTCCTGCACCAATAGATAACCAACCAAATGTTACTTTCATTTTATAAACGCCAGTACCTTCGCCTGGGTTATCAAGAGCAGCCCCTACAGGATTACGTGTTATTCTTTCATACCAAGCATCAAAAGAACTTCCAGACTCATCATGAATAACAATTTTGCATACATTACCTGATCCTTGACCCCCCCAACCATATTGAAAAGACTTTATAACTGCTCGACATTTATCTGTACAAGCAGGCGCTAAACCTAAAGGTACACATCCTGGTTGTGATATATTTCCTGTCGTAATTTCTGTATAGTCCCAATTGCAAGACATGTCTCCATCACCACAATCAATAGGGCTTGGCACTACATTAGCTCGAGGTGGATTTATTTCACTTTCAAATCTTAATCTTACCCAAGGCGTTTGCATGGAACCTTTTAGAAGTTGTTTAATTGGAACACTTTCTGGGACTTCTAGGCAGCTAACGGCAGTTGAACTAATTATGGAATTGCCTATGCTAACACATGATGGAACGCTAAAGTATTCTGGGCATACTCCTGGTAGAATAAACCCTGAATCTTTTGTGCAATAACTAATGTTACATTGAGCATCATCTACTGAAACTGTTGCCATTTAACTCCTATGATAGAAAATCTGAAGGTATTTTGATATTCTTTCCTGCTTTAAATTCCATTATGTCTTTCATGCCATTATGCTCCATTAATGCCCACCAAAAATCAGGCGTCCCAAAAATTTCTTTCGCCGCTAAATCTGGCCTATATTCAAAAGGTTTAATTATTTCCATCCATTTGTCTTCTTGATTTACTCTGTGGACTCTTCTTTTATAAGTTTCAAATGTTATCAACTTATCTTCTGTATAAAATCTAGTGCCGGATCGTATGTATCTGCTGCTAGGCGGCACATAACGATCTCCTCTAAAACTTAATTCCTGTGACCAATGTGCCATGTTTTCTCCTATGCAATGTCAGTTTGTGCTGGCGGACAATTCCATGCGTCAATAGGTGCAGGCCATGTTCCGTTTATCTTATATATCATATCATTAGTCGGCAAATCTCTACAAGCATAAACTACTTCCCAAGAACAAGATACGCTAAATTCATAAGGAAGATAGGTTGTTGTGTCCCAAGCTGTATTCGTTGGAAATTTGTTGCTGTAAGATTTAAGTACAACACATACACCAGTAGCTCCTAATAACTGACCACATATAAATTTACAAACAGGAGGAGGAGTAAAAGGGGCACCTGCTGTAGCATCTCCAGGATATACTAAACTTTGTATCATCCTTAAATAACTGATATTATCATATATGTCATTACAGCATGTTGTAATGAATTTTAATTCACTATTAATTGTTCTTACTTCAGAATGACTATATGTGGGAACAGGTGCAGTCCTTCCTGGAATTGTTTCATTGTAATAATTAGCCGCTTTAGAATCACTTATCTCAGGTAATACTTTCAATCTTATAACAGCTGGATTACCATCTGTATCAAGAAAAGGCGTAATGATTCTGCACTTAACTAATTCTTGTAATTGACCTGTATTTGTAGTTGCTCTCGCCATTAAATTCTATCCTCGTTTGTCATATTTATTTCAGTTATATTGCTAAATTGATTTTGATATAATGTATCTAGCGGTCCATCTTGATTTATATTGGTTCCTGTAGAAAATCCTCTGCCTCCTGCCGGTCTAGAAAGAGCTTTGAAAATAGAAGTTAAAATTGCAATTTGTCTCTCTATTCTGTCTAGAGTCTTTTCTGTATTATTTGCTGTTCGTTCTGCATTTTGACTCATAGAACTTGTGTCATTTACAAGCCTTTGGAATCTTATTTTGTCTTCTGTGTCATTTAATGTAGTTGGCAACCCAGGTGTTACTGCTGGTGGTGGCGTCGGTGGTGGAATGCCAGTAGCTGGTACTGGTATTGCTGGCACTGGTATTGCTGGTACTGGCATTGCTGGCACTGGTATTGCTGGTACTGGCATTGCTGGTACTGGTATTGCTGGTACTGGTATTGCTGGTACTGTGGGCATTCCAGGTCTTGGCATTCCAGGTGCAGGTATTACTGCTGGTGGTGCAGGTGTCACTGCTGGTGGTGCAGGTGTTACTGCTGGTGGTGCAGGTGTTACTGCTGGTGGTGCAGGTGTTACTGCTGGTGGTGCAGGTGTTACTGCTGGTGGTGCAGGCATTCCAGGTCTTGGCATTCCAGGTGCAGGTATTACTGCTGGTGCTGCCTCAGAAAGACCAAAAATTTCACGCAAGCGATGCATTACTGGTGGTGTTCTTGCCAGTGTCGATGAAGAATTCCAGTCGAACTCAGTGTAGTCATCAGGTGTCACTGCTGGTGGTGCAGGCATTCCAGGTCTTGGCATTCCAGGTGCAGGCATCACTGCTGGTGGTGCAGGTGTCACTGCTGGTGGTGCAGGTGTCACTGCTGGTGGTGCAGGTGTCACTGCTGGTGGTGCAGGTGTTACTGCTGGTGGTGCAGGCATTCCAGGTCTTGGCATTCCAGGTGCAGGTATTACGGGTG
>Ga0194121_10002139_pt1 | contig 31826 bp, 43 predicted proteins | sample TA2MahCa50mmetaG_FD_148609 | JGI IMG/M metagenome (GOLD analysis project Ga0194121, IMG submission 148609) | Freshwater microbial communities from Lake Tanganyika, Tanzania - TA2015020 Mahale Deep Cast 50m | ecosystem: Environmental > Aquatic > Freshwater > Lake | place: Tanzania: Lake...
AGGTGCGGAGGATGCATACTTCCATCGTGGCGGGAGTAGAGATTGAGGGAAGCAATCCCCTCAATGGACAGCGCGCGGGCAATGATTCACGGGTTGCCTTAATCTTCACCTGTTAAGTAAGCAACGCGCGCGGTTCAGCCCTAAAAGGTCGAGAACATAAACCAACACGCAAGCACGCAACATGGCTAAGACCAAGTTGAGGAAAGAGCAACTAGCTGGGCTGATGGCTCTAGTGGATTTTCTCCAGGATTATACCGACATCGCCGAGAGGTTGACTGACTACTCGGACGATGAGACCGAGAACAATCCAGAGGGCGAATATGCCCAGGTCGAGAGGTGGCTACTTGAGAGCGTAAGCGGAGACGAGGAGATTCTGGAGCAGTTTGCGAACGGATACTTATAGGGTCGAGAACGCAAAATAAAACACAAGCACGCAACCATGAAAAGGCTGAACGGAGTCGAGAGGAGTAATAGGTTAAAAGAAATCTATCTCAAAGTCGAAGAGATAGACAAGGAAGAGAGGGTGAAGATTAAGAATTATTCACGGGTGGCGCCTGAAATCACCGACGCCATCAAGCGGCTCATCGTTGCGCTCTCAATTCAGACGGGCGATGAGTTCTACATCTAACAACAACATGGCAAAGAAGGGATGGAAGACATGCCAGGAGAACGGATACCACGACTGGGGAGTTAAGGGACACATTGATAGCACGAGCGAGAGCTTGGACGAGATTGAGCTTGTCGCCGAGTGTGGCGTATGCGGTGCGACGGGCGAAGGCACGATATACTGGGAGAACGAAGAGGACGAGTAAAATTAATCGTAAAACAAAAACATGCAATGCGACTACTGTGATAAACAAGCGGTTGCGAACTATCAGCGCCTATGGGTACGCTGGAACATAACCCCAAGAGGGTATGCCGTTAAGCCTATGTCGTGGAAAGATGGCAAAGCTAGAGACCTGAACGACATAGACGAGCCAACGGGAGAAAACAACATCCATGTGTGCGCCAGACACGAGACCGCGCTACTGAATGGAGAGGTATAAGGTCGTCATCAAATAAAATAGTATCCATGAAGATAAACATAACAGCGATTGACTTAGCATCCCACAGAACTCACTGATTCAAAGTAATGGAGTGGCGTACTATCGGCTCACGAAGGAGATGAAGGAGTTTTTCGAGAAGTGCGGCGAGAAGCAGTCAATCATCGGTTTTGAGTGGGATGGAGGCTTCAACTTTGGGGTAATCCTGGCGGAAAAATAACCACATGCCATACGCGCACATAAGGAAGAGAATCCCGCGCGAGCTTGATAGGCGCGTGAAGCTGGACGATAGCGATAGGCGCGAAATAGTATCGTTGCACAAGAGCGGTATGGCGATAAGGGAAATCGCGCGAAGGTTCGAGAAGATGTGCTCGCGCAGGTTGATTCAGTACACCATCTACCCAGAAAGGCTTGAGCTTGTGCGCGAGCAGTTCAGAGAAAGGAGGAAGGATGGCAGGTACTACAACAAAGACAAACAGCGGGTGGCGGTGAAGAACCATCGCAGATACAAGCAGTCAATCAAAGATAAATTACAATCCACATGACTACCCACAAGCTACAAAAGCCATTCACCACACGCACGGGTCAGTTCGTGGAGGGCAAGCAGACCTTGGCGGTTGGTATCCTTGAATCGGTCATCATGGAATCTCCACCAGGCAAACAGCACCTGTTGGAGATGGGGAATTGGATATACGGGCAGACATTTGACAAGCTAAGGCAAGCACGCGAGCGCTACATAAAGCATGTTTGGGTTAATGCACGCGGGCAACGAGTTTGCATATTGCCAGTGCTTGATGTGTTCGTGGCGCTGAAGAAGATTAAGGAAGATGCACCAGTAAAAAAGGTCGAGGAGAACAAGCAACCAAAATTGTTTTGATGAAAACACTGTACACAGACGCGAGCTTTGACTGGACTCACACCCAGGCAACAAGCGAAAATGTTGTTCGCGGTAAGATTGCGATAGCCGATGGCGATACCTTAAAGAAGGTTGAGCAAGTCGTGATTGGAAAAGTTGAGGGGCTGAAGCAGTACATAAATATCTTTGAACTCATCGCAATCGCGCGCGCAGTCGAACTAGCGTATGACATGGATATACCAGACAAGCAACTTGAGATATTCACCGACTCACAAGTGGCGATGTGGTGGGCGCGCAACGGAATTAAGAACAAAGAAATAATCACAGACGCGCACTCACATACACTGGATTACCTAAAGCGCATGATGTTGGACTTCGAGGGCGCCATCACTTTTAATTTTGTTCCGCGCGGACACAACCCCGCAGGGATTTTGCTTCAGGCAGAACTGGATAGTGGGAAGAAACCACACGAAGTGAATTGTCTCCGCTGTAATAACAACGGATGTCCTGCTTGTGATGGCACCAAGGGGTCGAAATATAATCCAGAACCGTACTAATGAACCTTCTCTCGAAATATAAATCGCTCACGAAAGAACCAGTCAAAGGTATTCACTCCGAGCTTCATAATTTCATATATGAAACGCGGAAAGAGTATGGTGAAACTGCAAAGAAAGGGAAGGGGAGCTTCGGATTCTATCTCGGATTCATCAAACGACTGGGACTTCAGGAGGCATACAGAATACGCGCAGAGGTAAAACAGAGCAACGCCAAAGACCATAAGAAGCTGTTTTGGTGGAAAGTTGGGCAAGAATTGAGGCGAAAAAAGTCAAAGAGCAGTGCTGTCAAGGGGGACTTATCCACAGGGGACAAAAGTTGATGAAAACCATAGTAAATCATATAATATACACATTATGAGTGAAATAAATCGAGGAAATAGGGCTTGTAAGGTGTGTGGTAAGCCAGTGGTTGAGACTGGAGATTCGGTGGTTCACGCTGGTGGAGGTACTGTTGAGCAGGGGTGCCGTAATTGTGGCTGGCAGGGCGGGCAGGTGGGAAAGTTCTTGAATTGCCCTCGGTGTGGAGACGGCACGATGCTTTATGACCATCACAGCGCTTCTTAAATTCCAATGGATAATCCTCAATTTCAAGATAGAGAGCTGAAATGTTTATTGTGCGGCGAACCATTCATATGGACTTCTGGCGAACAGGTTTTCATCACAGACCTTTGTCAAAAAGGTAAGCTGGATGAGAAACGACAAGACGGAAGTATTCGCACTGGAAAGGTCGTTGAACCAAAAAGATGTAAGGATTGTCGAATGAAGAAAAAACTCGGCTACACATCTTTCAAAAAATAATAACTACACCATGCCATTCAAATCAAAAGCACAGATGCGCTATATGTTCGCCAAACACCCCAAGATAGCGAAGGAGTGGGCGGATAAATATGGCACTCCAAAGAAACTACCCGCACGGAAATCATCAAAAAAATAAATATCTCGTATCATGCCAAAACTGTATCAAGAAGCTGAATCGCTCTTAAAAGAAATCTATTGGGGCGAGACACATGACTCGCGCTCCAAACTTAATCTCCCGAAAATCATTGAGGATAAGTTGGTCGAAGAGAACAACAACAAAGACCCAGAGTATTACAGTCATCGCCCTGGTGTAGTTCACACGACTTCTCTGGCGAAGTGTCTTCGTGGCGTTATCCACGAGATGCTCGGCGCCAAGAAGACCAGCGAGATTGACCCGCGTAAGCTGGGAGTATTCAAGGCGGGAAATCTCTTTGAAGATTTTATAGTTGCCTCGCTCGGTTCCCGCGTAATTCATCAGCAAAGACAGTACGAATATCGTTATAAGAGCATTCTGATAGTCGGACGCTCTGACTACACGATTGACGATGAGGGAGTATTGCGGGTCGGCGAAAACAAATCAGTTCATTCAGATTCTTTCTGGATTCGTGAGCGCGAAGGGACGCTGGTCGCATGGCACAACCAGCTTCAGCTTGAAACATACCTATGGTTGGAGAGAATCCTTGAGCCATACAAAGATGAGAAGGGCAACATCATCCTCACTAATGAACCGCGCCTCGGACTTGTGCCGATGCCAGAAGAGAAGCTAGATAACCCCCATGGGATATTCTCCTACATCAGTAAGGATGATTGCACGGTAAGTGGGCATCCTGTTCAGTATAACCCACGCATCATCGAAGAGATTGTGAAGCCAGCAATTGAAATCGTGAATGAGGGGTATGAGAAGAAAGACCCCACTGTTGCGCCACTTCCCGCGCTGGCTATCTTCTCCGAAGCCAAACACCAGTACCAAAAGAATTGGCTCTGCACCTATTGCGAATATCACAGCCACTGCGCTGGCGCTGGATGGCTACTTGAGGCAATGAACCTCGTAACGCAGAAGAATAAAGAGCTTAAATCGTCAATGCCGAAGCCAGAAAAGAAAACCAAGCCAACCATAACGGTGGAGGAGGTCGAGCCACCGACAGCGGAACTCCCCGAAGCAGTTGTATGAGTCAGAAAAAGAGGCGCAAAAAACTGCATAGGCGCGAGATTCGTGAAGCACGAAAAGAACAAAAACAACATGAAAAAAAATATGTTTAGTCCACTTCCCAAAAATGAAAAAAATAAAATAGTAACTGACCTTGCCTTCCCTGCTGCGATGCAAGCCATCATCAACGGAAGAAAGGTGCGACGGGAAGAGTGGGGCGACAAAGAAGAGTATTGCCTTCTCAGAGAGAACTTTCTGATGATTCACAGGAATGGGAAGTTCCATGCCTGGATTGTTTCAGAGGGTGATTTGATGGCAATTGATTGGGTTGTAGTCTAAGAGTAGATGCACATTAATTATAACGAGCACACTGATGGCATGTTTGTCGTTAGGGGCAATGGCGGACGATGGGAGTTCGATGCCCTTTGGAAAGCTCTACAAAAAGTAGACGAAGAATTGTGCAAACAAAAAGAAAAAACAAATGAAAATCGTAAAACTGACAATCCACAATTTCTTGAAGCTCAAGGATGTGGAAATGAACCCCTCAAAGACTAATGTCATTGTAGGGAAGAACAAACAAGGTAAAACATCCATCCTTAAAGCCATCCGCACTGCCTTCACTGGCGATGCTGATTCAGCATCCATTCGGATTGGCGAAGGGAAGGCGGAGATTATGGTTGAGCTTGATGAATTGAGCATCAAGCGCACCATCACCGAGAAGGGTAACTACCTGGACATCTCCAACAAGGAAGGCATGAGAATGCCAGCGCCCCAGAAATACCTCGATGGTATTCTCGGCACATTCTCATTCAATCCGATTGAGTTCTTTGAGAAGAAGCCCGCAGACCGCAAAAAGTACCTCTTAAACGCGATTAAGCTCACCATCTCCCAGGATGAATTGGCGCATTATACTGGCGAAAAGCTCACTGGTTTAGACTACGATGCCCACGCCCTTGAGGTTGTAGAAGAAGCCCGCAAGTTCTACTACGACAAGCGCACCGCGGCAAATGCAGAGAAAATAAAGAAGGAGAAGACGCTTGCCGAGCTTGCCTCGAAGGTTCCAGAGGGATTTGACCCGAAATCCGTGAGCGATGAGGCAATCAATAAGCTCCGCGATGCGATTCAGACGGACAAGATGACAAAGCAGAAGCATGAATCGCACAAGGCGCATATCGCATCACTCCAAAAGGAAGAAGCGCAAATCAAAGAAGACATAGCAAAGCTACAAGAGAGGCTAAAAGGCGTTGAAGCAGATATTGTTTCTGCGCTCGATGTGGAGTTCGATTACTCCGATGATATGTCTCTTGCCGCCGCGGAAGAAGCGCTCGCCAAACTTGAGAGCCAGCGTGAGATTGTCTTTACGGTTAAGAGAGCCAATGAGGTTCGTAGCGAGTTGAGTGTCGCGGTTCAGGAGGCTGATAAGCTAGATGACATCGTAAAGAAGCTCTCCAAAGAAGTCCCCGAAGACTTGATTGCGAAGGCGAAACTCCCCGTGGAAGGTCTTACCATCTCTGGCAACGACATCTTCGTAAACGGAGTCTCCCTCGATAACCTCTCGTCTTCAGAGCAGTTGAGGTTCGGTCTTGAGATTGTTAGAGCTTTGAACGGAAACTTCAAGGTTATCTGCGTAGACGGGATTGAGACGCTGGATAAAGAGTCGTTCGAGTTCTTCTTAAAAGAGGTTGAGAACGATGATTTCCAGTACTTTGTCACCCGCGTAGAGGGCGATACACCCCATTCAATAGTCGTTGAGGATGGTCAGATTAAAAACAAAGCATGAAAGAAGAAGATAAGATAATCCCTACGATTACCGTGGGGCGCTACGCTGGCACAAAGATAGATACGCTGCCGAACTCGTACCTTCGCTGGATGCTCACGCAGGACTTCCCAAAGCCCTGGCTTGATTGCGCCAAAGAGAAACTCGATGAATCTGACTACAGCAATCTTCACCTCAACATCACTCGCCATGCGATTGATATGTTCAGTAAGCGCTTCATCAACATCTGGCTGAACGATGTCAGGGTAAAGGGAGACGAAGCTGATGGGCTTGGGACATTCATCGCCAAGTTAGCGGAAGAGGCGTGGGAAAAGGGTGATGACATTTCCAAGCGGCGCCACCTGAGCGATGGCATTGTGAAGAGCTACCTGGGGATAACTTTTGTCTTCGTGGTCAGCGAAAGGTTCCCGAAATACAAGGATGTTATTACTATTATGGCTTCCTGATAAGAAGCATTAATAGTTATCAACAAGCATACTATTGACACAAGGGTGCATTGGAGTACAATAGGGCTAAAGGTCGGATAAAAATGCATCACCACATTGTGCTAAACTTACTATGAGCGAGGAAACGAAAGAACTACAGGTACTTTGGACTCCCAGACAGGTCGCAAAGTATCTCGGACTGGGCGTAACGACGGTTTATAGGTGGATAGAAGAGGGAAGGGTGATTGATTCCAATAGGATAATCCGCTTCTCGAACCGCGTTCGCATTCCCCGCAGTGAGGTCGAGCGCATTGCGGGTCTCACCAAAGAGCGACTCGGAGGTGGGGAAAAATCAACTACAGACAATCAACAGAACCATGAGTAAAGACATTCTTGATAGTTTCGTAGACAAAAAGAAGGCAGAATCAGCGTTTCTGACCCTTGAGGACGGTGAATCTGTCCGCATAGAGAGACTTAAAGACATTAAACTCATCACCAAAGCTGGGTATGGTGGTGACGAAAAGGAGGTTTTGCGCCTCGTCTGCGAGGTGAAGACTTCCGAGGGAATCCGCGACAAGAACTTTGACAATGGCACACAGCGCTTTGCCAAAGAGCTTCAAGAGAAGGGCGTTAAGACTGGATGCGGATTCACTCTTACGCGCGCTGGCTTACAGACGAAGACCCGTTATACGGTCTCGGATGTGACTCAAGCCGCTGCGTAGAAACCCACCTGTTAAAACGGTTGGTGCTTGTGGCGGTGATTGTGGCTACAATTTCGGGAATCCTGCTTGTTGTGAGAGCTACGAATCAACCAGCAGAAAACAGTAATTGCGCCGCCACCTCTACCCAAACCACAAGCATTCCTCGCTCCACTTCGTCTTCAAAAGAAGCCATAGTTGAGCTGATAAATAGTGCGGCGATTCGGCATGGAATTGACCAGCATCTCTTCCTTGAGACAGCGAAGTGCGAAAGCTCTCTGCGTCCCCATGTTCTAGGTGATGGCGGTGAGTCGTATGGTCTCTGGCAAATCCATCTGAAGAGCCACCCTGATGTGAGTACGGAGCAAGCCCTTGACCCAGTGTGGGCAACGGAATGGTCAGCGGTTAAGTTCAAGAAAGACCCTACCATTTGGACTTGCTATCGTTCCTTAGAGACCAAACGACTAGAAACATGAGCGATGCGTTACAAGAGTTTCTGAATAAGAACTCAAAGCGTGCCGAAGAATACCAGGAAGTCATTGAGGGTATGATGGGCGATTGGGAGAGGTATGGGTATGCCCAATCAACCCTCATTGGCATCCTGGAGTTCATAGATGAGCATAATAGTATCACCGATAACCAAGTCCAAGCAGTCGAAAACATTAGAGCTAATCCGAGTAAACATGCCTGGTGAAGAAATCACAGCAACTCCTAAGCTACTCGACGAAGAAGCCCGCACAGAGGCGGAGCGCCGAGCGAGAATAGGAAAGGTTGCCCACGAAATCGAGGAGATTCTACTCCGAGAAGATTTCAGCATGGGCGACCTCGCTGAAGTATTGGATTTGTTCAATGCACGGGCGCACGCGGTTTTCTCTAAGACCAAAGTAAAACAAGTAAAAGACAGCTATGCCAAAATATAAGATTCTAAAAGATTTCGTTTTGAATGGAGTTCATCTTAATGAGGGTAGCGTTGTTGAGCTTTCCAACACCCACGCCAATCTGAAATCCATTAAGGATAACATCGAGAAAGCCCCTGAAGATATGCCACTCACGGGAGCGGCAGCGTCCCTGGGAGGCATTAAGCCAGGTGTTCCTCTTACCGAAGAGCAGAAGAAGAAGCTCGCAGAAGAGAACGCAAAGTTGTCCGCTGAAGCCAATAAGCAGGCTTCTGAGCAGATGACGCGGGATAGGATTGAGGGTAGAGGGGAGCCAGTGGTGAAGAATGTTGCCGAGTCATTGAAAGATAAACTTCAGCATGAAGAGTTCAGAACCAAGGAAAATGAACCCACAGGGGCAGAAAATCAGCCAGGAAGCAGCGGACAAGCTGCATAACCTAACCATACAAGCGGCGCCTATCCTAGCGGAGATTTCAAAGATTCTCCGCGATAACGGACTCTTTGATTTTGAGGTTAATGTTAATGGTAGGGACAGTTTCTACTGGTCTGGGGGATTGAGGAGAAAGAAATCCCCCAGACATGAAGAGCTTGCACAAGAGATACAGAGCATCTTAGACCAGCAATATCCAGGAGGTATTCTCTCTGTTATGGGGATGATTTATAACACAAACAGAAACACTGCTTATGCAATCGCTAATATAGTATCAACTCATAGGCAGAAGGATAAAAGAGAGATTGCTGGTCAGATTGTTGCGCTGCTTGCTGCTTTCGAGCAAGGTTCGTAAATGGTAAAATGGTGGTATATGAAGCAAACCACCGAGCAAAACATTCAGAAATCAATCATTGATTATCTACGGTTAAAGAAATATGTCGTCTTCAAACATAACTCAACGCAATTCGGAGTCAGGAATGGAGAAAGATTTGCGTTCACTAATGGCACGAAAGGGATTTCGGACATTATCGCGTGCTCGCCGAGAGGAGGTTTTGTCGCAATTGAGGTTAAGAAACCAGGCGGCAAACCAACCCCAGAACAAATTGATTTCCTCGAACGAGTATCAAAAAACATGGGCATCGGCATCTTGGCGCACTCGATTGATGATGTCATTGGTAAAGTGGGCGAGTCTTCCTAAAGCAATTTTCCTGTGGGCGCGTTATCGCATTATGAAAAAGCTGCTTGATTTCAGAAATAAGCCGATGAAGATTTTAATACATCCCGATAGCAGGCTTAAAAGAATTGCAGAACCAGTTGATTTCCAAACTACTTCCATCGAAGAAAGAACTGATGTTGTCCGAAAAATGGGCGTTGCTTTGAATAGCCAAAAGTGGGGTCAGCGCCTCGGTATTGCAGCTCCCCAAATAGGAATGAATAAAAGAGTAGTCATTGTCCGAGGCAATGTTATGTTTAATCCAGAGTGGAATCCCTCGAAGGCGCCTTCAGATACCATCACGGAAGGCTGCTACTCACTTCCTGGAAAGACTTTTAAGGTTAAGAGAGCGCCTTATGGGTGGGCAAAATGGACAAATATCGAAGGAAAACCATTTGAAGATAAACTATCTGGATTGCCTGCAATTGTATTTCAACACGAGTTTGACCACCTTAATGGGAAGTGTTGCGCTGATGTTGGCGAAGAAAACACAGTAGAAGAAAGCCCTCGCTAGACGCGGGGGCTTGTTCAGAAGGGGTGGGAAGGAGCCGTGAACTCCTCTTTTTTGTTTGACCACACAGGTCATGGAGCGTTGGTTCCTCCCAATGCGGAAGTTCTATCCGCATTATACCATATTTACTTCCCCGCGAACGGTAACTTTCCAGTTGTCTCTCCCTTATTACTGAAGTAAAAGGTGAATGCCATCCCAGCAAGAACCATGAAGTCCTTTGACTCCAGCTTCCCCAGGAAGAATCCAGCACACGCGCTCACCGCGAGCAAGATGAATACGATTTTAGATGCAGATGAAAGGATATTAGTCATGTCCAGGTTTTTTCATTTTCTGGGCGTGTTGCTTCATTTCCTCATCGTGCTTCTTTTTCATCTCATCGTGAGAAGCATGATGCTCCGTGCCCATTTTCTTGTGCATCGCTCCCATATCCATCTCACCAGCAGATTTTGGCGCACTTTTTGGTGCGCTATATTCTCCTTTATGCGGCATATAATTCGTTGAGTTTAGCGATGGTTTTTTCTCCCACCCTTCGACCAGCGAGTGAGTCCAGTTCATCCACGGGTGCGACAGCATATTTCTTCTGCCATAGAAGAATAGCCTTTGCGGTTATCGCGCCATAGTAACCCGTGGAAGCCGTATTTGATGGGAACAATCTTTCATATTTGAGGATGTCTTGCAACGCTTTGATGTCATTATTTGTCTGCCCAAACTCAAGCGTTTTTATGAATGTATACTGCGGCTTTGGAGACGGCTGTGTCTGGTCTTCAAACTTGAAGTTCACCAGATAGCCAGCATACCAATTGCGAGCCTTGAAAAAGTCCTCATCAATGATGCGCTGACCAGCCATCCCATACGCAGTTCCCCAAGAATCTTCAATGATTAGGCACTTCTTGCCGTCAACCAGAGTGAAATCTACCGCTGTTACGCTATGCCGCGCGGTGGAAGGCGCAGAAAGATTAAGTGCGGCATTGATTATCTTTGGGCGCTCCGTCCATTCATTAATTTGGAAGTAGAACCATACCATTACTCCTTTACCAGTCTGCTGGATAATTGAGGCAATAGCTTCAATATCTTTAGAAGGTAGTTCGAGATAGTTAGGAATCTTAAATACTTCACCAACAGCGCTTTCATACGACTTAACAACCGCAGAGTCCATCTGCGCGTCCCCCATGTTCTGTGACTGCACAAAAGTTTCTAGGGTAACTCCCTGCCCAGCAATCTTGCGGGCATCTACAGCAGCCATGCCGCTTGCGGGTTTATTAGAACGGCGCTGATAAATATGGGTAGCCGAGAAATGAATATAGCCATCTTCTGGGCTATTCTGCATTCGCATAATACCCATTTCTTTTGCTTCCGTTTGAGCCACGCAAGAGCCAGAGCCATCCTGATTGAAGATGGGGAACTTGCGCCAGGATAATTGAGGTTTCTCTTTCCAATCAACTGGCGTGAATGAAGCGATAACTTCAACAGCTTTGAAATCTTTGAGCTTTTCTTTTTCTGGGCGCGTATCTATTTCAGCGCCATTTTGAAAGGGAAACTCCTTTTTAATATTTTTCTTTGGCATATTATCTTTTTAGTCCTCCTTTAATTTCTCCGAGAATCTCTATCATTCTCGTGTTATCGTTATGGATTGTTTCGACAAGACGGTCATTGCCATCCCTGATTGCTGCTTCCAAAGAATGAAGATGATTGCTGTTCATTTTCTGAAGTTCTTGAAGAATAGAAGCATCGTGTCTATTACCTCCGTTCCCATTTTTCGACTTCAAATATCCGAAAAGCTCACGAATGATGAGGGTAACAATAGCAAGCGAGCCGACAACGATTGAACCAGATTGTATGAGTTCATTTTCCATCTTCTTTTTTAATTGTTTTTGTGTCCGATAAGATTCCTGTATGCCGCTCAAACACATCTGCGGCGAGTATTAAAATAATGAAGACCCACATAAACCAAGAAACATCTCGCCCCATGAGTTCAGCGAGACCAATAATAAAAACAAGATAGCCAAGCAAGACATCAAGCGGACTGGTGAATACTTTTGTCAATGAAGTAGCCGCTCCAGCAAAAGGAAATAATCTCCTGAATGTCCAGGGTTCATTTGCCTTCGGCTTTGCTGGAATGTCCTGATGCGATGTCAGCGCCATGTAATTATTATACCACAATTTATACCTCCCGCAGACCCAGGCTTACAACATATTCCAGCTCCTTGTCCTCAAGGATAATTGGAACCCTGGTGCCAAGCTCTGTAATGATTACCTTATAGGCATTATTTACCACCGTGTTATCGGTATGGGAAGCCGCCCTGGTGCTTCTGGCTCCACGGGTGCAACCAGTGAAGGTGGTTGGAGTCTTACCCGTATAGGTAATTTCCTCTGCCTCAATGCGGATTCTGCCCTGCTCTGGGAAGTCTGCCGTATCGTCCACAGTGACGGTGGTTGCGGCGGCAGTAAGCGCCCCATTGAGCTGGGTAGTGGCATAATCAACATCCTGAAAATCAAGAACGCTTTTAGTCCACCAGGAACGCTCCAATCTGCTCTTTAGCTCGCGCCCCACATCGGATACCAAAGCGCCATCTAGCCTCTTCACATCATCTCCGCAGTTCACATTGAGCGCCCAGGTTTTCTTATAGGTAGGCACTGGCAGGTACTCCATTACAAAGTCTGTCATGGTAGGAGTGTCAGAACCACCAGCGGTGAACTTCACGCGAATCCACATCTTTTTGAAGGTAGTTCCTTCAGTAAAATAAAATGTTTTATCGGTAACACTGCCACCATCAGCAGTAAAGCTGGCAGTTCCCAAAGTAGTCCATGAAGCGCTCGTGGTAAGCTCGCCAGTAAGATACTCAATCGTGATGGATTGCCCGCTTATGAGCGGCTTGAAGATGACCGTGGCAGAATAAGCTAGTTTGTCTACGCCAGAAACAACATCGAAGTTGTTGAAGATTAAATAATTTTTGTCAGCACTTCCTTTATAGGAACCACCAGTAAGCGTGTAAGAAAATAGTATGCTGTCATCAACGGAATCTGTCTGATAAATAACTCCATCGCTGTCCACAAACAATGGATAAACACTCGAAGTTGTGGCATCAGTAAAGTCTTTCCAGGTATTGAAAAAGTAAGTGCCGTCATACATCAAATTACCCCAAAATGCTTTGTTATCAGCGATTATGCAACCCTGCCCAAGATAAGCACGAGCCTCTGTGTTGAAGTTATTGTACTTATATTCATCAGCATTATAAATCCTCGATAGTGTAGAGCCGTCAATCTGCCAGATTTCTTTTGTCGGAATAGTGATGATGAGCTTCCCATTGAGAACTTTTAAGAGCTTGTCGCCAACACCCCAGTTCGGTAAAGAAGTATTCCGAAAAGTAGCCACCAAAGTATCTGTTGCGTCAGCAATACTCCATGCGTGAAGCTCTGCTCTCGAAGAGTAATTTACGATGTAATAAATGAAACCGTTATAAACCTCGCAGGCTACGGGAACTCCATCTACATTGGTAACATCAAATACTTTTGTCCAGTTCCCAGAACCAGTTGGATTTGTACTGGTTGTTTTTATAAGCCCATATCTATCATTAGCTGAATCGTCTATGAAAACATAGGTCGTTCCTTGATAGTGTAAATGACATCGAGAAGAACCCATGCCAGTCCATACACCGCCCATAGCTGTGATGATGTAGCTCGATTGGTCGGTGAAAGCAGAACCACTCCAAGTAACAACGACATTCGTATTGCCCACACCTACAGTTGAAATCCACATGACACCAGCTCGTCCAGAAAGCTGTGAAATGACATTCTGGTTACTCGTACTTTGTCCAGCGTAAATATCGTTCCAGGAACTTGTATATTCATATATTAGAGGCTCGTTTGAGGCGTTATCGTAAGTCCCGATGTATTTCCCCGTAGTTCCGTTTACCTCAATTTCCGCACCACAGGCAATATCTTCTGAAAAGTCATTATCACTTACTGGTTTTCTTGCCAATTTTATAGCACCATTTTCTGACCAAGCGTCAATGTTTGTTGCGTAGTAATACTTCGCATCATCTGCCCAGGAAACAAAATCCTTGAATCCAGCAGACCAACTCGTCTGCACAAAATACCACCATTGTGACAAATCGTTGTAGCTTCGGTCTCCAGAAGCAAAGCGGGTGCCATAAACAGGGGCTTGTCCTTGTTGATAAGCTAATCGGTCTGGCGCTCCTTGAAGAATTAGCCCTTGACCATCAAGCGCCACATGATATTTAGATTTGATGGCTACAAAACTCATATCTTTATTATACCCTATCTATGCCACTTTTTCTCGTTTGGATGCTTATAAAGTTTTGTTCCGAGATGCAATTTCCTTGAGTTTTCAAACCCCGTAGGAGTTGAGGGCGATGGTGACGCCGATAAGGAAGAAGACGGGGAAGACGATATTGATTGTGAAACCGAGGCTGAAAATGATGATGATGGAGATACCGAGGAAGAGCGTGATAATGATGGCGAGCTGGATGGGGACGATGATGGCGAAATAGATGGCGATGGCGATGTTGATACCGAAGATGATATTGAACTAGATGGGGAAACCGAAGAAGAAATAGACGCAGAAATTGAGCTTGACTGCGATAATGATGGAGATGGTGAGCTTGAAATTGAAGATGAGATGGAGGAAGCCATTTGTTATGGTCTGCCCCCACCCTCCTTATAGGGAGGAATAATTCGGGCAGGCTTGGTTGGTTTTAGTTTTGCTTTCTCAAGCTCATAAAGACGGTCAAAGCGGTCAGATAGCATAATAAGTTCCTGCAATGGAGTGCGAGACGCTTCCTGTGACATCTTTGAGACAAGTTCAACTACACTCTTATAACGATAACGCCAATAGCGTGCGATAGAACCATACTCAAGAATGGTGAGGAACTTATCCTGAACATCAAGAGTGTCAGATACAGTAGTCCCGATTGTATACTTCTTCAATCCGCGAATACGGAGAAGTTCTCCCGTAAGAGTGAATGCGTCCCTGATGCCAATATAAATAGTGTTATTATCTCGGTCATAACGCCAGTTACAATCCTCCTCAACAGAAGTCCAGTCATCAGTTGTGGCGGTGCGCCGCTGAAACTCATACACCGCAATACAATTTGCTTGACTTGCAGTCAGAGCGAGTGAAAGCATATTTGCGGTCGCGGTAAAGTTTGAAGTATCCACAAACTCTTTCCAGAAATCATCGCCTAAAGAATAGATAACCGCACTAATGACATCAAGCCAGTTTTGGTCGGTGAGGTAGACTGCGATAGCGTCCCATGTAATAGCTGCACCATTAGAAGGCGCTGTGGTTACGAAAACAATCGTCCCAGCATCTTTATCAAGCGTATAGTTTGTTGTCTCCGTTTGGGTAACGCCACCTACTTTGAGAACATGGGCTGATGTGCCAGTTCCGTCATAGACGGGGAAGGTATCGGTAGGCAGCTGAAAAACCGTGGTTGTTCCATCACCCGTAAAATCAACATGAACTCGGCGCTTGGTGTCTCCAACCTGGTTCCTTAATTGTGTGATTAGAGCGCTGTACAACATATCTATATTATAACATTATCTTTTCCTCAAACGAACACCCATTACGACTCCCGTATCGTTGTTTCTACCAAGTATGATTCCATATGGTGCTGACGGGGAAGGTGAGCTTGAAGGCGATGTGCTAATAGATATGGATGGGGACTGTGAGACCGAAGAAGAAATTGATGTAGAGGGGGAGCTGGAGATTGATGTCGAAAGCGATGAGCTTATGGAACTGGAAATACTTGTGCTCGGACTGCTCGATATTGAAGTGCTATGGGAACTAGATATAGATGAGGAAATAGAACTAGATGGACTAGTAGAAATTGAGCTTGAGATTGAGGTGGAGGGTGAAACGGACGAAGAAATTGAGCTAGAGATTGATGTTGAAACTGATTCAGAGGGAGATGGCGATGGGGATGAAGATATAGAACTTGATATAGAACTCGAAATACTTGAGCTGATTGAAGTCGAAGGACTTATGCTCGATGAAGGAGAAGTTGAAATAGAGCTGCTTGGTGAAGTGGATGGGGAGCTTGAAATTGAACTCGATGGGGATGAGCTGATAGAACTGGAAATTGAACTTGAGGGTGATGTACTGATTGAACTTGAAATAGATGAAGAAATACTCGAACTTATTGATGAAGAAATTGAGCTAGAGATAGATGTTGTCAAAGGAGCGAGCGATACTACCACCAGGTTCGCATTATTTGAGCCTGACCAGGTTATCTGTTGCGATTGGCTTCCAGTGCCAACGGTGCCATTACTATCACCAAAAAGGTCATAACCACCATTGATACTTTTTACGAGGCTTGTTCCAGTGCCAACTGATATTGTGACTAGATTCGCAGCGCCAAAACACATCAACCAGCAATTCGATGCAACAACAGTGGTTGAAACTGTTAGTGGCGATGTGGTAGTGCTACTGCCAGAATTGTAGGAGTCCGGTATCCCCGTCTGGGCACATCCAGTATAGGACGAAGAAACCGCATGACATCCGGCTGTGCCAGTCCAAGAAATCACAACATTGTTCGCACCAGTCGCCGGTGCGGCCAGATAATACATGTAAGTCCACCCAAGTGTGCCGAGGTTGTTCTTAACGGCCTGCGTCATTGAAACGCCGTTATAGGTAACACTTGGGAGCGGATCTGCTCCGCCGATTTCTATAATGAATCCGACAAGAAGAACAGTGTTGTTGATCGCCCCATTCGTGTGAGAGAATGTTAAAGAAGTGCCTGTGACATCTCCCGAACTGTTTGCATCGCGTGCGATAGCCATACTCCAATTATACTACTTTTTCGTTTCCAACGCTTTAAGTTGGTTAATATCTTCTTCTGACCATCCAGGCACAGGAGCAAACTTCTCTATAAGCCACGAAAGAGGATGAATTGCCTTATTCCACTTAGCCTCATAGAAAAGCTCTCGTGCCTTCTTTTTAGCCCCATCCACCTGTCTTCCAGAGAGCTGGTAGGGGAAACCGAAGCCGTTTTGCGCCTTCGTGCGGAACATATGGGCATACCAAGTATTATGATTTACCATTACCCTTCCCCCGCTCAACCATGTCTTGACAGCAACCTCAATTCCTTGTGAACCCCAACTACCAAACTCTTCACTACAAATGTTAAGTTCCCAGTATTTCTCGCGGGTAAGCATAAAAGCAGACCCTTGTAATGACATGGTTTCCGTCAAATCTCCTTGAGCTATTGTCTCTGGACGCTTGCCATACTCTCTAAAGTATTGGAAATGAGGTTCTGAATCAAAACAATAAGACCAATTGCGTGTGCCTGGGCGCGGCTGCCAAATCATTTTCTTTTCCATCTTCTTGCCACATTGCGGACACATCTCTCCCTTGTCTTGGTAGTGGTTAAACCCACATTCACATATCCAATCAAAAGCATGAAGATTCCGCATGGTTGGAACAGCAGTCCAATCATCCTGCATAATTTCAATCATCTTTCTGTCGAAGCCTTTGTCCCATGCAGTGTGAGCATCGCACTTCATAACATATTTTGCTTTGCTTAACCTGCAAGCCAAGTTTGTGGCGGCGCGTTGTCCTATTGATTCTGGAAGGTAAACAACATTAACTAGCGGATGTTGATGGATAGGAGGGTCAGTCCAGGCACCATCAAGGACAGCAATGATTTCTGTATCTGCTTCAGAGTTGCTCAATATGTCTTCGATAGTTTTAGATAAAAACTCTTCGCAGCGGGCAGGTATGAGGATGCTTAAATCTTTAGCTTGCATATCTTTTTTCTGCATTTTTTCTCATTAGAATTGCTGATTTTATATTTGAAAAGTATCCAAGATGAATCCGCTTGCCATCCTTCTTAATATACACTTGCCATTTTCTATCCCTCTTAAACCAATGAACTCCTTTATGTCCCGAAGTGTTGTTACTTTGAACGCCAGTATTCATTTTATTTTGACTCATTGTTACGGTCTTTAGATTAGACCTTCTATTATCTAATTTATTTCTATTAAGATGGTCTGTCTCAAAACCTATTGGTGTTTTGTTTATTAAACGGTGCATCAAAATAAACTTACCGCGCTTTTTATTGATTCTTTCAGCCCTACCAGCATAACCAGAAGAAATAAAACACCATTTCCATTGATTCAAAAAGTCAAAATCCTCATCATCAACTATTGCCAATTTGCCCCTTGTCAGTTTGATTTTTTTCATATAAATTGCTCTTTTCAACTAAAAGTTTTGTTATGTCTGCATTTGCACCAACGCTTTCAGCCCAAGCACACCATCCTGGCACATCCTTTACTAAGCACTTAGACGAATTAAACCCTCTCTTATTATTGTATACCCAAGTCCACCAAAGTTCAAATCTAGGGTCATCAGAATATACCGCTTCTCTTAACTCATAGTAATCAATTCCTGCCTTCTCGCACGCATCAAATAACTCTTGAATCTCCATAACCTTAAAGGCAATGGCTCTATTTTCAGAAAGTTTAATAACTTCTGCTAAGTAATTACTAACCTGACGAATCGTAGTATTAGCATTATAGACGGTCTGGTAAAGCTCAATAACCTTGCGCCGATTTTCTGGCGAACCGCCGAGAATTACAAACTGCCTTGCTTTCTGGTCACTCATTGGATGATTCACAGTCTCTCCGAGGTACTCTGGCTGAAAAACAATGTTCTTTTCTGGAAACTTATCGCAAGTCCCAGGCATCACCGTAGAGCGAAGAATAAGCAAATCTTCCTCGGCAGTATTTATAATTTCCTCCACTATTGAAGTATCTAACTTTCCGTCCTTCAATGGTGTAGGAACGCAGATGAAAGCCACATCAGCTTTCTCTATCGTATCGAACCCCTGCGATGGGTCTTGTATTAAAGCATCTGGGAATAAAACCTTCATTGCTTTTCCAACCCATCCATAACCATATATTTTTATCTTCATGTTTTTTGTACTGCGTTTAGTAAATCAAGTTCTCTCGGCGGGAGATACTTGCGTGGCTTATCGAACTTATCAGCTAATTCATTGACCGTGTATTCTTCTCCTGGGAGAATATGAAATCCTCCCCCATTCATCGCCTTAACAATCAACTCACACGCGCTTTCGACTGAAGCGTATGTCCTTCTTTGCTCACCGCTTCCATAAATAACCATTACATCAGCTTCGCGGAACTTATCCCAGCAACTATGCCCGCCTTCTCCGTAAATGTTTGTCAATCTCACAACTGGACACTCGAAAAATGAGGCATATAGCTCTCCGCATTTCTTTGAGATTGCATACGGAGATTGCGGGTAATTCACCATTCCTGATGAAATAAAAACCAATCTCTCCCTATATTTCTCCATCAATCGAATGGTTCCAAGAATGTTGGTCTCCGCGTCATCGTAGGTATCTTTATAGAAAGCGTCCACTTGAGCAGCAAGGTGAACCACTTTATCAACTTCTGGCAGTTCAGCAGTCAGTATATTAAGACCAGCCTTCAAATCTATGCCAACAATATCATGTCCGTTCTCTTTAAGGCGCTTCTCTAAGTGGCTTCCGATGAACCCCAGATTTCCCGTAACAAGTATCCTCATAGATTTGATAAGTCGTGGAAGTTGGAGAATACACTTGTCCAGGGACGACAACCCTTCCAAGTGTATTTATATTTGAATAGGTCAAAAACCTCTTGCCGATTGTATTCTCGGCTCTCTCTTTCGGTATCGTGAACAACAATATAGTCCGCAGAATCCTTGAAGCGCTCAAGCTCAATCATTCTTCTCTCTGGCGGATGATGGTCAATAAACACCATGCCGCGATGCGTCTTGGTATCTATGTCATCCCAGTTCTCTACGAATCTGATTATGTGCTGGCGGCTCTGAAACTGCCTTTCAAACTGGTAGTATGCTGGGTCTTGCTCATAACTGATTAGTTTCCTATCTGCCAACTTACACGCCCAGTGAAGCAGCGGCGTACTGAATATACCGCCACCGCACTCCACGACATCTCCTTTGCTCAACTGAAAAATCTTCAACAACATAGCATTATGAGTGCTATAGTTTTTGCTCAAGTTTGGATTCGTGAGCCTGACCTGATTTATGTTTTTAAGTTTTTTTATTTCCATTTTTTTATGAGTTCTTCTGCGCGACCCCAGTAAGGTATATCGTAGGCTCTGATTTCTCCCATTCGTTTACGCTGCCTCAACTGCAAATCGTCAGAAGCATTTTGATGATTAAAGTTTATGACACTTTGTGTTGTTTCAAACTCCTGGACATCTCGAAGGGTAATTCCCATATTCCGCTCGACCATCGGTCTCCCGATTTCCCCAGTTATGTTATCGGGAGTTCCATTCGGATATTTCTTGAATCTCTCCTCCAGCGCCTCAATGACCAATTTTCTATATGATAGCATTGAGTAGTTTCCTCGGCGGTTTCTCCATGAATATGTTGGTTTGGAGTGATGAGAAGTAATCCATGTGAAGAGAGACCAATGATTCATGTTGTAACCGATTTTGTCTTGCTTCGGTCTTTGAAGGAAATGCTCTGGCGGGTAAAGAGTATCGTCTTCAACTACTGCGATGTAATCTGTCTCTGCCATTTTTGCGCCACGGAGAAGCTGCCAATAAATGTTTGAAAGACTCTTCGGCTTATCCTGGAGGACATTCGTTACCAGTGGGTCATTTAAATAGTATGGTTTTCTCGAAAGTATAATGAGCGGCGCTCCAGCTAAAGATTGGCGCAAAGCTCCCATATGAAACTCCGCCCATTTCTCTGGGACTTCATTGTTTGTTAGGAAAATTGCAGTCAAATCATTTTTCATAGGGGTGTATAAAATGTTTAACAAGCTCTTCCGACCTGCCCCAGTGGTCAACTTCATAAGCCCGAATCATGCCCATCCTTTTTCTTCTCTTTCTTGCATCGAGGTCAGTGGTGTCATTCGGTTTCACCATTGATGGCGGTCTTCCTATCCCTGGAGTTCCAAAGTCATGGTGAATCTGGACACACGGGGTTTTTGAGTAAAGAACAACAGAGTTTCTGACCGTGACCCCCAGATTCCTGTCTACCATTGGGTATCCCACTTCGCCGTTCAAATAATGAGGAATCTTGCCCCATTTAGCGAAACGCTCTTCGAGGGCTTCAATGAGATAGAGGCGCGGCAGGATACTGCATCCCTGACAAAATCTCCTTTTGAAGTGGAATGTAGGCTCGCCCCAAGTAAAAAGACGCCACATATTCCAGTCATAACCAAAAGCATCTATGGGTGGACGCAGCTTGAAGTGGTCGGCGGAGTAGAGCATGTCATCTTCCACCATTGCCACATAGTCTGTCTCCGCAGCTTTTGCGCCTCTTAAAAGCTGTCTGAAAAGATTGTCATGCGATTGCTCTTCGGTCTGCCTCATCTGTATTCCTGGTAAGTCCATCTGTTCCCTTGAAATAGTAATCAAAGGATAGTCCCCGATAGCTTCCAACATTTTCTCGTTGTGGAACTTCATCCAGGGGACTTTATTGACTGTCAGAAATATGCAGGTAAGGTCTTTTCTCATAGTTAAGAAATCCACTCTGGACGCTCAAGTTGCCACTCAATCGTATTTTTTAAGGATTCCTCAAAACTCACTGGCGGCTCCCACCCAAGCGACTTAATCTTTGAATTATCCAATCCATAATGGAGGTCATGTCCTGGGCGCGTAGAGTGAAAGTTGACTACCTTATACTTCAGTTCTTTCCCCATAAGACGAGCAATTAACTGTGCAAGTTCAAGGTTATTGAGTTCTTTATCGCCCGCAATATGGTACCTATCTGGCTTATCAACCTGTTCGGGTTCGTGCATATGTGGCGGACAATTCTTCAAAAGGAAGATAAGCGCATTTGCAAAGTTCTGCGAATGGATATAAAAGCGTGAGCCAATCTCTCCGTTACTGCTTGCGTGAATAGTAATCTCTTCATCCTTCATAAGCGCTTTTTGAATCATTACTGGATACTTTGATGCGCTCTGCATTTCTCCAAAGTTATTCATCGTATTCGTGATGATGAGCGGTACGCCATAAGAGCGCCAGTAAGAAATTGCAATGGCTTCCTGGCATGCTTTTGAAGCGCTATAAGGATTAGAGGGCATAATAGTATCCCATTCTTTGTGTCCTGGATGTCCCTTCGGGACAGCCCCATAAACTTCGTCAGTTGAAATCTGAATAAAAACTTCTGGCTTTATTTCACGCGCATACTCAAGTATGTTAATGATTAGCGCCACATTGTTCTGAATGAACTCTGTCGGATTCTGGATACTAGCTTCCACATCGGAAAGAGAAGCCATATTTATGATGTAATCAATCTTCCCGATTTTCCTTTTCGTGAACTCTGAAAATGGTGCAGACAAATCATGCGTGATGATTGTGACGCGCTCTTGGTCTTCGGGATGAACTTTGAAGTGCTGAGTGAGCCTATCGGGAAACCCGCGATGTCTAAAAGAATCAGTCCCGATGACTTCCCAATCGGTGTTCTTCATTATCTGCGATAGGGTGTGTACGCCTATCGAGCCACTTATCCCAGTCAATAATAGTTTTTTCATTTTATATCCCCCACTTTGGTTTAATTTCTTCCGCGTAATACTTCCCCCAAACATCCAAAGCATATTTATACCCAGCCTCGCAATTCGCTGGATTCTCTGGATTGTGTGTATCGTGAGTACGACCAAAGTCACGATGCCTATGGGCAAACCAAGTATTCTTATTGAGCATCATCTTGCCTCCCGCCTTCCAAGTCTTGAAAATCATCTCCGTGGAATCTTGAATCAGATTCCCGTAGCCTTCCACTTGCAGTTCTCCGATGACTTTATCCCACCAGGCATGGGGCATCACCCAAACACTACCCTGCATCGCCATCATCTCTGAAATCGGCACATCTTTCATCTGTTCGTCGCGCTCTTTCCATGCCTTTCCAGAGAACTTTTTACCGCCATCAATGACCAGCTTCTGATGGTCAATCGGCGGTATGTTCATCCTCTTCCAATTTCTTATATCAAGGTAGTATTGCCTCGCTGACATTATCCAATTCGGCTGGCAGCTCTCTACCATCACTCGGTCAAACCCCTTTGCAAAAGAACAATGAGCATCGGTTCTCATAAGAAACTCGCCCTTAGCGATTGCAACTCCCGCATTGATTGCAGGGCGCATACCGCGGGCTTTGCCAATATGAAGCACCTTTACCCGTGGGTCATCTATCGGCTTTTCCCAGTAGCCGTCCATGACGCAGATAATCTCAAGTTCGTCCTTGCCAAGCTCGGAGCCTCGGAGAATGTTCTCCGCCGTCTTATTTACTAAATCCTTATGCGAAGGAATAACAACTGATAGCTTAATCATTTCGTTTTTGAAGAAGACCGCATGACATTCATCCTCTTCTTGCCCTGCGCGGGCGGTAAAACCTTCAGACGACAAGACCTACAGTAACCCGTAGTCCACTTTCTAACCCTCTTCTGAAGTTCTCTCCTGCACTTCTTGCATCTCATGGTCTTTATTAATTATAGACCATGCACATAAGGGCGCCACTAGCTTCTGTGGATAACTTTTTCAAAATTAAGGCACTTGACAAACGATTTTTAGTATGCTATACTTAAATTATCAAGATGAAAGTCTTGATTGCCGAAATAGTCCATCGGCATGGTGGAGTGGACAGCACCTTGAAATTAAATGAAACACATCTACAACGATGGCGGGCGCAAAGACGCTGGCTATCTTGGGAGAACAGGTGATTGCGTCTGTCGTGCTATTGCGATAGCCACAGGCAAATCCTACCAAGAAGTTTACGCTGGACTCATATCTCTAAAAGAAACTGGGTTCAAGCAAACTAAAAGGGTCAAGAGTTCACACCCACGAACAGGAGTGAATCGTAAGGTCTACGATGCCTACCTAAAGTTCTATGGCTGGGAATGGACTCCGACCATGAAAGTTGGGCAAGGATGCAAAGTTCACCTAAAGTCAGATGAGCTTCCGAAAGGAAGAATCATCGTAAGGCTTTCCAGGCATGTTGCAGCAGTCATAGACGGAGTTCTGCACGATACCTATGACTGTTCACGAGGTGGAACTAGATGTGTCTACGGATACTATTCCAAGAGTGCCGTGGTTACTAAATAAAATAGTATCAGAAAAAACACCCAAATCTGTCCACTGGGTGTTTTTTCATTAGAACAACCGTCTTCTCTACTCGTAAGTAATGTAAGCCGTTGGCGTAGTGCCAGTAAGTCTGACGCTCACACCCTTAGTCGTCAAAACACAGGTCTCATAGTTGAGTGGAGGAGCCGAAACATTTGCAGCGGCGCCAAGAGAAGCAATGAGAGTTCCTGGGTCTGTAAGAGTCAGGGCTTTGAAGTCTGCGGTCAAACTTCCACCCCCATCAGTTGATTCAACATCGTAAGTATTACCAGCAGTGTACCCACCGCCAGCGTTGATTATCTCCGCGGCAGTAATTCTTCCAGCGCCAACGCTCGGCGAAAGCGAGAAGCTGGGCGAAGAAGAAATTGAGGTTGAGGGAGAAGCCGAGATTGAGGATGACCGAGATTCAGACGGTGAAGGCGAAGAGGAAACTGATGAAGAAATTGAGGTTGAAACTGAAGTTGAAATCGAGCTTGAGATTGATGATGAAACAGAAGTTGAAGGAGATGCAGACGGCGAGGGCGAAGAAGAAATACTAGAAGATACTGACTCAGAAGATGAAGGCGAAGATGAAATGCTACTCGAACGCGACACCGATGGTGACGCGGAAGAAGATGGAGAACTCGAAATCGAAGAAGAAACCGAAGATGACGCGCTACTAGAAACAGAGGGCGACCTAGAACTTGAGACAGAAGATGAAACTGAAGTTGATGCCGAGAGGTCATCAATTTGCGTCACTCGGAGAATCGCTTGAGTGCCGCCATATTCTCCAGCCTCAAGGGTAACTAAATCTCCAACCTCGTAACCATAACCACCATCCGCTATTGAAAAAGTTGCAATAGCGTCAATTGTCCCATCATAAAACTTTGCCGTTGACGCATCGGAACCAGATGTCAACGCAAAGCCCTTAATGAGATTATTCCTGACGGGAAGATAGGTATTTTTAGTAGCCGTTGTTGAGATTGTTTTTGCCATATGTTTGTTTGTTTTATTATACCATATTCCTGGCTCATCCCTACCCCCGTAAAGGGGCAGAGGGAGCCAACAATAGGCTAGTCGTTATCTGGAGCGGTCACGGCAAGCGTGGTTGCGGCAATCGTTTCAGCTAACCAACCAGTCGCGGAAATCTGGGTGCAGCGCACCGTAGTATTCGCCGCAACATCTAGCTGATTGGTGCCGTCACCATCTACCTGGTTAATTGTATCACCAGAAGCGCTCGGTGTCACAAGCTCGTAACCGTTCGTGGTCACGGTCAGGTAGATAACCCGTCCAATAAGCCCCGCTTTTGCCTTCGGCAGTACAAGGTATTCAGTCGCTCCACCAGAGCTGACGGTAACAACCTTGTTGAAAACGGCATCTTGCGCGATTTGTGCGGTGTAGGTGCCGTTCGCAGCGGTAGTAATCTTTTCAGTTACTCCTAGCTCTGGGTTGACCTTATCTCCATGTCTAACTGTTGAAGCCATAAGAGTATTTTTACTTTTTTAGGTTATCCCGTAGTTCGACCCCTTGCGGGGCTGGTTCTACTTAAAGCAGAGAGCCAGCAAGAGAGCTTAATTCTAGGACAGGTTATTGTGCCATGCGAACGCTTGTGCAGCATTGCGGACTTCTGCGGTGTACTCACCGTAGATTTGCGCTTTGAAAGCTGCGCCAGTTTTCGCAAGGTCTTCTGCTCTCATGGCAGAGCCACGGAGCGGCATGACTCGAACCTTGTTCAAGTCACCAATAACTGCGGTGTCATCAGGAACCCACGGGTCAACAATGACATCGAGCACAAAGCCGAGGTCAGTGATGACTTTCTCTACGACATAACCTGCAACGGTTGAATCGTAGACCGAGCGACGGGCTGCCTGGTCAAACGCAGAGATTGCTCTCTTTTGTTTGCCGCCAACGAGGATGAAGTTCGGAACTCCACCGTCGTCCCAAATCTGCTTACACATATCATTCACAACCGACAGTGTAAGGGCTTCTGAAGTGGTAGTTGTGTTACCACCCGACGCAAACTCAACGAACTCGATAATACCACCCATTGAGCGGTAGACCGAATCAGAGCCTGCCGATGCCGATTTAATGCCGCCAACGAGGGCTGCATCGAGTTCACGCATCGCTTCCATGAGTCGGCGAGCGACTTGGAAGGTGAACTCATCAGCTACACCAGCCTGCAATACGGAACGCATCGTGTGAGACACATTGATTCCGTACTGGAAGATTTGAGTGAAGTTCGACACTTTCGTGCGAACCTTGCTCGCATCCGCTGGCGGGTCTTGACCTTCCTGGTTCGGGCTGATGATGAGCCAGGTAGACCCAGTGGAGTGCGCTTCGCCAGTGGTCGCACCATAACCACGAACAACCGTGCAAACGGTTGTGGAATCAACGGAAGTAACCTGAATTACCTCCGTCTTTCCAGCTTCCGATGTGTTTCTCAAAAGAGAACCAACGCGGATGTTGGAAGTGGACACGAAAGTCATGTCCGTTTCTGACGAATCGAAACCCGACTCATCGAGAGTCGCGGTGTTGCCGTTTAACGAATCCTCCATCCAGGAGTGGGTAGTCTCAGTCGCCTCTCCGCTGATGCCAACGCGAGACAAGAACGAGATGTTATCTCGTCTGATAATCTCGGCAAGCTCATTAGAGAGGTCAAGAAACTCACCTGCGCTCTGGTCGTAGGAAGCCAACGGGGTTGAAGCTGCTAAAGCCATTTTTGTGTTGACTTAATTTTTTTGACCTAGTAATCCCGACAGAGATTACTTACCGCCTGCTTTTGTTTTCGCTTTAATCATTCCAGCAATAGCGTCTTCCGTTCTCGGATTCTTCCTAGCTGCTTCGTATTCCTCATTAGGCACATCGCTTCTTGGAGGATTTACTCCACCAGAAGGAGGCGTGGGCGGTGTAGAAGAAGCAGGAGGATTTGCTGGGGGATTAGCTGGAGGCGCAACAGACCTTCGTTTGTTGAGCGCTTCCTTTACCAAACCTACTGCATCATCAGCGTCAAGCGCTTCAGGTGCGAGGATTGGGAGAATCGCTAACGGATTCTTGGTAAGCAATTCTCGAAGTGTCTGGTCTTTATCGAGAACTTCCCGATAAGCGGGGTCTAGCGCTAACGCGATAAGACCGCGCTCGGCTTTTCGGTCTTCTTCCGCTGCCTGTGCCTGCCTATCTTCTGAAGATGGCGGGGTTACAGGAGCAACGGGTTTGAAATGACCGCCGCCGAGTAAACCATTCTTCTTCAATATGCTTTCGTAACGGTCAGCTCTCGACTGCGCTTCAGAAGCGCGAGCTGCATCCTTTACGAGTTGGTCATGTGCCTCTTTGCCCAGAGTGACCTGCTCTGGCTGCGATGACGCAGGAGTGGCTGCTGGAGCGGCGGGAGGCGTCCCGCCTTTCTGCTCCGCAGGGGTGGCTGCTTCGCTCATAAGATTATTTTATTAATTTTTCAAGTATCTCGACAAAGATACTTACACACTTGTTTATTATACCATAGTCACCTGCCCTTGTCGCCGAACACGACAAATCCAACTATGAATAGCGTGGCAACGAGTATGACAGCTTCTATTGGCATCAGAACCTAGTAGACTCAAAAGGTAGTCTCATATACTCCCTTTCAAGAAGCTCTTTCGACCTTTCTGGTGACTGGTCAAGAGCTTTTGCCCTTGCCCATCCGTATCCGCTTTCAAGGATATTCTCGAAAAGATGCCTGTAACTTGCTCCCTTCACGACGCCACCAGTGATTGTGTACAGGGGCATACCAGGAAGCATCGTAAATATGTACTCTTCAAGCGCTTCCATGAGGGCAACATCAGAAAGCAGCTCTCTGGGAGCCTTTCTAAACCTAAATGGCTGCCCTGTCTTCGGGTCAATCTGCTGTGGGTCTTCTGGGAGTACGGCGAGGTTTTGCAGGGTATTTGAGACAAAACCTAACGGCACGCCTCCTATGAGACCAGTATTGCCACCGAAAAGCTCTCCACGACCTACCGCATCCAGAGAATCACCAATCTGTTCCCATGCGGTAGTATAAGCCAGTAAGCTATAAAGAAGATTTTGGTGTTTCCTTCTCCATTCTAGTCCTTCGTCGGTTGAAGCCCAGTTCGCAAAGTTTACCCAGTTGTTCAACACGGCAAGACGCATGGGAGGAGAAAGCTCACCAAGCCACTTTGCCGTGACCGCAAGTGTCTTCGCTTGGAATCTGAATGGGAACCAGGCGACATTCAATGTTTTAACAAGAGGCGATGTCTGAAATCCTCTCTTATAATGAATGGTCTGCTGAACCGCATCCTGTATCTCTCGCATTATCTTTGGATTGCGGTACACCTTAACCCCATCTCTCGTCACAGACTCAGCCGCCTCTTCCAAGGTCATATTGAACTTAGCCGCAATTGATTTGCCTATTTTTGCTGCGACATTCATAGTCCATCCGCCCATAGCGCGAATCCAGAGACCTTCCATTTTCCCGCGAGACATTATATCCGAAGCAGTCTCGACTTTTTTTGCAGCCTGCGAAATGCCGATTCTCTCTCTCGCAAACTCTGGCGAACTTAATACATCCTCTAGCGCCCTCTGTGTGTTCGGAAGAATATCATCGCGCGCGATGACCAATTCATTGAGAGCTGGTTCCTCGGTAATTTTTTGAAGCGCAGATTTCACCTCACCCAATCTTTGATTAATCTTCCCAGGAATCAATCTCTTTCCGAAGTTGGTGAGCATCTCGGCGCCTGGGATGAATTTCGGATTCTTGGTAATCATCGCTGCCATCAATTTTGTCTCAAGATACTGCTGCGCTTGGAATAGGAAAGCGGCAGGACTTTGGTAGCGCATGTAGAATGACGCCTTCAGGAAGTTATCATAGTGTCTTCCAAAAAGACCAAAGTCACGATTAGAACCGCGCATTAGGTTCACCAATTTTTCTCCCATACCGATAACCGAAGCTGGCGTTTCCCGCAAAGATTTGCGAGAAATCTTATCAATAGCCTCCGCCACATCATCAGCGAAGCCAAACTTTACAAGGTCTGTTTTATTAATATCAAAAACGCTGATTGGTCTAAATGCCTCTGCGCCGCCCAGACCAATCCTCTCTTTGAAAATCTCGTTTCTATTATTCCTTAAATACTCGTAGAGCTTATCAACGGGCAGGGTGACAGTCCGCGTCTTTTGGAGAACCCTACCGCCCTCAGTAGTTACCGCAACTGGTCTTTTAATCTTTAATGTCGTACCAAACTTTTCTCCAATATCTTTAATGGCGTGCTGAAGGAAGTTCTGTCCAAAAAGAAACTCATTTGAGCCTTCTACAACGCCTTTGGTCGAGAGTCCAAACCTATCGAGAGCCTTTCCAAGAAAAGTTCTCTGAGTATCAAAATCAGACTCTGTTACTCCTTTTCGTCTGGCTTCTCCTCCCGCTCTTGCACCTGCACCCCCTTCTGCGCCAGTCGCTCCAACAGCTCCTCGCTTATCTGTTCCTTGGATTTTCCGATAGAAGGAATCATCGCTAATAACCTTCTGGTAATCTTTGGCATAAATTGATTCAAAGTTATTTAGGTTAAATACCGCATCTTGCTCGCCCTTTATTGCAACGCGGGTTGCATCCCTAACATCATCATACACCTCTGAGACATCAATTACAACATTGCCCGCATCATCAACCCACATGCCCAGATGTGCGTTCGGCTTATTAAGTGCCTCTAAATTTGCAGCAATATAATCGTCAATGGCTTTCTTTGTAAGCTGTGCCATAGCGACCTTGAACTCAGTTTTCTTGCTTGGGGCTACCATAAAACCTCCGTCTGGAATATCTCCATCAAGACGGATTGTTACACCACCATTTTTTCTCGTAAGCTCTTCGGCTCTCTCTGAAACTGCGCGAGACTTCTCAATAATATCTGAAGCGAAAGAAACTTCTTTTCCAGTCGGCGCAACGCCAATTCTATAACCAGTATTTTCCATATCTCTGGCAATCGTCTGCGCTTCGGGAGACCATTTCTCAAAAGAAACAGAAGAACGCTTCGCGGAAAGTTGCGCGATTGCCTTCTCAAGATTATCTATCGAACCCTTCGCGCCGTATGCCTTCTGTAGTTGTTCCGCATACTTCTCAAAATCCCGTCCATGAATATCGGTCAGAAGTTCTTGGATTTTCTCAAACACCTTCGCCGTTTGAGTAACCGCGTCAGCCTTGGGAAATTGTGCGGCAACTTCACCGCGAATGGTATCAATGTTTTCTCTCACATTCGCAATCATTGAATCAGCGGTTTCCTTTGAAATGACTTTGACTGGCACAAACTGACTGCCAGTAATCTCGCGGAGATTGCGAACCTTTACATCCGCCTGCACATAGTTCTCAAAATCTTTGAAAAGTTGCGCTGGGGTAAGGTTCGCAAAATCAGATTGTCGCTTCCAATCCATGAGTGTTCTAACCCTATTTTCAACGGTATTCTCCAGCCCCTGTTCATGCACAACAGCCTCAAGCCATTTTTCAAGACCAATAGCAGTTTTGCGGTTCGCATCAACAACCGCCTTACCAAAAATCTTTGCGACGGCTGTCCCTTCTGGAGTCCCAAATAAGGCTCTGCCAACAGCACTCGCTGGTGCGCGCACTCCACGGGAGATAGCACTTACTGGATGCCAAATTGATTCCCCAACCTTTAATTTCGTGCCATGGCGGACAACTGATTTAGCGACATCATCCGCTGTCTCTCTTGCGATTTGTAGCGCCACGGATTCTTCAACCCCCTGCTTAACGAATTGCTTTGCAACAGTCTCAGCAACATCGTCTACATTTCCAGTTCTTACTACCTTCTCAAGAGAACTGAAGAATGGATTGGCAACCTTTCTGGTGGCGCCGAACCAAGCCTTTGGGTTGAAGGCAGAACGAGTAGTCCAAAGAGCCGAATCTATCAGCTCTTGTTTCACGCCCGCCTTTAGAGCAGCTCTTACTGCCACCTCTGTCGCACTCCTTGCGGTTGTGGTAAGTGCGCTTTTTACAACCGCACCAGCACCCAAACCAGCCACCCCAAAGGCATCGAGCGCACCCATTAAAGGATGAGCTTTATAGTAATTTATGCTCTCCCTCTGTTGTTCACCACCAAGAACACCAGTGGCTCCCAGTATGTCTTTCCCAGTTTGAACTAGCCCACCACCAACCAATTTCGCAGTCCCAATCGGGTCAGTAAACAAGCCAGTTCCAATTTGTGCCACCGCAGTCGGAACTCCATATGCAAGAAGAGAAGCGTCGTTTGCGACTCTCCCCAAGATAGATTTTTCCCTCAAAACCTCGTCATTAAGCTCAATATCCCGCCCAAATAATTGCGGTTTTTGAGGTGCTGGCGGAGAGTATTCGATGGGCTTATAGTTACCTGCTTCTCTCTGCGCCGCACGCTGTGCTCTTAATTGTAGCTGTGCTTCGCTTGCCATAATTTTTATTGATTACCTCCAGCTCCCTGACCAGTGAAGAAGCTACTTACTTTCCTGAAGATTGACTTACCCTGCTCGATAAGGTCAGGGGCAGAAGCGCCTATGGCTGGTCTATCGGGAACATTTGGTCTATTCGTTCTATCCCCGAAAAACGAAGTTTCCTGCCTTGGTTGTTCTGGTGACTGTGGCACATCTGTAGGAACATCAGGCGTGGGAGGGAGTAGCATGGGAGGGAACTGCAATGGTGTAACATCCTTACTTTGAAGAAGTCCCTTCGCAAACTGGGAGTCAACACCAACAGCCTTTTTCATTTTATCGCTGAAATCTTTTTCCAGGATACCCTTCGCTTTCTCATCTACCGTATAGAGTTTTTCGTTGGGAGACGCATAGAACAATGACTCTATGGGACTTCCTTCCTCATCATATCCAGTGAATCCCTTAAAGAACTCCCCTGGTCTGATGGGGGAAA
>Ga0194121_10002142_pt1 | contig 31805 bp, 27 predicted proteins | sample TA2MahCa50mmetaG_FD_148609 | JGI IMG/M metagenome (GOLD analysis project Ga0194121, IMG submission 148609) | Freshwater microbial communities from Lake Tanganyika, Tanzania - TA2015020 Mahale Deep Cast 50m | ecosystem: Environmental > Aquatic > Freshwater > Lake | place: Tanzania: Lake...
GCCGGCACGGCCGGCGCCGGCAGCGGCGCTTGCAGAAGCTGAATCTGTTTCACCGCGGCATAGCCGAAATAGCCGTTCAGCCGATCAATCAGCACGGGCAGCAGGTGTTGCAACTCGGTGGCGCGGGCCGGCTCTACGCGGATCGTCAGAACCGCTCCCTCGCCGCGAAACCGCAATCGCTCGGGCAGGCTGGCCGAGGCCAATTCGGCACCGACAATGGCCGGCCAGCGCAGCACGATCTCGGCCTCGGCGAAGCCTTGCCGGCGCAGCGCCTCGCCGGCGATGCGCGGCAGCGTCTCGGCCAGCCGCTTCGGGCCGCCCCATCCTTTGCGTGCGCTCACACTGCTATGGTGCGCCAAAGCCGATGCCGGGTCATCAACCTTGAGCGACGCCCGCGATAACAACGCCGCGACCCCTGCGGCGCTGCGCCGCACGCTGCTTGGCTGGTACGACCGAAACGCCCGCGACCTGCCCTGGCGCGCGCCGCCCGGCCGGCGGCCCGAGCCGTATGGCGTCTGGCTGTCGGAAGTGATGCTGCAACAGACCACGGTGGCTACGGTCGGCCCCTACTACCAGGCCTTCCTGCGCCGCTGGCCGGACGTGCACTCGCTGGCGGCGGCGCCACTGGAGGCAGTCCTAACCGCCTGGCAGGGCCTTGGCTATTACGCGCGCGCGCGCCATCTGCATGCCTGCGCCCAGGCGATCGTGGCGCAGCATGGCGGAAGCTTCCCGCGCGACGCGGCCAGCTTGCGGCGGCTCCCGGGCATCGGCCTGTACACCGCGCAGGCAGTGGCGGCGATCTGCTTCGGCCAGCCGGTGCTGGCGCTCGACGGCAACGGCGAGCGCGTGCTGGCGCGCCTGCATGCCGTGACGACGCCGCTGCCCGCCGCCAAGCGGGAACTGGCGCGCCATGCGGCCCGGCTGGCCAGCCGGCGGCGCCCCGGCGACTTGCTGCAGGCGCTGATGGACCTGGGCGCGTCGGTCTGCCTGCCGCGCCGGCCGAAATGCCCAGACTGCCCGTGGCGGCAGGCTTGCCGGGCGAGGGCCTTGGGCATTGCCGACGGCTTGCCGATGAAACGGCCGAAACCGGATCGACCGCTCCGCCACGGCCTGGCTTTCGTCGCGCTGAGCGGCGAACGGGAAGTGCTGCTGCGCACGCGGCCGCTGGCCGGCCTGCTGGGCGGCATGGTCGAGGTGCCCGGCAGCGACTGGGGCGAACGGCCTGGCGATGACGCTGAATTGTTACGCGCCGCCCCCTTGCCAACGGCTTGGCAGGCGCTGGTCGCCCCGGTCGAGCATGACTTCACGCATTTTCGGCTGCGGCTGTTCGTGCATCGGGCCCGGATCGCGCGCCAGCCGGTCGCCGGCTGTTTCTGGTGGCCGCTCGTTGCGCTCGACAGCCTGCCGCTGTCGACCTTGACCAGGAAGGTGCTGCGCGCGGCGCTGCCTTCGTCTTAAGTTGCCGCCATCGCAAGCGGAGCATGCCTCGATGAAAGTCCTGTTGGTCCACGCCCATCCCGAACCCGCTTCGCTCAACGGTTTCTTGCGCGATCTCGCGGTCGAGACGCTGCAGGGCGGCCAGCACCAAGTGCGTGTATCCGACCTCTATGCGATGAACTTTCCGGCGGCGCTGGGGCCGGCCGACGTGCAAGGGCCGCGCGTTGATGCCACGCATTTCAAGGCGCAGGCGGAACAGAAGCAGGCGCTGGCGCAAGGCAGTTTCGCGCCCGAGATCAAGGCCGAGCAGGAGAAGCTGCGCTGGTGCGACCACCTGATCCTGCAGTTCCCCATCTACTGGTTCTCCATGCCGGCGATCATGAAGGGCTGGGTCGATCGGGTGTTCACCACCGGCTTCGCCTATGGCGGCGGCGGCACCATGTGGTACGAGAATGGCGGCCTCAAGGGTCGGCGCGCGCTCGTCTCCATGACCACGGGCGCCGCCGCCCCGGCCTTCGCCGCCGACGGCATCCACGGCGACATCGACCGCATACTGTGGCCGATCCACAACGGCATCATGCATTTCTGCGGCTTCCAGGTGCTGCGGCCGGAAATCTTCTATGGCGTCTCCCGCATCGATGCCGAGGCACGGGCGGCGATGATCGAGCGCTACCGCCGGCGCCTCGTCGGCTTGGAACGCGAACAACCGCTCTACTTCCATCGGCTGGCGGATTTCGGCGCCGACCATCGACTGAAGCCGGAAGTGACGCCGCTGACCGGCTTCCAATACCGCGGCTGAAATCGGCGGAGGTGAACGCCATGCACATACTCTACGCGCACACAGGGTGGGGTTCGGCGCTCATCGAGGCGCAGCTCGCCTGGTACGGTCTGCCGTTTCGCCTCGAGCCGGTTGACGACCTGTTCCGCTCGGCCGAGGCGCGCGAGACACTTGCCCGCGTCAATCCTATGGCCCAGGTGCCGACCGTGCGGATGCCCGACGGCAGCGTGATGGCGGAAAGCGCGGCGATCAGCATCCACCTGGCGGAGACAGCCGGGGCCGAGCCGCTGTTGCCGGCGGCGGGCGATCCGGCGCGGCCGCAAGCCCTGCGCTGGCTGCTGTTCCTGGTGACCACCATCTATCCAACCTTCGCCTTCGGCGACGATCCCTCGCGCTATGTGGCCTTGGAGGCGGCCCGCCAGCCCTTCCGCACGGCCACCGCCGAGGCCCGCAAGCGCTACTGGCGGATGGCCGAGCCGGTGGCCGACCAGCCCTGGTTTCTTGGCCGCCGATTCTTGGTGCTGGACATCTATGTCGCGGTGATGACGCGTTGGCACCCCAAGCGGCCGTGGTTTGCCGAGCACTGCCCGAAACTGACCGCCATCGCCCAGGCGACCGAGGCGCTGCCGCGCCTGGCCGCGGTCTTCAAGCGCAACTTTCCCGCTTAGCGGGCCTGCCTGAGCCCGGCCGCGCGGCGGGCACCGTCCTGCCCGGCGATGCGGCCGAACACCGCGCCGCGCATGACCGAGGTGGCGCCGGTATAGGTGCCGAAATAGAGCCCCATGGTCTCGCCCGCCGCGTAGAGCCCGGCGATCGGCTCGCCATCCAGGTCGAGGACGCGGGCCGAGGCATCGGTCTTCAGGCCACCGAACGTGAAACAGTTGGCGGCGATGATCGGCCAGGCGCGATAGGGCGGCCGGTCAAGCGGCCGCGCCCAGTTGGACTTCACTGGGTCGAGGCCTTGCGTTGCCAGGCCGTCCAGCTCCAACGGCTTGAACATGCCAGGCCGACAGGCCGCATTATAGGCGGCAACGGTTGTGCGCAAGCGGTCGGCGGGCAGGTCCAGCTTGCCGGCCAGTTCCACCATGCCGTCGGCGACGATTGCCGGCTGGTCGCTGCGCACCGTGCGCTGCCAGTTCGGCACCTCGTCCAGCTTGGCGTCCAGGATGACATAGGCGATGCCTTGGGGCTGCTCGTTGATGCGCCGGGTCACCTTCTCGTAGATCGCGTCCACCGTGGCGCTGGCCTCGTCGACGAAGCGCTCGCCCCGCCGGTTGACCAGCACGCCATAGGGAAAGACGAACACGATGGGCTCGCCCTTGCCGGAGCGCGGGTCGATCGGCTCGGCGTGGAAGTCGGAGTAATCGCCATTGGGCGCGGCGTTCAGCGCCAGCGCCATGCGGATGCCCTCGCCCTTGTTGTAATGGCCGCCGCGCGCCACGGGCCGGGTATAGCGGGCATTGGGACCGACATAGCGCGCCAGCATTTCCGGATTGCCCTCGAAGCCGCCCGAGGCCAGCACCACGGCCGCCGCCCGCCAGTCGTGCCAGCGACCGTCACGGTGGCGCACCTTGACGCCAGCGACCGCGCCTTCCTCGTCGCGGAGCAATTCGTGCGCCGTCGTCTGGTAGAAGAAGCTGGCGCCGCGGCGCTCGGCCTCGCCGGCCAGCGTCTCCACCAATTGCAGCCCGCCGCCGACCGGGGCCATGCGCGTGGTGCACTGGGTGATCAGGTAGCTCGGCAAGAAGTCGAAGCGGAGACCGAAGCCCTCAAGCCAGCGCAAGGTCGGCCCGGCCGCCTTGCCGAAAGTGGCGATCACCTCCGGGTCGCTGAAGCTCATGGCCTTCACGATGGCCGGCCATTGCGCGTAGTCGCGGGCCGTCTCGCGCACCAGGTCGGGGTCGAGATAATGGCCGGCATTGGCCATGAAGTGGCTCTCGAAATCGTGCGCCACCATGTCGGCGCTCTGCATGCGCCAGAACGCCTCCGTCCATCGGGTGTTGCCGCCGCGCTCCTCCCGCGGCGCGCGTTCGACGATGCCGACCCTCGCGCCGGCTTCCAGCGCCGCCACCGCCGCCGACAGGCCGGCAATGCCGCAGCCCACCACCAACACATCGAAACGATCCGCTACATTGCTCATGCCGTCACCCGCCCTGCCCCCGCGCGACGGTAGGAAGGCTGCCATGGCACCGTCAATCACCGACGCCGCCAACGACGAGCCGGGCCTGACCCGGCTGCTGGCCGAACGCATTGTCGCGTTGCGTGCCATGCCGCTGCCGGAAGCGGCCAGGACGGCCGCCCGGCGCCTGTTGCTGGACGGCCTGGCGGTGGCGGTGGCGGGGGCGGGCGAGGCCGCGCCGGCCGGCATCCGCCGCCTGCAGCAGCGCCTGGCGGCACCGGGCCCGGCGCATCTGGTCGGTGCCGGCGCGAGGCTCGGCGTCTGCGCCGCCGCCCTGTGCAACGGCGCCGCCATGCACGTGCTCGACTACGAGGCGATGTGGAGCCCGCCCAACCACGCCACCTCCACCTGCCTGCCGGCGGTGCTGGCGCTGGCCGAGGAACGGGGCGCCAGCGGCGCCGAAGCGCTGGCCGCCTTCGTCGCCGGGGTCGAAATGCAGGGCCGCCTCAGGGTTGCTTCCGGTGTCTTTGAACCGCGCGCCTTCCGGTTCCATCCGCCAGGCGTGGTCGGGCCGCTGGGCGCCGCGGTGGCGGCCGGTCACCTGCTGGTCCTCGACGCCACGCGGCTGACGCATGCCATCGGCATCGCGGCAAGCCGCGCCGGCAGCCTGCTGGCCAATGCTGGCACGATGACCAAGTGCCTGCATTGCGGCCAGGCGGCGGCCTTCGGCCTCGAGGCGGCCCTGCTTGCGGCCGATGGTTTCACCGCCAATTTGGATGCGCTGGGCCATGGCCAAGGCTTTTTCGCCGCCTTCTTCAACGCCTGCGAGGATGGGCTGCTGCTGAACTACGGCGAGCCCTGGCGGCTGGTCGAGCCGGGCTATGCCATCAAGCGCTTTCCCTGCCAGTACGGCACGCATTTCGTGATCAACGCCGCCCTGCAAGCGGCCCAACGGGTGCCACGGCCCGCGGCGATCCGGGCGGTGCGCATCGTCTCGCCGGTGATGCCCTATGTCGACCGGCCGGCGCCGGCCGATGGGCTGACCGGCAAGTTCAGTTTCCAGTACACCGCCGCGGCCGCCCTGCTCGACCGCCAGGTCGGCATCGACAGCTTTCGCGACGAACGCCGCTTCGCCGCCGACATGGTCGCCCTGCTGCCGCTGGTGCAGGTGGAGCAGCGCGAGGAAATCCCGGCCAGTTTCGAAGCCATGCACGTGGAGCTGGAAGTAACCCTGGCCGACGGCCACCGCATTGTCGCGCGCTGCGACAAGCCCAAGGGCTATATCGGCGCGGCGCCGCTCAGCGAGGCCGAGCATCTCACCAAGGTAGAGGATTGTCTGTCGCGCGCCCTGGCGCCAGCGCGGGCGGCGGAGGCGATCGAGCATTGCCAGCGGTTCGACCGCCTGCCGTCCGAAGGCATCGGCCGCCTGATGACGCTATTGGCCGGCGAATAGGGCAATTTCCGTCCAGATCGAACCGGCAGGTTCGGTTTGAACGCCAGCCATCGCCCTGCAACCATGATTGCAGCTCAGTTGAGTTCGGCGCGCAGCCGCTGCCGCAGCACGTCGATCGGCACCAACCGGCCCTGCTGCTCATAGCACCAGAAGGTCCAGCCGTTGCACGCCGGTAGACCCTGCACATGCGCCGCCACCTGGTGGATCGAGCCGGTGATGTCGCGCGCCACCAGCGTGCCGTCGGCCCGCACCTTGGCGGCGTGGCGGCGGGCGGGGTCGTAGAGCGTGCGGCCCGGCGGCAGGAGGCCGCGCTCGACCAGCCAGCCGAACGGCACCCGCGGCTCGGCCCGCCGCGAGGGCAGGGCCGCGATCTCGTCGGCCGCGGCGGCGCGAACTTGGGCGATGCGCCGTTCCGCCAGGCGCACATAGTCCGGCTCGCGCTCGATCCCCAGATAGTGCCGACCCAGCCGGCGGGCCACGGCGCCCGTGGTGCCGCTGCCGAAGAACGGGTCCAGGACCACATCGCCCGGCTGGCTGCTGGCCAGCAGCACCCGATGCAGCAGGGCCTCCGGCTTCTGCGTCGGGTGCGCCTTGCGGCCGTCAAGCTTCAGCCGTTCAGCGCCGGTGCATAGCGGGATCAGCCAGTCCGAACGCATCTGCACGTCGTCGTTGAGTGCCTTCAGCGCCTCGTAGTTGAAGCGGTAGCCCCTGGCCTCGCGTTCGGGCGCCGCCCAGATCAGGGTTTCGTGCGCATTGGTCAGCCGGCGGCCGCGGAAATTCGGCATCGGGTTGCTCTTGCGCCAGATCACGTCGTTGAGAATCCAGAAGCCCAGATCCTGCAACGCGGCGCCGATGCGGAAGATGTTGTGATAGCTGCCGATCACCCACAGCGAGCCCGAGGGCTTCAACAGCCGGCGGGCCTGGGTCAGCCAGGCGCGGCTGAAGGCATCGTAGGCGGGAAAGTCGGCGAAACGATCCCATTCCGCTTCCACGCCGTCGACCCGGCTGTGGTCGGGCCTGAGCAGTTCGCCGCCAAGCTGCAAGTTGTAGGGCGGATCGGCGAAGATCAGGTCGACCGAGGCGGCCGGCAGCGCCTGCATCAGCGCGACGCAGTCGCCCTGCAACACCCGGTCCAGCGGCAGCGCGGCCCCGACCATGCCCCTCTCCGTTCCCCGGGCGGAGCATGAGTCAGCCGAATCGTTTCGTCAATCTACTTTATGAGTCAGCTATTTACAGATTGTTCACGGCTTCGCCTGACAGGACCGAAACTGGTGCGGTGGAGGGCGCAGGGACCGAGGCGGCCAAGCGCCGCGGCATGCTCCGGCGTGCCATAGCCAAGATGCCGTTCGAAGCCGTAGCCCGGATAGCGCCCGGCCAGTTGGCGCAGCAGGCCGTCGCGGCTCACCTTGGCGACGATGGAGGCGGCGGAAATGGCCGGTTCCTTGGCGTCGCCGCTGACGATCGTGCGGACGGCGCAGGCAAGCGGCGGGGCGCGGTTGCCATCGACCAGCGCCAGGGTCGGTGCCCGCGGCAGCCTGGCCACCGCCCGGACCATCGCCAACAGGCTGGCCTGCAGGATGTTCAGGCGGTCGATCTCCTCGACCGATGCCTCGCCGATGCCGACCAGCGCCCGCCGCAGGATCTCGCCGCAAAGCTGCTGGCGCCGCCGGGGCGAGAGCTGTTTGGAGTCGGCCAGACCGGCGATTGGCCGCGCTGCCGACAACACCACCGCGGCCGCCACCACCGGTCCTGCCCAGGGGCCGCGTCCGGCCTCGTCGATGCCGCAGACGATCTCCTCAGTCATGCATCACCAGCACCGCGGCGCCACTCAGCCGGCCCTCACGCAGCCGCGCCAGCGCTTCGTTCGCCGCCGCCAGCGGGAACCGCGTGACCTCGGTCCTGCCCGGCACGCCGGGCGCCAGGCGCAGGAACTCGATGCCGTCCGCCCGCGTCAGATTGGCGACCGACAGCAGGCTCCGCTCGCGCCACAGCAAATCGTAGGGAAATGCCGGGATGTCGCTCATGTGAATACCGCCGCAGACCACCTTGCCGCCGGGCTTCACCTGGCGCAAGGCAGCCGGCACCAGCGCGCCGACCGGCTCGAAGATGAGGGCGGCGTCGAGGGGCTCGGGCGGGGTCTCGCCGGCCTCGCCCGCCCAGGCCGCTCCCTGCGCCCGGGCGAATTGCTGCGCCGCCCGGTCGCCCGGCCGGGTGAAGGCATAGACGCGGCGGCCCTGATAGCGGCAAAGCTGGGCCACAATATGCGCCGCCGCGCCAAAGCCATAAATGCCGACGGCACGCGCCTCGCCCGCCTTGCGCAGGGTCCGATAGCCAATCAGGCCGGCGCAGAGCAGCGGCGCCGCCTCGGCGTCATCGCCCCCGCCCGGCAGCGGCAGCACAAAGCGGGCATCCGCCACGGTATGCTCGGCATAGCGGCCGTCGATTTGATAGCCGGTGAAACGGGCGCGCGGGCACAGGTTCTCCATGCCGGCGCGGCAATATTCGCAAGCCCCGCAGGCCCAGCCGAGCCACGGGATGCCAACCCGGTCGCCAAGCGCGAAGCCCTTGACCCCGCTGCCCAGTGCCGCCACCCGGCCCACCACCTCGTGGCCCGGAACCAGCGGCAGCTTCGGCTCCGGCAGGTCGCCATCGACCACGTGCAGGTCGGTGCGGCAGACGGCGCAAGCCGTCACCTCGACCAGCACCTGCCCTTCGCCCGGTTCCGGTCGTTCCACCTCACGCGGGCGCAGCGCCTCGCCCACCCGTTCCAGCCGCATCGCCCGCATGCCCGCCTCGGCCGCCGCACTCGTCTATATATATGCGTAAGCGCCGGCGGCGGGCGGCCGTCAGAACAGCGCCAATTGCCGCCGCTCGCCTGCGGGCACGGAGAACAACGCGGTCGCCAGAACCGTCCGGTCGGCGTTGAGCGCGAGCCGTGTCGCCGCCAGCCGGAAACGGCGGGCCAGCAGGCTGGCATAGGGACCCTGGCCCGTCATGCGCTTGCCCCATTCGGCGTCGTAGTCCTTGCCACCCCGGCATTGCTTGAGAATGCTGATTACACGCTCGGCCCGGTCGGGGTAGCGCTCGGCCAGCCATTCGCGGAATAGCTGCTTGATCTCCAGCGGCAGGCGCAACAGCACATAGGCCGCCTCGCGCGCACCGGCCGCCGCCGCCGCCTCCAGCACCCGCTCGATCTCCCAGTCGTTGAGCGCCGGAATGAGCGGCGCCAGCATGACAGCCGTCGGCACGCCGGCCTGGGCAAGGCCGGCGATCGCCGCCAACCGCCGCTCGGGCGTCGGCGCACGCGGCTCCATGGCACGTGCCAGCGCACGTTCGAGCGTGGTGACGGAGATGGCCACCTTGGCGAGACCGGCCGCGGCCATCGGCGCCAGGATGTCGAGATCGCGCAGCACCCGGTTCGATTTGGTGACGATGCTGACCGGATGGCGGAACGCCCAGAGTGTTTGCAGGATCGAACGGGTCAGGCCGAGCCGGCCCTCGACCGGCTGGTAGGGGTCGGTATTGGTGCCGAGCGCGATGACCTTGCATCGATAGCCGGGCCGGCTGAGCTCGGCCGCCAGCAGCCGCGCGGCCTCCGGTTTGAACAGCAGGCGGGTCTCGAAGTCGAGCCCGGGCGAGAGGCCCAGATAAGCATGCGTCGGCCGCGCGAAGCAGTAGATGCAGCCGTGTTCGCAGCCCCGATACGGGTTGATCGACTGTTCGAACGGCACATCGGGCGACTGATTGCGGGCGATCACACTGCGGCTGGCATCGCGCGTCAGTCTGGTGGGCAGTGGCGGCGGCACCTCGTCCAGCGTGCCCCAACCATCGTCCACCGCCTCGCGCGCCAATGGCTCGAAGCGGCCGCTGGCATTGCTGACCGCGCCGCGACCGCGTCGTGCTTGCGGATGGGGCTGAGTGGCGGCCGGGTTCGACATGCGACAAAGGCTATCCGCACAATAAGAACAATACAAGAACAATCGGCGCGCTGGCCCGCTCTGCTAGAGTGCCGGCATGCTGAGCATCGTCATCCCGACCCTCAACGCCGCGGCGACGCTGCCCGGCTGCCTCGCGGCGCTGGCTGGCCATGCCGGCGAAGTCGTGGTGGTCGATGGCGGTTCGCGGGACGGGACAGGGACACTCGCCCAGGCGGCCGGCCAGCGGCTGATCGAAGCGCCGCGCGGGCGGGGGCCACAGCTTGCCGCCGGTGCGGCGGCGGCAACGGGCGACTGGTTGCTTTTCCTGCACGCCGACACGCGACTGGCGCCCGATTGGCCGGCCGCTGTCGCGGATTTCATGGCCGCTTCCGGCGCCAGCGGTCGCGCCGGCTACTTCCGCTTCGCGCTTGACGATGCCAGCCCGGCCGCCCGGCGGCTCGAACGACTGGTGGCTTGGCGCTGCCGCCATCTTGGCCTGCCTTACGGCGACCAAGGGCTGCTGCTGTCGCGCGCCTTGTATGCCGAATTGGGTGGCTACCGGCCGCTGCCGCTGATGGAGGATGTCGACTTGGTGCGCCGCATCGGCCGGCGACGGCTGTTCGCCCTGCCGGTGGCCGCGCTGACCTCGGCCAGCCGTTACCGTCGCGACGGCTTCCGGCGGCGCAGCCTGCGCAACGCCGCCTGCCTTGCCCTCTATCTCCTGGGCGTTCCGGCCCATCGCGTGGCCCGGCTCTACGGCTGATGCGCCAGCATCTCATCCTGTTCGCCAAGGCGCCGCGTCTGGGCAGCGCGAAGCGCCGGCTGGCCGCCGAACTCGGGGCGCTGGCCGCCTGGCGCTTTCATCGCGGCACGCTTGCGGCGGTGGCCCGGCGGCTGGGCGGCGACCGGCGCTGGCGGACGTGGCTGGCGCTGACGCCGGATCATTGGCCAGGTGGCCGGCGGCTGGTTCCGCATGCTTTGCCGGGTCTGGCGCAAGGCCGCGGCGACCTCGGCCAACGCATGGCCCGCGCGCTGCGGGCACCGCCCAGAGGGCCAGCCGTGCTGATCGGCGCCGACATACCGGCGGTGCGGCCAGCACACATAGCGGCGGCCTTTCGCGCGCTTGGCCATGCCGATGCGGTGTTCGGACCGGCGACAGACGGCGGCTACTGGCTGGTCGGCCTTGCCCGCCGGCGAACCATGCCCGGGCTTTTCCACAACGTGCGCTGGTCCAGCCCCTGGGCGCTTGCCGACACGCTGCGCAATCTTCCTGCCCATCGGCGGGCGGCCCAGGTCGCGCGTCTGCACGACGTCGACACCGCGGCCGACCTCGTGCTCAGCCGGCTCGCGGCAGGTGCTCGGTAAGCCGCGGCAGCAGTTCGGCGAAGTTGCAGGGCTTTTGGCGGATATCGAGCTGATCCTTCAGGATCAGATCCCAGGCGTCGCGGCAGGCCCCCGGCGAACCTGGCAGGGCGAACAGATAGGTGCCGCCGGCCACGCCGGCGCTCGCCCGCGATTGGATGGTCGAGGTGCCGATGGTCTTGAAGCTGAGCCAGCGGAACAATTCGCCGAAGCCAGGTATGCTCTTTTCGTAGACCGCCTCGAAGGCTTCGGGCGTCACGTCACGACCGGTCACGCCTGTGCCGCCGGTCGACAGCACCACCTCGATCCGCGGATCGGCGATCCAGACGCGAAGCTGCGCCACGATCGCCTCGCGCTCGTCGCGCACGATCCGTCGCTCGAGCAGCCGGTGTCCGGCGCTCTGCACCCGCTCGGCCAAGGTATCGCCGGAACGGTCGGTCGCGGCGGTGCGCGTGTCGGAAACCGTCAGAATGGCGATGTTGACGGGCAGAAACGGCTTGTCTTGGTCAATTCCCGGCACTTGGCGCGTTCCACGTCACGGTCTCCGTGCCAGCATAGCGCGGCCACTCGCCGCTGGCCACCTGATCGAGCGACGGCGTGGCGATGCCCAAGCGATGGCAGTAGATCCAGTAATTCGCCATCACCCGTTCGACGAAGTCGCGGGTCTGTTGCGACGGCATGGATTCGATGAACAGCAGCGGATCGTTGTGCCGCGGCATCGCCTTCCGCCACTTATCCAGTTTGCCGGGGCCGGTATTATAGGCGGCCGCCAGCAAGAACAAGTTGCCCTTGATCTCATCCTGGCCCAGCAGATGTTCGATATATTTCTGCCCCAGCCGCAGATTGAGCTCAGGCTGGAACAGCCGGGACTTGGCGTGCTCGCGCAGGCTTGGGTCGTTGGCGACGAAACTGGCGGTATCCGGCATGAGCTGCATCAGGCCGCGCGCCCCGGCCGCGCTCTCCGCCTCTTCGTTAAAGCCGGATTCCTGACGCATGAAGGCATAGACCAATGCCGGCTCGAGCGTGAAGCCGCCTTGCGGCCGCCAGGGCGGCAGCGGGTAATAGGCGATGTCGAACACCTTGCCATGCGACTTCTGCAGGCCCTTGGCGAGCTGCACTTGGCTGACCGGCACATTGAGCCGCATGGCCAGCGCCAGCACCGATGGTGCCCAATCTGGGTCGATCCGCTCCAACAGCTGCTGCATCTCGGCATCGGCCAGCCCATATTGGCCGAGTTCCGCCAGCGCCAGCGCGCGGCGAACGGCAGGCAACCGCATGAGCTGATCGGCCGCCCCACGTTCCAAAGGTGGCCCGGCCCAGGAAAAGCGGGCTTCCCGGCCCAGCATGCGTTGGGCGATCAGGCCATAGAAGGTGCGCTCGTACTGTGCAGCTTGGCCCAGCATGCGATTGACCAGCACTGGCTGGCGATCGACCAGGTAGGCACGCGCCGCCCAAACCCCGCCCGCCGCCCGGTCCCAGGGCGAGGCCACCTCGGAGTGCGCGAGCGCATGGAAATGGGCCGCCGCGACCTTGATCTTGCCCAGCCGCCACGCCGCCAGTCCGGCGATCCAGTCGGCCTGCGGCAGCGCCTCCCTCGCCCGGTCCGACAGCGGCGAGGCGATCGCCAACGCCCGCTCGTCGTCGCCGCCGTAATAGGCCGTCGCGGCGAGGCGCAGACGGCGCTCATCCTGTTTCGCGACCGCCGCGCGCGGCAGGGTGACGGGCTCGCGCCCGGCGCCCGGATCGCCCAGATAGGTGAAGCTGCCACGCGCGAACGTATAGGCCGGCAACTGGTAGCGTTCGACCGCCGCCGAGGGCCGCGCCGGCAGCGGGTCCTTCTTCGACTTGCGGGCGAGCGCCAATGCGTGGATCGCCTCGCTCCCAGGCAACGCGCGATTGCCGGCGAGCCAGTCCCGCAGCTCGCCATAACTCGTCTTGTAGCGCGGGCTACGATAGCGCTGCGCCAGCACATGGCCGACCAGCAGGCGGTCGGACAGCCGCGCCAGCTCGGCATCGGCGGCGGCCCAGTCCGCCTGATCCTGCAAGGCGAAGGCCCGCTGGTAGCGCCGGGCGTCCTGCGCCGAGAGAACGTTGCTGGCGTAAGGCCGTTCCGCCAGAGCCGGCGCCGACTGAAAAGCCAGCGGATAGGCTTCCAGGGCCCGGGCCGCAACAGTCCCGCTCAAACCCGCCACCAGCGCCGCGACGACAGCGCCCGCCCGACGCACCCAGCCGGTGCCGGCGATGCTGTGGCTGCAGCCTGGCAAGCCCCCTGATCCAGGTCGTCGTCGCATCACGCCGGATTCCTTAGCCCATAGCGGGGGGCTCAGCAAGTCTCTGGCTGAATCATTAAATCAATAATATTGAAGTATATTCCGACGCTGTTAACCAAGCTCCAGCCCGCCAAGGCGCGCCTTCAGCGCCAGCAGGTCGCTCCACGCCTGTCTTTTGGCCGCCGGCGTGCGCAAGAGAAACGCCGGATGGAAGGTGGCAAGTGCCGGGATCGTGCGCCCGGCCGCCGGACAGTCGAGCCAACGGCCGCGGAGTCGCGTGATGCCCTCGCTGACGCCGAGCAGTGCCTGCGCCGCGGTGCCGCCCAGGAACACCAGCACGGCAGGGGCGGCCAGTTCGATATGCCGTCGCAGGAAGGGTATGCACATCGTGGTCTCGGCCGCGGTCGGCTTGCGATTGCCGGGCGGCCGCCACGGCAGGATGTTGGTGATATAGACGTCGCGCTGCCGGCTGAGACCGATGCTGGCCAGCATGCGGTCGAGCAGCTGCCCGCTGGCGCCGACAAATGGCAATCCCTGTCGGTCCTCTTCCGCCCCCGGTGCCTCGCCGATCAGCATGACCGGCGCGCCGGGCACGCCATCGGCGAACACCAGATTGGTCGCGGTCCGCCGCAAGGGGCAGGCTTCGAAGTCGGCAAGCATCCGGCGCAGGGCGGCCAGATCGCGCGCGTCGGCGACGATGGGCTCGACCATGCCGCCGGCGGCGGGCTCAGCCATGGCGCCGGCGGTGGGCAGGGCCGCGGCCGGGGTCGCGGGCGCCATGGCCGGCGGCCCCGGCGCCTGGGCGCCGGCAGCCGTCTCGCCGCGATAACGGTCGACCGGCCGGGCGCCGATCGCCGCGTCGATGCCCTGTTCCAGGTACCAGCGCAGCAGCGCCAGAGCGGCAGCTTCAGCCATGGGGCGCAGATTAAGGCGAAACCGCCGGCGGGCGCAGCCCAGTCGGCGTTGACCCCACCCAAGCCCGCACGGCATAAGTCGCCATCGGTCGCCTTACAGCCACCGGATGGGAGTCGGGCGATGTCGCGCGAAGCCATGGAATTCGACGTGGTGATTGTCGGCGCCGGTCCGGCCGGCCTGGCCGCGGCGATCCGGCTGAAGCAGCTCGCCAGCGCGGCGGAACGCGAGCTCAGCGTCTGTGTGCTGGAGAAAGGCTCGGAAGTGGGCGCCCACATCCTGTCGGGCGCGGTGCTGGATCCGCGAGCGCTGAACGAATTGCTGCCGGACTGGGCGGCGAACGGGGCGCCGGTGACCTGTGCGGTGCGCGAGGAACAGTTCATGTTTCTCACCGGCGCCAACGCCATACGCTTTCCGACGTGGCTGCTGCCGCCGCCGATGCGCAATCACGGCAACTACATCATCAGCCTGGGCAACCTGTGCCGTTGGCTGGCCGGCCAGGCAGAGGCGCTGGGGGTCGAGATCTATCCCGGTTTTGCCGCCGCCGAGGTGCTGTACGACGGCGACGGCGGCGTGCGGGGCGTCGCTACCGGCGACATGGGCATCGGCCGCGACGGCCAACGCAAGGCCAGCTATCAGCCCGGCATGGAGCTGCTGGGTCGCTATACGTTCTTTGCCGAGGGCTGCCGCGGCTCGCTCAGCAAGAGCCTGATGGAACGCTATGGCCTGCGTCAGGGCGCCGATCCGCAGACCTATGGCATCGGCTTGAAGGAACTCTGGGAGGTCGACCCCGAAAACCACCGCCAGGGCTTGGTGCTGCACACCGCCGGCTGGCCGGCCGACAACGGCACCTATGCCGGCTCGTTCCTCTATCACCTGGAAAACAACCAGGTGGTGGTCGGCTACGTGGTCGGGCTCGACTACGAGAACCCTTACCTTTCGCCGTTCGAGGAATTCCAGCGCTTCAAGACCCATCCTGTCATTCGCCCGACCTTCGAGGGCGGCAAACGCATCGCCTACGGGGCGCGGGCGCTGAACGAGGGCGGCCTGCAGGCGCTGCCGAAGCTGATCTTCCCCGGCGGCTGCCTTATCGGTTGCGCGGCTGGCTTCCTCAACGTGCCGAAGATCAAGGGCAGTCACAACGCCATGAAGTCCGGCATGCTGGCGGCCGAGGCCGCCTTCGCGGCGTTCGCCGCGGCGGGCGAGGCAGCACCCGGTGCCTTGCTGGCGGCTTTCCCGGAAGCCCTCGCGCAATCCTGGGTGCACCAGGAGCTGCACGCCGCCCGCAACTTCCGTCCGGCCTTCGCCAAGTGGGGACTGCTGGGGGCGACCCTTTACAACGGCGCCGAACAGCTGCTGTTGCGGGGCCGCGTGCCGTGGACCTTCCGCCACCATCGCCCCGACCATGCAAGCCTGAAATGCAAATCGGACTGCACGCCCATCGCCTATCCGAAGCCGGACGGCAAGGTCAGCTTCGACCGGCTGTCCTCGGTGTTCATCTCCAACACCAACCACGAGGAAGACCAGCCGGCGCATCTGCGGCTGACCGACCCGGCCATTCCGGTCGCGGTCAATCTGGCGGAGTATGACGCGCCCGAGCAGCGCTACTGCCCCGCCGGGGTCTACGAGATCGTGTGCGAGGGTGACGGACAACCCAGGCTGCAGATCAACGCGCAGAACTGCGTGCACTGCAAGACGTGCGACATCAAGGACCCGCGGCAGAACATCACCTGGGTGGTGCCGGAAGGCGGCGGCGGTCCCAACTATCCAAACATGTAAGGCAGGATGAGCGGAAATCGCACAGGGCGCCGGCTGGCTTGCGCCACGATACTGGCGGTGCTGGGCGCGGCCGCGGCAGGCTGCGTTCCGGTCGCCGGACGCGGCGGCGGCGAAAACGGCCAGTCGTTCGGCGAATCGGGGCTCGGCAACTATCTGGCGGGCCGCTTCGCCCGCTCCGAGCGGGATGCCGCGGCGGCCGCCGCGTTCTATGAGCAGGCGCTGGCGGACGACCTGGACAACGAGACGCTGTTGCAGCGCAGCCTGCTGCTGCACCTGGCGCAAGGCCAAATGGACCGGGCCCGGCCGTTGGCCACGCGGCGCGTGCGCGAGCACCCGAAAGACGCCATGGCGCAGATCTACCTGGCGGTTGAGGACTTCCGGGATGGCCGTTACGAGCAGGCACGCCAGCGCCTGGCCGGCATCGAGCGAAGCGGACTTGCCTTCGTCCTGCAGCCGGTCCTGCTGGCCTGGCTCGAGCAGGCCGAGGGCCGCCCCGAGGCCGCCTTGTCGGCCTTGGCGGAGCTGGAGGACCAGGAGGGCTTGGCCTCGTTCCGCGAATTCCATGCCGCGCTGCTGAACCAGGTGGCGGGCCGGACTGCGGCGGCGGCGGAGGCCTTCGCCGCGCTCGGCCGGCTGACCGCGAATAGCGACTTGCGGGTGGCGCAGGCCCAGGCCGGCCTGTTCGCTTCGGAGCAGCGCTGGCAAGAGGCCGAGCGGTTGTTGGCCGAACAACTGGCCCGCGTGCCCGACAACGCCGGCATCATCCAGGCGCTGGCCCAGGCGCGCGCCCGTTCGGGGCCCGAGGCGATCGTGCGCAACGCCCGCGAAGGCGCGGCCGAAGCCCTGTACGGTTCCGCCGCCAGCCTGTCGCAGGAGCGGGCCGGCGAACTGGCCCGGATCTATGTGCATCTGGCACTGCACCTGCGGCCCGATTTCGATGGAGCACGGCTGTTGCTGGCGGAGCTGTTGGAACGCGATCAACGCTGGGACGAGGCACGCGCGGTCTATGAGCGGATCCCGCGCCAATCGCCGCATTCGTGGGACGCCCGGCTGCGCGCGGCGCTGACCTTCGGTCGCAGCGAACGTCACGAGGAAGCGATCGAGCGATTGCGCCAGTTGACCGGCGAACGGCCCGACGACCTATTGGCGGCCACCTCGCTGGGCGATCTGCTGCGCGGGCGCGAACGCTACGCGGAGGCAGCGGCGGCCTATGGCCGGGCGATCGCGCGCCTGGATACGATGGAGGAGCGGCATTGGTCGTTGCTCTACGCCCGCGGCATCGCGCATGAACGCGCCAAGCAATGGCCGCTGGCGGAGGCGGACTTCCAGCAGGCACTGAAGCTGAAGCCGGAACAGCCGTTGGTCCTCAACTACCTTGGCTATTCATGGATTGAGCAGGGCATCCATCTGGACCGGGCGTTGAAGATGGTCGAACGCGCGGTCGAGCAGCGGCCGAACGACGGATACATTGTCGACAGCCTGGGCTGGGCCCACTACCGACTGGGAAGCTGGGACCGCGCCCTGCGTTATCTCGAGCGGGCGGTCGAACTCAGGCCGGAAGATCCGGTTATCAACGATCATCTGGGCGATGCCTTCTGGCGCAGCGGTCGACGCCTGGAGGCGCGCTTCCAGTGGCAACGCGCCTTGCAACTGAAGCCGGACGGCGAGTTGGCGGAGAAGATCAGGCGCAAGCTGGAGGACGGGCTGGCGCCGGCGGAACCGTCGCCGGCTGCGCGCTGAGCAGCCCCGATGGCAGGCTCGGCCCTGAGCGCACTCGCACCCGCCAAGTTGAACCTCTACCTGCATGTGCTGGCCCGCCGGCCGGACGGCTATCACGAGCTGGACAGCCTGGTGGCGTTCGCGGCGGAGGGCGACCGGCTGACCGTCGAGCCAGCCGACCGCTTGGATCTGCGCGTGACAGGGCCATTCGCTGCGGCCCTGGAGGCCGAAACCGACAATCTGGTGCTGCGCGCGGCACGGCGCTTGGCCGACGCGGGCGGGGTCAAGCCCGCTGCCCGGCTTACCCTGCACAAGGCGCTGCCAGTCGCCGCCGGCCTGGGCGGCGGCTCCAGCGACGCGGCGGCCGCCCTGAAGCTGCTGGCCCGGCTGTGGAACCTGCCGGCCGGGCAGGCCGATCTCGCGGCCATCGCCGCCGGCCTTGGGGCCGACGTTCCCGTTTGCCTCGCCGCGCGCCCGGCGTTCTTGCGCGGCGTCGGCGAACGCCTGAGCCCGGTGGAACGCCTGCCCGCCTTGGGCATCTTGCTGGCCCACCCGGGACGGGCCCTGCCGACCGCCCAGGTGTTTGCCGCCTTTCGCGGTCCCTATCGAGCAGCCGACCGGTTTGCTTGCGATCGCCTTAGCGCGCCGGCCCTGGCCACGGTACTCAGCCAGAGGGGCAACGATCTGGAGGCGACAGCGCGCGCGCTTTGTCCGCCGATCGCTCGACTGCTGGCCGATCTCGCGGCGCTTCCCGGCGCCCTGCTCGCGCGCATGAGCGGCAGCGGGGCCTGCTGCTTTGCCTTGTTCGAGGCGCCCGGGGCCGCGGTTGGCGGGGCAGAGTTGCTTGCGCGGGCACGCCCCGAACTGTGGCTGGCGGCGACGCATCTGCTCGACGACCAGAGGGAGTTCGCCGATTGAGCGGTCGATACTGGCTGATCGCCGCGCTGTTTCTGGCGGCCGCCTGCGACAGACTGCCGCCCGCCCTGATCGAGGGCCGCGGGCCAAGCCCGGCCGAGGAGCGCGAGAGCGACATCGCCCGGACCTTCGATCAGGCCGTGGTGCTGTTGCCGCAGGGCCATGGCCTTGCACCGCTGCAATTCGGCATGAGTTCGGAAAGCCTGCGTCGGGCGCTTGCCGGCCAGCCGCTGCGCTTTCCGACGATCCTTTTTCTGCATGGCTGCGCCGGCATGGGCGATCTGGCTCCCTTGCGCGAACTGGCGAAGCGCGGCTTCGCCGTCGTCGCTCCGGACAGCTTCGCCCGGCGCTTCCGCCCGATGCAGTGCCGGCCGGGCCACGAACAGGGCGGCGAGAACGTCTTCGTCTACGATTTCCGCCTGACCGAGATCAGCTATGCCCTGCACCGGTTCCAGGCGATTCCCTGGGTCGATCCGCAGCGACTCTACTTGATGGGCACCAGCGAAGGCGGCCTCGCGGCCGCGCTCTATCGAGGCGACGAATTCGCCGCTCGCGTGATCGCGCAATGGACCTGCCAGGGCGCGCCTTTTGTGCGCGGTCTGGCCGCGCCGCGCGACGAACCGGTATTGGCCATCGTTCGTGCCAACGATCCCTGGTACGACCCCACCCGTACCGAGGGACAGCAAGGCCATTGCGGCGCCTTAATGCGCGACCGGCCGCAGGCCGATTCGCTCGTGCTGCCAGGCAGCCGGCACAATGTCTTCGATGAAGTCTTCGTGATTCCGCAAATCGCCGAGTTTCTGACCGCCGCGGGGAATCGGCGAACGGTTGGGTCTCGATAGAAAGATTTTGCTAATTTGTTGCCGCCGCGCAACAGCGAACGACTCTAGTGGCCGGAAATCGCTTGCGGCCATTGCGCCCGAGGGAGCCCGTTATTATGAATTTGCCGAAGGCAACCGCATTTCCGGCGAGCGCTTCTGTTAACTGTTAGGCTTTAGATAGAAGCGCGGCAATGGTTGACTGGGCGTGCGTCGGGTCAGCAGGAGTGTGCTTGTGGAATTAGGGTTAACAAGCTAACGTGCGTGCTGTGTGTGTCGGAGGTCGAGGATCATGGGTGTACTGAAGACGTTTTCCGCACTGGGGTTGGCGCTCTCGTTGGCATTGGCCCCGGCGGCGGTCAATGCGCAGTCACAGGCCAGCAAGACCGGCTCAGGGGGCGTGACCGCTGGCCAGGCCGAAGCCGGCTTGCTGGGTTTGACGGGCTTGACGGCTGGTGCTGTCGCGGCGGGCATCGCCGTTACGGTTGCCATCGGCGTCGCAGTGGCCGCGGCCGCGGCCGACGACGACGACACGGTTACGGCCGTGGCCACGACGGTCACCACGAACTGATCCCGATTTCCGAACCGTTGATTTGGACAAGCGGCCGTAAGGCCGTTTGCCTTTTTCGTCGCTACGCCTCTGGACGGGCGGTGCCTGGGGCATGAGCCGCCGGTGGCCGCCTCTCGCCGTGACGGCGGCGCTGCTGCTGTCGCCGGCGTTCAGCCCTTCGGCGTTGGCGCAAGGTCAGGCCGCGCAGACCGGGCGTGGCAGCGAAGCCGGCGCGGCCGCGGTTCGCCGGTCAGGCCGCCGCGAAGCCACCCTGACCACCGGGCTGGTCACCGCCGGCCTGTTGGCGGCCGCCGTGGCCGGCGTGGCGGTCGCGCTGGGTGGTGGCGGCAGCGATGACGACGACTCCGCCGGCAGCGCCGCCGTCGCGGCCAGCGCAACCAACACGCGCTAGCCTGGCGGCTTCAGCACCTTGGTCGTCACCGGCGGAAACGAACGCGCGATATGCTGGTGCGACTGCCAGACAAAGCCGTCGCCGATGTCGAGCCAATAGAGATTCTCGAACGACCAATTGACATGGCGCGCGACATTGCGTTCGCGCAGCAACAACGTCTCGAACTGCAATTCGACGATGTCGATGGTCTGCGGCTCGACCACTTCCAGCGTGCAGTCCAGCAGCAGGCCGAAATGCCGCTCGCGGTCGAGATCGAGGCTGCGCAGGTAACTGACCGGCGCGACCAGCCGATGCGCGCCGTCGGCCAGCGGGTCCACACCGGCAACCAGCGAATCCTTCAAATTCTCAGGGAACCCCGTGGTCTTCACCACGCGTCCGCCGCGCGTCACCAACACCGAGCGATCGGTCGAGATCCAGTGTTGCACGCGACCGTCCACGCGGCCCAGCAGCAGCATCACCTCCGGTCCGCGCCCCACCCTTGCGGCCATGCTGGCGTATGGTAGTTTCGCGATCGCCTCGCGCCTGACATCCAGGTCGGGATAACCGAACACAAGGTTCTTGGCGGCCTTGCCAGCGTTCGACAGCATCACGTTTTGCGCGCAGCCCGCGAGTGAAGACATCGCGCCCGCCAACAGCAAGGCTCGCCGCCGCATGCCGTCGCGGCGGCGGCCCTTCGCATCCTTGGGCAGGGTTTTGCCGTCAGCCAGGGGAACCCTCATGCCTGCCGAGCGCCGTCAAGTGTGGGCCGCCGTCCGGGCCTTGTTATGCGCTTCCGTCCTCGGCCTGTCGAGCTGGGCCGCGACGCCGGCCGGCGCGCAGGTGCGCGGCGATTCGGTTGGCACGTTGGGCTCGCTGCTGGAGCAGCTCAATAGCTTGCAGCGTCTGGGCGCGCTCGACCGGGTGGGCGGCACGGTGCGCTCGCCGGTCGACCTGGCACGCCAGCAATCGGACCCGCAAGGCGATCAGTCCCAGACGCTGCAGGCCGAACGCCTGCGAGCGGGCGAGGCGCTGGAACGGGAGATCAGCGAGGTCACGCATACCGAGCGGATCGTGCTGCGCCGGTTCTGCGCCGGCGAACTCGGGCCGGAACTGGTGCGGCAGATCGAATTGATCCGCGGGTTCAGTCCGCTGGAACGCGACTATTGCCTGCGTTCGGGCGATCTCATGCTGCAATTCGGCTACGATTCGTTCTGGCGGCAAGGCGTGCAAAACCAGCTCAGCGTCGGCGCGGTGCCGCCGGACTACGTGCTGGGAGTGGGCGACGAACTGATCGTCAACTTTCATGGCCAGACCAGCATCACCTATACCCTGCGGGTCGACCGCGAGGGGCGCGCCGTGGTGCCCGATTTCCCGCCCATCGCCGCCGCCGGCCGCAGCTTCACCGAGTTCCGCCGCGAGCTGGAGGCGCGCACCCAGGCCAGCAAGATCGCCACCTCGGTGTTTGTCTCGCTAGGCGCCGTGCGCGCGACCCAGATCGTCGTCGCTGGCGAGGTGCGGCGGCCGGGCGTTCACTTGCTGACCGGCCTGTCCAGCATCATCGATGCGCTGGCGCTGGCGGGCGGACCGAAGAAGACCGGCAGCTTGCGCCGCATTGCCGTCCAGCGCGACGATCAGACCTTCTGGTTCGACGGCTACGACATTCTCTATTCGGGGCCCCTGCCCGTCGATCTCACGCTGCGCGACCGCGACCGCATCATCGTGCCGCCGCTGGGGCCGACCGCCGGCATCGCGGGCGACGTCCGTCGCGCCGGCATCTATGAGATGGCGGAGGGCAAACGGACGCTGACGATCGCCGAGCTGCTGCGTCTGGCCGGCGGGCCGCTCAGGCCGCGTGGCAACAAGTTCATGCACATCACCTTCGACACGACAGGACGCGAACGGCTGGTCGAACGCACCGACGAGAACGCGCCCGTGCAGGACGGCGAAGTGATCCTGGTGCAGCGACGCGACGACTTGCAGGTGGGCGCGGTCGAGCTGGTCGGCCATGTGCGCGTGCCCGGCCGCCGCTCGCTGGCCGCGGCCGGCACGCTGGCCGCGTTGATCGGCGATGTCAGTCAGCTCAAGGCCAATCCCTATCTGCTGTTCGCCGCGCTGGAAACCACCGACCCGCCGACCCGCGCGCGGCGGCTGTTTCCGGTCAACCTGCAGAGCGTGATCGACGGCCGGCAAAACTATCAGCTGGCGGACGGCGATCGGCTGATCGTGCTGGGCGCCGACGATGTGCGCTTTTTGTCGTCGACCGAGGTGCAGCGGTTGATCGGCCGACGGCTGGAATTCGACACGCGCCGCGACGTCGACGAACCGCAACGCGGCCCGCAGGCGCTGACACGCGGCGAGCGCGCGGCCGGCGAGCACCCCGAACGCGCCCGCCGCGACGACACCCAGGCTACGCTGTCGCAGGAGCTTCCGCGTTCCGGCCTTCTGGGCCCGTTGGAGGAGGCCGAGGGCGCGCGCCAACTGACCCAGCCGGCCGAAGCGGGCGAGGAAACGCGCCGCACCGCCGCGCCAAGGCAGCCGTCCGTTTGCCAGGGCCTGCTGCGCCTGGCCGCGATCATGTCCACCACGACCGCCGGCCGGTTCGCCAATGCCGTGCGCAATCTGGAGACCGGCAGCCCGCTGGCCGAGGCCAACCGGCAGTCCTGCCCACCGATCTACGACCAGTTTGGCGACCTGCTGCCGCTCGCGGTCGAGCATGTGGTGGCGGTCAATGGCGAGGTCCGGCGCCCAGGCGCCTATCCCGTGGTCGGCGACACGGCGATTGCCGCGGTCGTCGCGGTGGCAGGCGGGCTTACCCGCGAAGTCGACCTGACCAGGGTCGAACTGTCGCGTTTCGTACCCGATCCCAATGCCGGCCAGTCGCAAGCGACCCGGGGCCTGGTCAATCTCGCCAAGCTAGCGCCGGAACAGGCCGCGGTAAGTCCCGGCGACGTGCTGCGCTTCAACCCGGTCTTCACCGACCGCGACAGCGGCCCGGTCTTGCTGGCCGGCGAATTCGTCCGCCCAGGGCTGTACGAAATCCGGCGCGGCGAGCGGCTGTCGGAAGTGATGGCCCGGGCCGGCGGCCTGACCGAGCAGGCCTATCCCTATGGCGCGGTCTTCACCCGCGAGCGGGTGAAGCGGGCCCAGCAGATCGGCTTCCGGCGCGCCACTCGCGAACTCACCGCCTCGCTGGTGGGGCTGGCGGCGCAACGCAACGTCGATCACGGCTCGGTCATCACCCTGCAACGCCTGGTGCGCGATTTCGAGGGGGTGGAGGCGCTCGGCCGCATCGTCATCGAGGCCGATCCGACCGTGCTGCAGGTCCGCCCCGACCTGGACAGCGTGTTGGAACCGGGCGACCGGGTGTTCATGCCCAAGCGACCGAACTTCGTCGCCATTATCGGAGACGTGCTCAACCCCGGCGCGCTGCAGTTCCAGCCCGGCGTGACCGCGGATGCCTATATCCGTCAAGCCGGCGGCTACCAGGCAACGGCGGACGAGGACCGCGTGTTCGTCGTGCTGCCGAACGGGGCGGCGGACCCGCTGTCGATCAACCCCTGGAACTTCACGCCGACACGAATTCCCCCAGGCAGCACCATCGTGGTGCCAAAGGATCCGACGCCGTTTACCCTGCTGACGTTGGTGCGCGAGGGTTCCACCCTGATCAGCCAACTGGCGGTCACCGCCGCATCCCTGGCGGTGATCAGTCGCGATTGAGCCGGCGCACCCGACCTGCCATGAAGCCGTCGCGGCGGCGCGGTTGGCGGCTTGGGCTGGCCGGCCTGCTGGCAATGCCAGGCGTGGCAGCGGCCGAACAGCTTGCGCCGAGCGGCTCGGATTTCGGGGGTATCGGCCTGCTGCAGACCCGCACCGCGCGGTTCCAGGACGATGGCGGCATCAGCCTGGGCGCTTCGATCGTCGATCAGTATCTGCGCTACTATCTCAACGTCCAGCCGTTGCCGTTCCTCGAGGCGACCTTCCGCTACACCGAGGTCGACAACCGCGATTTCGGCGGCAGTTTCCGTGAGGCCGACGAGGAATCCTTCAAGGACCGCGGCGCCGACCTGAAGCTGCTGCTGCTGAAGGAAGGCAAGTACCGCCCGCAAGTGGCGCTCGGCCTGCAGGACGGACTGGGCACCGGCCTGTTCTCCAGCGAGTACCTGGTGGCGAGCAAGCGCTACTACGACCTCGATTTCAGCCTGGGCCTGGCCTGGGGCTATCTCGGCAACGGCGCCAGCCTGAAGAACCCGTTCGTGCATTTTTCCGAAGCCTTCCGGGCCCGCGATGCCGAAGTCGGCCGCGGCGGCCTGGCGCTGTTCAGCAATTATTTCACCGGCGACACCGTCGGCCTGTTTGGCGGGGTCAGCTGGCACACCCCGCTGGATGGCCTGGTGCTGAAGCTGGAATATGACGGCAACGATTACCGCAGCGAGCCGCTCAGCAACATCTTCAGGCAGAAGACCCCGCTCAATGTCGGCCTGGTGTACTCGCCGGCCGGTTTCGTCGAGCTATCAGCCGGCCTGGAGCGCGGCAACGTCGGCATGGTTCGCCTGGCGTTGCGCGGCAACTTCAAGGACAAGGGCCCGACCAAGTTCGACGCCCCGCCCCCGGCGCTGAAGATCCGGCCCAAGCGGCCGCCGCCAACCGGCGCGACCGCGCTGCCCGAACTGGTCGCCAAGCCCGGCCCGCGTCTGCTTGCCGACCCGCCGCCGGTCGCGCCGCGCGCGCGGCAGGGACGGGACGTTGGCGGCGACGACCTGGCCGCGACACTGCAAGGGCTGTTCGACCGGTTGGAGGAATCCGGCGTTCGCGTCGAGGAGGTCGATCTGGGCGGCGCCGAGGCCCTGGTGCATGTCGCGATCGCCAACCAGGCGATGGCGGCGGAACAGGCCGATGCCATCCTGGCAGCGGTTCTGCCCGATCTGCCGGCGTCCATCGCGCGGTTGACGCTGGTGCAGCGGGACAACAAGGGCCTGTTGGCGACCGTCACGGTCGACCGCGACGCGGCGGCCGATGCGGCGATCGTCGACCACCTCTACGACGACCTGGAGGCGCGCGGCTATCGCGTCGCGCAACTCGACATGCGCGAGGACGAGGTCGAACTGGTGGTGGAGGCCGCGGCCGGCGCCGACGGCGACCTTCAGCAAGCCGCCGCGAGCGTGCTGGCGGCGCTGCCGGTGCCGGCGCAACGACTGATCTTCGTGCGCATCGCGGGCGACGCGGTCAGCGAGCGTCTGGTGCTGAGCCGCGACGACATTCAGCGCGCGCAGCGCATCGCCAGCCTGTTCGACGGGCTGGAGGCCAGCGGCTTCGACGTCGGTCGGTTCGAGATCGAGCGGGACCGGGCGCAGCTCACGCTGACCGCCGCCGAGCACATGCCGGACAGCAGCTTTCAAGTGGCGGCACGGCTGATCGACGAGCATGCGCCCGAGCCGCTCGACGAACTGACGGTGATCGGTGTGCGCGCAGGCTTGGAGACGACGCGTTTCACGTGGCGCCGCCGGGAGGACGAGACGCAGCAGGATGCGGCTGCGGCGGGCGCCAGTGCCGGGGCCGACAGGGCGCCGTCGCCGCCGGTCCGGCAGCTCTCGCCGGAAGCGCGTCAGGCGATCGTCGCGGCGATCGTCCGCGATCTGAACCACGAGGGCTTTGCCGTCGACGCGGTGCGGCTGGATCGACTGCGGGCCACCGCCTTCGTCACGCCGACGCGATTCCGCCAGACCGCGCGCAATATCGGCCGGGCGGCCCGCGTGCTGGCCAACAACGCGCCTGGCACGGTCGAGGAATTGACGGTCGTGACCCTGTCGTCGGGACTGGAAACGGCCCGCGTCACGCTCATGCGCAAGGACCTGGAAGCCGCCGAGCAGGCCCTGGGCAGCAGCGACGAGATCTGGGCACATGCCCGGTTCGAGCCGCCCGAGGGGGCTTGGCCGCCGGCCACCACGACGCCAGAGGACGCCGACCGCAACCCGGAACGCTATCCCGATTTCTCCTGGAGTTTCCGTCCGGGCGTTGCCCAGTTCGTCGGCGGCCGTGAGGGCTTGCTGCTCTATCAGGTGTTCATCTCGGCGGACGCCTCGCTGGAACTGGCCCGCGGCCTCAGCATCGGCGGCGCCGTCAGCTACGACCTGTTCGGCAACTTCGACGAACTCAATACCCCCTCCGACAGCCAACTGCCCAGGGTTCGCAGCGACATCCAGGAGTATCTGCGGGCCGCGCGCCTGTCGCTCGGTCGGCTGCAGGCCGACTATCTCTTCCAGCCGGCGCCCGATTGGTTCGCGCGGCTATCGGGCGGCATTTTCGAGCAGATGTATGGCGGCTTCAGCGGCGAGGTGCTGTGGCGACCCTATGGCTCGCGTTTGGCATTCGGTGTCGACATCAACCGGGTGCGCCAGCGCGACTTCGACCAGCGCCTGGCCTTCCGCGACTACCAGGTCACCACCGGCCACTTCAACCTCTATTACAAGCTGCCGGTCTACGACCTGTTGTTCGAAGTGCATGCCGGACAGTTCCTGGCCGGCGACCGCGGCGCGCAGTTCGTGCTGTCGCGTCGCTTCGAATCCGGCGTGCGGGCCGGCGTCTGGGCCACGTTCACCGACGTGCCATTCGCCGTCTTCGGCGAGGGCAGTTTCGACAAGGGCTTCTTCGTCAGCGTGCCGTTCGACGTGTTCCTGCCGGAATCGAGCCGGCGCAGCAGCAGCTTCGGCTTCCGTCCGCTGACCCGCGATGGCGGCCAGTTGGTCACCGTTGGCAAGCGGCTCTTCCCGCTGGTCGATGTCGGCAACGTCGACCGCATCATGGACGACTGGTCGAGGCTGTTGGAGTAGGCGTGGCGAGTGCCGGATAGCCGGCATAGAGCCGGGCATAGGCGCGCAGCATGGCATCGATGGCGAAGCGGTCCTCTGCCCGTCGGCGCGCGGCCGCGCCCCGTCGCGCCCGTTCCGCGGTCGGCACGGCGAGCGCCGACAGCAATGCCGCCGCCAGCGCCGGCGGATCCTGCGCCGGGGCCAGCCAGCCCGTGTCGCCCAGCACCCGCGCGCAGTCGCCCACGTCGGTCGCCACGCAAGGCGTGCCGGCCGCCATTGCTTCGATCAGCGCGTTGGGCGAGCCTTCGCTGAAGGAGGCCGACACCGCCAGATCGAAGGCCGCCAGCAGGCCCGGCATGTCGGTGCGCGACCCCAGCAGGCGCACCCGCCGGGCCAGATCGTGGCGGGCGATCAGCGCGGCCAGCGCGGCGTTGCCTTCGTCCACGTCCTCGCCGCACAGCACGAAGACGGCATCCGCGCGCGCGCGCGCCACCGCCGCGGCCGCCGCTAGGAATCCGGCATGGTCCTTGTGCGGATGGTAACGGGCGGCCAAGCCGATCAGGCGACTGCCGGCCGGAAGCGCGAGCGATTGGCGAAGCCGGGCGCCGGCATCCGGATCGGGCCGGAAGCGCTCAAGATCGACGCCGTTGTCGATCAGGCACAGGCGGCCCGAGGCATAGCCGAAGGCGGCATGCACCCCCAACGCCGCCTGGGAATTGCAGACGATGGCGTCGGGCAGGCTGGCCGAGAGCCAGGCACAGGCCCGGGCGACCGCCCGCGTGCCCCAGCGACAGGCGGCACTCGACAGATCGGTCTGCCGGATATTCCAGTAGACCCGGGGCACGCCCGCCGCCCGGGCGGCGAGGCCGCCGACCAGATCGGCATGGTAGAGCCAGGTCTGCACCGCGTCCGGCCGGCGCCGGCGAATGAGCCGCGCCAGCCGCCAACAACTGCCGGGTTCCAGGCGGGCGGGCCGCATGCCCAACCCTTCGACGGCGACCCCCAGCGCCGCCAGCCGTTCGCCCATCGGCCCGCGTTCGGCCAGCGAGACGACCGACATGTCCACGCCCAATGCCGTCCGATGGCGGGCAAGCTCGTAGAGCTGGCTCTGCGCGCCGCCAACCGGCAGCGCGGTGATGACGTGCAGGACGTGCGGCAACGCGCTCAGGAAGCGGCGGGCGGGATGGCGGCGGTGCGCTCGACGATCAGCCGATAGGCCTCCGGCCGACGATGCGCGGCAAAATTGAAAATGGTGTCCTTGTAGGATGCGCAGCGGTCGAGATCGCAGGCGGCCACCACCAGTTCGTCACCCAGCGTGGTCGACTGCGCCATGATCTCGCCGGAGGGTGCGATGATGCTGGATTGGCCGAGCTGGTCGATCCCTTCTTCGCGCCCGGCCTTGGCGACGCCCACCACATAGGTGCCGTTCTGATAGGCGCCGGCCTGCATGACGAGCTGGTTGTGGAAATTGCCGAGACTGTCGTGCTCGGGCGCACCGGGGTTGTGCACCGGCGTGTTGTAACCGAGCACGATGAGCTCCACGCTTTGCAGACCCATGACGCGATAGCATTCGGGCCAGCGCCGGTCGTTGCAGATCATCATTCCCACATTTCCGCCAAAGGCGCGGACCACGGGAAAGCCCAGGTCGCCGACCTGGAAGTAGTATTTCTCCAGGTTCTGGAAGGGGTGCTCGGGGCGGTAGCCGCTGCGGCCGGGCAGATGCACCTTGCGGTACTTGCTGACGATCCGCCCCGCCTTGTCGACCAGGATCGCGGTGTTGAAGCGGCGCTTGCCGCCTTGCGCACCCGGCGCCAGCTCGGCGTAGCCCAAATGGAAGCCGATGCCCAGCCGGCGGGCCTCGGCGAACAGCGGCTCGGTCTCGTTGGATGGCATGCTAGTTTCGAAATAGCTGTCGATCTCGACGTCGTCGGCCATGTACCAGTGCGGGAAGAACGCGGTCAGCGCGGCCTCCGGAAACACCACCAGGTCGCATTGCCGCCGATGCGCCTCGCGCAACAGCCGCAACATGCGTTCGACCGCCTGTCCGCGGGTTTCGCTGCGCTGGATGGGACCCATCTGCGCCGCGCCGATCGTCACCACCCGTGCCATGCCCTGCTCCGCTCGCTGTCCGCCCGATGCCTCACGGCGCCGGCGGCCGCCCCACCAGCCGGCGGTAGCTGGCGGCATCGACCGCCCCTTCGCTGCCGATCAACAACACCTTGGTGGCCGCGGTCAACCCGAAGGCTTCCGCCGTCGCCGGCCGGGCCATCGCCGCGGCAAGACAGGCGAGCCCGGCAACCGCCGATTCGCCGGCGATGACCGGCGGTTGCAACGTCGCCAGCCGGCGCATCGCGGCGATCGCCGCCGCGTCGTCGACGCGGGCAAAAGCGAACGCCCCCAGTCGCAATTCGTCCCAGGCAACCAGCGAGACCTCGCCGCAGCTCAGGCCGGCCTGCACGGTGTCGAGGTCGCCCTTGGCCGGCGCCGGCCGCCCGGCCCGGGCCGATTGGTATACGCAATCGGCGCGCGACGGCTCGACCACGATCAGGCGGGGCGCGTTGACCGCCCAGCGCTGCCGGAAGCGCGCCGACAAGGCCGCGGCCAGGCCGCCGCAACCGGCCTGCACGAACAGATGACTGGGCGGCGCCTCCTCGGCCATGCCGTCGGCCGCCTCGTCGGCCAGCAGGCCATACCCGGCCATGATCGCCCGCGGCACTTCCAGATAACCGGGATACGCCGTATCGGAGACCACGAACCAGCCTTCGGCGGCGGAGCGGCGGGCAGCCTCGCGCACGCTGTCGTCGTAGTTGCCGGGCACCCGAACGACCGTGGCGCCCAGCGCCCTCACCGCATCGGCCCGCTCCTGGCTCACCTCCTGGTGCATGAAGATGCGCGCCTGGCAGCCGAACAACCGCGCCCCCCAGGCCACCGAACGGCCATGGTTGCCGTCGGTCGCCGTGGCCACGACGAGATCGGCGGTGGCCCGGGCAAGGCCACCCGAACGCAGCTCCACCGCCGAGACAGCGCGGCCGAGCCGGTCCGCCAGCACCGCTTGCAGGATGCCCAGCACGGCGTAGGCGCCGCCCAGCGCCTTGAAGCTGCCAAGGCCGAACCGCCCCGCCTCGTCCTTGTACCAAACCCGGGCGAGGCCGAATTCACGCTCCAGCTCGAAGAGCCGGCGCAATGGCGTTACCTGGTAGTCGGGCCAGCGCTCGATCTCGCTCCGGGCGGCGGCGAACGCCGCGCCGTCGACCGCGACGTCCCGATCGCGGTCAAGCGCTCGCTGCGGGTTCAACAGATAGTCCAAGCGCCACCCCCGATCGGTTGGGGGCACTATACGCCTATCGGGCGCCCGCTCCCGCCAGATGCGCCTGGCTTCCACCCTGGCGCATCGCCCGCTGCAGCTTTTCGAAGGCGCGCACCTCGATCTGCCGCACCCGTTCGCGGCTGATGTTGTAGTGCTGGCTCAATTCCTCCAGCGTCGCCGGTTCGTCCTTCAGCCGGCGCTCGCTCAGGATGTGCCGCTCGCGCTCGTTCAGCTTTTGCAGGCCGGCCCTCAGCAGCGAATGCCGGCCTTCCCGCTCCTGGCGCTCCATGAGCTGGGTTTCCTGGTCAACCTGCTCGTCGACCAGCCAGTCCTGCCATTCGCCCTCGCTGTCGCTGCGCACCGGCGCGTTGAGCGAGTTGTCCAGCGCGGCCAGGCGACGATTCATCGTCACCACGTCCTGCTCCGGCACGTTCAGCTTGCGCGCGATCAGCGCCACCTGATCGGGCAACAGGTCACCTTCCTCGATCGCCCTGATCTGGCCCTTCACCCGGCGCAGGTTGAAGAACAGCTTCTTCTGCGCCGCCGTGGTTCCGATCTTCACCAGCGACCAGGAACGCAAGATGTATTCCTGGATATTGGCCCGAATCCACCACATGGCGTAGGTGGCCAAGCGGAAGCCGCGTTCGGCGTCGAACCGCTTGACCGCCTGCATCAGGCCGATATTGCCTTCGGCGATCAACTCGCCAACCGGCAGTCCATAGCCGCGGTAGCCCATGGCGATCTTGGCCACGAGCCGCAGATGGCTGGTGACCAGGCGATGCGCGGCCTCGGTGTCGCCGTGCTCGCGTTGGGCCTTGGCGAGCATGTACTCCTCGTCCTGGTCCAGCATGGGAAAGCGCCGGATTTCCTGCAGATAGCGGGACAGCCCGCCATCCGGCGAGATCGCCGGCAGGGAAATCGAAACGCTCCGACCGTTGTTCATGGGTGTGTTGTCCCCTACCCTCGAATTGAGACTAATTTAGTCTCATAATCGCCTTTTGTCAAGAATACCTGACTGGCTCAGTCGGATTTATAGCACGCCTTTCGCCGGGCGCCGTTCAAGCCTGCGTGTACTAGCCGGCAAGCCGCCCCAGGGCTTCCTTCAGGCTCAGCAGGTCGGCCGGCAACGGGCTCTCGAAACGTAACCGCTGACCGGTTACCGGATGACGAAAGCCCAGCAGCCAGGCATGCAGAGCCTGACGCCGGGGCATGGCTTGCCCCAACTTTGTGGCGAGAGCATGGCCACGTCCCCCGGCATACAGCGCATCGCCC
>Ga0194121_10002144_pt1 | contig 31790 bp, 23 predicted proteins | sample TA2MahCa50mmetaG_FD_148609 | JGI IMG/M metagenome (GOLD analysis project Ga0194121, IMG submission 148609) | Freshwater microbial communities from Lake Tanganyika, Tanzania - TA2015020 Mahale Deep Cast 50m | ecosystem: Environmental > Aquatic > Freshwater > Lake | place: Tanzania: Lake...
GCCTTCTTTTGCTGTGGGGCTCCATCATCATGCTGGAGTATGCCATCTGCCTGTCGCCGCTCTATCTGTACCTGGCTCTCTATTTCAGCAACGGGAAACGCGCTGTCTCACGGTTCAAGAAGCTGGCGACGCCCCACACCGCTCTGGCCGCGGTGTTCCTCCTGACTAGCATCCTGCCGGCGTTTCTTTTCACCGGCCATCGGCTCACGGTCATGTCCTATGCCGGGCGATATAGTGAATTGGCGGATCTGATGAATTGGGCGGCCTCTCTCGTTGCCGCAGCCACGATCGCGGGCAACGCCCTGCTGGCATACGCTTCGTATGTGTTCGCCAACACCCTGGGGGTCGTCCTGTATCCGCTGGCTGACTTGGTCAAGCATACTGATGTTCTCCGCACGCTTGCCCTGGAAATCTATGTCGGTATCGCCCTGGTCACGGTCCTAGGCACAGCCGGCCTATGGATCGTCTCAAAACAGCAGTGGAGAGGAGACACAGCACCAGCGGCTCCCAATTTCCGGTTTGTCTTGATGCTCGGCTTTCTGTGGATGGCCCTTGCCTATTTCCCCTTTTCACTCTCTTTTGCCTATCCAAGGAATGTGGGACTGGTCGCAGACCGGGTCAACGTCCTTGGGTCGATGGGTGCCACACTGGTGGTCGGAACATTCCTTTGCACGCTGCAAAATCGCCGAGGAGATGCCGTGCTGTTGAGCGCCATGAGCCTGCTGAGCATTGTACTCCTGCTCAATATCCAGGTTCAGAAAGAGCATTACGTGGAAGGAGAGACAAAAGAGCGGGCGCTGGTGGACGCTACTTTGGAAGAGAGAGAACGGGTACGGAATACAGGTGTCGAGCCGATCTTTCTGCTGAATCGGAGCGCGAAGACGCCGTTTCCGCGGGCTCAACTGCGTCAGGCCCTGCAGGAGCCGACGATACCAGGCAAGGTGAAAGGGGTGACGACGTTCATCGCCCAACGCTACTTTACTCAGCCTACTGTCTCGACAAGTTTTCACCTAGACGGCCTCTATCTCTTCTGGTGCTGCCCGGATTCCGCGTCCTTCACCTTCGATTTCTACGCGGACTGGAAAGGGGTGACGCGCCCGGTCGTGTATAAGTGGGAGGAGCCGTTCCGGCTCGTGGAAGAGATGGACCAATTCACCATTGGGTACCCGCAGGCCGAGCCGTGGCGAAATCCTCCGGCGTCTGGGCAATTTCAGTCTTATGCGAAGCAAGCCCACCGGCTGATCGTCATGGACATTGGGGAATCAACCTTCCGGCTCCGTGGGCGCCTTGATTACGCCTTTCGGCCGTACGGGGAGACAGAGGGATGAGAGCGCTGCTCTTCACAGCGCTGTTTTTTGTGTTCCTCTTTGGGTTCCTCTATTGGGACTACCCGTTCGACGGCATGATCATTTCAGATAGCTGGTTTCTGTACGTTCTCGATGGCGGAGAGTTCAAATGGTGGGAGCGAGCGCAACTGTTGGATCCGGACCCGGTCCTATATCGATCAGATCTTGCGGCTTTCACTCCGACCTGGTCTCTGCTGTATACCCGCAGAGGGCTCATGCCGATTGCGGTCTGGCTGGTCGACCGTGTATCGGTCGGGAATCGTCAGATTTCCGTCAACGTTCTGTGCATCTTTGTGCTCATACTCAACGCCGGTCTCTTTGCATATATTCTTCGAAGGATCACAGGACCGAGACTGCTTGTTCCGATATTCATCTGCGCCGTCCTGTATCCGTTTTCAGCCGGAAGTCATTTTTGGCAATACATTATCATCAACAATCTGGCTGCCACTTTCTTTCTCGGCTCTCTCGCGGCGTTCCTGTGCATCGATCATTCGGCCGCCAAACTCACCCATCGACATATTGCCTGGTCGACTCTCGGCATAGTGTGTTTTTGGATCTCCGTGATGCTGGTCGATTATGCGGTTTTCATGGGCCCGCTCTTCCTCTATCTTGCGCTCTACTACAGTAATGGCCGGCAGGCAGTATTCCGCTTCCGGCGATTTGTCACCCCTGCCTCGTATATCGGTCTGGCCTTTGTTCTGACCGACATTTTGGCGGTGGTGTTTATTGCTCAGGACGCACCATCACTTCTGGCCTATCGCTCCAGATTCGAGGAATTTGCTTCCCGCGTAGCACTCCCGAAGGAGGCGATCACGGTATTGGCTGTCTTCGCCAACACCACGTTCTTCTATCTCTCTACGTTGATGTCCAACTCGATCGGTTACGTACTGTATCCAGTCTCTGAGGTGAAGGCTCACTACAGCATCCTGTTGGAGTCATGGTGGATTGTGCCCGGCATCGGGTTGGTGGCTGGGGCGGCGCTGTATGGACTGTACGCCGCATCACGAGAGGAGGAGGCCTCTCGGAGATCCAATGAGGAGAATCGTAAGACCAAATTTGTCTTTGTGGTGGGGGCACTCTGGGCTGTCCTGGCTTATCTGCCGTTCGCGACCGCAATCGGCTATCCCCGGATTGTCGGCCTCACCGCAGACAGAGCCAATATTTTAGCCCTGTGGGGCGTCTCCATCTGTCTCGGGGTGTTTCTCCATAAAATGCTTGCCACGTCAGAAAGTCGTAAGCTTGTGCGTGGCACGTGCATGTATACGGTCGTGTTCGTTGTGCTCGCCGCTCTCGCCACCAATCTTTACATTCAGAAGGAATATTACGTCGAGAATTATCGAAAGGAGCAGCAACTGGCCCGTCTGATTCTGGAGACTCAAGAGCTCCATGCCGATGGACGTGCGCCCATCGTGCTTCTCGACCGCAAAGAGAAGGTCAAATTCCCGAGGATGCAATTGATGACGGCGATGGAGCAGCCTGGTGAGGGGTCGAAGATTTCCGCGCTGCTGAGGTTCCTGGCGAATCGATACTTCTTTCAGGATTACTTGACCAGCAGTTTTCATCTCGACGGCATCATGATGTTCGGGTGCTGTCCAAATTCTGCGTGGGTTACGTTCGATGGCTATGCGAAATGGTTGAATCACCAGAGAGTACCGGTGTATAAGCACGAACCTCCATTCTTCTTGGAACAAGACGACGGTGTGTACAAGATCGGGTACAAGGTGACCGAGGTATGGTCAAAGTCTTTCGGGTCCTTTCGTTCGATAGCCTTTCCCAAGCGGGAGTATCAAGTCATCAGATTGGAAATTGCCGAGCCTTTCTTTCATCTTCGTGGATCGCTGGCGTACACGGTCGAGGCTTATGACGGTCATCAACTCAATTAAAGCCGTGCCGGGAGGACTCATGCGATGAAAATAGCCGTCGTAGGCGGAGGTGGCCATGTGGGGCTCCCCTTATCCCTTCTGCTCGCGGATAAAGGTTATGCGGTGCAAGTCATCGATTGCGATGCCGCCAAAATCGAAGCCCTGAAGCGAGGTGAATTCCCCTTCCTGGAGGAAGGTGGCCAGGCGCTATTGACCAAGCTGCTGCGTCGAGCCGCTGGTCACACCCTAGTCTTCAGTGCCGAATCGAACCTGGTATCCGACTGCGACGTTGTGATTCTGGTGGTGGGCACCCCGGTGGATGAGCATATGAATCCCAACCTGACACCGGTCTATGCCGTCATTGAACAGATCAAGCCGTTCTTGCGCAGCGGCCAAGTCGTGATTCTCAGAAGCACCCTTTTCCCGGGGACCTCTGAGAAGATTCAAGCCGCTTTGACAGCCGGCGGCCTGGATGTTGGCGTGTGCTTTTGCCCGGAGCGAATCGCGCAGGGACACGCGCTGAGAGAGTTGCAAGAATTTCCTCAGATCATCTCCGGAAGCAGTAAGTCAGCCCTGGCGGTGGCTCGGAAGGTCTTTTCCTCCCTGACCTCCAAGATTGTCGAATTGAGCATGACCGAGGCGGAACTGGCGAAACTCTTCACGAACGCCTGGCGATACATCAAGTTCGCGGTGGCTAACCAGTTTTATATGATTGCCGCTGACAAAGGGTTGGATTTCTATCGGATTCGAGATGCCATGGTGCAGGACTATGGGCGTGCGGCCGACTTCCCGCTGGCCGGCTTTGCAGCAGGCCCCTGTCTGTTCAAAGATACCATGCAACTGGCGGCCTTCAATCGGCAGAACTTCGCTCTCGGACATTCCGCGATGCTGCTGAACGAAACCTTGCCGGATTTCCTGGTCGAACGTGCAAAGCTGTCCTATGCGTTGAAGGGAATGCGGGTCGGGATTCTGGGAATGGCCTTCAAGGCCGACAATGATGACAAGCGCGAATCTCTGGCCTATAAGCTTCGGAAGCTCTTGCTGTACGAAAATGCCGTGGTCCTCTGTACGGATCCCTACATCCAGGATCCAGAATTTGAGTCTCTGCAGTCTGTATTGAGCTCCTGTGAACTTATCTTCATCGGATGCCCACATTCGATGTATCGGACGATCAAGTTCGACAAGCAGCACGTCATTGACTGCTGGGGAATCGTGCGGACTTGAGTCGGTCGTCCATGTCGTGCAAGAAAAACAAAGCCTGTCGGTACTGTGGCTCTGAGACCTTACGGATGTTCGTGTCTCTGGGCGACCAGCCGCCTTCCAATAGCTTCCTGCGGGAGGATCAGGTTGCCACAGAGAGACGGTACCCTCTTGACGTCTATTGGTGCGAGCGCTGTTTTCTGGTCCAGCTCCTGGACGTCGTGCCGGCGGAGACCATCTTCGACGACTACGTCTATCTATCTTCAAGCTCAAAGGCCTTGGTTCAGCACTACGGACGGCTGGCGGGGGCAGTCACCGCGCGGTTCAATCTGAAAGCGGGCGACGTTGTGGTGGATATCGGGTGCAACGACGGGATCTTGCTCAAAGGCTACACGCTGCCGAATCTGGTCCGGATAGGTGTGGAGCCATCGAAGGTCGCCGAGACGGCATCCGCCGCCGGGATGACGGTGTTTCGAGGGTTTTTTACCGTCGAACTTGCCAGAGAGATTGCGGCGAGACATGGTCGAGCCAAAGTCGTCACAGCCACCAATGTGTTTGCGCACGTTGATGAGATCGGCAGCTTTGCGGATGCGCTTCTTCTCTTACTGGCGCCCGATGGCGTCTTCATCATCGAGGCGCCGTATCTCATCGACATGTTTGAACAAGTCTTATTTGATACCATTTACCACGAGCACCTCTGTTATCTGAGCCTGACTCCGATGGTACCGTTCCTGGCGAAGCACGGCTTGGAAGTCGTTGACGTCGAGCGCGTGCCGTTTGGCGCCTCGGGTCCCGCCATCAGGGTGTTCGTGCAGCCTTACGGTGGCGGCCGGCAGCGGTCTTCGCAGGTCCCCCAGATGCTGGATCATGAGGCCGAGTGGGGGGTTCATCGCCCGGCCCGGTATCGTGAATTTGAATCTGCGGTGAAGAAAATACGAGACGCGGTCCTTGCGATCCTCGCCAGGCTGATGGCGTCGGGGGCTCAGGTTGGAGGCTATGGCGCGCCGGCAAAGGGGAATACGCTATTAAACTACTTTGGCATCAGCTCCGCCACGGTCCCGTATATTGCCGACACGAATACCTGGAAACAGGGCCTCCTCACCCCAGGGTCGCACATTCCCATTGTCAGCGAAGAGGTGTTTCTCCAGCGCATGCCGGATTATGCCCTGCTGCTCAGCTGGAATTACCTCGATTTTTTCTTGCAACATAGCGACTATATTCGGAAAGGAGGGCGCTTTATCGTTCCGATGCCCTCGCCACGTGTCGTCCCCTAGGGGGACCATCGGGGCCACCCGCAGTGCGCCCTATTTTCCTGAATAGAGTCAGATACATCTGAGACGCCATCTGCTAGAACCGGGGCCTCAGAAGGAGGTCCCTCATGCAGATCAGCCGATGGCCCCGCCCCAGCCAGCGAGGCAGCCGACTCCCCCTTGTAGAGCTCTCTCCCGCCGCACGCCAGCGTCTCCAAGCGCTGGAAGTCTGGCGCCTGACCGGCCGGTGGCAGGAGGCGGCCCGGCTCTTCGGCCTCTCACGGGCAACCCTGTATCGCTGGCAGCGGCGCTATCAGCCCACGGACCTGGCGACCCTGGAAGCCCGCTCCCGTCGGCCCCGCCGCGTCCGTCAACCGCAGACGCCGCCGGCCGTCGTCGTTCGGTTGCAGGCGCTCCGGCAACAGTATCCCCGCTGGGGCCGGGAGAAACTGCGGGTCCTGTTGGCCCGTGAGGGCCTGGCCGTGTCAGCCAAAACCATTGACCGGGTGCTGGCTCGCTTGCGAGTCCGGGGCCTCCTGGTTGAGGCGCCCCGGTCCGCGCTCTCGGCTCGCCGCCGGCACCGGCGGCGGCCCTACGCCGTCCGCAAGCCCCGCGACTACGGCGTGACGAACCCCGGCGCGCTCGTGCAACTCGATACCCTGGATGTCCGTCCCTTGCCGGGCGTGATCCTCAAGCAATTCACCGCCCGCGATGTCGTCTCCCGCTGGGATGTGCTGGAAACCTCTCACCGCGCCACGGCCACCACGGCGACGCGCTTCTTGGACACCCTGCAGGCCCGGATGCCGTTTCCCATCCAGGCCGTGCAAGTCGATGGGGGCAGCGAGTTCCAGGCGGCCTTTGAAGCCGCCTGCCACCAGCGGGGGCTCCGGCTGTTCGTCCTGCCCCCACGCTCCCCGAAACTCAACGGCCATGTGGAGCGCGCCAATCGGACGCACACCGAGGAATTCCACGAGTGCTACGATGGCGATGTGGCACTCCCCATCCTGCGGGTAGCCCAACGGGCCTGGGAGCACACCTATAACCACATCCGGCCTCACCAGGCCCTCGGCTATTTGACACCGGCGGAGTACCTTGCGCATCATCCGCCGTGAGGCCCTGCGTCTCATATGTACTGACCCAGTACAAGAACTTGACAGAGATAGGGGAACATAGCTATCCTACCTCGTAATTTTTCGCCCGACAAAAGGAGCCTATCCCCGGTCGTTGGCCGGCACACCGAAGGCTAGAAGGCTAGGGAAGGCTAGAAGGCTAGGGGGGAGTCTATGTCATGAGTCGACTGCTGTTGATCCGGCCAGAACGGTCCGTCAAGCGGGAATTTCTGGCCTCGATGATGCCAACCAATCTCGCCATTCTGGCGGCCTACGTCCGGAACCACGGTCATGAGGTCCGGATCTGGGACTATCAGATGCAACCGTATGAGGAGCAGGAATTTCTCACGCGTCTGGCGGAATTCCAGCCTGATGTCGTCGGCATTACCTGCTATACGCCTAATGTCAAGCTTGGACATGTCATCGCGGAGGCGGTCAAACGGTACAATCCCGATATCGTGACCGTCGTCGGCGGACCTCACGCCACGTACATGACGAAAGAAATCCTGGAAGAGTTTTGGGCGTACGACGTTGCGGTCGTGGGTGAAGGAGAAATTCCACTTGTCCGCATTTGCAACCTCGGCCGTGAAGCCCTGAGGGAAGGCACGAGCTTGGTGGGCTGTGGGGTCCGCCAAGGAGATCAAGTGGTCGTCAATCGGGAACGCGAGATTGTGGAAGAGTTGGACGAAATTGGGGTCCCCGCCTACGACCTGATGGACTTCAGACACTCGAAGCGGTCGATGCGAGGATTCAGCAGCGAGTTTATGCCGGTGGCCGAATTGCTGACGTCGCGGGGATGTCCCTTTACATGTACCTTCTGCGCCGCGTTTGTTTCGACGGGGCGGAGACTAAGGGACCGGAGCCCTGAGAGTGTTATCGGCGAAGTGAAGTACATGATGGAGAATTTCGGGATCAAACATTTCAACATCATTGACGACACGTTCACGATCAGGAAGGACCATGTCTATCCCATTGCCGAAGGGATCCATGCCCTGGGCGGGACGTGGAATTGCTGGGCGCACATTAATACGTTGAACATGGAACTGCTGACCCATATGAAGGCGAATGGGTGTACCGGACTGCTGATCGGTGTGGAGTCCGGAAGCCCTCGGATCCTTAAGAAGCTCAAGAAGGGTCTGACCGTCGAGAAAATCAAGAACGGGTTCGCGATGATGAATGAGGTAGGTTTCAAGAACGTGGAAGCCAACTTCATCGTCGGATCTGATCCGGATGAAGCCTACGAAGATGTGATGCTGACGAAGCAACTCATCCGGGAGATCAACCCCTCGATACTGGCGGTGAACGTCATCTGTCCGTATCCTGGCACGCCGGTATTCGACGAGATGCGCGCCAATAACTTGATCGCCAGTTATGACTGGAACCACTACGTCACATACGGGAAACTCCCCTTGTGGCGGACCTTCCACTTTTCACCGGAGCAGATGGTGAAGTTGCAGACTGAGATCATGGCGGAGTTTTACTTCAGTCCTCGATTCATATTCCGACGGTTGAAGGCCATGAGCAATCTCAGTGAATTAATGTACTGGATCAGGGGCGGATTCGTATTTTTGAAGGATCTCGCACTGGTCAAGCTTCGCGGAGTCAAGAAGTGGGGGATCGACCGAGGCGCGCCGGTTCCTCTCGCGGACACTCAGCGCAAAGACCAGATTCTCCAGGCAGGCAAACTTGAAAATGGTCAATATGACCAAAAATTGCTGCTGCGGGAGATGAGCCGTGCCAGGAAGGTCACAGAGGTCAACGCCGAAACCGTTTGTCATTGACGCAAATAAGTATGCCTAAGACCTGAGTCCTGTTCGTTTGCCGTATTACGAAGACAGTGCCTCCCTCGGTAGTGCCGCTGTTCTCTTACGCCGAACTGTCCACCGTACGGTAAAGCCATTCTCGGGACAATATTCACGTATACATCCCCGCTGATGCCGCGTCGGTATCTCCTGTCGCGGCCCACCACTTCATAGGACTAGGAGCCGAGCCCGTGGTTGAACCACTTGAGCTATCCGTGGTCATGCCCGTTCACAATGAAGGGCTGAATATCGAAAAGACCTTGCAGGCGCTCAAGGCCAATGTGCCGGTGCCGCACGAGGTTATTATCGTTTATGATCGAGATGAAGATGAAACTTTGCCCGCTGTTCGGCCGCTGCTGACGTTTTACGACGGTCTCCGTCTCGTCCGTAATACGATTGCTCCTGGCCCTTCCGGCGCGTTGAGAATGGGATTTCAACACGCCAGCAGCGATCGAGTGCTCGTGGTTATGGCAGATCTCTGCGATGATTTCACTCAAATCGGGCAGTTGTTGAGCCTGGTGCCGAACGTAGCGGATATCGCCTGCCCGTCGCGCTATTGCAAAGGAGGGGTTCAACAGCTCAAACCGTCACTCAAGGTCTGGGCTCCGAAGTTTGCCGGCCGCCTGATGAAGTGGCTGACGGGTATTCCGACGTACGATCCGACAAACAGCTTTAAACTCTATTCGGCAAGCGTGCTGAATGCGTTCAGTCTGTCGAGCACGGTAAGCTTCAGTGTGACCCTCGAGATCATAGCCAAGGCGCACTGCCTCGGTTATCGAATCGTCGAAGTGCCTACTGTCTGGGCCGATCGCCAACACGGCAAGTCGAATTTCAATCTCCGGCGGTCCATTGTGTCATACTTCCCCTGGTTTTGCGTGGCGATGCTCAGGGGACGGCTGCTGCGATTGCCCCGCCCTTGGCTGCGGATGCTTTTCGCCCATCAGTCAGGCTTCCGAAGGATAACTGATTCCACACCCGTCGCGGGCGATGATTGATACGTCTTTCATCATTTTGGGCGCAACAGGCCTGATCGGCTCGGCCGTCCGGGAGCATCTTGAGACACTCGGAGCCAGGGTCATTCCGGTCGGATCGAAGGACTATCCAGATCGGATCGGGGCTCAGGCGGATGTTCTCATCAACTGCAACGGCAATGCCGTCCGGTATCTCGCCAGGCAGAATCCCACCTGGGACTTTGAGGCCAGCGTCGCGACGGTACACCGGTCGCTGTTTGATTTCAAATATGGCCTCTACATCTATGTCTCAACGGTCGATGTCTACAATGCCCCGGACGATCCGAGTCGCAATCATGAAGCGGTGCCAATCCGCCAGGGCGAGCTGGACGTCTACGCGTTCCACAAATGGACTGCGGAGCGGCTGGTTGAGCGTTTTGCGGGAAGGTCCGTCATCGCGAGGGTTGGGACCGCGATCGGCAACGGCATCAAGAAAAATCCAGTCTACGATCTGCTGAACGGTCATCCGCTCCACATGTCGCTGGAATCCGAATTGAGTCTGATTGATACTCCGACCATCGCTCGCTGTCTTGAGACCATTATTCGAGCCAGGCCGGAGCGCGAGATTATCAACGTGACCGCTCGAGGCTACGTCAAGCTGCGAGACATCCAGCAAAGACTGGGAACGCCGGTCTCCCTGGCTCCGGGAGCCGAGGAGGTCGTCCATCGGTATAACGTGAATACTGCAAAAATGGCCCGTCTCATGCCGCTACCGACCTCATGGGAAGCTCTCACGGCATATCTAGAGTGTTCTTCAATGCGCCAACCATAGTTTGTTGACATGAACGTTCTGATTACGGGAGGGGCTGGCTTTATCGGGTACCATCTTGCCCACCACCACCGACAGCGGGGAGACTTGGTGGTGATCATGGACAATTTGTTCAAGGCCGGCGGCCGATCGGACCAGGAATTAGAGGCCTTCATAAAGAGCGAAGGCGTTCGCTACATTTCCGTCGACCTGACGAAACCGCTGGTTGTTAAGAGAGAGCCCGGCTTCGACATCGTGTATCATCTCGCAGCCATCAACGGGACCCGCCTGTTTTACGAGATTCCCTATCAACTTGCCCGCGCCAATCTCTTGATGACCTTGAACCTCTTAGACTGGCTGGAAGGACAAACGGTCGGGAAGCTGATCTACGCGTCTACGTCGGAGGTCTACGCCGGTTGCGAGCAGGTCGGCTTGCTGACCATTCCGACAGCGGAAAACATTCCGGTGGTTTTCCCCCAGCCCACCAACGTTCGGTTCTCGTATGGGACGAGCAAGTTCATGGGTGAGTTTCTGTGTTTTCAGTTCGGCGAGAAGATGAAAACCAGGACCTCAGTGGTTCGCTACCACAATATCTATGGCCCGCGCATGGGGACCAAGCACGTCATTCCGGAATTCATCTTGAGGATGAAAGAACGGGAGAATCCATTCCGCATCTTCGGCGGACAGGAAACCCGCGCCTTTTGTTACGTGGACGACGCCGTGACCGCGACTCGCCTCGTCGCCACGACGCCGGATTGCGACCACGAGGTCCTCCATGTCGGGAACATGAAAGAGGAGATCACCATCGAAGCACTGGCGAAGATACTCATGGAGCAGTTCGGCGATAACTTTGACATTTTGGAATGCGGCGGCCGCTCTGGATCTGTCTCGCGGCGATGTCCCGATACCGAAAAGTTGAAGAGATTGGCAGGATTTGAGGCCAAGGTGGAATTGAAGGACGGTCTCTCCAGAACAAGCGAGTGGTATCTGCGCCACGCAGGAGCTTGCTGAAGAGATCAAGGTTAGCCATGCGCGCAGGACCCTTAGTGACGATCTGTCTGCCGACGTACAATCGGGCTCCCATGTTGCGGAACAGCCTGCAGACCATTTGTGCTCAGGATTATGAGCCTCTGGAGATTCTCATCAGCGATGATGCCTCCACCGATGGGACCGAGGAGCTTTGCCGAGAATTGTCACAGGCCGATCACCGCATCCGCTACGTGCGGCAAGCCGGTCGTCTGGGACTCTATCCCAACCACAATTTCTGTCTCAACGAAAGCCGCGGTGAATTTGTGTGCTTGTTTCATGACGATGATCAGCACCATCCGCGGCTCATCAGCGAGTCAGCGGCATTTCTCCTTAGGCATTCCGAAGTAGGGCTCGTCTGTTCCGACTGGGATCTTCTGGACGAAGCGGGAGTCCAGGTCGGCGTGCGAGACCATGACGTGCCGGAAGTCATGCCCGGACTAGGTTACATCAGTCAGACGATCCGGTCCGGACGATCTTCCGTCGGCTGTCCGGGAGCCATGATCCGCCGGTCGGCGCTCGGGTCCGTGCGGTTCCGGGAGGACGGCCCCATCGGATTCGCCGATTTCGTGGTGTGGTTCCAGATTGCGGAGCATGCGTCCGTCGGGCATATCAAGCAGCGGCTGTGGCGCTACCGGGTCCACCCGCGATCCTTCAGCCGCCGGACTATCGAGTCATTGACCCATGATTATTTCGAAAACCTGAACCGTTACTGTGATGAGCATCTTCTCCGCCAGCCGGAGCATGCTGCTTTGGTCCAGCGGTGGCGGACCGACATCAACCACTATCTGTTCTGGGCGCTTGCGTACGAACTTGGCCTGCACTTCCGGAGAGCTCGGGCAGGACATGCCCGCGAGGCATTTCACCGGTCGGTGTTCGAGATTACAGACTATAGCTTGACGCCGGAAGAAGTGCAGAGGGTGCGCGAGCAATTGCGACGCTATAAATCTGGTCCGTTCCAATCAGCGGCATTCGTGCTGCTCGAGCTTTTGCTCCAGTTACGGCTCACCCGGCCTCTGGCGTGGATCTCCCTGTACGCGGGTTCCGTACGAGGGCTGCTGGGGCTGAAATAGGACGAAACGACTCAGGGACCGGCGATGGACACGATCACCAGTCTGAAGCGAGCTACTCAGCGCAGTTTCGGGTATCAGTGGACCCAATTCGCGGACATGGTCGAGGCCAACCGGGAGCATTTTCTAACTTACATCGCTCCCATCGAGCCGGGTTTCTTCAAGGGCAAGCTCGGGCTGGATGCCGCCTGCGGGTTCGGGCGACATCTATTCTATGCGCGGGAGTTCGGGGCCCGGATGGTCGGGGCGGATTTCAGCGACGCCATCCGATCCGCCAGGGCCATCCTCGGGTCCCAGGCAGGGGCATCCCTTGTCAAGGCCGATATCTATCAGCTGCCGTTCCGTCGGGAATCGTTTGATTTCATCTATTGCCTCGGAGCCTTGCATCATCTTCCGGATCCCGAGGCAGGATTTCAAAGTTTGCTCCCCTATCTCAAGAAAGACGGCGCGGTCTTCATCTGGGTCTACAGCAAGAAACGGTGGATAGTGAACCGCATGCTAGAAGCCGTGCGGAACATCACGACGCGGCTGCCGTTACCTCTGCTCAAATATATCTGCTGGCTCTTGGCATTTATTGATTTCTATCTGTTTATCTATCCCTATCGCCTCAGTTCCAGCCTGCGGCAGTGCGGGATCAAGATCTGGGCTCCGCCGCGAATTCGCCTCTACGCCAAATTTCCATTCCGGGTGTGCTACGCCGATTGGTTCGATCGGCTTGCGGCTCCGATTCGGTTTTACTATGACGAAACGGATCTCCGGCGCTGGGCCCTTCATGCCGGTCTTCGGGATGTCGTGATCACGACAACCGGGGAATACGGCTGCCGGCTCCTCGGGTACAAGGCCACCTGACCGCGAAAGGAATGGCATCATGAATGATCGAAGTGGATGGAAGCATGCGATCCGGAGGATGTGACTGACATGTGCGGCCTGTGCGGTATGATCTCGTATCGCCATGAAACGCTGGATCCTGCGATTGGGGACCGGATGGTGCATAGTCTCAATCACCGAGGACCGGATGACCGGGGCACCTACCGGGGGGAAGGCAACGGCGTGTCGGTGTTTCTTGGGCACACTCGTCTAAGCATCCTGGATCTTTCTAGTGCCGGGCATCAACCGATATGCAATGAGACCGGCCGTATCTGGGCGGTCTTCAATGGGGAGATCTATAACTTTCTGTCCTTGAGGGCCGAGTTGGAGGCCCACGGGCACGTCTTCCGCTCCAAGACCGATTCCGAGGTGCTGGTACATGCGTACGAGCAATACGGTGACGAATTCATCAAGCGCCTCGATGGCATGTTTGCGATGGCCGTCTGGGATCAAGACCGAGAGCGGCTGCTGCTGGCCAGAGATCGCGCGGGCAAGAAGCCGCTCTATTACTGGTCTAAAGGCTCCGAATTTGTGTTCGGATCGGAGATAAAGGCCCTGCTGGCCCATCCGGCAATTTCGCGTGATCTGAACATTCAAGCCGTGCCGCTGTACTTCACTTACGGATATGTTCCCAATCCGGATACCTTTTACCGCGATATTTCACAGCTGCTCCCGGCCTCTTACCTAGTGGTCGAGAGAGGCCATGTCCTGGGGCCGTTTTCCTTCTGGGAAGTCAACTATCCCCGCGAAGGGGAAGAGCGCAGAATCTCCGAAGCAGAGGCCTGCCACGAAGTCCGAAACCTCCTGACCGCGGCAGTCGAGCGGCGGCTTCTCAGCGACGTGCCGTTAGGGGCATTTCTGAGCGGAGGGATCGACTCATCGATCGTGGTGGGGCTCATGAGCCGGCTCATGGGAAGACGAGTCAAGACCTTCAGCATCGGGTTCGTGGGCGACAAGGAGTTCGATGAGACTCCCTTTTCCCGCATCGTCGCCGGTCATTTCAGGACCGATCATACGGAATTCATCGTCGAGCCCAAGTCCTTCGATCTCATCGAGCGGCTGCTTGCCTTTCACGATCAACCGTACGGTGATTCGTCGGCGATCCCGACGTTCCTTCTGTGCGAGCTCGCCCGCGCACAGGTGACGGTTGCCCTGAACGGCGATGGGGGAGATGAGGTGTTTGCCGGCTATGAGAGGTTTCTCGGCGGCGTATTATCGGAACGCCTGCCGCGATCAGCGGTGCGACTCGGGAGGACACTGATCGAGTCGCTGCCGCGTGCCTGGCGGTCGCCTCGTCTGATCACGCGCGCACATCGTTTCTTGTTGCAGGCAGCCAAGCCTTTACCGGACCGCTACTTGGCCTGGTGCTCCTATTTTTCGCAGGACCTTCTGGCGGAGCTTCTACAGACCGCGCCCCACGAAGGCGTTCGCGAGAGCTTCGACCAGTGTCTGGAGCAGGCCGAGGGGTGCGCGCTGCTGCATCGTCTCCTGTACCTCAATTTCAAGACCTACCTGCCCGATGACCTTCTCGTGAAGATGGATCGCATGAGCATGGCTCACGGTCTCGAGACCAGATCGCCCTTCCTCGACACCACACTCGTCGAATACGTCGCTTCGCTGCCGCCCCGGTACAAGCTGAACGGGAGGAAGCTCAAATACATCCTGAAAAAGGCGTTCGCCGATCTCTTGCCTCCGGAGATTCTCAAGAGGGGCAAGCGCGGGTTTGGTGTGCCGCTTGGAGCCTGGTTTCGTAACGAATTGAAGGGGCCAGTCGGCGACATTTTATTGACGGGAGTGCCTCGTTATCGCCCGTATCTCAGGACCGAGGTCGTAGAGCGGATCTTCCGCCAGCACCAAGAGGGGATGATGGATTGCGGGATGCAGTTATGGGCCTTGCTGAACTTCGAGGTATGGCTGAGAAACACCTCGCCGTGATGAAACGACTCGAGATCACATTCCCCGACTTCGCCAGGTGGAGCGGTCCGGTCTTGATGGTCTTGATTGCGGCCGCCGGCGCGTCGTGGCTCGCGACCAATGTCCAAGGACTTGGTGAAAGGCTTGACCAGTCAGAGCTTGAACTGGACTATGCCATAGGGCTGTTATGGTGGGCCGGCATTGCGATCGGGATCTGGCTGCTGGCAGGAGCGAATCGACATCTGCTTTTGGTCGGCTGGGTGGCGAAATTCTTTGTTGTGCTCGTCGCGATGCTGTTCTACGAATACAAGTATCGCTACAACCTGGACGCCTACCTCTATTTCCGCATGGTTGCAACGGGTGAGCACTTTTTCTTTCCAGGTGTGGATTGGCGGCAGGAAAGCTGGATGCCGATGTTTCAGCAAACAGTGGAGGCCGAAACCTTGCAAGGCCAGTTGGTGCAGAACATCGGCACTGAGAACATGTTGCGGTTGGTCATGGTGGTCTCACAATTTACCGGGCCTTACTATCATGCCCTCAAGGTCGTGTTTGCGTTTCTGGGGTATTGGGGAATCTGGTTGTTCTATCGCGCCTTCGTTGCCATTCTCGGTCGCTCGTTTCCCTTAGCGTTTTATGTATTGGCCCTGTACCCCTCTATCCTATTCTGGTCATCTATTTTCGGAAAGGACCCTGTCTTCATCCTCTTTATCGGGCTCTATGCCTACGGCTCTGCCGTATGGCTGACTCGTGGAGCAGCCGTGGGAGTTGTATGGGCTGGACTTGCCATAGGGGCTTCATACTTATTCCGGCCATGGATGGCGGCGATCGAGGCGATACCACTTCTACTGGCCACACTGGTGAGACTATTCGGGTGGGTGCCAGTGACCTTAGCCATTGCGGTGGGGAGCGTGATTGTCGGTCTGGGCACCGATCTGACGGGACCTCTCAAATCCCTGAAGACAAGTTCGTTCATCGAGATCATGGCAAGCCGCGCGGAAGGTCAGACAGGGCAGGGTGAGAGTGGCACCAATTTGACTATTGCGGAAGCTCAGGAGTTGTGGCAAACGCCATCGGGCATAGCACTGGTGGTATTCAGCGGATTGTTCAGGCCATTGCCATTCGATGCCAAAAATATTCTGGTGGCAGTGGCTGCTCTTGAAAACTGCATTCTGCTCATTCTGCTCCTGGTCAGTGCATTCAAATATCTGCGCTGGGACTTCGTAAAATCACCCATTATTCTCTGGGCGATGACGTATAGTCTGATTTGGTCGGCAGCGTATGGCTTGATCATCCTGACAAACTTTGGCGCTGGCATGCGGTATAAATTGCAGCTGCTGCCTTTTATCATCCTGCTGATACTGCTGCTGCTCAGGCCTGAAGGCCGAGCCGCGCTCAGGCCCGTCGCGATGCGCTGATGACCGCTGCTCCGGACGGCCTCGCAGCTTGACCATTCTCTTAGGTTACGGTATAGCAGTTTCGTCCCACGGGACAGTCGAACACCCATTTGGATTAAGTTGGATTAAGCCATAGGGATATGCCTGAGAGCGCGTCCACATCCCAGTCTCAGGAGTCGTGCCGGATCTGTCGCGGCAAGAAACTTCATGTCTTTCTCGACATGGGGCTCACACCGCTGGCGAATTCATACCTCCTGGAAGAGGATCTTCGCAACCCGGAGTTCAGGGAAGAACTCGCTCTTCAAGTCTGCCCCGACTGCGGCCTCTCCCAACTCACGAAGGTCGTCCATCCGGATTTAATGTTCAAACACTACCTCTATGTCAGCTCGACGACTGAGACCTTTCGCAACCACTGTGCAGAACTTGCCAGGACTTCTGCGACCGTAGCCCGCTGCCGTCCCGGCGATTGGGTGTTGGATATTGCCAGCAACGACGGCTGTCTGCTCTCTAAATTTCGCGATCTGGGGGTGCGGGTGGTTGGGGTCGATCCAGCCGAGAATCTCGCCGCAGAGGCGAACAAGACCGGAATCCCCACACTGTGCGCCTACTGGTCGACCAAGACCGCCGAGACAGTGGTGGAACGCTTCGGCCGGTCCAAAGTGATCACCGCGACGAATGTGTTCGCCCATGTGGATGACGTACATGAGTTTGTCCGAGCGGTTGATCGCTGCCTGGCGCCTAAAGGTATTCTCGTGATCGAATGTCCGTATATCGTGGACTTTATTGAAAGGAATGAGTTTGATACAGCCTATCATGAGCATCTGTCCTACATTGGTGTTCATCCATTACGCGTGTTGATGAAGCAGCATGGATTCGAGGTTTTCCGCGTCGAGTACTTCAAAGACATCCATGGCGGGACGATCCGAGTGTTCGTGGGGCAAGCAGGGGATTATCCGATCGATCCAACGGTGGGGATGTATCTGAAAAAGGAAGAGACCTTTGGAATCACAGACCTGGCGCGCTATGAAGAATTTGGCAAGCGGGTTCTCCAGAACAAGCAACACTTGGTCGATCTGATCCGACAACTCCGTGCAAACGGGAAAACGATCTGGGCCTATGGTGCCAGCGCCAAGGGCAACACGTTGATGAATTACTTCAGCCTCTCCAACAAACTTATCCCGGTCGTCATTGACGATAACCCCAAGAAATGGGGTTGGTATGCGCCGGGATCCCACATGCGGATCACTGGCATCGAGGAATTGGCGCAGTCGAAAGTGGATTACCTGCTCTTGTTAGCCTGGAATTTCGAATCAGAGATCCGTCGCCGATGCCGCGCGGTGCACTACGCCGGCGGGTTTATTCTGCCGGTCCCGGAGGCCAGAATTATCGAGACAGCCTCGGCCGGGCCGAGGTGAAAGGAAAGCAGCTATGCGAGAAGTGAAGGTCATTGCCGTCACTGGTTGCCTGGGATTTATCGGCTCCCATTTCACGCGGGCCTGTCTCCAGCGAGGCTGGATGGTGTGGGGGATCGACAAAAAAACCTATGCCGCGCGCACGGAGTTGCTGGAGGAATTCGGACAGCGCAAATCATTCCGATTTCTCGAAGCCGACATCGCAAAGATAGACCATCTCTATGACGTGGATTACGTCTTCAACTTCGCGGCGGAGACGCACGTGGACAACAGCATCATGGACAGCGCGAGGTTCACCTGGTCGAATATCATGGGCGTCGAGAACCTTCTTGAGTTGATCAGGGCCAAGCGCAACTACGAGATGCCTGCTCTCGTCCAGGTCAGCACTGACGAAGTATACGGCGATGTCTTAAACGGCAAACATACCGAGGCCGATCCCCCGCGGCCGAGCAACCCCTATTCCGCGAGCAAGGCTTCCTCGGATATGATGATTCTGGGATGGCATCGCACACACAAGGTCCCCTACATCATCGTCCGCCCGACCAACAATTACGGGATCGATCAGTACCCGGAGAAACTCATCCCGAAGTCTATTAAGTACCTCTCTCTGAACAAGAAAATCCCGCTGCATGGGGATGGCTCCTACGTCAGAAACTGGCTGCACGTCGAGGATACGGTTTCCGCGATCCTGCACATCGTGGAACGAGGGGAGCGGAATCGGATCTACAACGTGTCCGGCAACTACGAAGCGTCCAACAAGGATGTCATCGCGAAGGTGCTGAACGCATACTTCGGCAAGCCAGTCGAGCTGGAGAAGTACGTCCAGTTCAACTATGTGCGGATGGGCGAGGACATCCGGTATTCACTCGACGATTCGCGCCTGCGCGCGCTCGGCTGGAAGAACGGCAAGAGCTTTGACATCGAGATCAAAGCCGTGGTCGAGTACTATAAGAATCGCTTTGTCTGGTAGCAGCCAGCAGATCCATGAGACTCTCAGTCATCGTGCCAGTCCATAACGAGCGTGCCAATATAGGGCCCTTCTATGAAAGGGCAAGGCCGGTGCTGGATTCCATGAATGGGTTGGACGCCTGGAACATTGTCTTTGTCAATGATGCCAGCGAGGATGGTTCATTCGCAGAGATTCTAAAACTGCGGGAATTGGATCGTCGCGTGCATGTTATTACTCTTTCCAGAAGGTTCGGCTATCACGGTGTACTGATGGCTGGTCTATCGAAGGTCGAGAGCGATCTTTATACCATGGTTGATGTGGATTGTGAGGATCCTCCGGAATTGCTAGGCAAGTTCTATGAAGCTATCAGAGGTGGAGCCCAAGTCGCGTATGGCGTGCGGTCGAACCGGGAGGAGCCCGCGGTGATAACGTTGGGGCGCAAGCTTTATTATCTCCTGAATCGGTCCATTGCCGACGGTGAATTTGTTATCTGGATGGCCGAATTTGCCATGATCACCAAGCAAGTTCGCGACGCGATTATAGCGCCTCATACTACGTACCCCTTTCTACGCGCAGAACTCGGGTATGTCGGATTCAAGCGGGTAGGGATTCCTTACTTCAGAGCCAAGCGGCAACACGGTAAATCCCACTACAATATTCTGAATATGACGAAATTTGCGATTGCCGCGATCCTCTCCAGCTCGACATTTCTTTTGCGATTCGTGGTGTATCTGGCGATAGTGCTTGGTGCAGCTTTCCCGCTTACTGCGTTATTTTTCGGGATGACAAGAACCAGTGTGGCAACTCTGGCGGTGATACTGTCCTTATATTTTCTGCTGATATCAGTCCCGCTTATCAGCCTCTATCTTGCCAGGACCTATAAAAATGTCGTCTCGCGCCCCGTGTTTGTCATAGACCAGGAACAGACTTTCTTGTGATCTAGCCTACCGAGAACGGTCCTAACATACATCCTCCAGATAGTAGGCGCTTCTTATCAGCGAAGGAGAAGGTGGTAAAGGCAGACCTATGATTACCCATGACGACAAGCTGCTCGAACTAATAGAGGAAATGAAGGACTCTCCCGAGGTCTATCGGCTTTCTCCTTTCTGGGACAAACTGGCAGCCATTCATCTCCATCAACTGGAGATGGGCGGATTCCAAAATTTCAAGCGCAATGTCAGCTTAAAGTATTTTCATTTTAGTGTGTTGGGAATCATCCGGCATGAGTTGCATCCAGTATTGTGGTACTGGTGCCGCAACCCAGACACGGCAATCTTCAAGACAAAACTATCGGATTATAGACCTCGTCCGGAGCATGGCATGCAGGGATTCAATGCCATAACAGCGCTTTTTTACCGCCTTTGGGTTGGAATGCTCTGGAACTATGTCTCAGGGCAGGATCGCCTGGGGATTCTCAAGGTCCTGAATGAACCCAGGGTCGGCAATCCTTTCCCAATCCATCATAAGGGACAATGGATATCCGAAGACTTATGCAATTCAGTTCACGAGTTCTATCGCGCAGGGGCGGACACAGCAGTGGATGGACGTCCGTGTAATGTAGCGGAATTGGGCGCGGGCTATGGTCGTTTGGCTCATGTCTTTCTCCGGGCACTTCCCTCAGCCTCCTACTGCATTATTGATGTTCATCCTGCGCTACTCATCGCGCAGCAGTATCTTGCCGAAGTGTTTCCTGAGGAGAAGATCTTCCGTTTTCGGCGTTTTAACCGCTATGCTGAAGTCCAAGCTGAGTTCGAATCCTCTCGAATCCGCTTCCTGTCGGCAAACCAGATAGAGCTTATTCCGCCAAAGCAATTCGACCTTTTCGTAAACATTAGCTCACTGCATGAAATGACGTATAAACAAATTGAAAATTATCTGCTACAGATCAGTCGTCTGTGCCGTGGACGATTCTATACCAAGCAATGGCGGGTTTCACGAGCTACAGAGAATGGTTTCGTGATCAAGGAAACTGAATATCCCATTCCAGAGTCTTGGACCAAGGTGTATCATCGGCAACATCCTCTTCAACGAATGTTCTTTGAGGCCCTGTATGATATCGGAGATGCACCGCTCTCGATCCCGACTCCTCCTGTCGCCCTGTGCCGTGTGTGCGGAGCACTCGGCAGCCAGATTGTGGCGGAACACGTCCAGGATTACATTACAAAGAAGTTCTTCGATGTCAGGCGCTGTCCCCGCTGTCACGTCGCATTTACGTTTCCACAACCGGCTTCCATGGATCCCTATTACCCGCCGTATTACCGGCGGTATGGCCCGTTGACGCGCACGACTCTCAAGCTTCTTTATAAATGGCGGGCGCGATCATGGGTGCGCGCCTTTGGCACACGCGGAACGGCACTCGAGATTGGGTGCGGTCCTGGATGGATGCTCCGGGCGCTACGTAGCCGTGGATGGAGAGTGCTGGGCAATGAAAGGACAATTCAAAGTACATTTCATGCCTCTCCGTCAAACCGTCTGCCGGTATTCGTGGGCAGCCTGGGAGCTCTCAAGGCCGAGCCATGTTTTGATCTCATCATACTGTTTCAGGTACTCGAACATCTCCCAGACCCATTCGCGACACTCCAGCAGTGCGCCAAGCTGTTGAAGCCGGGAGGTGGAATAGTCGTTGCTGTACCAAATCTAGAGAGTTGGCAAGCCCGATTCGCCCGACGCTTCTGGTTCGGGTTTGACGTGCCCCGCCATTTGTTTCATTTCTCGACCGAATCGCTTGCACATACGCTACAGGAGATAGGATTGTCGATCAGTCGCATACGATTTGCATCGCTCGAACATGACCCGTACGGATGGGCACAAAGCACGTTGAACATGCTGGGCTTCCAGCACAATCTTCTGACAAAGGTACTGATGGGGACGGACCGCCGCGCGGTCTTATCCCTCGGTGGTCTAGCCATGAGTCTCATGGGTGCCATCCTGGTTATTCCGAGTCTACTCGTGGCTATAACCAGCTGGTTGGTTGGTGCAGGAGCGCAAGTGGAGATTCTGGCTGTCAAGCCGCCATCGGGGAAAAGTGAGAAATCTTCGCCGTCAGCTTCAGGGCAACGGATAGATTCCATTGAATCCTCTGAGCCAGTTGGCAAATCCTGAGACTCCCCTGCGTTGGCCGACCGCGGCGCGTGCTCTTGCCCTGAGCATTGCGATCCTGTTGTTGTTCCTTGCGACCTGCATCCTTCCCTATCTGTTTCCACATGAAACCTTTGTAAAAGGGGCATCTTATGAAGTTGGATTTAACAATACTGCCGCCTACATCTTCTACATTCTATTTCTATGGGGTCCGGTTCTTATTGTCGGTCGCTTGTTCTCGGTCGGGTCGGCAGGACCCCTTCGCTTGGACGCATTCAATATGACCCGCATGCCATCTCGCACCGTGGGGATGGTCTTATTGATGCACGCATTGCTGTTCGCAGGACTCTACCTGTACAAGGGGGAATTTGTCTTTGCGGATGCGGTCTACCATCAGACCCTCATCTATCGAATGACATTAGGTGATGTCCCATACCTGGACTTCGCTTCCAATTATGGGCTGGCGATGCTCTATCCGGGATATCTCCTGACTCGATATATGAGCGTCGAAGCTGCGTATGGCCTTTACTTCACCGCCACCTATCTCTTTGGCTTGTATTTGCTTTTTCTTTTACTAGCCACGATCGTAGCAGATACCAAGTCGGTCAATTTATGGTTTCTAGTTTTCGGAATCGGGTTCTTTAATCCCTGGACGGCGCTGAATGTTACCTTCGTTAGATATTTGCTCCCGTTAGTTGCCTTTGGCTTAGCCGTTTCTTACTTGCGGACTGGTGGTGTAAGAAGCTTTGCCATAGCGACGCTTTGGCTGGCCATTGCCATACTCTATACCTTTGAGGCCGGGGCAGTGGCTCTGGTGAGTATTGCCCTGTTGGTTCTGATTGCCCTGAATCATGATCGGATCATCAGACTCGTGAAGTGGCTGACGAGTCGATCCAGGACTGATGTACAAGACGACGTGGCAGCGGACAATAAGTCGGCATGGCTTGGAAGTGTTCCGCCACGGGTCTTAATCCTACGCCTCAGTGCTGTGTTAATGGTATCATTCAGTCTTTGCTTCTTGGCCTTTTATGAAGCCGATCCATCATTGCGTGCACTGAAATTATACCCTGTCACAGCGTTGTCGTATTCAACCGGCGCACACAACTTCCCTGTCTACCCCAGTTTTCCTTTCCTGACATTTGCCATGGTGACGGTTGTGACCGTTGCAGGGATGCTCACTGCAGTCCGGGACGGGAAACTCGCTGGAGGCGAGGATCTCGCGATCGGAGGGCTGATACTGGCACTCCTCATGGAGCGTGGCGCCTTTGGAGTAGCGGAACCGACGCACTTTGCGTATTACGGATTGCCCATCTTTTTCCTCGGCCTTGTTCTTGTTGGCCGGAATGAGCCCGTGAGAGGCGCCAAGGCATGGTTGTCCCTCTGCTTAGTTATTGGTATTGCCGTTCCACTTCAATATTATCACCTCAGGCTGTTTGCTCCGTTTGTCACGAAACGCTTGGACGGTGTGGAGCACGCGTCGGTTCCTGGGGTGGGGACAGCAGGAAGGGACTCCATTGAGCGGACTCTTGCGACAATTGTGGAGCGAATCGGGAGCGATAGGCCATACCTGATGTTCAAATTGGATTATTACAGTTTTCCAGTCTATAGAAAGCTTGGATTGAAATATCCCACCTACTGTACTTCACTGATTGAGGTCCGCACCTACGATGACATCCGACAATTTGTCAATCAACTTCAGTCCAAAAGGGCAATTATTCTTGCAAAGAAGACCGATCTCTTGCCAACAGCGGCATCTGCTCACGAGACAGAACCTACGAACCTGCTTGATCTGCTGAGCGGAGCAACGACGCCCGGAGCGCCGCTGACCGGGCTGATGTTGAAGAGTGAGGAAAGACTATATCAAGCGCTACGAGATTTCATAGCCTCCTCTTACCAAACCGAGCTTGAAATTGATGGGATTGTGGCATTGGCGCCCAAGAGCAGCGATAGGGTGTCGAGCAACAGGATATCGATTGATGCGGCCGTTTACTAATAGTGCCACAACCATTGTGTTTGTTGTTAGATGAGACTGGCTCCATTATTCAGAGACATAGACTACCTGAGGGTGATTGCCCTCCATAAGTGGATGATCGTTTCGATGGTGCTTCTGTCGGTTACCCTGGCAGCTCTGAAGATGGCCTCGCTCCCGGTCCTCTACGAGGCGAGTATCACGATGATTGCCACAGTCCCGGCATGGGAAGATCGCGTGGGGAAGCAGATTCGGCCCGTGATGGAAAGCTTGGGGCGTCCTTTCCAGCCTATCCAGATTACCTTGTTCGAGTCCTTCTACTGGGAACTCTTTTCAAGGACCTTGGCGGACGCCGTGATCGAAGAGATCGACCTGACAAAGCATTACCACGTCAACAGCATGTCCCAAGCCCGAGCGATTTTGATGGCCAATCGCTTGATTCAGCTCTCACGTGAGTACACGCTGCAGGTGACCGTGCTGGATCGCGATCCTGCCATGGCGGCGGCCATCGCCAACGCCCATGCTCGCCAGCTTGATCGCTTGGACCGAACCTTACTGGCCCAGTCGGCATCAGCCCGAAAGCAGTTCTTCCAACGGGAGCTCGAAAGGACACGTGCCAAGCTGGGGAAAGCCGAGAAGCAATACGATCCCACCTATTTCTCAGTGGAGATTCAAAGCCTGAGTGACGGACAGAAGAAAGAGACGGATGGCGAGAGAATAAACGAGGAGACCGAAGAATCTGATATCATAGAGAACTTTCTTGCCGGACTGAAAGAGCGAGCCATGGAAATGGAAGCAGAACGGGTCGGTCTGTTGCGGTTTGCGACGCCGCTGCATCCGGAAATGGCCAGGCTCGAAGCGCAATCTCGTGCGGTTCTGGAGGTCATCAAGCAGAAGGAAGATGGCCAAGACGTGACACGTGACGCGTCTGTTCGTGATAGCTTCTTCCCTTCCTTCGGCCGTAGGCCCGATCTCGCCCTCAAGCTCTCCAGATACAACAGGGAAGCACGGAATCAAGCCGCCATGTATCTTCGCCTGCGCGCGACAGTCGAGGATATCATGATTCAAGAATCACTCGATCTTCCAAGAGTTTGGGTGCTTGAGCCGGCTATCCCGTCCGAGCGTCAGGTCAAGGGCTGGCAGACGATGGTTGTTGCGGGTGGTCTGGCGGCCATATTGGGGGTGTTGCTCGCCTTTGTCTTCTCCTATCTCGAGCGCCTGCAGCAAATGAAGCCAGCCATTTACTCGGAGCACGGTCGATAACCGCTTCGTGCGATTCGGTTCTGGCACCTGCGTTTTGGACTGTCCCCTTATCAGAGAAATGAGCCGAAGCGCTTTGACATTCCGGGGGTGTGGTGCTATATGTGAACGGCTGAATTTCGTATTTTTCTGAGGGTATCGGAACCGTGAATGGCCTCAAGAAGCTTCTCGCAACACTCCTGGTTGTCCACTTGATCTTCGGGTCCAGCCTATTCGTTTGGGGCCAGGGCAAGGGCGGAGACCGAGGGGGAGGGCCAGGGAAAGGAAGGCCAGGGCAGGGGCCTTCCGCGCAGAGGGGCGGTCGCGCCGGTCCGCCAGTGGCCGCTCCGCGCGAAGGCGGGGTTGAGGCAGTTGCACCTGCACTGGAGAAACTCCCCGGAGGGCGGGCGCTTTCCCGCGCGGTCGTCCCAGACCAATACATTCTCGGGCCGGGCGATGGGCTGACCGTCAATCTCTGGGGGGAGTATGAGGACATTAACGAGGTCCGGGTTACGCCGGATGGGAAGATCAGTCTGCCCACTATGGGGGACCTTAAAGTGAAGGGTCTGACCTTGACTCAGGCCGAGACGCTGGTTGAGACCGAGGTAAAGAAGTACTACCGGAATGTGAAGAGCGGCCTGAGCCTGACCTCGTTGCGGATCTTCGAGGTGTCGGTTCTGGGAGCCGTTCAGTTTCCGGGGACCTACCTGGCGACGCCGGTCAAGCGGGTTTCGGACGTGGTCACGGAGGCGGGAGGGGCGATACAAGGAGGAAGCTGGCGTCAAATCCAGGTGCGGCGAGAAGGAAAGGTCGTTGCGGTTGCGGATCTCACTGCCTTTTTCCGCCGGGGAAACGAGTCAGCGAACCCCTACCTGAAAGATGCGGATATGGTCTTCATTCCGCCCCTGGGTAATATGGTTGTGTCGGTGATCACGAACGATGTCATGGTGGCTCCCCAGACTGGCCAGGTGGCCGAGAGTTCTACGCCGAGCAACATCGAAATGAAGGAAGGCGAACGAATTGTTGACCTGCTCAACGAACTGGGCGGTGTGAGTCCCTGGTGGAACCTCGAATCCGTTTATATTCTCAGAGAGAGCAAGGCTCCCGATGGGACCATGAAGATCTCGGTTGATGCGCATCGACTGCTGTTCGATAAGGATGAAAGCCAGAACGTCCAGTTAAAGAATGGAGATCAGGTCTTCATCCCCTCCAATGTTCGGCGAATCTTCGTCAATGGAGTGGTCATAAAAGGCGGGGCATTCCCCTATGTGCCGAACCGGACGGCTGAGGAATACCTAGGTCTTGCTGGTGGAGTCCAACTGCAAGCGAATCTGGATCGTTCGACGATCAGACGCGCGGATGGATCTGTTGAGCCCTTCAAGGCGGATGCTGTTCTTTTCAATGGTGATGCACTGCAAATTGAACCGAAATACTTTGCCACTCCCTCGGATTATATCGGGGTGGTCGGCGGGCTCGCCGGCTTACTGTTCTCATTGTTCGCCTTTACGGCGACCCTCAAATGACCGACTTCACGAACCACAACTTATCGGACATCGAGTCTAATCTTCTTCGTTACTCGATGGTGCTCCGCAGCCACTTCCGGTGGATTTGCGTTCTTGTCTGCGCGGCTGTGTTGGCGGCATTTGTCATGAGCCGCTTGAGCCCGAAGTACTATGAATCTACAGCCGTCATTCTTCCTTCGGCGCCTGATTTGAAGGGCGGGACGGGACTCTCGATGATCGGCGATGAGGGAGGGAAGGGTAACAAGGAAGAGGGAGGATCAGCCATCAATCTGCAAGGTCTTCTTGGGCAGGTGTCGAGCACGACCGATGTGTTGAAATCCATCCTTCATTCGAGGACCTTAGCAGATTCTCTCATTGAACAATTTAATCTCAAGACGTACTACGGCACTGACTCCATGGCGCAAGCTCGAGCCGCTCTCAAGAGCGAAACGACGATTTCGGTCAATAGAGAAAAGGCGTTCTCTATTACGGTGGAATCCAAGGATCAGCGAATGGCCGCCGACCTTGCCAATGCCTATGTGTCCAATCTTGACAGGCTCAACCGCATGCTGAACGTGACCTCCGCAACCCGAAACCGTATCTTCATCGAGCGCCGCTTGGAGGAGAAGCGACAGCAACTTGTTAAGACGGAAGAAGCTCGCAAGCAGTTTCAAGTCACGAACAGGACGCTCCTGATTACCGACAAGGCCCGCGCAGCAATGCAAGCGGCAGGCTCGATCGAGGAGAGCATCTTGGATCTGGAAGTCGAATTGGCTGCATTGCAAGAGTATGCCACCTCGGCTCATCCCATGAGGAATCAAATCAACACTCAAATTCGGGCTCTGCGCGGGCAACTTGAGAAGCTTCAGCATCAAGAGAAAGCCCAAATGGGGATCTCGCCGCGCGGGCAAGGTGGGAAGAAGGAGTTCTATCCGCCGATGCCGGAGATGCCGGGGCTGGCTCTTGAGTACATTCGTCTGACGCGAGAAGTCAAGATTCACGAGGCCGTTGTGAGCATACTGACAAGCCAATATGAACAGGCTAGAATCGCGGAGGCCAGAGATACACCAACCGTCCAGATTCTTGACCCAGCGATCCCGGCCGAAGTCAAGAGCAGGCCAAAGACGCTGCAGAACATGCAGGTTGCGGCCGTTATTGGTCTGCTGACAGGAATCATGTTGGCTTTTTTTCTGGACTTTCTGAAACGAATAAGGGCTAAAGCGCCAGCGGAAGTGGGCAATATATATGCGGGTGACACGCTCATTGCGGGCGATTCGAACGGCAATGGCAACAAGGTGGAGGTGCATCCTGGCTCTCCCAAGGAAACTGAACGCCTTCACGGTTGATCTCGAGGAATGGTATCAAGGGATCGAAATTCCGGTAGCCGAATGGGGTCGCTTTGAAAGTCGGATTCACGCCAGCACCGAAGCGTTGCTCAACCTGCTGGCAGAATATGGGGCGCGGGCGACGTTTTTTGTTCTCGGCTATAACGTCCCGTGGATTAAGCCCTTATTGAAGGCGATCGCTGCCGCAGGGCATGAAATCGGCACGCATGGGCTATGCCATACTTTCATCTACCAGCAGGACCGGGCGACCTTCCGCGCCGAGTTGCTGCGCGCCAAGGCTGAAACCGAGGATGTCGTGCAGCGGCCGGTGGTGTCTCACCGGGCTCCCTATTTTTCGATCACCCGGGATTCGATTTGGGCGCTGGAGGTTGTGGCTGAGCTAGGCTTTCGCTTCGACTCCAGTATCTTTCCGGTGCAAAATTATCGGTATGGTATTCCGGGGTCGCCACGCGACCCGTATTTTATCAATCTACCTGGCGGAGCTCGTCTGTGTGAATTCCCCATCTCCACCGTGAAAGCGTTCGGTCGTGTATGGCCCTGCTCCGGAGGGGCGTATTTCCGCATCTATCCGTATGCTTTCACAAGGCGAAACATCCGAGCTCTGAACCGTGAGGGAATTCCAGCAAACTTCTACATTCATCCATGGGAACTTGACTCCGATCATCCGCGGGTCCCGCTCCCGCGACGGGTTAGCCTGACGCACTATTTTGGACTTGAAAATACGGTGCCAAGGCTCCGGCGACTCCTCGATGAGTTCAAATTCGGCACGTTGGAAGAGGTCATTGAGCATGAGAGACCCCGTCTTCGGTATCAAGCAATACTTTGACGCCACTGCCGCTCGGTTCGACGGCATCTATTCAGTTGAAAAACCGTGGTACCAAAAAACCATTGATTTATTTTTTCGGAAAACTGTCAACCAGCGCTATGAATTGATCATGGCGGATCTCGCCGATGTGACGGAGCAGACCATATTGGATGTGGGAACAGGATCCGGTCGATATGCGGTGGAGCTGGCGGCTCGTGGAGCCATGGTCACGGGCGTGGATTTTTCGTCCGAGATGCTGGTGCTTGCCAAGGAAGCGGCGCAGAAGCGGCGCGTGACGGATCGATGCCGGTGGTTCCACGGTGACTTCATGCAGGTGAGCACCCCAGGAGGCCCGTTCAACATCAGCCTCGCCATCGGGTTCTTCGACTATGTTCGAGACCCCCATCCGATCCTCAAACAAATGGCGCTGCTTACAACCAAAACCATGTACCTCAGTTTCCCCAAGCGATGGACTGCTCGAACGGGTCTCCGAAAACTGAGACTGGCATGGAATGGATGCTATGTGCGGTTCTTTACGAGAGGGCAGGTTGAATCGCTCATGCAGGGCTTGGGGAAGAATCCTGCTTCGGTCCAGCTGATTTCGATGAACCGGGACTTTATCGTCAAGGTCTCTTTCGGCTAATGCAACAACAAACGATCAAAGTCCTTCACATTATCACGCGGCTGATTCTGGGAGGAGCGCAGGAGAATACCTTACTGACAGTGGTGGGCCAACAGCGGTCTGGTCGCTACGACGTTGTGCTCCTCTCGGGGATCGACGAAGGACCAGAGGGGACTCTTCACGACGAAGCCAGAGCCGCTGGCGTGCCGCTTGTTCTTGTGTCATGGTTGGTCCGACCGGTCAACCCTTTCAAGGATTTACTGGCCCTTATAGCGTTGTATCGATTTATCAAGAAGGGGAAGTTTGATATCGTTCATACTCATTCTTCCAAGGCCGGAATCCTTGGGAGAATAGCTGCGCGGATGGCAGGGGTACCCGTTGTCGTCCATACGCTACACAGTTTGGTGTTCCATGAGTACCAGAGTCGGTTCAAAAATCGTGTATATATTTTCCTTAAGAAGCTGTGTGCTCCGTTGACAGATCTCTACATCAGCGTGTGCGACGCCACGACAAGAGGAGCGCTTGGAGAAGGAATTGCTTCCCCGGATCGGTACGTCACCGTTTACAGCGGGATTGACCTGGCGCCCTTTTTGGAGGTCGGTCGACGATTGACGGTTGAGCAGGCAAAGGAGCGGCTTGGCCTCGATCCGGCTCGGCCCGTTGTCGGCAAGGTGGCGCGGCTCTACTATCAGAAGGGGCATGACTTGTTTTTAAAGGCGGCCGCCCGCATCGCGGCTGACAATCCCAAGGTCATATTTTTAGTCGTTGGAGACGGGATCCTTCGGCAGCACCTTGTCCAATTGGCCCAAGACTTGAGAATCGGCGCCAATGTTGTCTTTGCTGGTCGCGTGGACCCTTCTGACGTCCCAGCCTATATAAGAGCCATGGACGTTGTCGTCCACACCTCCATCCGTGAGGGCATCGCGCGGGTCATTCCGCAAGCCTATGCGGTGGGAACACCGGTCGTAGCACTCAATTTAGACGGCGCGCCAGAGGTGATCGAACATGGGCGAACCGGCTTCCTGATCAAGCCTGGAGCCGATGACTCGGTTGCCGCGGCGGTCGGCACTCTGCTTCGGTCGAGTCCACTGCGGCACGAAATGGGACAGAGAGGACGCGCAATTGTCTTGCAGAAGTTCCCCGTTGAAGTCATGGTGGAACAGATCGACAGAGTCTATGGAAAGCTGCTGACCGACAAGGGATTGACTGTGCAAGCCGCTCCTCGCGCGATGGAGCGGGTGGTTCTGTAGCGCTCTATGGCTCGCAAGCGGGCGCAAGTTACAAGCCTGACTGCGAGGGCAAATCAACGGGCTCTAATATGAATTACTTGATCACGGGCGGAGCAGGGTTTGTCGGCTCCCATCTTGCAGAGGCTCTACTGGCGCGCGGGACCGACGTGGCGATCATTGATGATCTCTCGACCGGTAGTATTCTGAACATCGAGCATCTTAAGCCCAATCCCCGGTTTCAGTATGTGCTGGATACCATGATGAACCGGGCAGTCCTTACTGAAATGGTTGATCGGGCGGACGTCATCGTGCATCTGGCAGCGGCGGTCGGGGTGCGTCTGATCGTGGAGAGCCCCGTCCGCACGATTGAAACGAATATCAAAGGAACGGAATTGGTTCTGGAACTGGCCAGCAAGAAAAAGAAAAAAGTCATCATTGCCTCCACGAGCGAAGTGTATGGCAAGGCCAGCAAAGTCCCGTTTTGCGAGGATGACGATCTCGTCATGGGATCGACTGACAAAGGGCGCTGGAGCTATGCCGGCTCCAAGATGATCGATGAGTTCCTCGCTCTCGCCTATTGGAAGGAGAAGCAAGTACCTACGGTGGTGGTCCGGCTGTTCAATACAGTGGGTCCGCGTCAGACCGGTCAGTACGGGATGGTGGTGCCACGGTTTGTCGGGCAGGCGCTGCGTGGCGAGCCGATTACGGTGTATGGAGACGGCAGCCAGCGGCGGTGCTTCACCTGGGTCGGAGATGTGGTCCAAGCGCTCGTTGCGCTCTCCGAGCACCCGGGCGCGATCGGGGAAATTGTCAATCTGGGGAATACCGAGGAGGTCACGATTCTCGAGTTGGCCGAGCGGACCAAGGGGTTGACCGGCAGCGCGTCGCCCATCGTATTCGTTCCGTACGAACAAGCCTACGCGGCCGGCTTTGAAGACATGCCGCGACGCGTCCCCTCCATCGAGAAGGCCCACCGATTGATCGGGTATCGGCCCACCCTCGGACTTGACGGAATCCTTAAGTCCGTCATCGAACACGTAG
>Ga0194121_10002147_pt1 | contig 31755 bp, 25 predicted proteins | sample TA2MahCa50mmetaG_FD_148609 | JGI IMG/M metagenome (GOLD analysis project Ga0194121, IMG submission 148609) | Freshwater microbial communities from Lake Tanganyika, Tanzania - TA2015020 Mahale Deep Cast 50m | ecosystem: Environmental > Aquatic > Freshwater > Lake | place: Tanzania: Lake...
GCTTTTGCCGACACGAAAGGTGCAAAAAAACTCCCCGATACCGGAGTATCGGGGAGTTTACCGTCGGTGGTTGCGGGGACAGGATTTGAACCTGTGACCTTCAGGTTATGAGCCTGACGAGCTACCGGGCTGCTCCACCCCGCGTCAATCGGGCACGAACGGCGGGCGCCGCTCGGGGTCATCGTGTCGAGGAAGACGTTCGTGCGGGGTGAGGAACCCCCTCCGGCGCTACGCGCCACCTCCCCCTTTCAGGGGGAGGATACCCCTCCGGTCCGCGGTGCGGACCACCTCCCCTTTCAGGGGGAGGACGGTGGGAGTGACTCTCCGGTCTTGGCAGGCCCGGCGGCGACCTACTCTTCCGCGTCTTAAGACGAAGTACCATCGGCGCAGAGGGTTTTCACGACCGAGTTCGGGATGGGATCGGGTGCAGGCCCCTCGCTATAACCACCGGACCAGCGAAAACCGGATATCTCTCTTTACAGCGCCTCACGGCGCTTCTCTCTTTCTTACAGCGCCTCACGGCGCTTCGCTCTCCTTCGCGCCTGACGGCGCTTCTCTCTTTGCGCCTCACGGCGCCTCGCTCTCTTTCTTTCAGCGCCTCGCGGCGCTTCTCTCTTTTTTCGGCGCCTCGCGGCGCGTGTTTCTTTTGCGCCTCGCGGCGCCTCACTCTTTTCTTCGCGCCTTACGGCGCGTGTTTCTTGCCGCGCCTTAAGGCGCGAGCGGCACGCCCCAGGGGCGCGTGTGTTCCTGCGAGAATTGCGTCATCGCCTGGTGCCGGACCGAAGTCCTGCGCCCAACGCGACGAACGCGCGCGTGATGCCGATCCACTCGGATCGGGCTGATCACTATGCATGCGGTTCCGTTCATCCGTGTGGACGGATGAAGCATCAAATCAATCGAACGATTAGTACCGGTTAGTTCCGCGCGTCACCGCGCTTCCGCCTCCGGCCTATCAACGTGGTCGTCTTCCACGGTTCTCAGGGAATGCTCGTTTTGAGGCAGGCTTCCCGCTTAGATGCTTTCAGCGGTTATCCTTTCCGTACATAGCTACCCGGCAATGCGGCTGGCGCCACAACCGGTCCACCAGAGGTACGTCCATCCCGGTCCTCTCGTACTAGGGACAGCCCCTCTCAACATTCCTTCACCCACGGTAGATAGGGACCGAACTGTCTCACGACGTTCTAAACCCAACTCACGTACCACTTTAATCGGCGAACAGCCGAACCCTTGGGACCTGCTCCAGCCCCAGGATGTGATGAGCCGACATCGAGGTGCCAAACGGTGCCGTCGATATGGACTCTTGGGCACCATCAGCCTGTTATCCCCGGCGTACCTTTTATCCGTTGAGCGATGGCCCTTCCACGCAGAACCACCGGATCACTATGGCCGACTTTCGTCTCTGCTCGACCCGTCGGTCTCGCAGTCAGGCGGGCTTATGCCATTGCACTCACCAGCTGATTTCCGACCAGCTTGAGCCCACCTTCGCACGCCTCCGTTACTCTTTGGGAGGCGACCGCCCCAGTCAAACTACCCACCATGCAGGGTCCCGGACCCGGATCACGGATCTCGGTTAGACGTCAGAAACCAGAAGGGTGGTATTTCAACGTTGCCTCCACGATGGCTGGCGCCACCGCTTCGAAGGCTCCCACCTATGCTACACATCCAACTCCTAACGCCACTGCAAAGCTATAGTAAAGGTGCACGGGGTCTTTCCGTCTAGCCGCGGGTACTCCGCATCTTCACGGAGAATTCAGCTTCGCTGAGCCGATGTTGGAGACAGTGGGGAAGTCGTTACGCCATTCGTGCAGGTCGGAACTTACCCGACAAGGAATTTCGCTACCTTAGGACCGTTATAGTTACGGCCGCCGTTTACCGGGGCTTCGGTTCAGAGCTTGCACCCCTCTCCTTAACCTTCCGGCACCGGGCAGGCGTCAGACCCTATACGTCGTCTTACCGACTTAGCAGAGTCCTGTGTTTTTAGTAAACAGTCGCCACCCCCATTTCAGTGCCACCTCGTTCCGGTTGCCCGGGCGAGGCACCCCTTCTTCCGAAGTTACGGGGTCAATTTGCCTAGTTCCTTCAACATCGTTCTCTCAAGCGCCTTGGTATGTTCAACCAGTCCACCTGTGTCGGTTTCGGGTACGGTCTTACGCTGGGGCTATTTCCTGGAACGCCTTCGCCGCACCTCCAATCCAGTAAGGAGGCACGACTTACAACATTCGTCACCACCAGCAGGCTCAGGAATATTGACCTGATTCCCATCGGCTACGGCTGTCGCCCTCGCCTTAGGGGCCGGCTAACCCTGCGCGGATTAACCTTGCGCAGGAACCCTTGGACTTCCGGCGTGAGTGTTTCTCACACTCATGTCGCTACTCGTGTCAGCATTCTCGCTTCCGGTACCTCCAGAAGACCTGACGATCTTCCTTCGCAGGCATACGGAACGCTCCGCTACCGCGTACGATTCCCGAAGGAACCGTACACCCGCAGCTTCGGTGCGTGGCTTGAGCCCCGTTACATCTTCGGCGCAGGCTGGCTTAACTAGACCAGTGAGCTGTTACGCTTTCTTTAAAGGATGGCTGCTTCTAAGCCAACCTCCTGGTTGTCTTGGCCTTCCCACTTCCTTTCCCACTTAGCCACAACTTAGGGACCTTAGCTGGCGGTCTGGGCTGTTTCCCTTTCAACGACGGATCTTAGCACCCGCCGTTTGCCTAGCCGCGCTGTGCTCGTTGGTATTCGGAGTTTGGTTAGGTTTGGTAGCGTTTTGCACGCCCCTAGCCCATCCAGTGCTCTACCCCCAACGGCAATCGCGCGACGCTCTACCTCAATAGATTTCGCGGAGAACCAGCTATCTCCAGGTTTGTTTGGCCTTTCACCCCTAGCCACAGCTCATCCCCTACTTTTTCAACAGGAGTGAGTTCGGTCCTCCAGTGCGTGTTACCGCACCTTCAACCTGGCCATGGCTAGATCACCTTGGTTTCGGGTCTAATCCGCGTAACTGGACGCCACTTTAAGACTCGCTTTCGCTACGCCTTCGCCTATCGGCTTAAGCTTGCTACGCAGATTAAGTCGCTGACCCATTATGCAAAAGGTAGGCAGTCACCCCGCAATGGGGGCTCCTACTGCTTGTAAGCATCCGGTTTCAGGTGCTCTTTCACTCCCCTCGTCGGGGTGCTTTTCACCTTTCCCTCACGGTACTTGTTCGCTATCGGTCGCGTCGGAGTACTTAGGCTTGGAGGGTGGTCCCCCCATGTTCAGACAGGGTTTCTCGGGCCCCGCCTTACTCGAGGACTCTGCGTGTCGTGACCGATACGGGACTATCACCCGCTGTGGTCGGCCTTTCCAGACCGTTCTCGTTGGACACGCAAAGTCGCTGGCCTGGTCCGCTTTCGCTCGCCACTACTTACGGAGTCTCGGTTGATTTCCTTTCCTCCAGGTACTGAGATGTTTCAGTTCTCTGGGTTCGCTTCGCACGACTATGAATTCATCGTGCGATACCGGATGAACCGGTGGGTTGCCCCATTCGGACATCCCCGGATCAAAGCCTGCTCGCGGCTCCCCGGGGCTTATCGCAGCGTGCTACGTCCTTCATCGCCTCGACGCGCCAAGGCATCCACCAGATGCTCTTAGGACGCTTGATCTCTCGAAAACCGTCATGCGTAGTGACCAACCCAACGGGCCGGCCGCCGCGCAGGACGACTCAGCGATTGCTCGCTCACGGAACGGAGGACGTTCCGTGAGCGCCCTTTACTTTGTTCGAACCTCTTGACGATGACAAAGAGCGCGGGCTCGACGAGCGAGCCCGAAGCTCGGAAATCGCGGATACGGCTGGCGTATTCGCGGTCATGGACGGGGCGACCCGTTCCGGTCTCTGGTTGAGGTCAGGTTGGTGGAGGTGAACGGGATCGAACCGTCGACCTCCGGCTTGCAAAGCCGGCGCTCTCCCAACTGAGCTACACCCCCGAGAAGCTGGTGGGCCTGGGTCGACTCGAACGACCGACCTCACGCTTATCAGGCGTGCGCTCTAACCACCTGAGCTACAGGCCCCGCTAGCGGTCCACCAGGCCCGACGCGCGGCCACGGCCGACCGACGGAACCGGTGCGACGTCCATGAACGGAAGAGATGCGAAGACGGCGATGTGCCGTTTGGTAGTACCGAGCCTAAACTCGGCTTTTGTTCCAAAGCGAGCGATCGGACCGGCACGCCGGTCGGCGATCGTTCATCCTTAGAAAGGAGGTGATCCAGCCGCAGGTTCCCCTACGGCTACCTTGTTACGACTTCACCCCAGTCGCTGACCTTACCGTGATTGGCTGCCTCCTTGCGGTTAGCGCACCAGCTTAAGGTAAAACCAACTCCCATGGTGTGACGGGCGGTGTGTACAAGGCCCGGGAACGTATTCACCGCGTCATGCTGATACGCGATTACTAGCGATTCCAACTTCATGCACTCGAGTTGCAGAGTGCAATCTGAACTGAGACGGCTTTTTGAGATCAGCGCGGGGTCGCCCCATTGCTTCCCATTGTCACCGCCATTGTAGCACGTGTGTAGCCCAGGCCGTAAGGGCCATGAGGACTTGACGTCATCCCCACCTTCCTCCGGCTTGTCACCGGCAGTTTCTTCAGAGTGCCCAGCCGAACTGATGGCAACTGAAGATGAGGGTTGCGCTCGTTGCGGGACTTAACCCAACATCTCACGACACGAGCTGACGACAGCCATGCAGCACCTGTGTGGGGCCCAGCCGAACTGAAGGGAACGATTTCTCGCTCCCAAAACCCCCATGTCAAGGCCTGGTAAGGTTCTTCGCGTTGCGTCGAATTGAACCACATGCTCCACCGCTTGTGCGGGCCCCCGTCAATTCCTTTGAGTTTTAACCTTGCGGCCGTACTCCCCAGGCGGAGTGCTTAACGCGTTAGCTACGACACTGAGAGGGAACCCCCCAACGTCTAGCACTCATCGTTTACAGCGTGGACTACCAGGGTATCTAATCCTGTTTGCTCCCCACACTTTCGCGCCTCAGCGTCAGAACCTGGCCAGAGAGCCGCCTTCGCCACTGGTGTTCTTCCCAATATCTACGAATTTCACCTCTACACTGGGAATTCCACTCTCCTCTCCAGGCCTCTAGCTCGACAGTTTCGAATGCAATTCCCGGGTTGAGCCCGGGGATTTCACATCCGACTTGTCGAACCGCCTACGCGCGCTTTACGCCCAGTAATTCCGAACAACGCTAGCCCCCTTCGTATTACCGCGGCTGCTGGCACGAAGTTAGCCGGGGCTTCTTCTGCGGGTACCATCATTATTTTCCCCGCCGAAAGAGCTTTACAACCCGAAGGCCTTCATCACTCACGCGGCATGGCTGGATCAGGGTTGCCCCCATTGTCCAAGATTCCCCACTGCTGCCTCCCGTAGGAGTCTGGGCCGTGTCTCAGTCCCAGTGTGGCTGGTCGTTCTCTCAAACCAGCTACGGATCGTCGGCTTGGTGAGCCGTTACCTCACCAACTACCTAATCCGACGCGGGCCGCTCCAGCAGCGATAAATCTTTCCCCCGGAGGGAGTATACGGTATTAGCTCCGGTTTCCCGGAGTTGTTCCGTACTGCTAGGCACGTTCCCACGTGTTACTCACCCGTGCGCCGCTCCTGTATTGCTACAGGCGCTCGACTTGCATGTGTTAAGCCTGCCGCCAGCGTTCGTTCTGAGCCAGGATCAAACTCTTAGGTTTAAGAGCGGATCCTCGAATCACAAACGTGGGCGCCAATCTTTCGATTAGCGCTTGCGTCTGCGAGCGGGTCCGATATCGGCACACCGCCGCCTACGCATCTCTTCCGTATTCACGATTTCAAAGAGCGGTACGCGCAGAGCAAAAAGCGCGCGCCGTCCCGCCGGAGAACCCCCCGGCAGAACAGCGGGCGCGAGCGGCGGTTATAGGAAGCGCGCGCGACGCTGTCAAACAATTTTAACGAAACCCCTCCCTCGCCGCGGAAACCATATATCTATGGTTTCGCAGCACCGGAGCCCACAGAATATAGCGTAGCGCCGACCCTGTGGATAGGTCTTTCGGGTGCGTGGTGCCCGGCAACGTACCGCACTTGTGAAAATCAACAATAAGCGTTATTTAACAACATGTTATCGCCAGATGTCCGACCCAGTTTTCGGTTTCGCGAACAAAGTCGGAACCCTTGATCGCTTTGCTCATGTCAGCCACGCATGAATAGATCGGCGCCCACGGATACGGGACGAAAACCAAAGATCGGCCTCGCGCTCGGCTCGGGCGCGGCCCGCGGTTGGGCCCACATCGGGCTCCTGAACGCACTCGATCGCGCCGGCATCAAGATCGACGTCGTCTGCGGCACCTCGGTCGGCGCGGTGGTGGGTGGCGTCTATGCGAGCGGCCGGCTGCCGATCCTCGAGGAGTGGGTGCGCTCGCTCTCGCGCCTCAACATGTTCCGCTACGCCGACATCAAGATCGCCGGCGGCGGCCTGATCGGCGGCGATCGCCTGGTCGCGCTGCTCGACGAGCATTTGAGCGAAGTGCGGATCGAGCAGTTGGCAACGCCGTTTGCGGCGATCGCCTGCGACATCGCGACCGGCCACGAGATCTGGCTCTCGCGCGGGCCGCTGGTGCCGGCGATGCGCGCGTCGTTCGCGCTGCCCGGCCTGTTCGGCCCGGTCCAGTTGAACGGCGACTGGCTGGTCGATGGCGCGCTCGTCAATCCGATCCCGGTCACCGTATGCCGGGCGCTCGGCGCCGACCTCGTGATCGCCTCGAACTTGAACGCCGACATCATCGGCAAGCAGCGCCGCCGCGGCAGCCGCAAGATGAAAGCGGCCGAGACCGATGTCGAAAAGGAGTGGCGCTCGTTCGCCTCGCTCGGCAAAGGCGGCCGGCTCCGGCGCCGCCTGCTCGGGCCGCTATTCAAGACCGAGAACGACGCGCCCAGCGTGTTTTCGGTCATGGTCGCGAGCCTCGCCATCATCCAGGACCGGTTGGGCCGCAGCCGCCTCGCCGGCGATCCGCCCGACGTCACCATCGCGCCCAAGATCGGACACATCGCGCAGTTCGATTTCGAGAAGGCCGACGAGCTGATCGCCGAGGGCGACGCCGCGGCCACGCGCGCGCTCGAGGAGATTCACGAAGCGATCGATGCGCTCGCCTAGGCGCCCGATCGCCAACCGGTCAGACGCGCGAGTTTTTCCTCGAGTTCCCGAATCCGGTATGGTTTTTTCAGGAGCTCGTCCGCCGCCGGCACGATGCGTTGTTTCTCGAACACGTCCTCGCCATACCCGGTCATGAAGAGCACTTTGAGGTCGGCCCGGGTTTGGCGCGCGCGACGGGCGAGCTCGACGCCGTCGATCGCGCCGTTGAGGCGGATGTCCGTGAGCAGGGCGGCGATGTCGGGCGCGGCTGCGAGCTTGGCGAGCGCGCCGGGACCGTCCGCGGCCTCGATGGTGCGATAGCCGAGCGAGCCGACCGCGGCGACCGCGAAGTCGCGAACGTCGTCGTAGTCATCGACAATCAGGACGAGCGGCGGCGCGGTCATGGCCCAATCGTATGACCGGCGCCCGATAAGCGCGAAGCCGGCGACTACGCAACCGATTCCGGAACTACCCGGAGATCGATGCGGCGGACTATATGTCGTTGCCCGCGATGTACCGCGGCGCGTAGCGGGCAAACGCGACCAGCGCGGCAATCCCCACAACGAGCGCGACCGCCGCGCCCCACGGATCCCAGAGGTTCGGAAACCCCGCCGGAAGCCCGAGCGCGCCCGTGAGATAGGCGTGGATCGGAAGCCCCGACCACCACTGCCAGCCCTGCACCAGGACGCCGGCGATCGTCGGTGCGCGCGAAATGATCGCGTAGAGCACGATCCCGCCCAGGATCGCGAGCATGAAGGCGTAGAACGCGATGATCATGTGGAATCGGCGCGCGGCAGCGCGGTTCAGGCGCCTTTGACTTGATTGACGTCGACATAGCCGACTTCGATCGCGCGTTGCAGCGCGGCGAAGGCCGAGCGCGCTTCCTCGAACGTCTCGCGCTTGGCTTTGAGGTCGGCGATCAGGGCCGGCTCGGGATCGCGGCCGCCAGACGCGTTCAACTTGAACGCGGCTTCGAGGTAGGCGGCGCGAAACTGGGCGACGGTCACGGCCAGCGTGTAGACCGCGTTGCGATCGATTGTCGGCAGCCGGGCGTGGATGATTTCACGATTGGCAGCGCGGATCGCCTGCTCGACCTCGAACAAGAAGGCGCGCTGCTGCCGGAGCAGTTCCGAGTCGGCATATATTATTTTCGTCCTTTCGCTCGCACCCGCCGCCGTCCGGCGCCGCGGCAGCCGCCGTTGCGCTTGATCCGTTCGTCGCGCGGAAACTGCATTTCGACCGTGAGACCGTTCGGGTCCTCGACGAAAATCTGGTCGACATCGAGGCCCGGCAATTCGAGCGTCTTGTAGGGAACGCCCGCCTTCTCCACCCGCCGGCGCATGCCTTCGTAGTCGTCGCCGGCGAAGGCGATGTGATCGACCGAGCCCGAACCCATCGTCGCCTTGGCCGGATCGCCGACATCGAGCGTCGAGCCGACATAGACGTGCTTCAACTTGGCGTCGAACAGATGAATGACCGGGGTGACCCCGCAATAGAGCCACCAGCCCTGATTGGCGAGCTTGGGCCGGAAGCCGTCGCGTAAGCCCAGGACTTCGGTGTAGAACGCGTGCGTTTTTTTGACGTCCTTGGCGCGGATGGTGAAGTGATTGAAACCGTGCAACGACATGGCAAATACCCGATAGCTGGCCGACCTGGAGGGATGTTAGCTTTGACCGGCCTAATTTGGTAGCTGGCTTTCGCCGTCCTGTCCCCTCGGTTCCATGCGTCCCCCCTACGACCCGCCCCAATCCAAGAAAAAAGTCGTCCGCGGCGTGAGCCGGACGGACTTGATCGAGCGCGCCCGCAGCCTGGTGCCTACGCTTCGCGAGCGCGCCAGCGCAACCGAAGAGCGCCGCAACCTGCTCGAGGCGACGATCCGCGATTTCCACGATCTCGGCCTGTGGCGCATCCTCCAGCCCGAGCGCTGGGGCGGATTCGAGATGGACTACGCGATCATCGTCGACGTCGTCTCCGAGATCGGCCGCGGCTGCACCTCGAGCGCCTGGATCCTCGGCAACTTCACCAGCCGCTTGTGGCAGATCGGCATGCTGCCCGAGGAGGCGCAGCAAGCCGTCTGGGGCAGGGACACGTCGACCTTGGTGTGCTCGACCTACGTGTTCCCGTGCGGTCGCGTTACCAAGGTCGCCGACGGCTGGCGCGTACAAGGCGTGCGGCCGTGGCCGTTCGCCTCGGGCGTCGACATTTCCGAGTGGGCGACGGTCGGCGCGCTTTGCTACGACGAAAAAGACCCGAACGCCAAGCCCGCGCCGATCCAGGTCCTGCTCCACAAGACCGAGTACACGGTGAACGACACCTGGTACGCCTCCGGCCTGATCGGCACCGGCAGCAAGGATTTGGTGGTCGGCGACGTCACCATTCCCTGGTATCGCGGCTCGCTGGTGACCGAGTTCCGCGGCGGCCCCACTCCGGGCAGCAAGACCAACCCCGGCCCGCTCTACAAGCTGCCGGTGTTCGCGGCCTTCCCGCACATTCCGGCGGCCGCGGGCCTCGGCGCGGCTCAGGCCGCGGTCGACGACGCGATCGCCGCGACCAAGAAGCGCGTCAGCTCCTATACCGGCCAGTCGATGGCCGAGCTGACCCCGGTCCAGATCAAACTGGCCGAGGCCGACGCCGCGGTCGACGCGGCACGGCTCCTGCTGCTCGACAACTGCGACGAGATGATGGCGATCGCCGAGGCAGGGCGGACGTTCGACCTCACCACCCGCGCCCGCTACCGCCGCGACGGCGCCTACGCCGCCAAGCTCTTCACCGGCGCGGTCGATCTCTGCGTCCAGGTGACCGGCGCCGCCGGGCTTTACAACCGCAACCCGATGCAGCGCTACTTCCGCGATGTCCACGCCGTACTGCAGCACATTTCGGTGGTGTGGGACGTTTCCGCCCAGGTCTACGGCGGCGTCGCGCTCGGGCTAGAGCCGCTCCTACCGACGGTGTAGCGCCTCGCTTCTCTCTTGCGTCATCGCCGGGCGAAGTCCCGGCCAGGCCCAGCGATGACGGCTTCTTCGATCGAGCCCAGCGCCGCCGCGGCCCGCGCCTCGGTCGCGGCGATCGACCCTTTCCAGCGCCGGTCGAGCACCGGCATTTCCGGCAGTACTTCGGCGACGAACCGCGCCGTCTGCGCCTCCATATCCGCGTCGCTCCACGCGATCGGCCGCAGCACGAACTTGGCGATACCGACATCGACGAATGCCGCGAGCTTGTCGCGGATCGCCCGCGCATCGCCGATCGCGAGCACGGTCCGGGGATCGCGGCCGCTCCGCGCCGCGGCCCGCGCGGCGGCGCGTTCGGTTTCGGGCTCGTCCCACGACCCGAAGCGAAAACCGAACCCGGCGCCGAAGTGGCTCGATTCGATCGGCCGCCCGCGGCGCGCGGCCGCGCGCTTGATCGCGGCGATGGTCGGCCCGACTTCGGACGGCGGCTCGAACCCGCCGAGCCAGCCGGTGCCATAGCGCGCGGTGCGTTCGATCGCGGCCGCGCTCGACCCGCCGATCCAGAGCGGCAGCGGGTTTTGCACCGGCTTTGGCGCGATCGCCGCGTCGCGGTAGGAGTAGTGAGCGCCGGTGAAAGTCACCCGTTCCTCGGCCCACAGCCGCGCCATGATTTCGAGCGCTTCATCGGCGGCGGTGCCGTGGCCTTTGGGTTGCCGCCCGGTCGCCGCCCATTCCGGCGCGCGCGGACTGCCGACGCCGAACGCCGGCAGGAGCCGGCCGCCCGAGAGCACATCGATGGTCGCGCACTGCTTGGCGAGAACGAGCGGGTCGCGGAACCCGACCGCGGCGACATTCATGCCGAACTTCAATCGCTCGGTCGCGCCGGCCAAGCCGGCCATCACGCTCATTACGTCGAGGAACGGCTCGGTCGAGACGACGCGCTCGGTCTGCCACAGCGAATCGACGCCGCCCTGCTCGCACTGCTCGACCCAGCGCCAGAAGGCCTTGGCGCCGCTGAACGGGAACTCGGCAAGACCCAGCCCGGCGGCGACCGCCATCAGCTCCGCCTCAAGCCGCGGCGCGCTGGCGCTCGAGGATACGCCACTTCGAGAGCCGTCGTTCGAGCCACTGCACGGCCTGGGTCAGGCCGACGCCCATGAACGCCAGTACGATGATCGGTACGAACACTTTGGCGGTCTTGAAGACGTTCGCGTAGTTGACGATCAGCCCGCCCAGGCCGTTGATCGCGGTGAAGAACTCGGCGACCACCATGCCGATGATGCCGAACCCGATCGAGAGCCGGACGCCGGTCATGATGAACGGGAGCGCGGCCGGCAGCGTGATCTTGAAGAAGATGTCGCGCTCGCTCGCACCGAACGCCCGGCCGATGTCCAAAAGCGAGCCGCGCACGTCGCGTACGCCCGAATAGGTATTGATGATGACCGGGAAGATCGCGATCGAGACCAGGACAGTGATCTTGCCGGCGTCCTGCAACCCGACCCACATCATGAGGAGCGGAATCAGCGCGATGCGCGGGATCGCATAGAGCGCGTTGATGAAAGGGTCCATGGTGTACTCGAAGAACCACCACTGCCCGACCATGACGCCGATGACGACCCCGGCGACGATCGAGATCGCCATGCCGATCGCGAACACGAACAGGCTTTGCTTGAGCGCCACCAATAGTTCGCCGTTCTGGATAAACTCGATCGCGGCGCGGAAGATCGCGCTCGGATACGTCATCAGCAGCGGGTTGACGTCGCGGCCGGTGATCTCCCACACCACGAAGAACACGGCGACCGCGACGGCTCGGATCAGGTTGGGCCGGTTGCGTAAGAACACGATCGCCGGCGGCGGACCGCGGCGGCGGGGGGACGGAACGGCCATGATCGCCTTCAGTGGATGCTGCGGACGCGGTCGTAGATCGCCGCGTACATCTGGAACACGACATCCTTGTAGGCATCGACGGTCCGCAGCACGAGCTCGCGATCGGCTTCGGTCGGCGCGTACTGCTCCAAGAGTTCGCGGCCGATGTCCGAGTGGTCGCCGTCGGCGACGTCGTGAACCCGCCAGAACGCAACCTGGTCGTCGGTCAGATCGAACTTCTTTTGGAGCTGGTCGGCGATCCGCCCGAACGTGCCCGGAATCATGGCTTCGCCCGAAAGCATGTGCGCGGTCGCGCCTTTGAGAAAGCTCGACTCGCACATGCGCTCGAAATAGGCCTTCCACGCCTGCGCCACCGGCATGTACTCGGCGGTGACGAGCTCGCGCTCGCTCCAGCCGAACGCGCCGGCAAAGTCGAAGTAAAGCTCGCAATGCGGCTTGCCGTTCGAATAGAGCCGGCCGGTGCCCTCCTCGTAGCAGATTTCGGCGATGCGCCGGCGCCAGCGCCAGTCAGGGCAATGGACGTATAGACGCCCGTGGTAGTTGTTGTTGGGCACCGGCACGATCGAATAGTGGTAGGCGAATTCCCTGACCTGAGCGCGCGAAAGCGTGCCGTCGACCAGCGCCCGCCACAGCGGCTGCGAGTAAAGCGAACGATTCTTGTGCATCTCGGCAATGCGACCGAGCACGTCCTGGACGCTCAACATAGCTGCCTCCCGCTGGACGACGAGGCGCGGGCGGCCGACATCGTCGGCCCGCCGTCCGCGCGCGTTCGTTACGACGACTTCTTCTTGTAGGGGCCGATCTCCTTCAGCACGTCCTCGACCACCGAGCGATCGAGCACCTGCGGGACGGTGAGCGGCTGCTTGAGGTCGCCCATCTCCATCTGCACTTTGACCGTGAAATCGGTGATGTGAGGCTCGACGCCGCCATCGACGCCCCAGACGCCGTCTTCGTTCAACTGGCGGAACACGGCCGCGATCAGCTTGACGTCGACGTCCTTCAAGAGCTTGGCCATGATCTCGGCGGCCTTGTCCGGATTCTCCTGAACGAAGCGCGCGCCCAAGATGGTTCCCTTGACGAAGCCACGGATCATCTTCCGCGTCTTGGCATCGGTGAGGTCTTCCTCGCGCACCGCGAGGTAGGTGTAGCCGAGGCCCGGGAAATCCTTGGCGACGGTGGCGAGAATGTCGACTTCGCCAGCCAACTTGCCCTGCGTCGCCGTCAGCGTGTTGACCATGGTCGCCTGGACCCGCCCGGCGATGACCGACTGCAGCCGCGCCGCGTGGCTACCGACCTGGATGAAGTTCAAGCCGGCCGGATCGACGTTATGCTTCTTGAACACCATCTTCGGGATTTCGGTGGTGATGTCCTTGGGCCCGGCCGACGCGAACGACGCCGTCTTGATGTCGGCGAGCGATTTCGCGATGCCTTTCTTGGCGACGATGTTGTAGTCGACCACCGGCTGCGACGAGACCACGACCTTGACCTTGGCGCCCTCGGCCAACGCCGAGAACATCGTGGTCGGGCCGACGCCGCCGATCAGCACTTCCTTGGCGATCAGCGCCCGCATCGAGTTGGCATCGCCCTTGACCTGGACTTCTTCGAACTTGATGCCTTCCTTTTCGAAGAAGCCGAGCGCGTCGGCGACGTACCACGGCGCGCCGAATGTGGTGGCCGCGCCCGAACCGCTGGAGCGCTTGACGACATCGAGGGCGAGCGTCTCGCCTCCCGCCAAGCTCCCGGCCAAAACGATCGTGGCAACCGCTAGACACGTCTTGCGAACAGAACCAATGTCGCCCATTTGCCAGTCCCCCTCTGTAGGCGGCTTGTATCGCCAGCCGCGGACGCGACGCGTTGTTTGTTGTCTTACTTCGTCTACTCCGCCGCCTGGATGTGGCGGATCTTGTTGCCGAGCGCCTTAACCCGCAGCTGCGTGTACATATCCTGCCACATTTTGTAGGAGAAATCGGAAACGCCTTTGCTCGCGAGCGGCGGCAACTCGATCCGGACCGGCTCGCCGGCCAGATAAACGTCCTTGAGCCGCGCCTTCTCGAGCAGCAGCGACACGTTCTTAAGCGGGTTGCCGTCGAAGACGATGAAGTCGGCGTGGTTGCCGGCTTTGATCGCCCCCAGCCGCTCGCCATCATTCAGGAACGCGGCGCTCGCCGAGGTCGCGGCGCGGATCGCTGCGGCCGGCGTGAAGCCCAGGAACTTGTGGAAGATTTCGACCTCGCGCCAGTGCCACTCGCCGTAGGGCGTGAGCGCGAACCCGGCTTCCGAGCCGGTCACCATCGGAATCCCGGCCTCGCGGATGCGATTGAGCGAGACGATCGCGGCCTCCCACTCCTTGCTGCCGAGATCGGGCCGGACCTTGTGGTAGAGCGGATCGGTCGGCTGCGTGACCGTCATGTTTTGATAAAGCAGGGTCAGCGTCGGGCACACGATCGACTTGTGCTTGACGATCGCATCGATGCACTCGGCGTCGGCCCACGACGCGTGGAAGATGAGATCGGCGCCGGCCTTTGCGCAGTAGAGCGTCGCCTCGCGGCCGCGCGCATGCATCACCGTTTTCTTGCCCAAGCGATGGCACTCATCGACCATCCGCTTGGTCTCGGCCAAGCTGAACGCCGCTATCAACTCGCCCTTGTCGTTGACGTGGCGGCCGTCCATCGCGAACTTGACGAAATCGACGCCGTCCTTGATTTGGCTGCGGATCAACTCGATCGCCTCGTCCATGTTCTTGACCAGCGCGCCGATCGAGGTCGACGGCGCGCCGAACCAGGTCGGGTAGTAGTCGGTCAAACCCTGGCGGCTGGTGACGTAAGGTCCGGAGCAGTTGATGCGCGGCCCCGGAAACATGCCGGCATTGATCGCATTCCTGACCGAAGTCTGCACCCGCGCCGAGCCGCCGGGATCGCCCATCGACGTCACGCCGGCCATCAGCACGCGCTGCGCGTTGATGACGCCGCGCAACGCCCGCAACTCGACCGACGCGTAGATATCGATGTCCTCCTCGCACATCGCGTTGCCATACGAGAGGTGGGTGTGGAGGTCGGTCATGCCGGGCATGACGAAGTACTTCGAGGCGTCGACGATCTCGTCGCGGGGTCCGGGCTTGGGCGCCACAGCGCCGTTCCCGGCGTACGTGATCGTGCCGCCGTCGACGACGATGGTCTGATCGGTCTTGGCGTCGTCGCTGACGCCGTCGAACAGATGACCGCACCGGATGTGCTTCGCCATGGGATGTTCCTTCTTGCCACTGACCGCGCCTACCGTTCCACCTGCGAATCGTTCGCGAACGGCGCGCCCTTCCCGCCGACAACGTTAGGTCGTGCCGCTGGAGGGCGCAAGCCGGCGACCGCCGGCAAAACCGGTTACTGTTGTCGGTGGGTGCCAATGCGCGGGAGGAAAGCCATGCCGGGTCGTGTCATCGCCATCCATGCCGACGCAGGTCCGTCGTTTGCGGGCTATCCCGCGCAGCCGCGGATCGGCTCGGGCCCCGGGCTCGGGCTCGCGGCGGACGCCGGCGGCGCCGACGCCAGCATGCGCACGCTCGCCGATCGCTACGCCGAGGAGGGATACGTCGCGCTCGCCCCGGACGGCGACGACATCGCGGCGGCGGCGCAGACCTTGCGCGCCCGGCGCGAAGTCGAAGGCGGGATCGGCGTCGTCGGCTTCGGTCGCGGCGCCGCGCGCGCTTGCCAAGCCGCCGCCGGCGGCGCGTTCGCGGTAGCGATCGCCTACGACACCGCCGACATCGACCCCGCGATCCCCTGCCCGATCCAGGTTCATCTGGCCGCCAACGACAAGACCATCCCGCCGGCCGCGGTCGAACGGTTGCAGCACGCGCTCGCCGGCCGCGCGCGCACCGAGGTCCATGTTTATCCGCGGGTCGGCCGCGGCTTCTGGGACCACGATCGCGCCGATACTTACGACAAGCCGATGGCCCGCTTCGCGCATACGCGCACGGTTGCGCTCTTGCACAGCGCGATCGGACCGACCTTCGACCTCGCTGCGCTCTGGGACGAGCACGTGCGCCAGGAGATCGTCGTCAAGGACGTCGACGCAACCATGGCGACAATGGTGGCCGAACCCTACGTCAACCACGTCCCGACCATGACCGGCGGGACCGGTTACCGCGAGCTCTATCGTTTTTATCGCGACCACTTCATTTCGAAGCGCCCCGGCGAACGGGTCGCGATTCCGATCTCGCGCACGGTCGGACCCGACCGCGTGATCGACGAGGTCTATGTGCGCTTGAAGCACGACATCGAGATCGACTGGCTGCTGCCCGGGATCGCGCCGACCGGGAAGTGGCTCGAAGCCGCCTTCATCGTGGTCGCCTGCTTTCGCGGCGACAAGCTCTATCACGAGCACATCTACTGGGATCAGGCCTCGCTCCTGGTCCAGCTCGGATTGATCGACGCCAAGCGCCGCCGCGCGCGGCTGAGCCGCCGGCGAGCCGGCGCAGGCGCTAGGCGCCGCAAACCGGGCATCGGCGCTAAACGGCGGCGAGCCGGGCGCGCACCTCGGCGGGCGTGACGCCCGCGGCCCGGAGCGTGCGCAAGGTTTCGGCGCGGTCGCGCTTGGCAAGCCGGCGCCCGTCGGGCCCGCGGATCAGCGTGTGGTGGCGATAAACCGGCGGCGCGAACCCGAACAGCGCGCCGAGCAGGACGTGAAGGCCGGCCGCCTCGCGCAGGTCCTCGCCCCGCGTCACGTGGGTCACGCCTTGCAAGGCGTCGTCGACGACCGCAGCCAGGTGATAGCTGGTACCGATCTCTTTGCGGCCGAGAACGACGTCGCCGAAGCGCGCCGGGTCGGCCGGGCGCGCGATCCTCCCGGTCGCGGTCGTCTCGACGAACGACAGACGGTCGAACACCGGGCCGAGCGCGGCGCGCGCGGTGGCGAGCGAAAGCCGCCACGCGAACGGCCGGCCTGCCGCGAGCGCTGCCTGTTCGGCTTCGGGGTCGAGCGGTGCGCCCCGGAACGCGCCGGCTGGCGCGCCGTGCGGGGCCGCCATCGCGTCGGCGATGTCGCGCCGGGTCTTGAAGCAGCGGTAGACCAAGCCGCGCGCTTCGAGGTCGGCCAGGTAGCGCTCGTAGATCGGTAGACGGTCGGACTGGCGAAGCGGCGGCTCGTCCCAGGCGAGCCCGAGCCAGGCCAGGTCCTCGAGGATCGCCGCCTCGAAATCGGGCCGGCAGCGGGTGCGGTCGATATCCTCGATCCGAAGCAGGAACCGACCGCCGGCGGCGCGAGCGTGCTCGGCGTTGAGTAACGCCGAATAGGCGTGGCCGAGGTGGAGATACCCGCTAGGCGAAGGCGCGAAACGCGTGACGACCGGGCGATCGTCGGATGGCGCTGGAGTCATACGCGCCATCGTGTTCGGTCGCGGCCGCAATATCAACGACCCAGGCGCGACCGGCGGTCGTCGGATCGGGCGATGCTGGCGGCTGGACACGCCCCGGGCGCGGCTGTGATGATGCCATCATGAACGAACTAGGTTCGCGCGGCGGCGTCTTCGACGGCTACGACGCCGACGGTTTCTTTTGCGAGATGTTCGGAACCGCGACCGATCCCGCGCTCTATGCCGAGCCGATCCGGGCGCGGCTCGCGCAAATGAACCTGGCGAGCCTGCGCCGGCGCGCACGCGACGCCGAGCGCGAGCTCTACAACCTCGGCATCACCTTCACGGTCTATTCCGAAAGCGACGCGATCGACCGCATCCTCCCGTTCGACGTGATCCCGCGTATCATCTCGCGCGACGATTGGGCGCGGATCGAGGCCGGCGTCATCCAACGGGTGCGCGCGATCAACCTGTTCCTCGCCGACGTCTATGGGCCGCAACGAATCCTGAACGACGGCGTCGTTCCGCGCGACCTGATCCTCGGCAATAACCAATATCAGCCGCTCATGCACGACGTTCGCCCCGTGCACGGCACCTTCGCCCACATCTGCGGCATCGACATCGTGCGCGACGAACGCGGCGCCTTCATGGTGCTCGAGGACAACGCACGCACGCCGTCGGGCGTGAGCTACGTGATCGAGAACCGGCATATGATGCTGCGCGCGTTCTCGGACCTCTTGGACAACACCCAGATCCGCCGCGTCAGCGACTACGGCCTGCGCCTCGCCGCCTCGCTCGCCGAGACCGCGCCCAACGCCGCGGCCGAGCCGCAAATCGTCCTGATGTCGCCCGGCGTCTACAACTCGGCCTACTTCGAGCACGTGTTCCTGGCGCGCGAGATGGGCGTGCCGCTGGTCGAGGGCCGCGACCTCGTGGTCGACCACGACATCGTTTACATGAAGACGACCGCCGGCCTCGAGCGGGTCGACGTGATCTACCGCCGCGTCAGCGACGATTTCATCGACCCCGAGGCGTTCGACAAAACCAGCATGCTAGGCGTGCGCGGCCTGATGCGCGCCTATGCCGCCGGCAACGTCTCGCTGGTCAACGCGATCGGGAACGGCGTCGCCGACGACAAAGCGACCTACGCCTACATGCCGCGCATCATCCGCTATTACTTGGGCGAGGACGCGGTGCTGCCGAACGTCGAGACCCATATCTGCCGCGACGCCGCCGGCTTGGCCTACACGCTCGACCACCTGGCCGAGCTGGTGGTGAAGCCGGTCGGCGAGTCGGGCGGCTACGGCATCACCGTCGGGCCTCAGGCGAGCGCCGACGAGCTCGCCGCTTGCCGCGACCGCATCAACGAGAACCCGGCCAACTACATCAGCCAGCCGCTGGTGCGGCTCTCGGTGTGCCCGACCCTGACCGCGACCGGGGTCGCGCCGCGCCACGTCGATCTTCGTCCGTTCGCGGTCACCGGCCGCGACACCTGGGTGCTGCCCGGCGGGTTGTCGCGGGTCGCGCTCCGCGAGGGCTCCTACGTCGTCAATTCGTCGCAAGGCGGCGGCTCGAAGGACACCTGGGTCCTTGAGTAACCTCCTCGCCCGCTTCGCCGAAAACGCGTTCTGGATCGCCCGCTACATGGAACGGGCCGAGGACCTGGCGCGCATCCTCGACGTCAACGAAACGTTCGCGCGCGAATCGACCGGCGCCGCCGACTGGCAGCCGATCGTCTATCTCAACTCCGACGAGAAGCGCTTCTTCGAGAAGCACGGCGCCGCCACCGCCGAGGCGGTGCTGCATTACTACGTGCTCGACGACGACAATCCGAGCTCGATCCGCTCGGCGGTGCGCGCCGCGCGCGACAACGCCCGCAGCCTCCGTCACCTGATCTCGACCGAGATGTGGCGCCAGCTCAACGTTTTTTACGAGCGCCTGACCCGGCTCGGCCCGCCGGACATCGAGGTCTCGAACCTCGCCAAGCTCTGCACCAATATCAAGGAGGCGTGCCAGACTCACGCCGGCATCACCGACGGAACGCTGCTCCACGACGAGGCCTGGCTGTTCTACAACATCGGCAAGTACATCGAGCGCGCCGACCAGACGACGCGGCTACTCGACATCAAGTTCCAATACTTGCGCGCGCCGGCTGGGGACGAGCGCTTCCTCGACATGAGCCAGTGGAACGCGCTTCTACAGTCGGTCGCCGGCTACCACGCGTTCGTGCGCGTCCATCCGCACGGCATCCGTACCGAGGACGTCGCCGCGTTCCTGCTCACCAACCTCGATTTTCCGCGTTCGGTCGCGCTCTGCGTCGAGACCGTCGACGGCCTGGTGGGCGACCTCCACAACAATTTCGGGCTCAAGCTCGACCGCCGCATCGCGCGCGCGCTCACCGACCTCGCTGCGGGCCTGGACGAGCGCAACATCGGCGAGATCATGCGCACCGGCGTCCACGAGTTCATCGACCGCGTCCAGCTCCAGCTCGGCATCCTCTCGAAAGAGATGCACCGCGGCTTCTTCGCCAGCCACTGACCGCGAACGCCGCGGCTGCGTCGACCGTCGTTCAGTTACCCTCTTCGATGCGGGAATGCCCGGAGATCGAGCGTCACCGGATGCTCGGGCCTGACGGCGGTCGGAAGCGGGCGCTTACCGTAGGCGGTGTGGCCGATCGCGCCGAAGCGGCTGCGCCGGCGCGCTTCGGCCTCGTTGGCGTTGACCGGAAAGCGGTCGTAGCTGAGCCCGCCGGGATGCGCGACGTGATAGGTGCAGCCGCCGATCACGCAGTCGCTCCAACTATCGTAGACGTCGAACAAGAGCGGGGCGTGCACGGGGATGGTCGGATGGAGCGCGCTCGGCGGCTGCCACGCCCGGTAGCGGACGCCGGCGACGGCTTCGCCTTCGACCCCGGTCGGGCGCAGCGGCACCGTGTAGCCGTTGCAAGCGACGACGAAGCGGCCGTCGGCGAGCCCGCGCGCCAGCACTTGCAATCGCTCGACCGACGAGTCGACCGAGCGCGACGTCCCGCCGGCGCCGGCTTCTTCGCCCAGCACCGGCCACGGCTCGAGGGCGTGGCGCAACTCGACCTCGACGCCGTGGTGGGCGACGACGCCGACGGTCGGGAAGCGGAACTCGAAATGCGGGTGAAACCACGCCGCGTCGAACGGATAGCCGGCCTGACCGAGGTCGTCGAGCACCGCCAGGAAGTCGCCCCAAACGAAATGCGGCAGCATGAACTCGTCGTGCAACCGCGTGCCCCAGCGCACCAGCGGGCGCTTGAACGGCTGGCGCCACATCCACGCGATCAGCGCGCGCAGCAGGAGCTGCTGTGCCAAGCTCATGCGGCTGTGCGGCGGCATCTCGAAGGCGCGGAGCTCAAGGAGGCCGCGCCGGCCGCTGGCGAAGTCGGGCGAATAGAGCTTGTCGATGCAGAACTCGGCCCGGTGGGTATTACCGGTAACGTCGACCAGGAGGTTGCGGAACAGGCGGTCGACCAGCCACGGCGCAACCGGGGCGTCGTCGGTCACCTGCGCGAACGCGATCTCGAGCTCGTAAAGCGAATCGTCGCGCGCCTCGTCGACCCGCGGGTGCTGGCTGGTGGGGCCGAGGAACAGTCCCGAAAAAAGATACGACAGCGCCGGGTGATTGTTCCAATAGGCGAGCAGGCTGCGAAGGAGATCGGGGCGGCGTAGGAGCGGCGAGTCGGCCGGGGTCGGGCCGCCGACGACGAAGTGGTTGCCGCCGCCGGTGCCGGTATGACTGCCGTCGACCATGAACTTTTCGGCCGCGAGCCGGGTCAGCCGCGCCTCGTCGTAGATGATCGTCGTACGCTCGACCAGCTCGTCCCAGCTCTTGGCCGGATGAATGTTGACCTCGATCACGCCAGGATCCGGCGTCACGCTGAACGACTCGATGCGCGGGTCGTAGGGCGAGATGTAGCCCTCGACCACGATCGGATGGCCGATGTCGGCGGCGGTGTCCTCGACCGCTGCGATCAAGGCGAGGTAGTCGTCGGCCGCCTCGACCGGAGGCATGAACACGTGGAGGTAGCCCTGGCGCGGCTCGACGCAGAGCGCCGTGCGCACGAACTCGCTCGCCGCTTCGCCGGGTGGCGGCGGTCGCAGCACATGCGAGGTATCGCCGACCTCGCCCGCGACCGGTTCGGTGCCAGCGAGCCCGGCCCGCGGCGGCAACGCGCCGCGCTCGGCGAGCGGATCTTCCTCGACGATCGCCACACGGTCTTCTTTCTTCACCCACGGCAACGACTCGAGCGGGAGCCGCAGGCCGATCGGCGAATCGCCCGGCAACAGATAGAGCGTGCCGTGGCGGAGGTACCACGGCGCCGTCCGCCAGCGCGGGGTTCCGCTCTCCGGCCGGGTGCGGACGATCGGCATCACGTAGCCGACCGGTTCGGCGAGCGCACCATCGAACAACCGCGCCAACCGCGCGCGTTCGAGCGGATCGTCGATTTGGGCCCGGCGCGGATCGACGTTCACCGGCAAGCGGCCTTCGCGCCACAGGTAGTAGGCGGTGTCTTCGAACGCCGGGATCAGGAACTTGGCCGTGACGCTGAGCCGGGCGGCGAGCGCGGCGGCGAAGCGCTTGGCCTCCTGGACGGTCGCGTTGCCGCGGCGATCCTCGGGCGGATCGATCAGCATCGACGGATCGCGCCAGATCGGCTCGCCGTCCTTGCGCCAATAGCACGACAGCGCCCACCGCGGCAGCGGCTCGCCCGGATACCACTTGCCCTGACCGTAGTGGAGCAGCGCACCCGGCGCGAAACGTTTGGCCAGCCGCCGCATCAGTTCGCCGGCGAGCTTGCGCTTCTCGGGGCTGAGCACGGTGAAGTTCCACTCCTCGCCGTCCATGTTGTCGGTCGAGACGAAGGTCGGCTCGCCGCCCATCGTGAGACGCACATCGCCGGCGACGAGGTCGCGATCGACGGCGCGGCCCAAGGCGACGATCCGGTTCCATTGCTCGTCGCCATAGGGCTTGGTGACGCGCGGCGTTTCGCGGATACGCCGGACGTTCATCGCGAAATCGAAGGTGGCGTTGGCCGGCTCGAGCATGCCCGAGATCGGCGCCGCGCCCGAAGGCTCGGGCGTGCAGGCGAGCGGGATGTGCCCTTCGGCGGCGAACAGACCCGAGGTCGGGTCGAGGCCGACCCATCCCGACCCCGGCATGTAAACCTCGGCCCAGGCGTGGAGGTCGGTGAAATCCTTGATCGGGCCCTCCGGCCCTTCGAGCGGCTTCTGGTCGGCCACCAATTGGATCAGATAGCCGGAGACGAAGCGCGCGGCGAAGCCGAGGTGACGGAGCAACTGCACCAAGAGCCAGCCGCTGTCCCGGCACGACCCTTTGCCGAGCGCGAGCGTCTCCTCCGGCGTCTGCACGCCCGGCTCCATCCGCACGATGTAGACGATGTCCTTCTGGAGACGCTGGTTGAGCGCGACCAGAAACTCAATCGTGCGGCGCGGCGTGCGATCGACCTTGGCGAGCCACGCCGCGAACAACGGGGTCGGCTCGAGCTTGTGCAGAAACGGCGCCAACTCGTGGGCGAGCTCGGGCTCGTAGGCGAACGGGTACTTCTCGGCCGCAGGTTCGAGGAAGAAGTCGAACGGATTGATCACCGCCATATCGGCGACGAGGTCGACTTCGACCTCGAAATGTTGAGCGCGTTCGGGAAACACCAGCCGCGCCAGGAAGTTGCCGTGCGGGTCTTGGACCCAATTCAAGAAGTGGGTTTTCGGCTTGATGTTGAGGGCGTAGGACAGGATCGGCGTCCGGCAATGCGGCGCCGGCCGCAGCCGGACCGTTTGCGGCGCCAGCGCGATCGCGCGGTCATAGCGATAGCTGGTGCGGTGGTGGAGGGCGACGTGGATGCTCATGGCCGCGGCGCGAGAGTCCGTACTAATTTATTAATAATGAACAATTATTTGCGTAGTCTCCGGTGCGTAGCCCGAAGCTCGACCGCCTCGGGGGCCCCGGAAACGCCCACGCCGCCACTATATACAGAGGCTCCGCTACTAAATATTGTGTTGATTTGGAGCCCGGCGGGACGCACATTCCTTGCGCCGCGATGTTTGTCCTCAATCTTTGGCATACCACCGTTTACCGGTACCGTCGACCCGTTTCGTTCGGCGAGCATCGAATGATGTTCCGTCCGCGCGACTCGCACGACCTGAAACTGATCGATACGTCGCTCTCGCTGTCGCCTCCGGCCACGGTGCGCTGGCACCACGACATCTTCGGCAACTCGATCGCGGTCGCGAGCTTCCTCGGCCAGTCCGAAACGCTCAAGATCGAAAGCCACATCAAGCTCCAACATTACGTCGACACCGAGCCCAACTTCTCGCTCGAGCCGCACGCGCGCGAATTCCCGTTCAGCTATTCGACCGACGAGGTCCCGGATCTCGGCCGCACCCGCGAACGCCACTACCCCGACGCGCACCACATCGTCGACGACTGGGCGCGCCAGTTCATCAAAAGCGGCAACGGCCACCCGGCGACGATGGACATTCTGTTGGCGATGACGCGGGCGATTCCGAAAGAGTTTCGCTACATCCGCCGCGACGAAGAGGGAACACAGACGCCGACCGAGACGCTGCACATGCGGAGCGGCTCGTGCCGCGACTTCGCACTCTTGATGATGGAGGCATGTCGCACCTTCGGCCTCGCGGCGCGGTTCGTCTCGGGGTATGTCTACGATTCCAAGCTCGCAACCGCGACCGGCGCGACGGTCGGCTCCGGCACTACCCATGCCTGGGTGCAGATTTTTCTGCCCGGCGCCGGCTGGGTTGAATTCGACCCGACCAACGGACTGGTCGGCGGCGTCAACCTGATCCGCGTCGCGGTCGCGCGCGACCCGCGTCAGGCGATCCCGCTGAGCGGCACCTTCGAGGGGTTCCCCGACGACTGCGTCGGGATGGACGTCAAGGTCGACGTCAAAGCCGAGTGACGAGCGACGCGGCGGCGCTTCACTTCCAGTGCGGATCGGGGAGTCTCTGGAAGCGGTCGCGCAGGCCGTCGGCCCACGCTTGGCGCACCGAGTTCCAGTACGGGTCGTCATCCTGCATCACGGTGTGGACTTTGACCTTGAGACGGTCGCGCTCGCACAGCAAGAGATCGATCGGCGGCGCGACGGTGAGATTGCTTTTGACGGTCGAGTCCATCGACACTAGGCCGCACTTGGCCGCCGTCACCAGCGGGGTGTCGAACTTGACGACGCGATCGATGATCGGCTTGCCGTACTTGAATTCGCCGATCTGCAGATAAGGCGTTTCCGGCATCGCCTGGATGAAATTGCCCTCGGCGTAAAGATTGAACATCCGCATCTGCCGGCCTTTGATCTGGCCGCCGATGATGATCGCGGCGCTGAAGCCGGTGCCGCTCGCGCGGAGCGACGCCCCGTCGACGCGGTCGACCTCGCGTAGCGCCCATCCCGCCAGCCGCGCCGCCTCGGTCATCGACGAGACGTTCTTCATCGAGATGCGCGACTCGCCGTGCGGCATGCCTTCGTTCATCAGTTGGATCGCCGACTGGGTAATCGCGAGATTGCCGGCCGACATCGCGACGATCACGCGCTCGCCGGGCGTCTCCCAGATCGTCATTTTTCGGTAAGTCGAGATGTTGTCGACCCCCGCATTGGTGCGCGAGTCCGAGAGCATCACGAGCCCTTCCTTGAGCAACATGCCGACGCAATACGTCATGGTGAATCCCCCTGCCCAGGCTTTGTCGAGCTGAACGTCGCCGATTGCTGAGGCGCCGCTCGCCGATTTAACCGCCCCAAGGTGGACGGTGGCAATCGAATTCTCGGCGCCGAAACCGCGGGCATGCCGGTTATAGCCCGCAGCGCAACCTGATATCGGCGATCTTCGCGGCTAGCAGCGCGTTGTATTCGCCGGTCGCGATCGCCGCCGTGCGCTTGATTTCGCCCCGAAATAACTGGACCGCCAGCGACGTCGGCACGATCGTTTTTGGGCCGCGACCCGCTCTTGGGTGGTCGCTGTCTCGCGCTCGAGTGTCGCGATATGCTGGGCGGCATGCGCGCACGCGGGCGGCTCGGCCAGCACCGGGTCGAGGACCGACTGCTGGCAAGCGACCAGGCCGAGTAAAGCGGCACTCGCCACGCCGTACGCGGCGCGATGGCCGTTCCGGAGAATTCGTGCTAACACTCTGCCGACATTAATATATTAGGCTGCCGCCCGTGCGCTTTGGATGGTGGGTCGTCGTCGCGTTGGGGATCGGCCTCGGCGTCGTCCCGGCCCGAGCACAAGAACCGCCGCCCCAGGATTGCGACCGCCTTGCCGCAGCGCCGGCCGACGGATTCGGCCGCGGCGTCGAGTTCAACGAAATGGATGCGGCCAAAGCGACCCAGGCCTGCCACGACGCGGTCAAGGCGCACCCGCAATCGCTCCGGCTCAAAGCGCACCTCGCCCGCGCGCTTGTCAAAGCGGGCGATTTCAAACAGGCGCGAGCGCTGCTTGAGGACGCGGCCGCCAAGGGCCACGCCGGGGCGCAGGGAACGCTCGGCTCGCTCTACTATTCCGGCGTCGGCGTCGATCGCGATTTCGGCCGCGCGCGCGCGTTGTTCGAAGAAGCGATCAAGCGCGACAACGCCGTCGCCCTCAACAACCTCGGCGTCATGTATACGTTCGGCCACGGCGTCGGAAAAGACGAGGCCAAAGCAGTACCATTGTTCGAAAAAGCCGCCGCCGCCGGCCACCCCGACGCACTCACCAACCTCGGCAACATGTACGAGCAGGGCTCGGGCGTCGAGCGCGATGTGCGCAAAGCCGCCACGCTCTACGAGCAGGCGGCGCAATTCGGGAACGCCAAGGGCCAGCTCAACTTGGCACAGATTTACGAGGCGGGCGGCGCGCTCGCCGGCGGTAGCATCGAGCGCGCCTACTTCTGGTACACGCTGGCGGCCCGCCGCGGCGCCGGCGATGTCGCCGCCGTCGCTTTGAAAGGTCAGCGCCGGATCGAAACGTTCCTCAAACCCGACGACATCGTCGGCTTGGGGCACGAAGTCGCGGCCTGGAAACCGAAGGGCTAGGCGGCCTCAAGCGGTCGCGAGCAGCGCTCCACCGAACCCGGCGATGACGAGCGCGCCAGCCAGTTCGGTGGCGACGCCCAACCGGCGCAGGGCCGGTCGTTCGACCTGCGCCAGCCGCTGCGTCATCCAGACGCGTGCGATCACGCACAAGATTCCCAGCGCCGACATCGTTATCGCCATACCGATCGCGATCGTCGCCGCGAGCACGAGGCCGGCGACGATCACGTTGTTGGCGAGCGCGTAGAGCAAGACCAGGACCGCGCCCGAGCACGGCACCACCCCGACCGCGACCGAGAGCAGGCTTTGCGGCGCATGCCCGCGTTCATTTTGGTGATGGTGGTGGTGGTGATCGTGATCGTGACCGCCCGAGCGCCACCGCCGCAGCGCCTGTACCGCCATGAACAGGCCGGTCGCCGCGATCGCGCCGTAGCTCGCATAGCGCACGGCCGGCACCTCGGCCGGCGCGCCGCCGAAGCTCTGGCGCAACAAATAGTTGGCCAGCACGACGATCGCGACCGCCGACACCACGTGCATGGTCGCGATCTGAGTGCCCATCAGGATGCCGCGGCCGATGCGGGCGTCGCGCGAGAGGAAATAGCTTGCGACCACGAACTTGCCGTGGCCAGGCCCGAGCGCGTGAAAAACGCCATAAGCGAAGGCCAGTGCGAGGGCGGCGAGGAACGCGGCGCCGATGCCCTCGCCATCGCGAACGGCGCGCAACCCTTGCGCCATCGCCCGGTTGGCCGCGCGCTGAACGTCGAGCATGGCGCGTCCGACTGCAGCGAACGGGCCGAATCCGGAGGCCGACTGTTCGGTCGAAGTCGAGGGTGTCGTGGGCGTCGGCTTGGCGCCGGTGAACGGATTGGTCTGCGCGCTCGCAATCGCGATGCCGAACCACACCGCCACCACCACCAGTGCGGCCGCTGCCAACCGCCTCACTTGGCGCATGCGAGAAAGATCAACGTGGTCGGCACCATGCCCATGTAGATCTTCTTGGTCGGATCGTCGCGCACTTGATAGCTGCAGGCACCATCGGCGATGCCCTTGAAGCGGACCGGGTCCTTGGGATCGACACGGGTTTCGACGAAATAGGTTTCGTCGTGAACGCTGACCGCGATCTTGGCCGCGCGGGGATCGAGCGCCGCGGCTAGTTTTTGGCGGAACCGGTAGGTCACGGTGTCGTCCGCGAACAGTTCGGCCGCGAACGTTTCGACCTCCCCGACCTTTACGGCCTTGCCGTTCACCTGCAGATAGGTGAAGTAACCGAACTCCTTGAGCGTATCGAAAGCGCCCTTGCGCAACTCGGCGAGCTCCGCGGGATCGAAGCGGCGGTTCTTGTCGCGATCGAACGACTCGACCAGGAAGTTCGAAAAAAACTCATCCAGCTTCCATTCGTGCTCGATCGCAACGACGCGTCCATTTTCGAACACAAAGGTCACGATCGAGTCGATCCAGACGTGCGGGTGGGCTTTGGAGGGCGCGGGCGTCGAGAGCGCGAGCGTCGCCACGCCAACGATCGCGAGCCAGTGACGGAGCATGGGCGATACAACCTCGTTCACACTTGTCGGCATTTTACCATCGTCCGCCCGAACGCGGATCACAACGTCGACAAGCGATTGCGGTGACGACGTCCGATGTCGTGCGGGCGAAGGGCGGTCTATGTCGGTTGACAGGTTGCGCGACAATGCAACATTATAACATTTCATAACGGCAACGTCGCAAAGGTGGGGCATGGCGAGCGTGACGCCTCGAGCTTCGGTAGCGGCTTTCCTCGGCGCGCTCGGCGCTTGGATCGCGACGCCCGTCACCGCCGCGCCCGTTGTCGTCGCGACCATCCTGCCCGTGCACGCGTTGGTCGCGAGTGTCATGGGCGAGGTCGGCCAGCCGACCTTGCTGCTGCCGCCCGGTTTTTCGGAGCATACCGCCGCGCTCAAGCCGTCGGAGGCCAAGGCGCTCGCCGACGCCGATCTCGTCGTTTGGGTGGGCGAGGGCATCGAAACGCTGCTCGCCAAACCGATTCGAACGCTGCCAAAGAAAACGACCGTCGTCACGTTGAGCCGCGACGCCGGAATCGCCCTCCTCAAGAACCGTGCCGGCGGTCTTTGGGACTCGCACGACGACGATCACAGCCAACCGGCCGGCAAGCGCGCCGTCAAGGCACACGATCACGGCAAAGGCCACAAGCACGGCCACCACGACGACAATCAGCATGTCTGGCTCGACCCCGACAACGCGAAGAAGATCGTGACCCACGTCGCCGCAACGTTGGCCCGGATCGATGGCGCCAACGCCGGCCGCTACGCCGCCAACGCGCAGGCGACCAACGCCGAGCTCGACCGGCTCGACGCCGAGCTACGGCTGTTGCTCGCGCCGGCGCGCAAAGTGCCGTTCATCGTTTTCCACGACGCGTTCCCCTATTTCGAGCGGCGCTACGACTTGAACGCGATCGGCTCGATCACCGTCTCGCCGGAGCAAAAGCCCGGGTCGAAGCGCGTGATCGAGATTCGCGACAAGCTCACCCGCGCCAAGGCCGCCTGCATCTTCGGCGAGCCGCAGTACGACGCGAGCCTGCTCCGCAATCTGGTCGAAGGTACGTCGGTGCGGATCGGTACGCTCGATCCGCTCGGCAGCACCGCGGCACCCGGGCCGGCGGCCTACGAAACGCTGATGCGGACGCTCGCAACCGCGCTGCGCGAATGCCTGGCGCCCGGCGCGTCGTAGCGCTAGGACGCGGTTTCGTTCGCGCTCGAAAGACGCGCAGCCAATCCCGATGCCAACACCGGATCGTCGGCATCGAGCGCATCGAGGACGCGCTCGATATCGGCTTTCGGGACGTCGCGGGTAATGAACACGAGCTTCGACCGGCGATCGTCGTCGGGCCAGCGATCGAGCCATACCGCCGGGTGGAATACATGCTGCACGCCGTGGATCACGGCCGGCGTGTCCGGGTGCTCGGCGACGTTGAGGAGGCCTTTGACCCGCAATAGCCGCTCGCCGTGGAGCATGGCGAGAAGTTCGAGAAACAGCGTGAACGCCGCCATCGAAATCGGTGCGTCGCGCGCGACACAAAAGGCCGAAATGCGATCGTCGTGGCGGTTGACGTTGTGAGGATCCTGGCCGGTCCCGCTGGAATGGTGGTCGTGGTCGTGATCGTGCCGATCGTGGTCGTGGCCGGCGTGGCGGTCGCGATAGGCCTCTTCGTTGAGCCAGCGCTGAACGTCGGGAACCTTGGTCGACGGGTCGTAGACGCCGGCCCCGAACAGAACGTCGGGGGCGATCCCGCCCTTGACCGCTTCGGTCACGGACGCACCCGGGTTGAGCGTGCGAAGCCGCGCGAGCAGCGGCTCCAATGCCGTCGCGCGCGGCCCTTCCAAGCAGTCGGTCTTTGAAACAATCAAGCGGTCGGCGACCGCCGCTTGTTTGACCGCCTCCTGGTGGCGATCGAGGGTACCGGCGCCGTTCACGGCGTCGACCACGGTGACGACGCTGTCGAGCGTGTAGCGCTGCGCGAGCGCATCGTCGGTCATCAAAGTCTGCAGGATCGGGGCGGGATCGGCGAGGCCGGTGGTCTCGATCACCACGCGCTTGAAGGCCGGAATCTTCTTGCGGTATCGCCGCCGCGCCAGATCGGCGAGCGTCTTGGCGAGATCGCCGCGTACCGTGCAGCATAGGCACCCGCTCATCAACTCGACCATGGTGTCGTCGACCTTCTCGACCAACAAGTGATCGAGGCCGATCTCGCCGAATTCGTTGATGATGACGGCGGTATCGGCCATCGCCGGCTGGCGGACTAAGGCATTGAGCAGCGTGGTCTTACCGCTGCCGAGAAACCCGGTGAGGACCGTGACCGGCAGCCGGGTCGGCGCGAGCGGGCGAAGATCGGATGGGGAACTCATGGCGCTCCTGCGATCGAACGGCCGCATTCAACCACAAACGCCCGCTCATCCCCATGCAAATGAAAACGGGGCGCGAGGGGCGCCCCGTCTGGATCGTTTCGTCGGCTTCCTGTCAGCGCGCCGCGGCGCGGTCGTGCCAAAACAGCCGCTCGGAATCGGTCATGGTGGCGATCTCGATGCGATCGCCGACCTCGCGCACTTCGTACGTACTGATCGGGGCGTCGCCGAAACCAGAGACCGGCGATCCCGAGCGCAGGTCGAACACGGTGCCGTGCAAAGGGCAGGCGACGGTCGCGCCGGCGAGGCGACCGGCGGCAAGCCGCCCTACCGCCGCCTGCTCGCTTTTGCGATGGCCGGCAAAGTGCGCAACGCAGGTACACTTGTTAGCGATGGCGTAGAATTGGCCGTCGACGTTGGCGAGCGCGATCTCGCGGCCATCGACTTCGACTTTGGTCAACCGGCCTGGCGTGAGCGCGGCACGGCTGGCAACATTGCGATACTCCGTCATGGTTCACCTCATCTCCCGAGCGACCCGCTGGATAGACGGAGTGTAAAAAACGATTGAATTACAAAGCGATGGCCTTGATTCCCTGGTCCGATCGGCACCCTTCCTCAGGGCGCCCCGGGCGAACCCTCGGCGATCTACGCGTTTACCGGGGAAAAACGCCGTCGCGAAGGAACGCGATCGTCGCGCGGATGACCCGCGGCTCGTCGCAGATGAAGGTGTGATTGACCGGCAGCGCCAGGAAATCGCGCATGCCGGCGAGCTTGGTCTGGTGGACGGCGACGGTACCGTCGTGGTCGACGTGGCGCCGGAGCCAGGCACTCAAGTATGACGCCGGGTTGCACGGATGAAAGCGGCGGGTACCGGCGATCACCCCGATTTCGGCATCGGGGACCGGCAGCCAACGGAGGAAGGCGGCATCGCTGGCGAGGTCGCGGATCGCGGCACCGTAGGCAAGCGTGAGGCCCGGCGTGCGCGCGACCAGGTCGTCGAGGACGACGCCCTGATTGGGCGCGGCAATCATGACGATCCGTCCGAGCTCGATCGGTGCCGGCGTCGCGACGGCACCGCGAATCACGATCGCGCCGAGCGAATGCCCGACCAGATGGATCCGGCCCCTTTCGCGGCGGGCTGCAAGATCGTGGCGAAAGCGACCGACGAGGTCGGCGATACGATGGCGGCGGCTCGGATAGGACCACGCCTCGGCCTCGAACCCGGCCTCGCGGAGGCCCGCCATCAATCGACGCAGGCTGCGTGCGGTGCGGTTGAGGCCGTGCAAGAGGATCGCCCGCGCGCGCGGGCCGTTTCCGGTAGCCATCGCGGTCAGGCGGCGAGGCGCGGCAGCAAATGGGCGATCGCGTTCGCGTAATAGCGAACGACCGGCTCCTCGCCGGGTTTAATGCGGAACAATCCGTCGCGTTCGAGAACCAGGTGGCGAAGCGTCAGCATGCGCAGTCCAACGGTGATGGCGTAGTCGCGGTCGGT
>Ga0194121_10002158_pt1 | contig 31634 bp, 30 predicted proteins | sample TA2MahCa50mmetaG_FD_148609 | JGI IMG/M metagenome (GOLD analysis project Ga0194121, IMG submission 148609) | Freshwater microbial communities from Lake Tanganyika, Tanzania - TA2015020 Mahale Deep Cast 50m | ecosystem: Environmental > Aquatic > Freshwater > Lake | place: Tanzania: Lake...
TATTGCCATGTCGCGCCCGATGAAGGACATCGTCTTTGCCATTACTTACCTCCGAAGAAAAGTGCAATCTCACGTTCTGCTGATTCAATTGAATCTGAACCGTGCACAATATTTTGTACGACTTTAGTTCCTTGATCTCGTGCGAGATCTCCACGAATTGTTCCCGGGGCTGCGACGGTGGGATTGGTCGCACCTGCCAAGGAACGAAATCCCTCAATGACACGATTTCCTTCGGCGATTAGCGCAACTATTGGACCAGAGAGCATGAACTCGACTAACGGTTCATAGAAGGGTTTACCAACATGCTCGGCATAGTGCTTTTCCAGCAGCGCACGGTCAGCCTCAAGCATGCGGATATTTGCAATGAGGTAACCCTTCCGCTCGATTCGAGCAACGATCTCACCTACGAGATTGCGACGAACCCCATCGGGTTTGATTAAGACCAGAGTCCGTTCCATGGCTACAGCCTAACGGCTTACTGAGGGGTCAGACGAGCGCGGGCTGCCTCCCCTGCCCTGCCAACAATAATCGCGGCGATCCATAGGAGTGCGAAAAGCCCACCAAGGAAGTACATCATCGTCACGACCGACCCGAAACCGATGAAAGGAATTTGGAGCGCTGACCCTAAAATCCATCCTGATTTTCTCTTCAACAAGCCGGGCGTGAGCAAAAGCAGTAGCGCCAGGATGCCGCCCACCACCATCTCCCAGGTGTCGGATGAATCCATGGCAATCAAGAGCGCAAAGCCCATTGTTAACGACTCCATGACAAGAACTGTCGAGCCGAGTATTCGCATACTTATTCGCCCTTCTTTAGTAACGAACGAGCCTGTCCCACAGTCACGACAGAGCCTGTGATGAGGATACCCACCGATTGCGTTGGGTGACTCGCCCGATCAATCGCCATTTCGATAGCGCGCTTGATTGAACTTGCCGAGCTGACCATGCCATCGTCAAAAATATCCTGAGCAATCTCAAATAGTTTTTCTGTTGGTAGCGCACGTGCAGACGAGTTCTCCGTAACAATAATTTCATCCACGACGCCAGATAATTCAGCGAGAAAATTAGTCACATCTTTATCGCCGAGGATTGCCACGATTGCAATCAATCTGTCGAAAGTAAACTCTTCACTTAGCGCCTCACGTAACGCAGCGACACCGTGTGGGTTATGGGCGGCATCGATAATCACAGTGGGATTGCGATGAACCACTTCTAAGCGCCCAGGTGAAGAAGCATTTGCAAAACCATCGCGCACTACATCAAGATCTAAACGTTCTGCTCCGCCCCCCAGAAACGCCTCTACCGCTGTCAACGCTAACGTGGCATTTGATGCTTGATGGCGCCCATGAAGAGGAAGGAAAATCTCATCATAGGTACCGCCAATTCCTTGGATGGTTAGGAGTTGTCCGCCCACTGCAACATCACGATGGGCAAGCGCAAAATCTAAACCCTCCCTCAGTGGAATTGATTCAATGCGTGCGCTCTCGCGAATCAACACCTCTGCTGCCTCTCGGTTTTGGTGCGCGAGCACCGAAGGCTTACCGACTCGGAAAATTCCGGCTTTTGTCCGGGCTATTTGCGCGATTGTCTCTCCCAAATACTCCTGATGGTCTAATCCAATCGGAGTCATCACCGATACATCAGAATCGATGACGTTCGTGGCATCCCACTCCCCACCCATTCCACATTCGATGATTGCGACATCAATGGGAGCATCTGCGAAAGCGGCATACGCCATCGCCGTGAGCACTTCGAAGTAGGAAAGTGGATGCTCAGAACGTGAATCGACCAATTCGATATACGGCTTTATATCCTCATAGGTGTACACAAAGAATTCTGGAGTAATGATTTCACCATTGAGTGATATGCGTTCGCGCACATCCTCGAGATGTGGGCTGGTATAGCGCCCTGTGCGAATGCCGAAGGCTTGCAGGAGTGAGTCAATCATTCGCGATGTCGAAGTCTTGCCATTAGTTCCTGCAATATGGATTGAACGGAAGCTTTCTTGCGGATTACCTAGATAATCAAGGAGCAACTTGATGCGATCGAGCGTTGCTTCAATTTTGCTCTCTGGCCAACGTTGTTTGAGTTCGTCGGTAATTTCCGACAAACGTGATTCGATGCTGATCGCCATCTCAATCCACTTTTCTCAGCGAGGCAGTTTGCTTAATTGATCAGTGATACGCGCAATCTCTTGATCGGTCTCTGCAAGGCGCGCCTTGATGGTGGCTACAACTTTTTCGGGCGCTTTCGCCATGAAATCTCCGTTATCAAGTTTTACTCGTGCCGTCTCGCGATCTTTTTCCGCTGTGGCGAGGTCTTTCTGCAACCGAGTTCGTTCCGCTGCGACATCAACCGTGCCTGAAAGATCAAATTCGCAGGTAATTTCACCTACCAAAATCGAGCCAGATGCAGAGAACGAGCTATCGGGAACGGTGATTTTCAATACGCTTCGAATCGCTTGCTCGAAAGGTGAAATAGCGCTCTGGTCAATCCCAATAAATCGACCTGGAATATGGCTTGAGGATTTGACCCCTTGATCATTGCGGAATCGGCGTACTTCGGTAATCACGGTCTTCACCTCTTCCATCGCAGCATTGCTCTTTTCATCAATCCGATCCTCGAGTGCCTCTGGCCACTGCGCGATTACAAGACTCTCACCACCAGTCAAACGCCGCCACAGCGCTTCGGTGATAAATGGCATCACGGGATGAAGAATGCGTAACAAATTATCGAGAACATGACCAATGACTGCTTGAGCATGTTCAGCTTGAGTACCACCTTGATTGATTGAAGATTTGGCAAGCTCGAGGTACCAATCGCAGAAGTCATCCCAAGCGAAGTGATAGATAACTTCACAGGCTTTAGCGAACTCGAAGCGTTCAAAGAAATCATCTGTTTCCTTGATGGTCTGGTGGAGACGCGAGATGATCCAATTATCGATCTGGGATAGCTCCTTCGATTCCGGAAGTGATCGAGAGGTGGTGGCGCCATTGAGGAGCGCAAATCGCGATGCATTCCAAAGTTTGGTGGCAAAGTTTCTCGAACCAGCAACCCACTCTTCAGCGAGAGCTTGATCAGTCCCCGGATTAGCACCGCGGGCTAAAGAGAATCTGAGTGCATCGGACCCATATTTATCCATGAATTCCAGTGGATCGATGGTGTTGCCACGCGACTTACTCATCTTCTTGCCATGTTTATCACGGACTAAACCATGGAGCGCGATGGTATGAAATGGTGGCTTGCCATCCATCGCAAATAATCCGAAGATCATCATGCGCGCGACCCAGAAGAAGAGAATGTCGTATCCGGTTACCAACACACTTGTGGGATAGAACTTCTTAAGATCTTCAGTGTTATCTGGCCAACCTAAAGTAGAAAATGGCCAGAGAGCGGAAGAGAACCAGGTATCAAGAACATCGGGATCTTGAACCCATCCCTCGGGAGCGCTCTCGTCGGGTCCCACTACACGAACTTCATCGTTAGGGCCGTACCAGACTGGGATTCGATGTCCCCACCAGAGTTGGCGCGAGATACACCAGTCATGCATGTTGTCGACCCACTCGAAATATCGAGGGGCCAATTCTTCAGGTTCGATTTTCACTAATCCATTCCGCACTGCATCCCCTGCCGCCTTTGCGAGAGGCGCAACTTTGACGAACCACTGCATTGATAGACGAGGCTCTACCGTCGTATCGCAACGGGAGCAATGACCAACAGCGTGAACGTATGGGCGTTTCTCTGAAACGATTCGACCCATCTCCCGCAAACGCTCTACTACTGCTTTTCTGGCAACAAAGCGATCCATACCATCGAATTCAGTGCCGGTGCCTTCCATGATTCCATGTTCATTCATAATCACGATCATGGGAACGTTATGGCGACGACCCATCTCGAAGTCATTGGGATCATGGGCTGCAGTGACTTTCACAGCACCTGTTCCGAAATCGGGCTCGACTAATTCATCGGCGATGATGGGAATCATTCGATTCACTAGTGGAAGTAAAACTTCTTTTCCGATCATATGTTTGTATCGATCATCATCAGGGTGAACAGCTACAGCGCCATCGCCAAGCATCGTCTCGGGTCGAGTTGTCGCTACGGTGATATTGAGGTTCTCATCGCCATAGCGAACTTGAACGAACTCACCAGCATCATCGCTATGTTCCACTTCGATATCGCTCAATGCGGTGAGGCAACGGGTGCACCAATTGATAATTCGCTCCGCACGGTAAATCAATTCCTTCTCGTAAAGTCGTTTAAATATTGTTAACACAGCGCGCGAGAGACCCTCGTCCATCGTGAATCGCTCGCGACTCCAATCGACGCTATCGCCCAAGCGTTTCATCTGCCCGAGAATCGCTCCCCCAGACTCGGACTTCCACTCCCACACCTTTTTAACAAACTCTTCGCGCCCTAAGTCATGGCGAGATTTTTTCTGCTGCGCTAATTGTTTTTCGACAACATTTTGCGTTGCAATACCGGCATGATCCATTCCAGGTAACCAGAGCGCTTCAAAGCCTTGCATTCGGCGACGACGAGTAAGGGTGTCTTGCAAAGTGTGATCGAGCGCGTGGCCGATATGCAGGCTTCCTGTGACATTCGGCGGCGGGATGACTATGCAGAACGGCCTCTTCTGTGATGAGGCATCGGCGGTGAAGTAGCCACGATCCAGCCAACTTTGATAGAGCGGCGCCTCAAGGTCGGCAGGCGAGAAATGCGTGGGTAACTGCTCGTCGGCTGCCATAACCGGCAATCTTAGGCGCTTTTCTCAGCGTCTCCATCTTCTCGAAGCACGAGAGTTGGTGGGGCCTGCTCAGTTACCGATTCGGCAGTAATTATTACGCGGGCAACATCTTTTCGGCTTGGGGTATCAAACATCACGGTGAGCAGAACCTCTTCCATGATGGCGCGAAGGCCGCGGGCTCCAGTGCCGCACTTGATCGCCTGTTCGGCCACAGCAGTAAGGGCATCGGCGGTGAATTCCAACTCCACCCCATCGAGTTCGAAGAGCTTTTGATATTGCTTGGTGAGGGCATTCTTCGGCTCGGTGAGAATCTGCATCAATGCATCATGATCGAGCGCATCGACGCTGGTGATGACGGGCAGTCGACCCACGAACTCCGGAATCATTCCAAATTTCAAGAGATCTTCCGGCAAAACGTTGCTGAAGATATCACTTGCATTCCGCTCAGCAGCGCTCTGCAGGGTTGCATTGAAGCCAAGGCCTTTACCGCCCATGCGAGTTTCGATGATCTTATCGAGCCCTGCAAAAGCTCCACCTACGATGAAGAGCACGTTGGTGGTATCGATTTGAATGAACTCTTGATGTGGGTGCTTACGCCCGCCTTGTGGCGGCACAGATGCTGTGGTGCCTTCAATAATCTTGAGCAACGCCTGTTGAACACCTTCACCAGAGACATCGCGAGTGATGGAGGGGTTCTCACTCTTACGTGCAACTTTATCGATTTCATCGATGTAGATGATTCCGCGCTCAGCTCGCTTAACATCGAAATCTGCTGCTTGAATCAACTTGAGCAAGATGTTCTCAACATCTTCACCCACGTAACCTGCCTCGGTGAGCGCGGTTGCATCGGCAATCGCAAAAGGAACGTTGAGCATTCGGGCGAGGGTCTGTGCGAGCAACGTCTTGCCGCAACCAGTTGGGCCGAGAAGGAGAATATTGCTCTTGGTTAACTCAACAGCGCCCTCACGGGCATTTTCTCCACCTTGAATCCGCTTGTAGTGGTTATAAACCGCAACCGAGAGCGACTTCTTCGCGCGCTCTTGGCCAATCACATATTGATTGAGAAATTCAAAGATCTCATGGGGTTTGGGTAGCTCTTGTAACGAGACTGCGCTCGCCGTTGAGAGCTCCTCGACGATGATTTCGTTGCAGAGTTCGATGCACTCATCACAGATGTAGACACCAGGGCCGGCGATTAACTTCTTCACCTGCTTCTGTGATTTGCCACAGAAGGAGCACTTGAGCAGTTCACTGCTTTCGCCGATGCGTGCCATGGTGATCTCCCTTTCGAGTTACTTACCGGTGTTGGCTTTTCGGGTGGAGAGAACCTGATCGATCAATCCCCATTCGACTGCCTCTTGCGCAGTAAGAATCTTGTCGCGGTCGATATCTTTGGTGATCTGATCGGCGCTGCGATTGGAGTGCTTGGCCAACATATCGACGAGTAGGTCGCGCATGCGCATGATTTCTTTCGCTTGGATCTCGATATCTGATCCCTGTCCGCCACCTTCACTAGAGGGTTGATGGAGCAGGATCCGTGAATTCTCGAGCGCATAGCGCTTGCCTTTGGTGCCGCCGGTCAGGATCACTGCTGCTGCTGAGGCTGCTTGGCCTAGGCAGATGGTCATGATGTCGGGGCGAACGAATTGCATCGTGTCGTAAATCGCGGTGAGCGCTGTGAACGAACCACCAGGTGAGTTGATGTACAGCATGATGTCGCGATCAGGATCCATTGACTCAAGTGTGAGCAACTGGGCCATAACATCGTTTGCGACGGTGTCATCAATCGGGGTGCCGAGGAAGATGATGCGCTCTTCGAAGAGTTTGGTGTAGGGATCCATCCGTTTGAAGCCATATGAGGTTTTCTCCTCAATGACTGGGAGGACGTAACGGTTGGTGAATTCGCCAGGTTTCACAACTTCGCTCATCGCTGCGTTCCTCCGCTTCCAGAAACTTGTCGCGCAGAACGAACTACGTGATCGACAAAGCCATACTCTTTCGCCTGTTCTGCGGTGAACCAACGATCGCGATCAGAATCCTCTTGGATGGTGTCGATAGTTTGTCCGGTGTGGAAGGCGATTAATTCGGCCATCGATTTCTTGGTCGCTGCCATTTGCTCTGCCTGAATTTTGATATCGCTTGCAGTTCCGCCGATGCCACCTGAGGGTTGGTGCATCATGATGCGTGCGTGTGGGAGGGCGTATCGCTTTCCTGGAGCGCCTGCACAGAGCAAGAATTGGCCCATGGATGCGGCAAGACCCATCGCAACTGTGGCGACATCGTTCTTGATGTATTGCATTGTGTCGTAGATCGCCATACCTGCGCTGATGGAACCACCAGGTGAGTTGATGTAGAGGTAGATATCTTTTTCAGAATCTTCTGCGGCAAGGAGGAGTAATTGGGCTGCGATTGCATTTGCCATGGAATCTTCGACAACAGAGCCAAGGAAGATGATTCGCTCTTGGAGTAGTCGGTGATACACCTCGTCATCGAGTTGCCCACCCGATCGCGCACCGCGCGCTACTGGGCTATCTGGGGTTATAAGTCCCACGATCTGCCTGCTTTCTCGTTAGTAATGTAATTACCTTAACAACGAGGGCTGGCTTTTACTTCCGGAAAGCGCCGCTTGTTCGCTCTCAGCATACGTACCAGGATTATGAGGGCAGATTCTTTGGCGAGTTATTTGGCTAGCTGGGGACGGAGCGCTTCGATATCGACGCTCTTGCCATTCTTGTCGACAATTGTTGCGCGCCCAAGGACCACGGCGAGCGCTTTACTCCGTGCGACATCGGCGACTAGTGAGGAGAGTTGTCCAGCCTTGGCCACCTCGTTGGCGAATTGATCGGGAGCCATGCCATAGCGCATTGAGGTGCGGACGATGAATTCACTGAGCTCCTCTTCGCTTACTTCGACCTTCTCTTGATCGACGATGGCATCGAGGAGGAAGTTGTTCTTGAGGGATTTGCGAAGGTCGGAGTCGACCTCGGCACGGCGGGCATCATCGCTCTCTCGCCCCTCACCTTTAAGGTGCTCCTCGGTTTCGGCGAGGACATAGCTCTCAGGGATGGGAATCTCTACCTTTGCGAGTAATTCCTCGACGAGAAGATCGCGCGCTTGTGCGCCTTGTTCCAAAGATTTAACTCGCTCTAGCCGGGTCTTGAAATCTGCGCGAAGTTCTTCGAGAGTCTCGAACTCACTTGCTAGCGCTGCGAATGAATCATCGAGTGCGGGAAGTTCTCGCTTCTTAACGGCGTTGAGGGTGACTTCAACATCGCCTACCGCACCGCCTGAGCCTGGCTCACCGCCAAAGAGTTCTGTTTGGAAGCTCTTGGTCTCGCCTGCTGCCATGCCTGCGAGGGCATCATCGAGGCCAGGGAGCATCTTGTCGCTACCTACCTCATAAGAGATGTTATTTGCGGTTCCACCTTCGACTACCTCACCGTTTACCTTTGCGATGAGATTGAGTGAGACAAAATCACCGCTCTCAGCCTTCTTCTCGACAGTAGTGAGAGTGCCAAAACGAATCCGAAGCGACTCAACTTGCTCATCAATCTCTGCATCGGTGATTTCGACTGGATCGACAGTCAACTTTATCTCGGAGAGATCAGGGAGTTCTAACTTTGGGCGAACATCTACTTCGACTGTGAATGAGAGCTTCTTGTTATCGACCAACTCTTTGATATCCACTTCAGGGCGACCGAGTACTCGCACATCATGCTCTTGCGCTGCAGCGACATATAGCTGAGGTAGCGCGATGTTGATTGCTTCGTCGAGAACAACCGCGCGGCCTACGCGTTGATCGATCAGTGCGGCGGGAATCTTTCCTTTACGGAAACCCGGGATTGAAACTTTGTTAGCGATCTCTTTATATGCCTTTGCGAAGTGGGGCTCGAGCTCGGAGAATGGAGCATCGACGGTAAGGCGAACGCGGGTAGGGCTAAGAATCTCAACAGCGCTCTTCACGAAGGGGCTCCCTTTTTATTTCCGGTTGATCCAAACTCTCTTGGGGTGTGGCACTACTACTGACTTGTCGGGGCGAGAGGATTCGAACCTCCGGTCTCCTGGTCCCAAACCAGGCGCGCTAGCCACTACGCTACGCCCCGTTGATGAAGGCAGTAGTCTAGGGCCTGAAGTCGCATCGCGATAACGCGCCAAAAACGCGGGTGTAGCTCAATGGTAGAGTTCTAGCCTTCCAAGCTAGCTGTGCCGGTTCGATCCCGGTCACCCGCTCCATATATAACTACTGGCATCCACCTACATCCGTTCAAAGGGAAAAAGCGGTTTTGGTCGCTTGTTAAAGGTCAGGGTAAATAAATCTGCGCTGGTTGGGCCTTCAGTATTTGCTAACCGATACTCATTTGTCACTCGTGCAAAGCCCACTTTGAATCCATTCGGCGACTTCGCTTGAACCGCTGAGAATTGGCGAACATCGAGATCGAACAGCTCGTAGATGACTGGGTCGATGACTCGTACCGGATTGGCATGGAGCACTAGATAAGTTGTAAGTGGGCTGGTGGTGATTTTGATGAGGGCCGACGGGCCGGGGTCATCTAACGAACCACCGGCTGCTGGGTGAGTGTATTGAATCTTTTTATTGGCAACTTTTTCGATTACGCCCGTGATGGTGGTTCTCTCGTTGTACTCCCCTGGTGCGCCATCGCAGAGTGAGAGGGTTATTTCTTTGCCCGCTCCAGTTTGGTACGCATACGTTGCTCCAGCTGCATCGGCCAGAGAGAGAATAAAAGTTCCGGAGTCGCGTGAGCGGAGCGCTTCACGGAGTAAGACGGTGCTATCTCCAGGGCTGCCGCCATTGGTGGCATCCCCGAGATCTGAGACAGCGCAGAGCCCCTCTGCTGTGACTGCTTCGTGGAGCGCTTGAGTGGGTGAGAGCGCAACTGTCTCCATGAACTGCTCGCGTCGATTCCATGCTTCGCGCGCAATTTCATCCGCGATGGTCTGTCCATCGACATCAGCACTCGAAGTTGTCACGATAACTTTCCAGCCGAGTTCTTCGACATCGAGCCACGGTTGAGTTGCGAGCAATGAAACAGTGAGCGCTCCAGGTTTCGCTTCTGCATTGCGACAGAGATCAATCAATTCTTTGAAAGGGCCCTTGGTGTTGTCGTGGCGCTCTGCGGAGGTAATCATCGCCGCCTCAGCGCGATAGACCTTTGGCTTCTGCTTTTTCGCTAGCGCATCTACAAGAAGTTGCGCAGCCCTGGCACCTGTCTCGTATAGGTCGATATGTGGGGCGGTGCGATACGCGGTTGCGATATCGGCGTGAGCCAACATCTTTTTTGTGTAATAGGCATGGAGATCAAGACTGATGCTGATGAGTTTTTCTGGGCCGATTTTCTCCCGGACCATCTCAAGGAGCGTTCCTTCGGGGTCGTCATCGTGTTCGCAATACGAGGCGCCGTGTAGGGAGAGATACACACCATCTACATCACTCGGGATAGCAGAAAGGATGCCGCTACTGATTACCTCGAACGCATCGCGCGTTACGGGAGGGCGTGGCGAGGAAGTTGCCACCAAAGTGGGGACAATCTCGACGCCATGTTTTGTGAAGACATCCCACGCACCGGCAAGTTCCACAGTGGGGCCTGCACACTCTCGACTGATAGCGCTGCCCACGAAATAGATCTGCTTCTTGAAATCATCAAGAGATGTCACACCATGCGCGAAACTGTTGCTCTCGATAGAGAATGCACCAACTGCGATTTTCACCTTGTGAACTTTACTTGCCCGTCACCACTTCGATAAGGGCCTGGATGTACCCGATGGCGTGCGCACGTCCACGGTGGCCGTATGCGCTATCACCGGTGAGGCTTGGTGTGTGGTCATCGAGGATAGACCCGGTGAAACCATGTTTATGGAGCGCCTTGATCACCTCGTACGCGGAGTAGTTGCCCTCGCCAAGGAAGCACTCTTGGAACTTAGGGAAGGTTCCTTGTACATCGCGCAAGTGGATGTAGGCGATCTTGTTTCGAGGAGCGAAGCGATTAACAGCATCCATTACGGAGTTTGCGCCATCCATCTCGGAGACTGTGCCGAGACAGAGTTCGAGTTTGAGGTTGGGGCTATCGACGATATTCATCGCGCGTTCGAGGTTATCGACGCTCGTGAGGATACGTGCGATGCCATGGAGTTCCTGTGCTGGTGGATCATCAGGGTGGAAGGAGATGATGACGTGGGACTCTTCGCAAGTTTTGATGATGCCCTTGATAAACCACTCGAAATTCGCCCACATCTGCTCGTGAGAGAGAGTGTTGATGGGTAGCGGCACGAAGGAGCCGCGAGTGAAGGTGTCTTTAAGGTCGGGATTCTGCTCGTCGCGACGGGCGACCCAGATTTCACTGTCACGGGAGCGGTCTTCAACAATCGAGTGGTCATAGACCGAGACGTATGAATCTCCTCGTCCGTAGTGGCCCATGTCGGTGCGCCAGACAATCTGTGGCATCCAGTGCATGCCGAGGATGGGAACCTTTGCTTCACCGAGAGATCGGATTGTGTATTTCATGTTCTCGAGTTGCTCTTCGCGACCTTCGACGCCGACCATAATCTTGTCGAAGAAGTGATTGGGTACATTTTCAATTGACTCGACATACAGGCCTAGGTCGCGTGCTGGTTTGAGAAACTCCATGATGTCCTGGGCTTCCCACCGCTTCGTTCCTTTTATCTTCGGCGTTTGGAACGAGACTCCAGGACATCCCAGTTGTCGAGCGAAATCGAGGTACTCGCGATCGTTATCTGGATGTTGACCTGCTGCTACGCGCATAGTCGTTGGTGCTGCTGTCATGTCGCTCCCCTTTAATTACTGATTAGGTCACTTACTTTTTCTCGAAGACTGCAAGATAGGCCGGATGTAAAGGATAGATTTTCGTTACCCATGCTGGATAGTGGGGTAGGTAGCTGTCCCGCAGAGTTTTAAAGCCATTTGCTTCAAAGATCTTTCGAACCGTCCTGCCACTAGGCCTATATATATGTGTGGGATCTGAGTCGTATAACTTGGAGTACTCCCACTTGGTTAAGGCGTTGGCAATGGTCGGCATATGGACCAAGACAATCGATCCTTTATGGCATGCCCCGGCAATAGATTGCACCCCAGCCTCAGGTTTTTCTAAGTGTTCAATGATGTTGATAGCTAACACCAAATCAAAAGTCTCATCGAACGGTATCGGTTGTTCCAAGTTACCCTGTATGAAATATCGAGTGGGCTTTCGCTTTGCCGCTACTTCAACAGCATGGTGGGCTATATCGACTCCTGCTAATTTCTCTGCCCCGTCAAAATAATCAAGGAGCCATCCATACCCACATCCCACATCTAAAACTTTTGATTGACTTAATGCGACTTTGCCGTATTTCTTGTAAAGCTTTACTAGTAAGCCATCACGCAATTTATCGATCTTTGTCTGCTGTGGCTCCCCTGCGTCATCTTGAGCGCTGTATAACTTTGCAAAGTATTCGAGATCAGCCTGAGCCTTCTCTTCATTTGAGGGACGATGCGGTTCCTGTGACAACTTGCCCCCCTTACTTCTAAAACTTGGGTGAAGTCTAGGTCGCAGCGTGGTGAAAAATAGCAATTTGAGGTCGATGAGTTTTGATTTATGCGTCTTAAGAGATGGCTGTTGCGGGATTCGTTTGGTCGATTCTCGTAATTTGATTGGACTCTATTAGTTGATAGTTGCCTGTCAAAGTCATCGCTGCAGCTCCTGTGATTCCAGCGCCATCAATTATGGAGAAGGAAAGGTCTCCGGCATTACTTCCAGTAGAAAAGGTTCCAACAGCCTCGAAGATGTATTCATGAACTGACGCTCCTGAGCGATAAGAATAAGCCTCTGTAACTAGCACCGAATATTTGAGATCCGAAACATTTGTTGTAAACACTTCCATTCCAAAGTTTCTCGTTTTCTGTGCAGTCGCTATGGCTCCAAATTGCCGAATTGAGAAGAAATATTTCTTGTTCGCCTGAAAAGTCACTACGGATTGACTTGTAACTCCCGTTCCTCCAGAACTCGTATTCAAAGTAAGCCCCAACGTGTCTCCATGAATGACCCTTGTTAAGCCCGCCGGACCAACTTCACCTCGTGCACCTGCGGCGCCTGCAGTTCCGGGCTCACCTTGAATACCTTGCAAACCTCGCGGACCTGTCTCACCTTGAATACCTTGTGCACCTGCTGGGCCTGCTACACCTGCTGCTCCGGACGTTCCCGCAGCACCTTGCGCTCCAACTGATCCGGCAGGACCAGCGGGGCCAGCAGGACCCGTTGCACCTGCAGGTCCAGTTGCACCTGCAGGCCCGGCGGGACCAGTTCCGCCCGATCCACCGCCCGATATTCCTGCGGGTCCGCGTTCACCATCTTTTCCGTTCGCGCCATCACGCCCATCTTTACCGTTGCTACCTTGTTTACCTGGTGCTCCTTGAGCACCTGCAACTCCTGCAGGTCCTATCAAACTTTTCGGAAGTGGCCACGCATTCTTTTTCTTTGGTCCATAAATATTCATCGCAACAGTGTCAATATAAAAATCACCGTTAATACCGATCGATGCGCTCGGCGCACCTATGCCATTAAGCAAGGTATTTACAACTGAGGATGAATTGCTTCTCTTCGCACTCTTCACAGCAACGCTCTTTGCCGATTTAGCTTTTGTGGCCGCAAATGCGCTATTCGCATCAACCATTGCAACGCTAGACATCAAGAGAAGCAGGGGGAGTGCGCGCCCTACTGAGGTCGCGACAGGGGAAGGTGTACTGCTCACGATGGCCTCCATGGCTGAGGTGAAATGGGAAATCCCAGCCGTGAAACTGGGAACCACCTGAGCATCGAGATAAGTGAAAACCGATTACTCTCCGCTGGCAACCGTCCGAAATCACCTGAAACCTGGACTTTAGCCACCTAACCCCCATAAAAATCTGAAATCCTGAGCCCCTGAACAGCCCAAATATTCACAAACGCCTCTAAGACTTCCTGGCTAATCTCCACAGAGAGTAGGAGCAACCTTCGGGATATCAGAGGGGTGCGAGGCCCTGATGAACGATGAAGAAGAAGGAGTACTGAATGAAGACGAGCATCAAGCTCGCTGCAGTCACTGCAGTAGCAGCTCTAACCCTAGGTTCTGCATCTGGCGCACTTGCCGATGATCGCGGAAAGGGAATGGGCCCTGGCGGCCCCAAAGGCGGCATGCGTATGGATGGCCCACGAGATGGTGGCGCAGGCGTCGCTGCAGTTCTCGCTGAGTTGGTCAAAGCAGGAACCATCACGCAGGCACAATCCGATGCAATTTCCAAGGCGCTCATCAATGCACCTGCCGCCGCCAAAGCTGCTCGTGATGCAGAGAAAGCTGCTCATGAGAAATTGCTTGCTGACACCGTTGGACTTGCATGGGCCGATATCGAAACTCGCCTCAAAGCAGGCGAAACTCTCGCTGCAATCGCAGGAGCAAAGAAAGATGCACTCATTGCCGCCCTTGTAAAAGAAGCAACTGATCGCATCGATGCAGCAGTAGCTGCCGGTCGCATGACAGCTGAGCAGGCAGCAACTGAGAAGACAGGTCTTACCGAGAGAATCACAGCCCACGTTGCAAGCGTCCATAAGGCTCAAGGCCCAATGGGTAAAGGCCCAATGGGTAAAGGCCCAATGGGTAAAGGCCCAATGGGTAAAGTCGTTGCACCTAAAGCAGCAGCGACTCCCTCAGCAACCACCGGCACAACCAATGCAAAGAGCAACGGCAAAGTTGTTGTGAAGCAGGTCAAGACAAGCACTACCAAGAAAGTCTCATAATAGGTAATAAGAAAGACCCCCGATGAAAGATGAGGCGCGCGTGGATAATAAAATCCACCGCGTCTTATCTTTTTTCTGAGAGTATCCCCCCATGAAAATCCATATCGCCAGCGATCATGCCGGGTTCGCCTACAAAACCCTCATCATCAGCCACCTCCACCTCAGTGGCCACGAAGTCGTCGACCACGGACCATTCGAGTATGAAGCCCTCGATGATTACCCAGTCTTCTGCCTAAGGGCAGCCGAAGCAGTGGGAGCCGAAGCCGGATCACTAGGTATCGTCCTCGGCGGTTCCGGAAATGGCGAACAAATCTCCGCCAACAAAGTCGCAGGAGTCCGCGCCGCCCTCGCGTGGAAGCCAGAGATCGCCAAGCTCGCCCGCCAACATAACAACGCCAATGTCCTCTCGATCGGCGAGCGCATGCACTCAGAAAAAGAGGCGCTCGAAATTGTCGATGCCTTCCTTGCCACTGATTACTCGAACGAGGAACGGCACACCCGACGGATCGACATGATTAGCGAATATGAAGAGAGTAAGAAACTTCCTCCGCTTTAGTCTCGAAAGAACCTCATCGTTTGTAGTAGAAAAAATCCGTTACCTGGTGCTCTTTTGTTAGCCCTTGCTCTTCAAATCGAGTAAGCGGTCGATGGGTAGGGCGTTCCACTACTCCGCCAACAAGTTGTGGAACTTGTGCAAACTCTGCCTCTATCCATTTCGCATACGGCTGCCAATCTGTGGCGATATGTAGCAACCCGTTAAATACTAACTTCGTGGCGAGTAATGGGATGAAATCTCCCTGGAGAAGTCTCCGTTTGTGATGGCGTAACTTCTGCCAAGGGTCAGGAAAGTAAATTCGAATCTCGTCGAAACTCTCATTCACAAATTTATTCTCGAGAATCTCCTTCACATCACCATGAACAATACGAATGTTCTGTAAGCCCATCTTTTCAATTCGCCAGAGCAGCGATCCCACCCCAGGCTTATGAACTTCAATGGCGATAATTGCAGTATCAGGTTCTGCCTGCGCCATCTCTGCTGTGGCCTCGCCCATCCCGCTACCGATCTCCAATACCCGTCGCGTGGCATTGGGAAATATCTTTCGCACCTCTATCGGGTCATGATGGGAGGCAGGAAGGAGAAAGCGCTCCCCCAATCGCTCGATCGCTCCCTCTTGGGCGGGTGTAATCCGAGCGCCACGCAACTTATAGGTGCGAATCGAATTGGGGCGCTCACCGCTTTCCCTGCTTTCCCTGTTTTCCCTGCTCTCCATAGGGCAAGGGTGCCACCAATGGGACAGATTTCTGGCCCTGGTGGTTGGATAGTGACCTCTTTCACCGCCTACAAGGAGTCATACAGTGCCTGGAGTCAATCTCACCCGCGACGAAGCCCTTGCTCGCTCAGCCCACATCACCGTCGATAGCTACCGCGTCGATCTTGACCTCACTACTGGCGCTGAAACCTTCCGGGCCCAGACCACAGTCAAGTTCCGTAGCAGCAAACCTGGAACTGCAACATTCATCGATGCAGTGGGCAAGTCGATGTACAGCGCAACGCTCAATGGCGCCGCGTTAGATGCAAGTGCTTTCGATGGTGAGAGCATCCACCTGACCAACCTTGCAGCAGAGAACACTCTTGTTGTCGACCTCGAGGCAATCTATTCGGTGAGCGGAGAAGGGCTCCATCGTTTTGTCGATCCAGCTGATTCTGAAATGTATCTCTACACCCAATTTGAAGTTGCCGATGCTCGTCGTATGTATGCCTGCTTTGATCAACCAGATCTCAAGGCAACCTTCACCCTCTCTGCAGTTACTCCACAGCACTGGGAAGTGATCTCCAACAATCCCATGGATAAGGTTGAGGAACTCTCAACTGATAGGAAACGGACCTCGTTTACCACTACCCCTGTGATGTCTACCTATATCACCGCTCTCGTTGCTGGTCCGTATCACAAAGAGTTCGACACGTACAAAGGCAAAAAGGAAGTTCCACTAGGGATCTACTGCCGGAAATCACTTGCCAAACATCTTGATGCAAGTGAGATCTTCCTCATCACCAAACAAGGCTTCGAATATTTCGAACGCGAATTTGGTTTAGCCTACCCATTCGATAAATACGATCAATTGGCGGTTGCCGAGTTTAATGCCGGTGCGATGGAGAATGCAGGGTGCGTCACCTTTGCCGAGGATTACTTTGTCTTTCGCAGCAAAGTGACAGATAAGAATTACAACTGGCGAGCTAATGTCATCCTCCACGAGATGGCGCATATGTGGTTTGGCGACCTTGTCACGATGTCCTGGTGGGATGATCTCTGGCTCAATGAATCATTTGCCGAATGGGCTTCCTACACCGCGCTCGCAGATGCGACGAAATTCAAGAACTCCTGGACCACCTTCAACGCCGAGCGAAAGAATTGGGCTTACCGACAAGACCAACTCTCCTCAACGCATCCCATTGTCGTTGATATGCACGACTTGGAAGCAGTTCGCACCAACTTCGATGGCATCACCTATGCCAAAGGCGCATCAGTGCTCCAACAATTGGTAGCGCACGTAGGGAAAGCGAATTTCGTAGCAGCGTTGAAGAAGTATTTTGCTAAACATGCATGGAAGAACACCACACTCAATGACCTGTTGGTAGAACTTGAAGCCACGAGCGGTCGCGATCTGAAGCCTTGGGTGGATACTTGGCTCTGCACCGCAGGAGTAAATACGCTCCGACCAGAGGTTTCGGTTGTCGATGGGAAGTATGCGGACGTCCACGTCAAGCAGGAACCACCCAAGATGCCAGCAGGATCGAAAGAACTTCGACCGCATCGAATGTCAGTGGGTATTTACGATCTCGTTGGCGAAAAACTCGTCCGTCGAAAGAGCCATGAACTTGATGTGGCGGGAAATTCAACATCAGTGGACGCGTTCAAAGGCGAGGCTGAAGGTGATCTTCTGCTCATCAATGATGGTGACCTCTCCTACGGAAAGATTCGTTTCGATGGCAAATCAGTGAAGACGCTAATCGCCAAACTCTCTGGCGTGGAAGAGCCGCTCACCCGCGCACTCTGTTGGTCAGCGACATGGGACATGCTCCGCGATGGTGAGTTGAGCGCAAGTGAATACGTTCCAATGGCGGTAACGGGACTGTCGACCGAGAAGGATGTCTCTGTCGTGTCTATGACTTTGATGCAATTGGGAACTGCGGTCGAGCTCTATGCATGTAACGAGAACCGCGACAAGGTACGCGAACAAGTGGCTAATGGCGTAGAGATTCTTCTCGAACAGGCTGCAGAGGGAAGCGATATGCAATTGCAGTACGCACGTTGCTTTGCATCGTTTGCATTCTCTGATCGTCAACATTCACGAATCAAAGATATGCTCGATGGCAGGCTGCCAGGCCTTGTCGTTGATGCGGATCTACGTTGGCACTTCATCAACTGCCTTGCAGAGCGCGGAAAGTTCTCTACTGAAGTGATTGATGCTGAACTTGAACGCGATAACACCGCTAGCGGACATAAATATGCAGCCTCTGCTCGAGCCGCGCTTCCAACAGTTGCGGCAAAAGAGCGAGCCTGGTCTGATGCAATCGGTGGCGAACTCTCCAATCACATTCATGACGCCACTATCGCTGGCTTTAACAGACCGCTCCAACGGGATCTGACCAAGTCATATATTGATAGGTATTTCGAATCACTTCTCTCAGTCTGGGAGAAACTCTCCTACGAGCTGGCATCCACGATTGTGACCGGCTTCTATCCTGCCTACCAAGTCAATGAAGAGGTCCTCAACAAATCTGAGTCATGGTTAAACGGAGCCGGCAAAGATGCGCCAGCAGCGCTGCGACGTTTTGTGAGTGAGAACCGAGATGCCCTTGCGCGGGCGCTCAACGCACAAAAAGTTGATGCCCGCTTCTAAACCTAGGAGCCCGGAACTTAATCCTTCAAACTGAAGGATGGATATTCATCAGTGACGAGCAGGAATGCGTAACCCAACACGCGATTCCAGTATCGAGTAGTACCGAAGAGAACTTCGGCGACTACCTGCGGCAAATCTTTGGTGAAGATGATGGCAAACCAACCGAGAATCAACATAATGATTGCGTAGATGGTGTAGACCGCGCCAACGATGTAGAGCGGGATGGCAAGAATCCATTTCACAAGCGGAAGTAGTCGATTTAATTTCTTTCCACCCTCGACATCAGGGAATATCACCCGAACCGAACTGTTCGCCTCGATGGAAGGGTAATTGTCGTTGAGCAGGACCGCATATGCAGTCAGACGAGTAGAGAGTTCCAAAATTGCTTGATTAAACCGGAGCGCATAACTTGGGTAGACGCCACGAAAGACAATCGCTAAGAGCACCGGGAGCACGATGACGCCCATTCCCAAACTCAACGATTCGGCGCCACCTGGTGCAAAGGCAAAAGCGAAGATAGCAACGGGAACTATAAGCACGTAGCGGAAGAGAACGCTTATCTGATCTCGATTTTCGAGTTTTACATCTATATAAGTCTCAATCTGATTACTCATCGACGACTCACTACCTAATCTCAGTCAAAACATTTGTCGCTTTACTCTTACCCTCACGAGGGCGATGAATCGCATAGCCCAGTACGACGATAGTAAGAAAGAGCCCTAAGGGAGCGATGACAAAATAGAGCGTGGTCTCTAGAGCGGTAAGCCCTTGGCCAGGATCTGCACTTCCCTCTTGTGGAACAGCCCAAGCAGGAGCGGTACAGAGGGTAAGTAGTGTGAGAGCGGTTGTAACAAGAAGCCTTTTCATAGTTTCTAATCTCATAGTTTTCCCACTCTAGCGTAAGTAAACATCACGCTCTTTGCGCAGCAACACCAAATGGTTCTAGGTAGGGAACCCATCGCGGATCTGCTCGGCCAGTTCCCAGGATTCGCCACGCTGCTCCCGATGGCTCATGAGGTGGCCGTTTTAATTTCCAGCCCAAATCCTTTAAGGTCCGATCGGCCTTTGCATGGTTACATCGATGGCAGGCAGAGACCACGTTCTCCCAGGTATGAGTTCCACCGCGGGAGCGCGGCATCACATGATCAATACTCGCTGCAGGCGCCTGGCAGTAGACACATTTACCGCCATCGCGAGCAAAGATCGCTCGCCTCGTGAGCGGAACAGAGTTTCGATAGGGCACGCGTACATAGCGTTGCAATCTGATAACTGTGGGGAGTGAAATATCTCCCGCTGGGTGTTGGATAAAAGTTCCAGACTCTTCAATCACCGCTGCTCGATAATTGAGAACGAGAACTAACGCACGTCTCTCAGATACGACGCAGAGCGGTTCAAAGGTCGCATTGAGGACTAGGGCGTTAGGCATCACTACTCCCCTCTGGAACTCGGGAACCACCCGATGGCGATATCTTGCTGAGGAATGTTCGAGAACACCAGCATTGACGCGTGGAAATACCTTAAAAGTTCGTAACTATTAGGTGACTTTTCCCTAGGCTAAAGGGGTGAGGTATCCCCCGGATCGTCGCGATTCAACGAGCGAGCTCCATTTCGGCCGTGAAGTTGCCGACCCCTACCGCTGGCTTGAGCCAGGCGATAGCGATGATGTACATGAGTGGTCGATGGCCCAAGAGAGGCTATGGCAGAGTCAGATTTCCGAACTCTCCGGGCGTAACTACTGGAGCGAGCGGCTCCGCCAACTTCTCGGAGCCGGCTATCGCTCTACACCAAGTTGGAGAGGGGCACGCGAGTTCTTCATGCGCCGAAGCGCAGAGGAAGAGCTAGGGATTCTCTACACACGTAAAGATTCTGAGAGTGACATTGAGGTTCTCATTGATCCTCTGGCAATCAATTCCGGCGGAACGACAACTCTCGATTCTTGGCAACCCTCGAAGGAGGGCGATCTGCTTGCCTATCAACTCTCTACCGGTGGAACAGAAGAGAGCACGCTTTATGTAATGGATGTTGAGACGCACGAAGTAATCGATGGCCCTATTGATCGCGCGCGGTACTCACCTATCGCCTGGTTACCAGGGGGCAAAGCTTTTTACTACGTGCGCAGACTGGCACCTGAATTGTTAAAAGAAGAGGAGCGGGCATATCACCGCCGCGTCTACTTCCATATCGTTGGCACCAATCCTGATGGTGATGTAGAGATTTTTGGTTCCGGTCTTGAGATGACCAACTATTACGGAGTAAGTCTCTCTATGGATGGACGTTGGTTAACCCTAAGTGCCAGCGCCGGCACCGAGCCGCGTAATGATCTCTGGCTCGCCGATTTACATGCCTCCTCGCCCAACGCACCAAAATTTATTTTGATTCAGAGCGCAGAGAGCGATGCACAGACCTCTCTCGAACCGCTCCGCGATGGTCGTATCCTCATCGGTACTAACTTCGATGCCCCGCGTGGACGAATCTGCATCTCTTCTCCCACAACGCTTCTCTCCGTCGGTGAATCTGCCGAATGGCGCGACCTGGTCCCTGAAGATCCGGAAGCAGTTTTAGGGGGCTGGGCGGTACTTGATGGTCCGCTGATGCCGGCAAGTATGTTGCTCGTTCTCTGGAACCGCCACACCGTTAGCGAAATCACCGTACATTCACTCGAGACTGGCGAGAGACAGAGCACCATTCCGTTGCCAGGTTTAGGAACTGTAACCGGAATAGCAGTACGTCCTGAAGGCGGCCATGAAGCCTGGTTTGGATATACCGACCATGTCACGCCACCAACAATCTACTCATTTGATGGACGAACATTAGAAATTAAAAAATATGCTGATCCTCCGGGAGTCGTCACCGTTCCAAAAGTCTTTGCCCAGTTGATTACCTTTACTTCATTTGATGATACGCAAGTGCGAATGTTTATTCTCTCGTCACAAGAGAGCGCCGATAAACCGCGCCCCACAGTCCTCTATGGCTACGGTGGTTTTGGCGTGGGATTAAATCCCACCTTCTCAGCCACCGCGCTCGCTTGGGTTGAGGCGGGTGGTGTTTGGGCTGTCGCCAATATTCGCGGAGGCGATGAGGAGGGAGAAGAGTGGCATCGCCAAGGTATGCGCGGTGAGAAACAGAATGTCTTTGATGATTTTATTTACGCTGCTCAATATTTAATAAGTCATGGTTGGACAACAGCAGAGCATCTGGCAATCGAAGGTGGATCCAATGGAGGGTTACTCGTTGGCGCAGCGCTCACGCAACGACCAGATCTCTTCGCAGCGGTCGTCTGTTCCGCACCGCTACTCGACATGGTCCGCTACGAACTACATGGTTTGGGTGCAACCTGGAGCGATGAATATGGATCTGCAGAGATAGAAGAGGAATTTGAATGGCTGATTGGCTACTCGCCCTACCATCAGGTCCGTGAAGGTCAGAGTTATCCAGCGACCTTATTTACCGTCTTCGAAGGCGACACTCGAGTAGATCCGCTGCACGCTAGAAAGATGTGCGCCGCCCTTCAGCATGCGCAACCCGAAGACGATGTGCGGCCAATCCTTATTAGAGCAGAGCGAAATGTAGGACACGGCGCTCGTTCACTCTCCCGGACCATCGATTTGAGCGCAGACTCTCTAGCATTTCTATCTAAGTGGACAGGGATGTCTAGGGATGGTGGTACTAGGAAATGAGAAGTCATGAATAGCGCAATAAATCAATTCATCGATTGGTTCTCAGGCGCTCCCCTTCGGATTGCAACCGTTCTGCTCATTGCACTCATCGTCCGATTCTCTGCTAACCGAGCAATAGTCCGCTCAATGAATAAGTTAATTGCAAAGACTGATCGAGGTACGGAAAATCGAGCGGCCGAACGTTCGCGCACGATTGGTGCACTCCTTCGAAGCACAGTCAACGCTCTCACCTTCATAGTCGCAGGCGCCATGATTCTCGACCAGTTGGGTTTGAACTTAGGTCCACTGCTTACCTCTGCTGGTGTCGTTGGTGTTGCACTCGGCTTAGGTGCGCAGACAATCGTGCGAGATATCCTCTCAGGGCTCTCCATGCTCATCGAGGATCAATATGGAGTTGGAGATCGAGTTCAATTATTAGAAGTCAGTGGCGTAGTAGTCAATGTAGGAATGCGCATTACGACCATTCGAGATGACAATGGCGTGCTCTGGTACTTGCGAAATGGTGAGATTCTTAAAGTGGGAAATCACTCACAATAATTACTGATTAATCATGAAGGTGGCAGCGCCCTCGAGATAGCTCCACAATTCACCATACAACTCGCTATCCAAGTTCATCTCATCCACTGCCGGCTTCATGCAGGCAAGCCATGCATCACGCTCTGCGGTTCCGATGGGAAAAGGCGCGTGGCGCATTCGCAATCGTGGATGACCTCGTTCATCAGAATAGGTATGAGGCCCACCCCAGTATTGCTCCAGAAACATTCGCAATCTGCGCTCGGCACCTTCAAAATCTGCTTGATGATACATCGGGCTAAGGAGCGGATCGTTCTTCACATTTTGGTAAAAAGTATGGACCAATTTTTCGAAAGCCAGAGCGCCACCAAAGCGCTCATAGAAGTTCTCACTCACCGTGAAAGTACTCCTGGAGGAACTCCTTTTCCGCCTCATTGAGTGGACGAGAGCTCTTGGAATTCATATCGACTGTTACCTGCACGGTGCGCGCCTTCGCTACCAGCTGACCATTCACGTGAATCTCATAAGCAAGACCAAAAGATGAGTTGCCAATGCGATGGACCCAGATTTCCACATGTGCATTGACGCCACCCTCATAAATCGGTGCAACATAATCTACCTCGGCTCGCGCTACGACCATGTCGAAGAGAATTGGTGCTTGGTTCTTCCGCGCCCGCGCATAGATAGTGAAATCTACGCGAGCCTCTTGAATGTAAGTCAAGTAAGTAGCGTTATTGACATGACCAAAAGCATCAAGATCGCCCCAGCGCACCTGTAATGGATAAATGTGTCGCATTATCGAGTCAACTTTCTATAGGTCACGCGATGTGGGCGCGATGCTTCAGGCCCAAGTCGCTCAATTTTATTTGCTTCATAGGATTCAAAGTTACCCTCGAACCAGAACCACTGTGATTCGCCTTCATAAGCGAGGATATGCGTAGCAACGCGATCGAGGAACCAGCGATCGTGCGAGATCACTACCGCGCATCCTGGGAAATTAAGGAGTGCATTTTCAAGGCTGCCGAGAGTTTCAACATCGAGATCATTTGTTGGCTCATCGAGAAGTAATAGGTTGCCACCCATCTTGAGCGTGAGCGCGAGATTTAATCGATTCCGCTCGCCTCCTGATAGCACGCCCGCAGGTTTCTGTTGATCCGGCCCCTTAAATCCAAAGGTAGATACATACGCGCGAGAGGGAATCTCAACCTGACCGACCTTCATGATGTCGAGGCCCTCAGAGACAACTTCCCAGAGCGTCTTCTTAGGATCGATACCCGAACGATTCTGATCCACATAGGAAATCGAGACTGTCTCACCAATCTTGATGTTGCCACTATCGGGTTTCTCTAGGCCCTGAATCATTTTAAAGAGGGTGGTCTTGCCGGCGCCGTTAGGGCCAATCGCACCTACGATTCCGTTGCGCGGAAGGGTGAAGGAGAGACCATCAAAGAGCAGACGATCGCCAAAACCTTTGACTAGGTTCTCTACCTCGACCACAACATTTCCAAGGCGCGGTCCTGGTGGAATCTGAATTTCTTCGAAATCTAGCTTGCGCATCTTCTCAGCTTCGGCCGCCATCTCTTCATACCGAGCAAGACGAGCTTTCTGTTTTACCTGTCGACCCTTTGCATTCTGCCTGACCCAATCGAGTTCTTCTGCAAGACGTTTTGCGCGCTTTGCATCTTTCTGGCCTTCGATCTTTAGGCGCTGTGCCTTGGTCTCAAGATATGTCGAGTAATTGCCTTCGTATGGATAAGCGCGACCGCGATCGAGCTCCAAAATCCATTGCGCGACATTGTCAAGGAAGTAACGATCGTGAGTGATGGCGACAACGGTGCCGTTGTACTTTGCGAGATGTTGTTCAAGCCAGAGCACAGACTCAGCATCAAGGTGGTTTGTTGGTTCATCGAGTAGTAAGAGGTCTGGAGCTTGAAGAAGTAATTTGCAGAGGGCAACGCGTCGTCGTTCTCCTCCGGAGAGCACTTTGACATCTGCATCAGGAGGAGGGCAACGGAGCGCATCCATCGCTTGCTCAAGACGTGAATCAATCTCCCATGCGTTGGCATGATCAAGCTTCTCCTGAAGATTTCCCATCTCAGCAAGGAGGGTGTCGTAATCTGCATCAGGTGCTGACATCAAATCTGATATCTCATTGAAACGATTGAGCATCTCCATAATCTCGGCAACGCCCTCTTGAACATTCTCAAGGACGTTCTTCTCTTCATTGAGCGGTGGTTCTTGAAGCAAAATTCCCACGGTGTAGCCGGGCGTTAAGTAAGCCTCGCCATTTGATGGTTGCTGCAAGCCCGCCATGATTTGCAGGACAGTTGACTTACCAGCGCCATTGGGGCCGACGACACCGATTTTGGCACCGGGAAGGAACATCAAGGTGACATCGTCGAGAATTACCTTGTCGCCGTGCGCTTTGCGCGCCTTTTTCATCGTGTAAATGAACTCAGCCATAGACGCCACTTTATCGCCTCAGGGCTGGTAACTATTAACCGATACCATTTGGCTATTGCATAAGTTCCTAGATTGCGCCCGTAGCTCAGTCGGATAGAGCACCCGCCTTCTAAGCGGGTTGTCGCAGGTTCGATTCCTGCCGGGCGCGCCCCACATTTAAATGAAAAAAGAGGGCCACCCAATTTCTCGAGCGGCCCCCTTTTGTCGTACTACTGGTTATTTGATCTTTGCAATCTGTGCTTCGTTGAAGGCTTTGAGCGTTCCTGTAATGACTGCAAATTCAGTCTCAGGAAACTTCTTAGGGCATTCATTGAGCACGTAGGTCATCAATCCCTTTACCGCCTCGCCTTTAGCAGCATCCTTATACGCTGTTGAAACAAGTGCATAAGAGGTGGTGCCGAGCTCGTAAGCGGCTGGATTGGTGGTCTTGTAATCGAGTGTCAGAGTTCCATTTGCATTCGTCTTGGCTGAACCAAGGAATGCCGAGACACCTGCAGCGTCGGGGGCTGTGTAGTTGCCGGCATTGTTTTTGATTTTCGCAACTGGCAAATTGTTTTGCTTTGCATAATTTGACTCTGCATAGGTGATTGCACCAGCAATTCGCGCAGTGAGCGGAACGGTTTGCTCCGAACCCTTAGCACCTTGCAGCGCTCCGAAGTTCGCTGCGTCATTTATTTGACCAGGGAATGAAGCGGCGAAATCATTATTTCCGGCCTTGGTCCAAATCGAGTTGGCGCGAGCAGCTAAGTAGTTGGTGAAGACTCCAGAAGTACCCGAAGAGTCACTTCGGTAGACGACAACGATTGGCAATTTTGGGAAATCAATTTCCACTGTTTCAGTCTTGTAAGACCCTACAACTGGTTGGCCTTTCTTATCGACTGCGATTACCGTCTTGGTTACAGTCTTGCCCTTAACTTTTGTCTTCACTTTCTGAGTCTTGAAGACTGGAGTTTTGATGGTCTTATTGTTTTCCTTCTTGATTTTTGGATCGTTCCACATCGTGATCTTGCGAGAGAAAATCTCGGCGAGAATCTCTGGAGTCAAGTTGATTTGCTCGTCTACACCTGGCACGTTGTAGATTACTGCTACTGGCGCTGCAGTAACAGGAACGTGAATAGTGTTTGCATCTTTTGGAGATGCATGCGGGGTATCAGTCCACGCAAAATCGTAATCACCCTTATCCCATCCGGAGCGACCAGCGCCGGAGCCGAGTGAGGCGTATGTAAATGAGTCTCCCGTTGCAGTGGCGAATTCACCTTTGCACTTATCAAGAAGTGGAGCTGCGAAGGTCGCGCCACCACCGGTTAATTTCACATCTTTCGCTTGTGCTGGAATAGCCATGAGCGAGGAGAGAATTGCCGCACTTGCAAAGATTGCGAGCGACTTCTTCATTAATGGTCCTCCGTAGATAGTTTTATTTTTCATGTCATCCAAAGGTTAGGAAAGAAAAGTAACTGGAGGGGTGAATCTCACTAACTCAGAATTACGTCTTTGTGAACTTCAGGTGAATTAACCAAAGCGTCCGGTGACGTAATTTTCCGTTCGCTTATCCTTCGGGCGGGTAAAGATTTCTCTGGTGGGGGCGAATTCCACGATCTGACCAGGTCCACCATCTGAAAGTAAAAATGCGGTGTAATCAGAGACGCGGGCTGCCTGTTGCATATTGTGCGTGACAATAATAATTGTCATGGTTTTAGCGAGTTCGGAGATAGTTTCTTCGATTTTGAGAGTCGAGCCTGGATCGAGAGCGGAGCACGGCTCATCCATTAAAAGCACTTCAGGGCGAACAGCAAGCGAACGGGCAATACATAAGCGCTGTTGTTGTCCGCCAGAGAGTGAGCCTCCTGGTTGGTTCAGTCGATCTTTTACCTCATTCCATAAACCGGCACGTTCGAGGCACTCCTCCATCAAATCGTTCTTGTTCGTAACCTTGAGTTGCGCCAACTTGATACCTGCCAGAACATTTTCACCTATTGTCATCGATGGGAATGGATTTGGTTTTTGAAAGACCATTCCGATTTTGAGGCGAATCTTGGTGACATCTGTTCCTGGCGCATAGATATCTTTGCCATGGAGTAAGACTTCTCCAGCCATAGCAGCTCCAGGAATGAATTCATGCATTCGGTTGAGAGTGCGCAAGAAAGTGGATTTACCGCAACCAGATGGCCCAATCAAGGCAGTCACAGTTCCAGTCGGGAAATCAAGAGACATGTCGGAAATCGCGTGATACTTGCCGAACCAGGCATGCACATTTCGCGCCTCGAGTCCGCTACCAACAGGTTGCTCAGATCGCGCTCTCGCCGCAGCGGAGGCAGTTGCCACATTTCCCAAGCTAGTAGTGCGGGTGCCGGTGGCTGGAGTTGCTGTCGAATTCATCGAACCATCCTCTTTCTCAGTGTTACTCATTTAACAATCTTTGCTCGCGATAGGAAACGTGCCAATGCAAATAGCGCTAGTACTGCAAGCATCAAGATAAAGATTCCAGCCCAGGCGCGCGAAGCAGCTTCAGGTGAGCCATCAATTAAGGCTTTCCAAATGTAAAACGGAATCGATCCCATATTTCCATCGAATGGATTGAGGTTTGTGTCATCAGCGCCACCTGTTGTGAAAAGGAGTGGCGCAGTCTCGCCAGCAATTCGTGCTACTCCGAGAATTACAGCGGTCACGAGGCCACTCTTTGCGGCAGGAATTACCACTAACGCAACCGTCTTCCATTGCGTGGCACCGAGTGCTAAACCTGCTTCACGCAAATCGGGTGGAACTAACTTGAGAACTTCCTCTGCGGTGCGAGCGACAGTGGGAATCATCAAGATGGATAGCGCTAGAGCGCCCATGAAACCTGAGAAACCTCGCCCCGTTCCAGAGATCAATGCAGAGTAAATAAAGAGTCCGGCAACGATTGAAGGAATTCCGCTCATTGCTTGGACAAGGAATCGAATCAGTGCCGAACCAGGGCCTTTGATTTCGGTGAGATAGAGCGCGGTGAGAATTCCCAATGGAACCGAGATGATTAGTGCAATTACGATCAACCATATCGTTCCAATGAGAGCATGCTTGATTCCGCCAACATCGAGAGTTGAAGAGAAGGGATCTTGAGACATATCAGTGGTGAAAAAGCCTGAATAAATCGCTGCAGTGCCGCGCGAAGTGACAGTCCAAAGAATCGACGCGACTGGTAAAAGCAATGCAAAAATTCCGGTGTACGCGGCTCCTGCCATTACCGCATCTTTGGCTGCCTCTTTACCGCGTTTCATGCCAGAGAGAATTGCAAGGGAAGTTATTGCAAAAATCCCAAAGAAGATTACGAGAGGTAGTCGCCCCGCAAATCCAGTGTTCTCAATTACCAAGTAGGAAGCAAGGAAACTTCCAACGAGGATCCCACATTGCACTATGTAATCACGGCGCGTTGGACGCCAAGGTTTAATGGGAGAGACTGCCGTTACTGGTGTCATCGCCCGCGCCGCCCCGTCTTGTTGACAATCACATTTGCAAGCATGTTGACCGCAAGAGTCATGAGAAAGAGAACAAAGCCAGCAGCCATCAGCGCTTTAATCTCTTCTTCTGATGCTTCACCGAACTTCAAGATGATGTGAGATGCCAAATTGCCGCCAGCACCCAAGAGAATCTTGAAGTTCGCTTGATAGAGAATGTTCAAGACAGTGAAGACTGCAACGGTCTCCCCCATCGCCCGGCCAAGTCCGAGCATTGCGCCACCAACAACGCCGCTATAGCTATATGGGAAGGCGACATTTTTAATCATCGCCCACTTTGAAGCCCCCAGTGCGTATGCCGCTTGAATTCGATCCAATGGTGTTTGAGCAAAAATCTCACGAGACACCGCGGTAACGATAGGAATAATCATCACCGCAAGAACCAATCCAGCGATGAATGGCGAACGAAGAAAGACTGGAACAGGCACGGCAAAAATCGGAATCCATCCGAGATATTTATTGAGAAGTTCGGCGACGTACATGCCTGGCTCCATCAGTACGTAGAGACCCCAGAGGCCAAAGAGAATCGATGGGAATGCCGCCATCAAATCGACGACTGTGACTAAGACTCGTTTAATGCGTTGTGGTGCAAAGAACGTTAAGTACAGCGCAGCGAAAACGGAAACTGGTACGCCAATCACAAGCGCGATTGCTGCAGTCACAAGGGTGCCGATGAGCATCGCACCTACGCCATAAGTGGATTGCGCTGCACCTTCAGATCCATCACTATTAATCGACGAGACCCACTCGTAGCCTGTGATGAACGAGAGCCCCTCACTCTGCAGAATTGAAAAGCCGCGGAGGAAAAGGTAGCCAGCAATCAATCCCAGAATAATCAGCGAACTGAATCCACCAAGTGCGACGATTCCGCGAAAGATTCGATCAGAGGGGCGCGGCTTACTCTCAAGATTTCGAGGGGTTGGTGAAGGGTGCGGGCGCTGGATGTCGGCAATCGTCACGCTCCTAGCCTTCCGAACCCGCAGCGCAGCCCCGACCAAATTTGGTTACAGCAAGGTGAACAGATGGGGAATTCTCTTGTCGGTAGGGGCTCAAGTAGATTGTGCGGGTGAATGAGGGCGTGCCATTGATCTGGGTGGATTGCGAGATGACTGGGCTTAACCTCCCCACCGATGCGCTCGTCGAGATTGCCGTTCTCGCAACCGACGAGAACCTCAATCCCATTGGCGCTGGAGTGGAAGTAGTCATCAAGCCCCCGGCGAGCGCACTGGAACAGATGGGTGATTTTGTCCGCCAGATGCATAACGATTCGGGATTGTTGCCCCTTCTCGAAACGGGAAAAACTCTTTCAGAAGCAGAGGAACTCATTCTCGAATATTTACAAGGTAGCGGTCTGCCCGCTGGTAAAGCGCCTCTTGCCGGAAACAGCCTCTGGCTCGATCGAAATTTCATCGCGCGTGACTTACCGCGCGTAAATCAATTCATCCATTACCGGAGCGTGGATGTCTCCTCCATTAAAGAGATTGCCAAACGGTGGTATCCGAAGGCGTACTTCTCCGCCCCGGAAAAAGGTGGCAATCACCGCGCCCTTGGCGATGTTTATGACTCAATAGCCGAGTTGGCGCATTACCGAGCCTCGATTTTTCGCGATTTAACTAACGAGTGAGCTAACTCGGAAAACCGGTAGTATTTGCGGTGCATATCCATGGTGGGCGTAGCTCAGCTGGTAGAGCATCCGGTTGTGGTCCGGAATGTCGCGGGTTCGAGCCCCGTCGCTCACCCCATATGGAGGTACCAATTCGATTAACTTGTTGGCGCAGAGAAGTTAGGGCAGCCCTCAAGTACTCGTTTGATTTGAGCCTTCTCTGGCGCTGTTACCCAGAGTCCATACTTCACTTTTACAACTACTTGGCGAGAGACATAAGCGCAGCGATACGACTTGGCCGGAGGTAGCCAAGTTGCTGCATCGCCATCACCTTTTTGCCGATTGAGGCGAGCGCTCACTGCCAACAAATTGGTTGGATCGTTGGCAAATTCCAAACGCTTGGCATCGCTCCATTGAAATGCGCCTACTTGCCACGCATGTGAAAGCGCGACTACGTGGTCGATATCGACCTCTGATTTTCCTAAAGTGAATTGAATCGAAGTTCCCGAATATGGATCATTTAATACACCGCTAATTACTTTGCATTCGCCCGTATCTTCCTTGAAGACGATGTTGATGAGGTCGCGCTTGAGAATATCGTTACGAGCATCGCATCCATTGCGATCTGGATCGCGCCAATGCGAGAAGGAGCTGCGTGAATATCCCGTTTTAGGAGCCTTACCTTTTACGACCAAAGTATCAAGGAGCGCAGCGGTTGTACCTTTTTTCGGAGTCGACTGTGATGTAGTTGTAGCGGTAGCAGAGGTACCTGTCAGCAGACCGGTCGAGATCGTAAGTACAAGAGTTATCGTTGTAAGTGAACGAGTGACCCTTCGACCCCTAATGGCTGCTGATTTCATAGAGTGAAGTCTTCACTACGGAGAGTTAGAAATCTCCGTGAAAATAGTCAGAAGAAATAAGAAACGAGGGTGGAGATCGAAGTGATCGCCACCCTCGTTTCGAGAGTTCACTAGTTGAGAACTAGTTTTGTGCTGGAGGTGCCTCAGGAGCTGGTGCTTCTGGTGCCTCAGCTACAGGAGCTTCTGGTGCCTCAGGAGCTTCTGGTGCCTCAGGAGCTTCTACTTCGACTGCAGGTGCAGTCGGAGCTTCCTCACCCTCTGCTCCACCAAATGCTGCTGGTTGGCCAGGGAATCCACCAGGTCCACCTTGTGGTCCGAAGTTTCCTGGGCCACCAGGTCCGCCGAAGCCACCTTGTGGTCCGAAGCTTCCTGGTCCACCTTGACCTTGATCGAAGCCACCTTGTGGTCCGAAGTTTCCTGGTCCACCCATAGGTCCGCCGAAGCCACCTTGTGGTCCGAAGTTTCCTTGACCTCCCATTGGTCCGCCGAAGCCACCTTGATCGAAGCCACCTTGTGGTCCGAAGTTTCCTTGACCTCCCATTGGTCCGCCGAAGCCACCTTGATTGAAGTTTCCAGATTGCATGTTCTCTTGCCAA
>Ga0194121_10002164_pt1 | contig 31579 bp, 41 predicted proteins | sample TA2MahCa50mmetaG_FD_148609 | JGI IMG/M metagenome (GOLD analysis project Ga0194121, IMG submission 148609) | Freshwater microbial communities from Lake Tanganyika, Tanzania - TA2015020 Mahale Deep Cast 50m | ecosystem: Environmental > Aquatic > Freshwater > Lake | place: Tanzania: Lake...
TCGGTGCCAAATTACTTTGCAAAACTTCTTTGTGGCAAGAAATCACCAAATTACAATGCAAAAATTTTGGGCCAGAAGCTGCTCTTTTTGAAAAAAGTAAAAGCATCTCTGAATTTATGTTCTTAATGCTTTACGGAGTCACCGATTTTGAAGGTGCGTCCAAAATCTGCAATAAATTGAAATGCGAAAATGTAACGATAAAACAATTGAAGGCACTATATCTTGCTTGGGAAGAACGAGATAGCCCTAAAGACCTAAAGGATATAGCCCAAGCCATTCGCCCATATATGACTGTCTTTAGGATGAAAAAAATTCATCACACTTCACTAGAACTCAAGGTATTGCCGAATGAAATTTTGGAAGCCATCGCTTCATCTATGCCAAAAAGTCATGGTGAATTAGAAATCGACGGGCACGACCTAATGTTGCTAGGATTCAAGGGATCGGAAATTAAAAAGGTTCTTGATGCGATAATCGGAAAAATATTCTCTGGTGAATTACAGAACTCTAAAGATGAAATTGTGCAATTCATCCAGACTAAAAAAATATAAATCAGCCAAGCAATAGCCAGTGCCGAAACAGATGCTTATCAAAAATCTAAAAAATATGGAACTGTGTAGGCAACATGTATGAATATTTTGTTCCCTCAAAATCGCAGTCCTCAACTGGGATGTCAAAGGGGAATTTCATAGGTCGTCCTGATCGATCAACGTATACCGTCCACACATAAATCTTGCGGCCTTCTCTGTAAATCTCCACCAAAGAAAGATTATGTCCTCCCAAAAATTTTCTTGCCAATTTAACGACGATGTTGAATGGTATGAATGGACAGTATTGAGCGTATATCTGTAGCGTCTCAGCAAAATAATCATCAAAGTCAGACTTTTGGTAATAAATGTCAATGTTGTACCCATCGACCACTACACTCTTTTTTTTGAAAAGCAAAAGTTCATCTTCTTTGCCTAAAGGTGGTGGCACAGATTTGGGGTAATTGTGCGGAATAAGAATCTCACCAACACTACGCATTGATTGTATAATTTCATCCAGTGGACTTTGTTCAAGCATAACCTTTCTCCTATAGCAAGATATATAGTTTAGATTCTAAAGTTATCAGAATATATCTGCTCTTCCGTTCTTTCGATTTCATGGCGAATTTGAGAAGAAAGAAAAACCGTTTCTTGCCACGCCTTGAACCTTGCCTTGTCGCTCATCACGCCCGGCAAATTAGCATTCAAAGTGTTTTGAAGCAATTTAGACAAAAACCACGAACGTGTCTGAGACAAACCTTCGGAAAGTTCGTATTGGTTTGGCAAGAAGCCTAAAAGCTCAAAAACCTGAATTGGGTCTAGCCATTGATAACCTGACCATGAATTATTTTTTTCGTAATTTTCCGGCATCCCTCTCGCCACACATCTTTCTACGAAATGCAATAAAAGGCGAGTCCAATTTTTAACAACCAAAGAATCCTTACAAGCAGTGTAATCCATAATTCGAAATTCAACCGAACTTCTTTTCTTCCTGTAAATGTGATAGGAATTTGCTGAATAATATTTATATTCTCCTAAACGCAACAACAAAGATGCTGTAGACATGAAACCATCTTCAATTTCATCCATAAAATCGGCAAGACCAATGAATTGACAGTAACGATTTCTTTTTCGAGAGCGGGGAACGGAATCCATAAATACAGGTTCACATTTAATCCACCAAGTTAGAATCGTGGCAACTTGCTCCAAAGAAAGATCGGCCACTTCGACGTGAATGTGCAAAGAGCAGCGTTCATCGGCCAATATTTTTGGGTCTAAAGCTAAACTGTCTATAACTTTACAAACTTTTTTAAGATCGTGCCACCCCTTACAAACCGGCGTGCAAACCTCCATTCCACAACTGGCATCAGGCTTAATAATCCATTGTTCGTTATTGTGATCATTCCCCCACTTATGAATAAGGACGTTTTCATTTATAGTCTTTTGGACTAAATTGCCTATATAATGTATCCCTTCGGGCAGTTTGCCATTCTCATGACCAATCGGTCGATTTCGCAAATCAAAAGCATTCAATTCGAGTTCGACCCCGTACCTACGAAAATAGTCCAAGTTTAATTTTTCTTTCTGAGGATTGTCCATGACGATTTATCTCCTTAGAATTATTATATGGTTTTCCCCAAAGAGATTTCTACATTCATTTATCACGGAGCAAAAATATGAAATGCTTATTGATAGAAACAAAAGATAAAAAACGGTTTATTACGCATGAAAAGTATTTTCATCAACTAGTCGAGTTTTCAAAAACTTTTGGAGCGACTATCTCAATTATTGAAGCCGAGGGAGTAAAACCACTAAAAATAGAAGATTTGGTTCCAGCTATTTGCGATCAAAATTACAAAAATCAGCGGTTTAAGTATGAAATACTGGAAACCAAACTGAGAAAAGAAAAACAAAACCGCATGAAAATATTAAATGCGGCATCTAAAATTCAGGAATACATCTATGGAAAATTCCTGAAAAAAGAAATTGTATCATTAAAAGAATTAAAAAAACAGTTCAATAAACAAAAATTATCTGATGCGACTTTTTGCAACCACATCAAAAAGGCTAAAGAAACCCTAAAAAAAGAAGGATTTACAATCCAGAAAGTCGGGGGAGGAATGTATCGAATTCAGTGAACTGCCGGTCATGCTCGTTTCGTTAATGAACAACCATTGCACAAATGCCTTTGCTTTCTAACATTGTTTTAAGTTTAGTTTCATAATAGATATATAGTCATTATGGCGTTTTCATTTGCAAAATGGTTCTTAGAACAAGAACACCATCTTATAGGATTAAAATTTCAAGATCACATCAATGAAGCCAACCGAAGTATTCACTTCACCGTATGGTCTAATGACGGGACCGTGGTAGTCTATATTGACCAGACCCGATATGTGTTCATCGTAGATGTCGGATATCACAAACAACTTCGGAAAATTGTCAAATATCGGCCTTGGTCAGTATTAAATAAAATCAAAAAAATGGTCGCTAACGGTCATGCTCGGCAGATTAATCCAACGCCCACGCCAAAGAAACCAGAACAGAAAACGCTATTTTGACAGCGTGTTCCCAAATCAGGAACGTATACGATCATAATTTCGACGGACGCATTTGACGAAAATTATTCTTAACCTTCTTGCTGTCCATCTAATTCGTCGTCAATCATTTCATCGTCTTCAAAACCAGTCACATCAGTTTCCACAATGTCGCCACCAACTTGGAATTCGATAGCAGCCATATAAGGCTCCAAATATTCCCTAACTTCCTCTTCCGTTTCTGCATCAATCAATGCAGGACACTTATAAAGGATTTCAATAGGGATATCATTCCGCTCAAGAGATGCCTTAAACTTGATTTCAGATCCACCAGCCCAAGGTTCTTTAACTACAAAATTTCCAGCGCCTTTGATTTCAATACGCCCAGCGTCCAACAAACATGAAAGCAATCCGCTTACAGGATCAATGCCATGATCGAATAGAAGCCTGATATTTTCTGTTTCGACGAATGGGTGATGAGTCTTGTTTTTAACATTCTTCACACGAATGTTGATTCCAAGAATTTTCTTCTTCTTGGCAGTGATCTTCTGCTCAATTTTCTTCATCGTGGAAGTTTCGAGACGACACGAGGCATAAAAAGGCAAAGCATTCCCGCCACCAGCAGTCGTCTTAGGATTACCATACATTACGCCAATTTTATCTCTAGTTTGATTGAGAATAACAACAGACGCATTGTGCTGCTCCATGACAGAATTTAATTTACGAAACTCTCTGGAACAAATTTTGGCACGTTCGCCGGGCTGTTCATTGCCGCCTACAATCTTCTTGAATTGCTCCTTCGTGTAATTCTCTGGCAATTGTACTTCACGCAATTCACGAGCGGACGGGCTAACGCCAATCGAATCGTAAACAATGGCAATCTGTGCGTCTTTGCCTTTCTTTTCACGAACAAATTCAATGGACTTATACATCTTCTTGAATACGTCCTCAAGCGATTGAGGTGTATGGCGAACAATTCTCTTTAAGTCGCAGTGAGATGCTTTCTTGATAAATTCTTTGTTCGCAGAATTTTCGCAATCTTCAAGTACAGGGATGCCATTCTTTCTCTGGCAACCAAACAAAATATTAGTTCCAATAAGAGATTTGCAAGAAGAGTTGGGGCCATAAATCTCTGTAAGTTTGCCGCCCGGCACACCGCCATTAATAAACTTGCCACTGCAAATATAGTTGATGGCCAAACTGCCTGTATCAACGAAATACTTGACCGAATCTATCGCATCAAGAATATCGCCATCAGTTTTCTCAGCGAACTCTTGGAAAAAATCCAAATCATCTCCGTCGTTGTCGGCAACGACAGCTTTTTTTCTGGCCATAATTCACTCCATGTTTATTCGTCAATCAAAGACGGATTTTTCATATAAAAAATAGGGGTGACTGTAAATTTATATTACAGTCACCCCATGAGAGACAGCCTTATACTGCGTCTAATTCTTTCATGAAATCGTCATCAGCAAGCAGTTCTTGCTCCTCGGATGAACCAGAAGAAGCAGTCGTGGTTTGCATGACCAATTCATCACGCACAGATTCATCGCCTACAACAGCCGCTACTGAGTTGGATGTGGTCCCAAAGCCAGCAGCGTTACGGAACTCATCAAGATCATTGTCCTGATGATCTTCACCTTCCTGAACCATTCCAAGATGAACACGCAAAGCGTGCTTCAATTCCTCTTCGGTCTTCACCTTACGAAGAGATTGAAGGTCATGAACGTTGTCAAGCCATTTGTCCAAATCTTGCGTCGAACCAGCAGGAGACTCAGGCTCAAACTTGGAAAAGTCATAATTCGGAAATTCACGATTTCCACTCTTGGTAATTTTCTTGACTACTTTGAAGTCACGGCCTTTTAACGGGTGAGTAATATCGCCCAAAGCATCTTCACCGGCATCCTTGTCGCCCACAATCGCACGCATAATTTTTGCGTGAACTTGTTTCCCACAAGAATAAATCTTGGGGCCAACATTCTTGAGGATTTCGCCAGTCTTATGATCTTTTTCTTGACGAACAATTACGTTGTAGTAATACCGTTCGACAGGCTTAATCTCTCTGGCCTTATTTTGAAGAGCTTCGGCTTCTTTGCCGCTCAAACCTTCAGACTTCTGCCAAAGGTCGCTGTAATATTTGCAAATAATACAGTCGCCCTTCCATTGCGGAACCATCTTGCCATTCTTTTCGACCCAAGTAAGTTCTTTCCGACAATGATATGCCCGTTTTTGTTTGGTAACGGGATTTGTCAAAGTGTGTGTACGGGTCGCACAATAAAGTTTTGTGCCCTTTTTACGAGGCAGAAATCTCATTAATACGAAGCCCTCACGTTCTGGCATTCTCACAAATTTGGCTAGGTATTCTTCATTATTGTTGAATCCAGGCTCAGCATTAACACGCTCGGCCTCCATCATCGCTTCGTTCATATCCAACGCTTCATAGGCAGTACTCATTTCAGTCTTCTCCGTAGTAAAAGTAAAGTTAAGAACAAGTAATCGTTAACGTAACAGTTTTCGTCAGCGTCTTGTTCACAGGTTTCAGTTATAAATTATATCGGCAACCCGATCAATTAACTTTAGTTTATTTTTAGAGATTTCTAAAATTTATCCTCTGCGATCTGCGTGTAAGACACCTAATCAGTTTCTTCTTAAAGGCCAGATATTCTTTAGGCTTTTGCCTAAATTAAAAATCGCATAATGCCCCCTTCCATGGTCACATCATCTATTCTTCTGAAGGCTTTTCTTCCTCTTTCTGAGCTTGCATCGACAATGCTTTTTTATGAAGAGCGTCCAATTTATCCTTCATGTTCATATGACCTTCTGACTCTAAGTCTTCATTAACTTGCTGCCGTAAAGCCTGTTCTTTGTCATACTCTTCTTCAAGAGCCTTGAGCAATTCAAGGTTTTTCTCGATTTGTGCTTTGACAGAATTGGAACTAGCTTTCTCACGCATCTCACAAGCCAAAGGGTCATTTACAATTGGCATCTGCTTAGGAGATAACTCGTCCTCAAGCCTCGCCTTTGCGGCGTCCTCTTTACGAATAGCACGCATTTCCTCTCGACGACGAAGGACACGCTCTTTGGCAATTTTTTCACGCTTCTTCTTTTTTTGAGCAATTTTTTGTTGTTTACTCGGCATATTTTATCTCCTAACAACGGGCATGGAATTATCCTCAATGGCTCCAGACCAATTGAGTTTCCCGCCGTCTCTTTCTTTTTGAGTTTCAGAAAATCCCAATTCTCGATCAGCTAACAATTTTACATTGGCTGGTATGAAATAAATATCGGAAACATTTTGCTGACGCCCAACATCATCAACGATTTTGAGTATTGAAACGGCACCTATCTGTTCCCGCCCATAGACAGGATACTTCTTATCAGGGGTAAGCCTCAAGCCCTTTTTCTTAATCTCTGGCATTTGTGGCAATTCCGGCGAGAATATCACCATGTCTATCGGTCGGCCCAAATCTCCCGTTGCGGCGGAATCTTGAACTTGTTGAATACGACGCTCTTGGGGAACAGCTACAGCATTTTCTGGTACTTCGACAACTTGTTGAACGATGAGGCTTGATGCTTGATCAAATAAGAATTTGCGATTTTTAATCACCACGCCGCCATTGGTTTCCTTAAAGCTAATTTGCTTGCGGGAAAGCTCAACAATATCTACATCGACAACAAATATGTCTCGCCGAGCAAGCTGCGCCATCACAGCTCCGGCCAATTTTTCCAGTGGGACTTCATCGAAAGGATCACCCACATTTTTCTTCAAAGACTTCAACTCTTCTTTATCGTAGCCGCCATCTTTTCGCTCATGATATTTGTAAGTAACTTCGTACCCCACGTTATTTTTCTCCTTCTGCATTTAATCTTGCTTGTATTGCGTCTTCCACATTTTTAATGCCATAGATTTGTCCAATTATTCTCCTTCATCTTCGTTGTAATCGAGTGTGTCTTCTACAAAATTAGACAAAGTAATCGAACCATAAAATGCCGCATTCGTAAGTTTTTTATTGTACCGAATCAGAATACCCTTTTCGGTCAAAGTGAAAGGCAAATAAGGTGAATAAATGTAACCAGTCACATAATGATTTTTGGGATTTTTGTAACCCAACAAAATCTTTTCTTGAGGCACATCAAATTCGTAAAGTTCCCAACGGTCCCCCACGAACGGTTTCAAAAGCTCGCAGACCTTCGGATGCGCTACAATCCATGTAGCCTCATTCGGCGTCTTCGTGCCGATATATGCACTCATTCCCTCAACCAAGGAAAATAGCTGCTCTGGGGTTTGATAAACACAATCCTTGTTATTACAAATTGACAATAAATCACCAACTATCTCTTTGTTGATTTCGTGGGTATACTCTTCAGAATAATTCGAGGTTGCTTCAGCCTCCGCATCAAGTCCCAACTTGTAAGTTTGACCTCTATATTCTAAAACCCGAATACGACCGTTTTCTACCTTCGTAGGCTTTGGACCGTCCCAAGGAAGAGCAACAAATCGAGTTCTTACCGACGATGGAGCAGAACGAACACGCATATCCTCATTGACAAAATAAACGAAATCTTCTGGTTTGCGTGTAGTCTGAATGGAAACCAAATTGAAACCCAAGAAATCTTGATTGAATACCCTACGGATTATAGGAATACTGCACCGCTTCCATTGAGCGGTTTGATAAGCATCGTCCTGATATTGTTCATTCAAAAGCCGCTGATTTTCAAGTATTTCTGAAACTTGCCGGGCGATAAAAGGGTCTTTGATCCCCCACAATAAACCTGTCACGCTCCACTTTTTGCAATTCTCGTAACAACCTTTAATGTATTCTTCTGCAAAATTCATATTGCGAAGCAAGGCCATCTCTTCTTTGATCAATTCATCCATATTATCCTCATTTTTGTAAAATGCCTGTGCCATACCGAGTTTCAAAGAACAAAGGTGGGTGATTCACACTTTCGCTAAAAGCAAAAAACGCATCGCTCGCAGATTCATCCCGCTTAACATACTCAGTCACAATAAAGCCATTCTCAGCTACAAAAGGCCACATATACTCCAAATGAGCCAAATGATCGTCATAAGTCATTTCTTCATTGATGATGACCATATCCCATTTAATTGGTGATATTTTCTCCACAAACTCGTTATCGTATACATTATTTATGTAGAAGTCTATACTTCCTTTATAATTCAATTTGATGTTGTGGAGGCCCATTCTGGGGGAATAGTATTCTTTGCTTTCGGGACGAAATGCTATGATATATTCTACGGTCTTGCAAGACTGTAGAAAACTGCCTTCGAGCAGCCCCAGCCCAAAATTAAGAGAAAGCATATTCTTGGGGGATAAGAATTTTCCTAAATGATAGTAAAAAGGTGCATATCTTGGATCAGAATAAGCCGGTGAGCGACGACAGGACTCATTCACCATCGCCATACGATCTAAAAGAACTTTGCCACCCACATATTCTTTATCTAAAAAAACAGAAATTTTTCTTTGAACATCCAATAAATCAATTTTTTCCATAATACTATAATAGAGTCAGGAAAGCGTTAAACATGAACAATCGTTTTGATTTCTTAGTTGTAGGGTCGGGATTTTTCGGAGCCTCATTTGCAAGAACAGTTAAAGACGCAGGAAAGACTTGTCTTGTAATCGAAAAAAAAGATCATATCGCTGGGGCCGCACACGACAAACAAGTGAATAACTATTTTGTTTCTTCGTATGGGGCACACATTTTCCACACCCATAGCAAAGAAATTTGGGACTTTATTCACCAATTTGGTAAATTTTTGCCCTTCACCAATCGCCCCAAAGTTGTAACCGGGGACCGCATCTTCTCCTTCCCAATCAACTTAATGACGCTCCATCAACTCTGGGGAGTCAAAACACCAGAGGAAGCTCGCCGCAAACTCCAAGAAGTAACCGCTCCCTATAAATTCGATCACCCAAAAAACTTTGAAGAATGGGCATTGTCGATGGTAGGCGAAGAAATATACAAGACATTTTTCTATGGATACACAAAGAAACAATGGATGAAAGAACCAAAAGAACTCCCATCTTCCATTATCCAAAGATTGCCAATTCGTCTCACCTACGACGAGAATTATTTCACCACTCAATATCAAGGTATGCCTGCGGAAGGATACACCAAGATCGTTGAAAATATGCTTGACGGAATCCCCGTCGAAACAAACATAGATTTTCTAAATGATAAAGACAAATGGTTTAATCTTGCAAAAATGATAGTTTACACTGGCCCCGTGGACGCATTATTCAATTACGAGTACGGGGAATTAGAATACAACACACTAATGTTCAAACAAGAAAAAAAATACGGGGACGTTCAAGGGAACGCAGTGTTAAACCACGTCTCCGAAGATGTACCTTACATCCGATCAATTGAATACCGTCACTTCTACAAGCAAGGTGAAGCAACCAAACACTATAACCTAAATTTGGACACAGAACTAAGCATTATCTCTTACGATTACCCAATTTCTTACAAAGATAATCCCGACCCTTTATACCCAATTCGAGACGACAGAAACTCTGAGATTTATGAAAAGTATGCTAACTTAAAAAAGAATCAACCCAACCTGATTCTGGGTGGCAGGCTGGGAGAATACAAATATTTAGACATTGACCAATCAATGGCGTCGGCAATCACTAAAGCTAAAAAGGCAATACAATGTATGACGTAGAATTTCACATAATGTGTTCTGAGAAAGAAGCCTTCAAATACAGACTAGAAAACTTTCTCAATTATGGCATTCACAACTGTAATAAATTCAAAGTTAAAATGGTCTTGCTTTTACAAAAACCAATCGGCGAATTGGAAGAAGAAATCAAAAAATTTCAAAAAGACAATTTACACTTTGAAATAATACGATTCAACCATGATGATCCTTCTTTCAAGAAATTCACTTATCTGTCGGAAATAGTCCCTAAGCGATTGGAAGAAGCACGATGGTTCATCGGCATGGACGAGGACACAATTACAGATATTGATGCCCTAATTGAACATCTCGATGAAGATTATGATTGGCAGGAAAAACACTATGTTTCTACCAAACCCATGAATAATGTCCAGCCGATGGAATATGATTTGGCGCTTCTGTATGGAAAATCACATTGGTACTGTCCCACAGGCGGACCCTACCATGAGTGGGAAATTTGCTGTTTAAGTCAAAAATCAATGCGTACAATTCTCGAAAACCCCATGTCCAACAAAATCCTTAATATGAGAAAAAAAATGAATAGTGGCTGGGGCGATCACTGCATGGGCATCGCTGCTAAATTTTCAAAAATTTATCCTACTGGATCGAATTTTATAAGCGGCACCCATATGATAGCCGAACACAAAATCTTTGGTGGATGGATAATTCATTGTCATCACATTTACAAATTGCCGGGAACAAACCAATTGATGCCTGCATTGGGGAACAGGCAAAATGGACGATTTGGAGATAGAAAAATATTTCTGGTAGAGATTGTGAACGGCAAAGAAGAGGATAGAGGTTTTTATATGCTTGAAAAGAAGGGAGTTATGCTTGGTCCCCCAAATCAAAGACCTGTAGGCATTTTTAACGCCGTGGGACAAAAACTGGATTTACACTTTTTTGATAAAGAACACCCACTAAGATTTGAACCGGATAAAAGCGATTTATCCGAGGAAAGAAAAAATCAAAATCAATTCAGAATCGTAACATCATAAAAATACCTGCCGAAACTTTCGTTCCGGCAGGCTATTTATACCCGGCTCTCACGGGGTTCGCTTCACATTACTTGCGTCTGGGCGTTTGCAAACCGTTTATCTGAAAACTTATCATAATACGATATATACTTTCACGCAAGATAAAAATAAGAGGCAATATGCAATTTCCAAGTTTCAACGAATGGCTTGTAGTAAGAGAAGGCAAAAAGGGCAAATCTCTCGAAGATCGCCAAAGATACAACGATTTTCTCAGCGGCAAATCTGACAAAATAAAACTAGCAAGCAGTCCAGTTGCCCTTGGCCACCAAACCCACCAAAGTGGCACAGGTGCTTGGAAGAACAAAAAAGCCTATGATCGCAAGAAAAACTGGCGAAAAGACCAAGAATAAAGGTCTTGAATTCTTTGTTGTAGAACGGGAGAGGTTTTTTCTTTGTATCGCATCGTTATTTATTTAGAGTCATAGCCAGTATTCCTTTAGCGTCTACGACCGCTTTATATATGCGTTGGTACATACGTCGCTTCTGGTCTGGGGAGCCGTGCATGTAGTAAATGTGAAATGACTTCCAGTAGTCGGGGTCGCCAATGATTCCGTAAGTTTGGTTAGCTTTTCCAGCCTCTGGGTTTTTAATGAAAGCAAGGGTGTCGTCTAGCATTTTGCTGGTTTCGGTGGGATTCTTGGATATTTTTGCAAGTTTGATGATTGAGTCCACAATCTGACCAGTGTACGCATCAAATTCTAAGGGGTTTGTGTAGTAGTCTATTCCGCCTTTGTCGTCGTAATGCTTTGCTCCCATCTTAGAGAAGGTGTTGAAGTCGCTAATTTTTGGGTCTTGAGAATGTATTCCTACCTCATGAACTAACAAGCGTCTTATCCATCGGGGGTTGATTTCTTCTGGTTTTACGTGAGCCACATTGATACGCACACCCATTACTGGATTAAAGTCTCCGTCAAAATTCTGGTTTGGGTCGTTAATGACAGAAATGTCTACTGTCCTGCTCCTTCCTTTGAAATATTGGTCGGCATATTGAATGGACCCGACATCAACGTCTTCCCCGGTCTGCTTAGACTGTACGGCAGCTTGAGTAATTTTTGGGTAAAGGGCGTCAATTTGTTGTTCTATCTCATCCGTCACACGGATGCCTTTACTTTCTGACAGCCATTGTTTGAAACTTAGTACCATAATAGGTATATAACAGATATGCGAGTCGATTTAAGTGGATTCAGACAGTTTGTATCGGCATGTAACATTTTTACGATGGCGTCGTCGTTTACGCAGATGACGCCCTGCCGGGCTGCATTGCGAGCGTAAGCGGACTTACACGATGCGATCATGCCGACAAGTATCTTCATGTATATCCTGTTGGACGGCGGGCAACAAGACGTATTTAGCGGCCACGAGTCGCTGAAATATCGAGCCTTTATAGCTGCCCTTGAGGGACAGGGACTCGTTAAGTCGGAGCCATTCTTGGAAGTTAATCATGCTGAGTAGTCGATATACGCCTTATGAGCCACGCCCAACCACCGCAGTAGCCGCAGAAACTCCACAAAAAAAGGGACTAAACAACAAGTTTTAGTCCCTTTTATCTTTGGTGTTTGAAATGAACTACGATCTTCACTCTGCAATGCATTACTCAGCAAATTGTGATTTTCGAGCCATGACAAATGCCTGCATTACTCAATCTGCCGTAACATTCGGCATGTCCCCGACTTCAGCAATAACGTTTGTAAAGCTGCCGCCGTCTGCTACATTGCCAACCATTTTCTTACCTGAAGATGTTTCAATTAACAAACCGTGGTAAGTACGCTGAATGGAATTACCATCGGAATTAATAGATGTATCTAATGAGCCTTCGGTCCCCATGTTTCTTAATGCAGGTGTCAAATCGACTGTAAAACTCGCCATGATAATCTCCTTTGTAGATTAGTAGTCAACCACATTATATATGCTATTTATTTAAAAAAATAAAATACTAACACATATTTCCTATTATTTAAAACAAAGAAATCCACGTCTGTCGCTGGGGCGGCAAGCAATTTTCCCTATAAATCACGTTTATCTCTAATGAAAATGGGAAATTTACCCTATCGGAAACCCAAAGGCAACTTTTGGCATACCAGTCCATATATCCCTGCCTTTTTCGATTCTTTCCCTCATAATTCTGGCACGCCGTAGCCTAATGGCATCAATATTTTTTTCCTTGAGCCATTCCTGTTCTCGCTTTTTAAGTAAAGTGATCTTGATTACTTCATCTCTAGGAATTTTGAGGCCAAGCCGTTTTAAGTAAACAACAACCTTACGTTCATTGACTTTACGACCATTTCTCGCTTGGTCTTGATTCCAAAGAGCAACCAATTCCGTAGGAGTTTTTTGACGCCAATTCTCTTTCAAAAATTTCTCAAAAGTCAAAATTTCAATCCGAGTAAATCGACACGGACTCTTATGAGGAAGTTTCAACCTCACAATTTCTTCCTGAATGCTCCGTTGCGTATATGGCAAAAGATTGGCAATCTCCCTAGTCGGTGTACCAGCAAGATGCAAGCGAATCAATTCAACTTTATGTTCTTTAGTCCATTTAGGAACTTTATATTTCGCAAGGCCCAATCGCAAACGCATCACTTTAACAGCATGAACAGTACGACCGACTGGAACTCCCCCAGCTTTAACGGCCTCAATTTCTTCTGTAGTCCACTTAGACGTAAAAGACATTTCCATTCTCCTATACGAGACGCCAGATTCTACCACAGAAAAAAATCGTTGTATAGTTTACAAACCAAATAGAGATAATGGCATTATCTTTATTTCCACACCCGCTTCCTCAAACATTTGAGTAGAAAGAGCCATATCTTCGGCCCAGCGTTCCCGCAAATGCTCTGGAATCTCTGGGGCCACGCAACGAGTAATCCCAGACTGAATTACCATCGCCGCACAAACACTACAACTCATAAATGGCCAAGTGTATAGACAAGCATCGTGTAATGCCTCACGAGCGAATAGGAGGGCATTACGCTCACAATGCACAATCATTTGATACTTTAATGCACGATTAGCATATCGCTCTGGATGGTCTTGAACCCCTACAGGAAATCCGTTGTATCCCGTAGATATGATCCTAAAATTAGGGTCTACGATCACCGCACCAGTTTGCGTTGAAGGGTCTTTTGACCATGTAGAAATGTGTCGGGCAAGCTCAACAAATCGCTTATCCCATTTATCTAAATCTTTGCCGTGGCCGAATTTTTTCATTTTCACTCCAAAATAAACGACAGATTAAATCTATCGTACACAACAGGACATGACAACACATTGCATAACAACACATGACGCCACATTACAATGATTCCAAAAATAAAGCCTTGCCAAAAAGTTGGCGTCTTTTTCTATTTGACAAATTAAATGCTACACCATTCATAATGAATGTACAAGGGATTCCATTCTTTTTGCAGAGCATCCATTTTCTTCTGTCGTTTTTCATTTGTTTTTCGTCATTCAAATGATGAGAGCCGCCCGGCTCAAATATGGCAACTAACTTGTCACCCCGGTAAACTACCACGTCGGCACTGCCATATTTCCATATATGATTAAGGCCGGTATTTGTTGGCTTGGGGAATAATTCTTTTAAAGGTATTTCGAGTTCAACTCGAAATAAATTTCCCCAAGTATTCTCGATGTAAGCCTTGTAAGCTCTCGCTTCTTCTGTGATTACATCTTTTTTGGAGAAAATTGTTTCTATGTCGTCCATATAAACTCCAAAAAACGACAGATCAAGTCTGTCGTGCAGCACATGACTACACACGACAACACACAACTTTACAGCACAGCAACCCATTTTCTGATGGGTTAATGAAACGACAGATCAAGTCTATCGTGCAACACAAAACATAACAGTAAATCACAGAGCATCACATCACATTACAAAACATCACAACACAACAACCCATTTTCTGATGGGTTAATGAAACGACAGATCAAGTCTGTCGTACTCCACAGCACAGAACATGACACTGCATCACATTGCACGACAAAACATCACAAAACATCACAATACATCAACCCATTTTCTGATGGGTTAATGAAACGACAGATCAAGTCTGTCGCACAGCACAGCACAATACACCACAAAACATCACATGACATGGCATCACATAATGATTTACTGCACTTCAAAAGATTCAATTTTGAATCTTCCGAATTTTGGTCGATAGCTGCCGACTCCAGTGACGGCCCCGGCTTCTTCGAGGCAAGCCTTTACTTCTTTCTCGCTGATGCGAGTCTCATCGAAGGTCAAAACAAATTTGGCCTTCCAGCTATTGAATCTGACCCGATTGATGAGAACACCGGCTCCCGTGCTTGGAAGCGTACAAAAGCGACGATCTATTTCGTCATAGTCTTTTCGACCAAGAGGAATTTTTTCGTCGTCACAAAAGACAGAAGAAAGAATTGTCTTTTTGAGGCTGCCACGGCCTTTCTTCAAGTTCTTGCCTGCCTCACGCATACATCCTTCGATTTGATCCGAAGCAATGTAATACCCGATTTTGGGATCATGATGTGATTTATTTTCGGCATCTACTTTGGGGTCAATCACATCCGATTTCTTTTTAGCGAGGGCCGCTTCTTCCGAAATCATTTGTCGCTTGTTCATAAGCATCGGGGCAATACTTACCAGTTGTACTTTTACCTTCTTCATTGCATAAACTCCTTAAATGGAAACAAGAAAGAAAAACATACATTAAAAACCGAGTTTATTCAAGTTAACTTTTTTCTATAGGAAAGCCAAATCTCTAAGTCAAAATCAGCAACACTTTTTCCAGCTTTATCTGCCAATTTGAGAAATTCTTTCTCTAATGAACCAATTGATATGTTAATTTGTTTTCTGGCAGAGTAACCTGAGAATATATGACATCAGGATATAATTTTTTCATCATATATTGCAGAATCTCAATAGAAGTTCTAACTAATAGAATGTCTCCGGTCTCCATATCAACTGCAAGAGTTTTGCCAGCATGTTCTCTAGCAATTTGTTCATTAATCTTATAGAATGGGTTAAATAAAGTTTTCATTGTTTTATCCTCTGCTTTTTCTTTCAAAATGATTCCAAAAACAAAGTCTTGCCAAAAAGTTGGCGTCGTTTTCTATTTGACAAATTAAATGCTACACCATTCATGATGAAAACACAAGGGGCTTCTACGCCTTGCTCACGCAAGTATTTCAAAACGTATCCAATCCGGCCAATCCGGCCAATCTTTGATTGGAACTTCATCTCAGCCCTCGTTCTTTTTTACGGTTCTTTGCCTCCCATCGGCAGGAAATCCTCAAAATTGCAAGTGCCAGAATCTTGCTCGGAATAAATATCCCGATTGAGTTTATCCATCTCTTTACGCAAGGTGTGACCACGATTTTGGGCGTTCTCGTGATTCTTATCCCATGCTCTTAAGTGAGCCTTCAATAAGCCCACCACAAATTTACGTTCAACCTTATGCTCATAGGCTTTAACCACATCCTCGTTCGATGCGGCCTTTGCTTTGGCATAATTATCCGACGCAGAGTCATTGTCCTTGGACTCCACGAACTTTTGATTATATAGAGCGTCATAGCGACCCTCAGCTATCGCAAGTTCTTTAGTTGCATATTCCAATTGCTTGCCGAAGTAATCTATCCAAGCGTACTCGTCCGCCATGTAGTCACTCAAAGTGACTTCATTAAATTTCATGCGGTCGGGGTCTATAATCACCGTCCGACCAGCAACTGTTACTTCGGTTTTTTCTACAATCGGCTTTTCCATTATTGACCTCCCAATTCTTCGTCTTCAGGGTCGATGATACTATTCTTTTTCTCTTTCTTCTTTTTGGACGGTGTGTACTTATCCAGCACAAATTCGTCTTGTTTCTTCTCGGCAGCATTGGTCATTTGATTGGCGTAACGCTCTTTTGAAATCTCGAATATATCCAAGGTTCCCATGCGATAATCAAAGCCAATCTTAAACGGAAAGCGAGAAGAACCATCACGGTGTTTGATGATAAAGCCACGACCAACTTCAGCGTCTTTCTCACGACCCTGTTGGTTGATCGACCAGAAAGCATCCAATGGTTTAAACTGGTCGAACGACGTACCAATATTGCTCTCATCAATATATTGACTAATTTCGAGTTTTGCGGCACTGGCATTAGGTTGCACACAAGTTAGTGTGCCGTGTTGTTTCTCTACACCAAATCCTCTCAAGTCACGCAATATACGATATGCCGACTCATACTTTTTAACTGAAGGATCATCCTTCATTTCACCAACGTAGTCAATAATTAACAAATTGGGTTTCCAACCTCGAAGCCCCAACTGAGCATAATATGCCCGGATACCATTCACATCAATCTGGCCACCGGGGAATTGTTTGATAATGAGTTGATTTTTATCATCTTTGTCTTTCCCAAATTCCTCAATAGTTCTTATAATCTCGTCTTTGTTTTGACGAAGAAGGTTAATGTCTAATTTGGTGAATTGAGAGGTAAATCGTTGCCCGATGCCTACCTCATCCATTTCCATTGTTAAATACAAAACTTTATGGCCCAATAAAACATTGGCCACGGCTGCTTTAACGAGAGCGAGAGATTTGCCTGTGCCGGGCAAGCCAATCCATGCTCCAATCTGGCCCGGAAATAAACCACCGCCCGTTAGGGCGTTATCAATGCTTTCAAAGGATGAAGTAAATCGGTCTAAACCTTCATAGCGTTTATCCATACGATTAAACATTTCTTGAATATTTATGAAATACTCAAGACCCGGCTCATAATGCCGGTCAATCGTCATCGCCTGACGCATTTCTTCGTAAACAAAGCCCCATGTTTTCTCATCTTCGGGAGCCTCATTCATCTTTTCCAAGCAATTATGGAAAGCCACTTTAATTGCCTGAACTTTGGCAAAGTAAGTGACTTTATCAAGCAAATATTCTCTGGTATCTAAACCGGGAACATAATACTCGTAAAGAGTATGAAGTTCGCCTGTGTAATAGATTTGAATTGCTTTTTCTCGATCTTTTAGCTTATCTTGAAGCTCTTGATGGAGAATAAATCTTTCTGGAACTGTGTGGTGTTTTGCAAAATATTCAAAAAGAAGCCCACAAATCGTAACGTGGGCTTCGCTTGAAAAATAGATTGGTTTGATCTTATCTACACTCTGAACAAGCATGAACTGATCTGTTAAAAGCATCCCCAGCAATTTCTTTTGAAAAGTTTCATCCCAAGCAAATTTGGTTTTGGTAACGTCTGGGTCCGTTAGCAACTCAAGTTTTGCTTGCTCTTCGGGAGTTAATTCACGCATTTTTCATCCATTTATAAAAGGCAACTCAACTGAAATCTTGTGACAATCAACGCCTACGCTCGATTCCTGATCAACAATCCGCCAGCCCTTTGTTTCTGTATGTAGTAATGGGATAATTATACGCAAATTCGGCATCAGGCGATAGTCATTTTTCGCATCATTCCATGTATACCATTCAACTTTTTCTGTTTCTTCATATCGGCGGCGAGCCATCCAGCTTCTTCTTTTAATTCTCTGTGGGCCGCTTTTTCTGGCGTCTCGCCTTCTTCTACTTTCCCGCCAACTAAATTAAGGCGTCCCTTTTGCCCCGGTTTTTCTTTCAAGATAAGCAAAACTGGTATGTTTGTCCGAACACGATAATTAAGATTTTCGCCCGGTGAAATCAATTCTTTCACCGGCTTCAAATAAACCAAAACGTACTCTTTCATTGTCTTTTTCTCTGGATAAGTTTGCTCGGTAGGAATAACTTTCGCTCTTGTTGAACAGTGGCTTGGAAAGCCACAACCTTGAGTACATTCATTTTGAGATATTGGTTGTGAAAGAAAGTCAACCAGTTGTGAGATAACGTATGAAATATTTTAGTCGGACCACGGTAAAATTCCTTCTCAACATGCGCAGAATCAAAATACACATAATTCAGTTCACGATCCAGAGCAAACAACGTAAAAGCCAATTCTTCTCGGCCTCCCGCATTTTGACTAACCTGATAAACCCACTCACCCATAGGGTGAATTTTCTTCTTTAGACTCATGCAATAATCGTAAACAACCTCACCATACTTGCGCAAAAGATGGTTGTTGAACAAAACGACCCCGGAATTGAAAGCACGCAATGACTTTTTTTTCAAATTCGTTGTCGTAAAAACGGTATTAGGGTAGTGATCGCCAAACGTATTCGTTGTGGCAGCGAAATCGCAATCTTTGTAAATATCAAACAAACACGTTATGTCATCAAAAATGAAAGTGTCCGAATCTATCAGAATCACTCTTTCAAAAGGGCACTCAGCAAAAACAATTCGTTGTGCAGAAAAATACCCCTTCTCTTCTTTCAAATCCAAATCATTGTAAATCTTGAGTTTAATATTTAACTCTTTACAAATTTGAAATAACTCTTCTTTGTTGACAAGTTTGATTTGACGAGAGAGAGTTTCTTTGTTGGTAATACCACGACTATCACGACATTTATCCTCAACAAAATAAACTAAGACAGGGATGGTTGGATTGTGTTGCCTAAGAGTTCGGAAGCTGTAAGAGGCCATCGTCATGTAGAATGGCTCTTCATTCAAGACGTAAACCGCTTGCATGTTTCTGTTCCAGATACCAAGAAAATGTAAGAATGTGAGACTGCAACACTAGGGATTTCTTTTACAAAATAAATATCTCTTTTAATTTTAAATAACTACATAAATATAAAAGAATCCCCGGCAATCAACTACCCCACTCTCATGCTATTATAGAAATAAAATTACAAAGAACAAACCACGGACTGTAATGGCCCAAGGTAGTCATATTCCGACAAAGAAACTTGCCCTGATCGGATGACTTTTTCCTTTGTAATCTTTTTTCCCATATTCTTCTGGCCGTTCCACATAATGGCTTTACAGTATCTAGCAAACTTTCCATCTATTTTGAGCCGTGCCTTTGGATTTGGTCTGTAGTCCTTGGGGACTGTCTTTTTTATGATCCTTTCCAAGATCGCCTCTTGATGAGGACCAAACTTTTGGCGATTGGCACCGTGTCTTGTGCGATTTGTCCAAAGCTCATCCAAATTGAATACGATTTTGGAAAGAAACTTATCCTTGGACGCATACTTTTTGGCAAGTTCCAAACAATTTTCGATATAAACCTGACGCTTGAAATACGAGCCAGCACGGATCATCGACAGATGAAGTTCTTGGCTTATATCATCAAAGTCGTCGGTGTAGTTATTGCGGGAATTCTTTCTTTGAAGTTCGTGAGCAGCATGATAACAAAGTTTTGTGAAGCTGTCACTTAATTCTTGAAATTCCTCATTGGTAATCGGAAAATTAACGCATATATCCTTCATATTATTCCTTTTTGACTACGTTTTTTAATTCATTGAGATTTTTACCTGCTTTCGCAGATACCCTCAGCTTCAAGCCGGGACATAGTTGGCTTTCAGAAGAGAGGGCGACTTTAGCTCTTTTGTAAACTTCCTTCCATTTGTCTTTAGATGCATACACCATGTATCCATCATGGACGTGGTAGGTCAGTTTTGTAAATGGAACTAGAGCTTGATAAAGTTGAATTAGTTTTTCCAAGCAAACTATTGAGGCGGGAGATGAGACGCAAAAATTGCGTACTCTATATTCTTTTCCATCGAAATAACGGCGTTTACCAAATATATCATCGGCATAGCCTATTTCTTTTACCCGATCTTGATAAGCCTGTACCCAAGCCAGAGCAGTCGGAAAAAGTTCATGCATACGGTTTACAATTGCTTCAGCGCTGGCCTCTGCAATTTTGAGCCTGTCAGCCAGAGTATGAGCCGACATTCCGTATATAACCGGCAAGAAGAATTTTTTACATTTATCCCTTGCTTCTTTTAAGTTAGTTTGCTCTCCAATTATTTTTTCGTAAAGTGCAAAATATACGTCGTCTTTTTGGCAAAGTTCGGTTAATAGTGGGTCTTTAGACAGCCAAGCGAGCATGAAGACTTCCATGCTATTGAAATCAAAATACATGAAAAACTGGTCACAAAGAGGCTTCAACTTGGCCCGCTTTTCTTCGGTCAAATTGTGCGGGATATAGCCCTTCCCATAAGCCTTGTGACAAAGCAAGCGACCATTTTCTTGACCATCAATTTCGTAATAGGCGTAAGATTGGCCATCAAAATCTGGGTCGATTATTCCAACTGTTTCGAGATGCGGCAAAACAGTAGTCATAAGCGGCAAATGAATATTTCGGTAAATCACGGAGGATTTTTTGTAATTTGGTTCTGCCATCACTTTTTTCATACGGCCTAACGCTTCACCCAAAGTCTTTGGCACAGCCGATTTTAAGCCTAAATATGATTCGATTATTTTCAAATCAATAATTGCACACTCGCATACAAGCGGCTTTTTTGTTTTGCCAAGCACATAGCTCGCAAAATTCTTCCAATTCCAAGTGATTACCCTCGATCCCTTGGCAAATAAGGAATACGTCAACGATTGTGCCACTCTCTCCAAATCATCGACTTTCTCAATCTCCAAAGTATAAGATAGACCACCAGTTGCATGGATATGCAACTTGATTTCTTCCTTCTTCTTCTCGGTGAAATCCAAGATTTCCGGCTCGAAAAGAAAAAGGCAATTGTTCGTTTCCAAACTTCCAAGAAATTCGGAAAACTTTACATGATCCATTTTTGCTACATCTTCATTTAGCCACTGAGATAAACCTATCTAAGTATATCTTTCACTAGGAATTAAAACAAGATAAGATACTGAATTATAGCTCTTTATTGCGATATGCGCAGACCAAGAGCCGGGTTAAGTTATGTAAATTTATAAAAGAAAGAATACTATGGAGTAATATTCTTTCTTCTTGTTTTAGTAGAGGAAACTTTACTAAAACAATACACTTCTTAACTTAATGTTCCGTATTTCTACGAAGTTTCAGTGTACCCAATTTTCGTCCATCAATGAAAGACGGACTTAAAATGCAGCAACCAAACCATAGATTAGTTCACTCGCTCGTCTTTTGAGTGAAATACGGCATTTTGGCTAATCTTGGCACACCTACGCTGCTGACCCGGATGGTTCTTGTTGGCCATCCTGATACCTGTCAAGGCGGTCGGTTTTTTCACCTGATTTCTTCGAGGGGGTACTCTCAAATATTTCAAGTGGGAAGAAACGGGAACTAGCCGTTTATACATTTCTGTACTTAGAGCTTCCATCTCAGTGTCTTAAAGTTTTTCACGACGAGACTTACCATATAGTAGCAATAAATTTTCGATGTTCAAGATCAAAAAGCATAAATATTCCGGTTGATTTAAACTGCGCATGAGGTACAATGGCCAAAAAGAGAAATTCGTCAAACTCCGAGGATGATTTTATGCCAATTCTCGATGCAATCGCTTGTTATGGCATGGATAAGCTAGAATCCATTGCCTACAAATTGTGCATTATCTGGATAGAGAAAAGCAGAAAATTTTTCCCTACTTACGATCATACAAAATTACGCCGGGGTGATCCACGGCAATCGTTAATGTTCAAGGTTTGTTACAAATTTGTCCGAGAAACCCAAGGAATTCTCGAAGAAGAGGATCATCCCTTGTATGTCCGTGCCCAACTCGATATATTGAAAAATATAAGTCTTGGGAGCGATGAACATCCCCTTATCGAACCCAATGTTCTCGTCGGGGAAAAGGCATGGAAGCGTTGGAAATTGTGGAAAAAGAAATATGATTCTGTCGCCTCCGAAAAGGGTTTCACCACTAAAATTACGGCTTCGTCCCAAAAAGTCTTGGATGCGTTTGAAAAAACCAAAGAGTTTATTTTTAAAACTCTCGGTCCCGAACCTACCCTCGAAAAATACCGAGAAGCCGTTATCAACAAAAATTTGATCCGGTGGATCAACCTTGGAAAAATCTCACCGTATTACTTGTGCCTGTCTCCATATTTTAAGAAACTTGTCTCCGAAGAAGATTTGAAAAAAATTACATTTGACCTTGAAATCTATAGAAATTGTCTTAATGATGAATTACTCGCCCTATTTGAAGATAAATTCAAATATGAGTTCTGAGATGGTGTGTTCAAGGTCATCAAATCCTACGAGGAAGGTTGGCCACCGGCAACGGGATCAATCATCGCTGACTTAAAGGTGTTCCATGATTTGGCCTCAAACAGCAAAACAATATATCAACATAATTATGTCTGTGCCAGTAGAATGGCTTAAAGACGAATCATTTGTTGAGAATTTGATTCTGAATTGTGGCATCAATGCAGAATACCAACTTCTTGAATCTAATGGCATAACTGATCGAGCTATGCCACAGTATTTTGAAGTTGATAAAGGAATGAGACTTTGGCAATATCCGAAACAATTTTCCAAATATCTTGTTTGGTTGAGCGATCAAAAAATACAATCTTATCTTGAGATAGGGACAAGATTCGGTGGAACCTTTTTGGTCACTGTTGCTTATTTGTCTAGGTTCAACGAAATAAAAGCTGCGGCAGGAGTCGATCTTGTCGAAAGTTCGGATTTGACTTTGTTTTCTCAACAAAATCCCGAATTCAAATATTTGGTTGCATCTACAGAAAGTAAAGAATTTGCCGAATTGATTGCTTCTCGAAAATGGGATTTAGTTTTCGTAGATGGCGACCATTCAAACCCAATATTTCAAAGTGATTGGGAGTTAGCTAAGAAAAATTCTCGTTTGGTTGCTTTGCATGATATTGTAAGTACGGGTTGTCAGCATGTAGTGGATTTATGGCAATCTTTGAAGCCACAATACAAAAATGTCGAATTCACCGATCAATATACGGAGGTTTTGAACCGAACAGGAAAGAAATATTTAGGAATTGGAGTGGTAGAAACTCACGGGTAGTTGGCTTAGAAGCAGCCATGACCCTTCGGCAACGAGCCGGGTTGATAAATTGTTGCGGTGTGTATTTTAATCTGGTCTTATCCCTATTTTTGTAACTATGTACATAACATCACAATCATTATCGGCAATAATTATGAACCCAGTGAAATGATCATTTTCAGTGTCCATATCAAGAACATAAGCGGTGCCGCCATTTAATGTGGTTAAAACAACAACATGCTCTTCTCCCGAACCGGGCAAAGGTTCTGGAAACACAACAGTTCCGATGAATTGTCCTTCAATCGATTCTACGTGACAACCTGCAATGCCAGCCAAAATAATTTGTGGACCAAGTGCCCAACGTGATAAATGTTTCACAGTTGCCTTGTTTGAATCCCCGGCCCCACTAACACCTGTCGTAGATGATGCTCCCATTTGAAACCTCAATTCCGAATAATATTTTAATCTGGCCTTATCCCTACTTTTGTAACTATGTACATAACATCACAATCGCTGTCAGTTCGAAACGTAAAATCAGTGAAATGATCATCTTCGTCATCGCCATCTAAATCTTCGTCGTTCATGTCAATAATATAGGCGGCTCCGCCATTCAATGTGGTTAAAAGAACAACATGCTCTTCTCCCAAACCAAGCAAAGGTTCTGGAAGTATAACGGTTCCTCCATAAGAAGGTGGCGATGCAGAAACATCTAATTCAATAGAGGTCGCAATGCCCGCCAAAAGAATTTGTGGGCCAAGCTCCCAACGTGATAAATCTTTTGTGGTTGCTTGGTTTGAATCCCCGACTCCACTAACTCCTGTCGTAGACGATGCTCCCATTTAATACCTCAATTCCGAATAAATTTATTGTTTCTACTGTTTTTCTGTTCAAATAATCAGGAGGCATAACCAATCTGTCCCCTAATTTGTATTTATCAAATCCATTAAGATTATTTTTTAAGTCGTTTTTATGATTTATATTGTTTAATGCTTTTTTGTGAATGTTGTTTCTAACATAAGTCATGTGATGAACTATAAATTTTTCTGGGTCTAATACTAAACATTTATCGTATTTTGCTTGTCGCCGTGTTATGTCTACAGGAAAAGGGAATTTTAAATTCATTTCATATCTATTTTCAACCGGATGAATAAGAGGAATTAAATTCCGCCGTTCTGGGACAACTTTCCATGTTGGATGTTTAAAGTAATCAATACTCTCAGCTATAGAGCAATCGAATTGTAAAACAGCTTCTTTCGCATACTTTAATTGATTTGGTAAATAAAACTCATCCACATCAGCCGAAATATGATGAGAACATCCGTTCTCAATGGATTGATCTAACCCTAAATTTCTTATAATTGTTTCATTTTCTCTAGACGACAAAGATAAATTTGGAGTATAATTGACTATTGAATCTGCCAAACCATATTTTTTTAATTTGTCAATTGCTTCTAAGTCATTTAAATCGGCTTTATTGCCATGAAAAGACATCTCTTGTTTGATTAAACAAATGAAATCTACTTCCTTTCTTATGCTTTCAATTGCATAACCTAAAAGTTCAATTCCATCAAAAGAATTATAAGCTATTCCTAATTTCATTTTTAATCAAAATAGTTGCCCGTCAGCCGAGTTAGAATTAAACCTGTTTTCTTTTAAATGTTGCGAGTTGAGGGATTCTAGTGATAATCGTTTTCCAATTTCTATTTACCCAATCCATAAATCTTCTTTCTGCTTGAACAGGTCCGGATTCACTTGTAGTGCCTGTTGTTTGTCTTTCTAATTCATGAGTACATTCATGCACTATTGTGTTGGCTATTTCAAGAACGGCCTCAAGAGAATCACCATGTTGTTGTAAATGCTTTTGAACATTTACATGAATCACATCTGATGATTTAATTTGTTTTGTGTCAATATCTGGAATATATTTTTTGATAATAGCCGTTGGAATATTGTTTATTTTTTGACTTTGTAAAATTTCATCTCCAAATTTCATTCTTATCTTTGACATCAAATTTGTCCCAACTACTTTTCTATCTTCACTAGAGGTATACATCCCATATACGCCTGTATTAAGTGTGGCAATTGTACTTATATTAAGCAATAGTCTTTGATCTATTGGCAGACTCTGGTCGTATAGCTGAACCAATCTGACAGAATATTTTGCTTTGTCGTATAAAGCATCTATTTGTGTTTCATCAACATACTCGGTTCCGAGAGTTGATTGCAGCCATTCTATAAATGTTTTCATAAATGTATATATTCAGTCTCGTTCTTCAAATATTATTTTATTATCAAAACAATGAATCTTGTGATTTGGGAATAAGCTCTTTAGCAACAACACTTTATGTTCGCATGTAGTCCAGCGATAAGGATCAGCACTACCGTTGTCTAATCTGTCTTTTTTTGTCATATAGTAACCATCATTGTCTTTCAAAATAACTAAAGTTGGATCAGTCAAACGATTAGTCAAATCTTCACAAATCATTGAAGCATGACTACCAAATAAACTTGGATAATTTTTTGTAGTGTCTAATTTTTCTATTGTTGTTGTTGTTGTTGCTGCTGCTGATTTTGACATAATATTCAAGTTATTTGAAGAAAATTGATATTTTATATAGCAATTGCAATTTTGATTTTTCGGAAAAATTCCAACTGTCATTTTGAGAATTGCGTCGATTAAATAATTTGCTTTTTATAACATAACTAAACTACATGATGAAAATTGGCTTCAAAAAATGGTTGATAAAAGAAAACGATTCTAAAAAAATAATTGTTTACCACAGCAGCAACAATGAATTTTCAAGATTCAATTTTAAACAGGCACTTCAAAAAATTGTCTGGTTCACTTCTGACAAACAAGAACTATTGAATGGAAATAAAGGCGCTGCTGGCAATAAAATAATTTATACTTTAGAAGTAACCATTAACAACCCAGCAGGATGGGATGAATACCAAAAATATCTCTTGGATCAATTGAGACAATTGGGCTATGATGGAGCCATTTTGCCCGATGAAGATGGTCATTTTGACGGGTTCGTTTTTAATCCCAAAAATATCAAAATTTTAAGCAAAGAATACGTCAAAAAAGAACTTTAATTGCTCGCATTACTCCCCGATCCGCCATCCTGTGGGTTGTAACCCCATTCGTGGACGCTATTCCCGTCTGTATACAAATCTTTAGCCTTAACAGTTTTAGTCAAAATGCGATATTGGTTTTTAAGTGTCCCTTGTCCGTGCATTTGGGCATAGCGACGTGTAGTTGTCACCCAATCACCCGGATTGATAGAGATTTTATTATCAGGGATTATTGGTTGAGAACTTAACGATTCGATTTCTTTATGGATGTAGTCGTAATACTTATACTTATCTAATGAGGTATTAACATGCGGTGGCAAGCGACCATATTTTAGGATGTACTTCATTTGCCAGTCTAAGTCATTAATTTTTTCTTGATTAGTGATAACTTTTGGCACAGCCCGATAAATTTTGACTGAAGCATTTGGTTTGCCTCGTAGGGACTGTACCAAGTAAATAGATTCGTTATCAAAAATTTGTCCGTCTCCATAATACCTAACGGCGTTTTGGGAGTAGAAATCATCTGAATAAGTTCCGTTTTTAGTAACGTCGTACATAGGGGAGCCGTTGCTTTGGTCTGGAGCTTGGTGTAGTCCACGATAATCATTTAGTTCATCTCGTCCGACCATACCTTCCATATAACCTGTATTGGCCATATTGGCTTTTTCTCGTAACAACAGCCATTCACGAAAGTTTTTCATTCAATTATTTAGACCCGTTATCTTCCAAAGAGCCAAGTCAAAAAACCTTGATTGGTTCCCCAACGTCCCAACAGCCAGTTTGCAAAATTTGTCGGGTCTTTGAAACCCGAACCCGAACGAATTGTGTTTTCATTCTTGTCAATTAAGACATAAGCTGGAATTGCATTCACATTGTACTTGCGAGCCAAATCTTTTCTGTTGTCAGTGTCCACATAAATGTAAATTATATTTCCATCATCTATAGCCTTTTTTACTTCTGGACTTTTCACAGTCTCTTTGAGCTTGTGACACCATGCACACCAATTAGCACCAAAGACTATCAATATCTTTCGGTCAGATCGCTTGGCCTCTGTCAAGGCTTCCTCGTAAGTCGTGATTACCAGCGAACCATTATCGGGAGGCGTTATTACAGGAGGATTTGGATTTGGAATATCGTTAGCTTGAACATTGCCCCAAATGTTTTGCTGAGGCCCAGAATGATTAAACTGCTCTTTGCTAAAATAAATTGCAGCTACTAAAAGCAATAACGTTGCAATGGCGAAATTTAAAAGGTTCTTCTTAAACATGACTTAGTAATTCCTTTAATATTGCTATCCTTATATATAATCCGTTTCTTATTTGTTTGTCTTTGTAAACGGCTCTATAATCCTCATCTACATCGGTATGTATTTCTCCACGCCTCGGAAGAGGATGTAAGATTATTGCGTTTTGACCTAAATTCTCTACAAATTTTCTTGTTAAAATGGGAAATTTTAAGGTTTTGGTGTCGATGCCCGGAAATCGTTCGTCTTGGATTCGAGTCATGTAAATTACGTCGGCATCGGATACGTCAGCCACATTGTCTACATATGACCCATCATTTTCTTGATAGTCAAAGCTGTATTCTGGATGCTTCGCAGGGCACAACAAAAACTGATTATTGTCGTATAGTTTTAGAAGCTGAATCAGTGATTTTACTGTGCGGCTATGACGCAAATCGCCGCAGAAAAGGAATTTGAGATTTGATGTGCGACCGAATTTTTTGTGGATCGTCAACAAATCCAACATCGCTTGAGTGGGATGTTCGTCGCTGCCATTTCCAGCATTTATGATTGGCACTGATGATGCATCTGCGTCTTTAACCCAATTTTCATCCGGGTGACGAAAGACAATTACATCTGAATATTGGGAAAGGGTATAAAGTGTATCACGGATACTTTCGCCTTTCCTTAGAGAAGAAGATGTCGAAGCGTCTGCTGCTGTGATTACCGATCCGCCGAGCCAATGCATGGCTCTTTCAAAAGAAAGTCTTGTTCGAGTAGAGGCTTCACCAAAGAAAGAAGCCATTGTCTTATCCGATTGGTCGAACCGGAAGTGAGGGTGTGCATGGAACGTATTTTCGATTTCCATTGCCGAATTTAGTAGTTTTTCAATCTTGTCACGGTCCAGTTGTTTCACCGACAAGAAGTTTTTCATTTTATTGGTTCTCTTACACAAAAACTGGTAAAGTATATCAATTTTTTAGTACGTCATCAAGATTGTTTTTATTATCCACACTGTTTTTTTTATGTCTTGGGTAGGAGCAAACCACTCTTCAAACTCTGATGGCTGAACTGCCCAAGTGTGCTGACGAACCTTGGAATCTATGTTATATCCCCAACACTTAACCAATCCTTTGTTCTTGTCCCAAAACACGTCAATATTGAATTGTTCTGCCCTGTTTCCGCCCGGTGCTTCTACGCCGTGACCACGGAATTCGTAAATGATCTTGTAGTATCCCTCATCTATTTTCTTCATGCCAACAGGAAACATGCAGTAAGCTGGATAATTCCGTCTAACTTCGCTAAATATGGCGTGAGCCAATTTGTCAAAATCTTTATATTCTGGTTTAGGAGAATCCAATTCTTCTTTGTGAAGCTCATGGAGATGGTTATATATCTTGTGCGCTAACGGAATTTCATTGTCATTGTGTTCGTTTTCTTTGAAGTCAACGACATCTTTGCAAACCCACGTTTCTTCTCCTTGTAAGTCTCTAGTTTTTCGACGGATGATGGTTTTGTAGGAACCGAGCGGGCTGATAAAAACCTGCAACGCTCCAACGTCATATCCCCACTCCAATAAATTCGACATTTTAGATCGGCAAGAAAAGTAACCCAATGGAGGTAGGCGATTTAATTCATCGGTGATAATTTCGGAATCAATAGGATCAATTGGCCGGGAACCCTCGTGTGGAATTGTTCCGCCTAATTGGTTTGCTTTGAAATCAGATAATTTCTTCTCGAATCCGAAATCCGCCCATTCTTTCAAAATCGCCCAGCGTCTAAAACTTAATTTGTTCATACATCTATATATCAGCAGAGTTCAAGTTGTTGGAAGCACATAAAATGAAACAAGAAGGAATTTTGGCGACCATTCTCGGCATTATTATCGGGTTTGCAATTGATTATTACGTTGGTCACGAACAGGCAATTAGAGAAAATAACACATTTAGGTTTTAATTAAGATGAAATTTAGACAATGGCTAGAATCTGAAGAAAAAGATTTTGACTTTTATCGCAATGTAATCTTAAATTACTTAGGGCTAGATGTAAAAAAAGGTCTGTCTCAGGGTCTGGACACCTTCAATAAAGATAATTTGAAGCAAAAATTACAATCTCTGGGAGAATTCTCTGCATTACCTGAAGACATACAGGGAAGTGTTTTGGCTCGTATAGATAGTTCCCAAGGCGGAACTATTGGCGATCTTTTAAGGTTAATGGCCTTCAAAAATTGAAATTATATTAGTGAAATTTTGTTATGGAACAAAATATGGCAAAAATTCTTATGTGTAAACCAAGTTATTATGATGTAACTTATTCAATCAATCCTTGGATGAAGCCCAAAGAAATTTTTGTTGACACACAACTTGCCATACGTCAATGGGAAGATTTAGTTAATATGCTGAAGGAACTTGGTGCAGAAATATTTGAGATGGAAGGTCAGCTAAATTTGCCCGATATTGTTTTCACAGCGAATGCTGCTCTGATTTATAAAGATACAGCTTATTTATCAAAATTCTTCCACCCAGAACGTCGCCCAGAAACTCAACTTTATAAAGTTTGGTTTGAACAAAATGGATTCAAAACAATCGAAGTAAAAAATTTCTTTGAAGGGGCAGGCGATGCCCTTTTTTCTTGTAATCATCATCTTTATGCAGGACATGGATTTCGCTCCCATCAAATGGCTCTTTGCGAAGATGAAGAAGTTAGATTAAATCTTGGCAGAATGACAATTCATTCTATGCGTTTAGTCGATCCTTATTTTTATCATCTTGACACTTGTTTTTGTCCTTTGAAAGATGGCTTTGTATTGACATACCTTCCAGCTTTTTCTCAAGACATTGCACAAAAGATTGAAAATACTTTAGATTACATCAATGTTTGTGAAGAAGATGCAAAGAAATTTGCGTGCAATGCTGTTTGCTTAGGAAACAAAATTGTAATGCCAAGTGGTTGCGAAAACACCTACAAACAGCTTGAAAGATTGGGCTACGAAGTGTATCATATTGATATGTCAGAGTTTATAAAAGCGGGTGGTGCCTGTAAGTGTCTCACTTTGAGATTGGATGAATTTGAATGAAAGATTATATTTTCGTGAGGCACGGAGAAAGCCACTACAACATCAAACTTACAACAAATCTGGATAGTGAATTAACTCCACGGGGAGTAGAACAAGCGGTTAAAACAGGTAGATTTCTTAGGGATCATATTCCAGATATACATGAATTTGTTGGTATTACTTCACCTTATCATCGCTGCTTGCAAACTTCCGACATTATTCACAGCTTAACTGGCATCGACTTTCAAGTTAAGTCCGGTCCCAGAGAAATCATGATGAGTTACGACGAATGTAAAGTCGTAAATAGAAAGCTTGAATACAATCATTTCCATTGGCATCACGAAGAAGATTTTCATTTCTTTATGGAAAATGAGGGTGAATTCGTCAGCCGAATGCGGCATTATATTTTGGGCGAAGATCATCCCAAGCTGTTCGTTGTTTCGCACGGCTCAGTCATTAAGGCGATGTACGATATTATTGCGGGGCAAGAGGTTGTGGCCGATTTACACAATTATCCTGACAATTGCAGTGTTGCTTATATCCAGAATCAAAAAACGGTCCACTGGAATCATCTACCTTGGGCGTAGTGCTTTTTAACTAATGTCCACTAAATATG
>Ga0194121_10002166_pt1 | contig 31559 bp, 26 predicted proteins | sample TA2MahCa50mmetaG_FD_148609 | JGI IMG/M metagenome (GOLD analysis project Ga0194121, IMG submission 148609) | Freshwater microbial communities from Lake Tanganyika, Tanzania - TA2015020 Mahale Deep Cast 50m | ecosystem: Environmental > Aquatic > Freshwater > Lake | place: Tanzania: Lake...
GGGGATGCCGTCATCCTTGATGCGTTTGAGAATCTGCTCCTTCACGTCGGGAGCAATGCGATGTGGTTTGCCCATATCTTTCGGGGGAAGTTGTCTAGAGTGTGTCTAAGATATGGGGTACCTGCCATAACGAGCAGGGCGGCGGGGCTTCGCTTCTGCAGGCGGGCAAAAATTCCTTCCCCCCAACCCCCTTCCTTTTTGTCCGCCTGCTGGAAACCCCTAGCGATTTTTTCGGACGGCGGCGGGGCTTCAAATTGGGCGGTGGGTGGGGTTATGCCTTTGGTTTTTCAAAAGTCACTGCTTCCAATTGCTGATACCTATCGAACCAACTTATTTTACCACCAAGTGTATCGCTATACTCGTATTTATTCAAACTATGCGGTATGAACACGTCCAAACTGCCTTCGTTCATTCCATAACCGACCGCGCGGGCTTCCTCCGCGAACATTTGCAAAGTAGCTTCATCAAAACCTTTGCCAAAAGTTATGGAAGCGTCGAGACCTTGCGCCTTCGTTAATAACATCCGCACAAAAGCTCGATATACTTCGCTGTTTGGAAGCAAAGAATAGGGTTTTTCAACAAGCAGTGTTTTTCTTTGCGTTTTTGACTCAAAGTCATTTTGATCTCTTTGACTTGTTAATTTAATGATGCTTCTCGCCACAATTCTGCCTTCACCGTCGGCAACATTGAGAACTTTTTTATTACTGTCTGCCACATAAGCCAACAGACACTCGTTAAACCCGCCGTTTCTCCATGATTGGCAAGTTTCTTGTGGTTCAACACCAACCCTCAAAAGCGTTAGTGCATCGTCCGACTCAAATGCCGTTACGCTTTTTATATCGCCGACGGTAAAAACCTTTTCTATCTGTTCTATATCCAATCCGGCAAGAGGCAAATTAAGTTCAGTAATTCTTTCACGCAATTCTCTTGCTTGAGTAAGCATTCTTTCTCGGGTAAAAGATCGCGGAGTTGCGTTTTCTATTTCCAAAACTCCGTTGATTAAAGTTGCCTCTGCCTGCACAGCTCTTTTTTCAAGGGCGAGTCGTTTTTTCTCGTCTTCCGATGTGGCTGATTTTATTCTTTCGGTTAACTCACTAACTTTAGCAGTAAGTATTTGCTCTCTTTCTTTTGAAAAATCAAAATCAGGCTTTGAGTCAAGAATATGCTCTTTGGCGTTTCTTATTATTTCCTGCGCGGCCTTCAGCTCATCCGCTCGTCTGCCTTTTTCATCTTCGGGAAGCTCAATATCAATAGTGATCGCCTCTAGCGTTCCTTTCCAAAATTCTTTTTGTTCTTCCGTAAGACCAGCTAACTGCACTTCGCTCCTTTCGTGGGTATACCGCCATGATTTGAAATCACCCTCGATAATATGAGCTGTTATTGTACGCAGGAGATTTTTGACTTCCATTTCATTTTTTCCCTCATATTTTCCAGCGAGCGAAGGGACGATTTCAAAGAATCCGCCTTTCAACAATTCATCCAAATTATTTTCTATCTTGTCTCGGTACTCCTGCGGCAAATCCAATCGTCTGCATGAGGCCTCCACAACTCTTTGTGTCATGGCATCTTCTATTCCTTTAAGCCCAGTCAGATTTTGCACTTCACCAGTCAGCGTTTCTTTCCTATTTTTAATCTTTTTTCGCTCGGCTTTATCTAGCGTTTGCGAATATTTACTTTCCAAGTCGGCAATTTCTTGATTTGCTTTTTCTACTGCATCTTTACCCGGTATTACAAAATCGTATTCGCCAAAACCGTCAAGCGTTGCGAGCAACTGGAATACTCGTCTCATTCGAGAGGGATCGCTTCTTGCGCCGCGATAAGCTCCTAAAAGTGTTTCCAAAACGGCCTTTCCGTTTTCCTTTGAGTTTAGTAAAACGAGACCGTCCAAAAATGCTTCTCTTTCAAAACCACTGCCCTTGAAAGTTTTTGCTTCAAAAATTTTATCCAAGACCGCCAGCATTTTCTCATCAGAAACGCCTAACCCCTCTTGCACGATTCTTTTTGGAAACGCTACACTCTCTCCATTGCGCGGATTTACAAGCGCAGCGAGAAGTTTGTCAGCCGATTGTGTCCAAATTCCCAACTTACTTTCAATAATTACCCGCTCAACTTCCGCCCTCGTCCTCAATAACGGCTCTAGTGTTGCCGGCGCATCTTCAGCATGTCCTAGATAAAAGTTTCTTAATTTTTCTTCGTCAAGCTTGCCGCCACCCTCTAAAATTTTTGTCAGTTGCTCTCTTGCAACAGTGAGGTCGCCGTTCTGGAGCAAATGACAAGTGTAATAGCTGCCAAAGCGGCTCATATACGAATTTTCGTCAGCAAGGGTTTCCAGCAAAATCCTTTTGCTCCTCGGCAAAGATTCCAAGACCTGTTGAAGTTCTGCCGGATTGCTTTCTTTCAGCAGTCGCTCCATCGCATAAACAACGGCATTATTCGTATGCCCAGAGCCGGAAGCCTCAATGTGGCGCAACATGAGCGGTAACGCTTCGGGATTGCCAAGGTCACCCATTTTCCCTGCGGCAGCGGTGCCGTCCCACGACTCACGCCCGCCCGGGAATAATTGCTCGTCAAACAGCCTCTGAACGATTACCTTTTCTACTCGCACAAAAACTTCTTTCGGTATCACACCAGACGACTCCGCAAAATCTTTGACGATTTGCCACCTCTCCAGTCCGTCGAGCCGCTTAAAATCATCAATGGGAATTTTGCTCAAATCCAAAACTTCTCGCCTTTGTTCTCTCGGTGTCCGCCAATCGGAATAAGGATTGATTATCCCTTTGGTTATTTCCCCGAGTCTTGCTTGCAATTTCGGATTTAATGAGCCGCCAAGTGTATCGCGCAATTGCTCTACTCGTTCTCTAGTTGCCTCTCTTACCAAAAAATCAAAAATCTTATCATAGTAATTATCTGCCGCTTCGTTGCTACTTTCGGTACTTACACGATAACCGACATCTCTTAAGCTATGTTGTGATTTTGCGTTAAGCTCATCTATACGTTTCCTTCGCGCATCAATCGCTTCCTTCTTTTCAATGGGATCGTTCCAGTCTGATACCCTACCTTCAGCTAACTGCATCTTTAATAATCCAACATATTCTTCGGCATCTTCTTTAGTAATTCTTCCTTCTGTTTGCAGTCGCTCCAATTCAGGGATTATTCTTTGCGCAATTAAACTTTCATTAAGTTCTTGTTTAACTTCCGGAGCCGTTAAATTCTCTCTGAGTTGATCATTTCCTCTGACAACCTCTTGAAATAATTGTTCTGCCGCATTGATAGCAAGTTCTTGCCGTCGGTCCGAAATTTCCCGCATAACCGCTTCTATTTGACTACTGCGAACGCCGCGCTCTTCCAGTGCCGCACTTATCTGAGCGGCCTGTTGAGATGAATCTCTTAATTGTTCTGTTAGTGCACGTCTTTCTTTACCGCGAAATAGTTTTGCGAAGAAATTTTTGCGTTCTTCCTCGCTCAACTGTCCCGATAATTCAGAACTTCGCCTTTCCAGGTTTTCTTTTGTCGAGCCAAGCGATTGGACTTCGCCTTGATTTCTGGAAAGCCAAATTTGAATATCTCGAATTTCTAATCCAGAAGTAAGTAATGCCCTAGAAATATCGTCAATGCTTGGATTTTCAAGTCGGCTAAATTCATCTCTAATTTTATTCAAAGTATCTTCTGGATTTGGTGTTTCTTTTTCAGCATGCACCTCTTGACCTTCAAGACTTTTAATTTCTAGCGAACCCAGGATATTTTGAACAGCTCTGGTCTTGCCTTCAATTGATGAATCGGTTGTTTGTTTAGCACCAGCTATCTTACGAATGGATGACTCTCTCAACTGTTCTTGTTGAGATTCAACTTCTTCGACCTTCTCAAGTCTCGTGTCCGGAGTTGTTGGTTGTTGTTCAAATTTGTCCATGGTGACCGACTTGCCGTCTTTCGCCAGTGTTTCCACGGCGTTGCGCACATCGTCTGCGAGATTATTGATACTCTTGCCGTTTTGAAGAACAAAAGTGGCGCGACTAAGTTCAACCTTGGCTTGTTCGCCTTCGGGTACTGTCGCACCTTTTTCAGTACCTGCCTTGATAACATCGGGCATAAATAATTTGTGCAGTTGTATTAGTGTTATTATAACACAAATACTATAACAAGGGAATACCCCTTTTATGACGCTTCAAAATAGCTTTGGCGGCACGTAGGGCAACACGTCCTTCGGCTGCAATAGAATCGTCCTGTTGCACACTTTGGTCAGCCCAAAGGACTGTCCATGCAATGAGCTTCCGACATACACAACCTCGCCTCCGAGCCGCTTGCACTCATCTACGGCGGGTACGAGGTCGGTGTCCGAACTGACGAGGTACGCCACCTCGCATTTCTTTTCCAAGGCGCACCGTATCATTTCCACGGCAAGCAGGATGTCCACGCCCTTTTCATGGAACGAGCCGTCGGGATAGTTGATGAGGTGTCCGAAGCCGATGGTCACGTTCTGTTGCTGTAAGAAGCCAATGAGCCGTTGCTGGTTTGCGTACATCAGGCTTTTAGATTAACTCCTCAACTGATACATTGAGTGCTTTTGCCACTTTTTTCAATGTCTCAATGGTTGGATTATCCTGTTTACCCGCCTCAATGTTGATAATCGTATTATTGGACACATCAGCGAGCCGGGCTAGTTTTTCTTGCGATAATTCCAGCCTCTCTCGAAGCTGTTTAACTTTCTTGGCTAAATTGGTTTTATTTGACTCCGCCATAATTAATTAGTAATATTATATTGTGGTACACTGGTATTGTATGAAAATGTCCATCACCAATATAATATTACCAAATTATTTGAAAGCGGTAAAGAAAATTGGGAGCAAAAATCCAAAAACGCGCGCACGGGAGGGTGGGGCAAGCGTTTTTACCTCTTTTGTTTCTTTTTCTGTCTCGTCGCCGCCCGAAAAAATCGCTGGGGGTTTCCAGCAGGCGGGCAAAAAGGAAGGGGGTCTGGGGGAAGGAATTTTTGCCCGCCTGCCGAAGCGAAGCCCCGCCGCCCTGCTCGTTAAGAGCAGAGTCCCGCAAAAAAGTTTTCTTTTCCTTTTAGAAGAAAAAAAATCGGCGCGCGCAAAATAAAAAATTGCGAAGAAAACTTTTTTGCGGAACAGCGAGCGGCGGCGGGGCGGAGCGTCAGTTTCGCTCAAAAAAGGTTCGCGCATTTTCAAACAAAGGGCACTAAACTGAACGAAGTTAGAACTTTTCTGCGGGCTCTTGCCCCTAGGAGGTTGTGTCCATAGCTTCAATAGGCTTCTGCCTCTGGTAGCATTCAGTTATGCAATGCACACTAGACGAACTTCGAGACATCTACGATGATTTTTCATTATGCTATGACCGTCACATCAGGTGGTTAGAGCGCATCGCAGGTTTACGAAAGATGCGCCGCGAGGTCTTTCAAGAGGCCTTTGGGGATGTATTAGATATTGCAACTGGTACAGGTGCGAACTATGAGTTCTTCCCTTCTTCGTGCAACGTTACAGGCATTGATTTAAGTGAGCAGATGCTGGAAGTTGCGAAAAAAAGAGCCGATAAACTTGGTAGAACGATTCGGCTCCAACCGATGAACGCGGAACAGATTGAATATCCTTCTGAGTCGTTCGATACGATTACATCCGCATTGTCCCTCTGCACAATTCCTGATCCAATTCGTGCATTACAGGAAATGGCAAGAGTGTGTAGAAGAGAAGGAAAAATCTTGCTGCTAGAACATGGTCCAAGTGACTGGAAAATTATTGCGGCTGTGCAAAAAATTCTTGTAGGAGATCGGCATGTGCGAAAATATGGATGCCATTGGGATAGGGAACCTCATCAATTTGTAGAACAAGCTGGTCTCCCCATACGATCACATCGCCGCCGATTCTTTGGGATTCTTCATGCAATAGAAGTTGCGAATATGAAGTAGATCGGGTTACTGCCTGCCCATCGAAGCACGTGGTGCAACGGTGCGGAATGTATGACAACTACCTGTCTGCCGTAGCTCGCAAGCGGAGGCTGTTGATGTGAACTGCTAGGAGATATGAGTTAGATCTCAATTCTGGAACTCTGTTTGTGCGTTATTGGGCTCTTCGACTCACTGCGCTTCGCTTTGTTCGCTCAGAGTCATTCGATTCGGCATGTCGAATGGCCCGAGGCCGAAGGCCGAGGACCATGAGTGAGGCGCGAAGCGCCGAATCGAATGGTGCGCCAAACTGTACGAAGTGAGAACTTTTCTGGGGGTTCTTCCGCCTAGGAGGTTGTGTCCATGAGGTTATCTATTCCTGGGCACATTCGATTTGGACAGTATTTTTGAGTTTTTCCTCTATGGATAGACCACAGCCAAAAATTTCATCTAAAGTCACATCATTGTTAGTGGGACTTTCACATTTAGCAACAGCAAAGCCATCAGCACAAGAAGCCCACATTAAATCACCGGGGTTATTAAACGACGTGAAAATAAATTTGGCAGGATCGAGATAGCCTACATCAGTTGCATTCGCACCATTCCATGCATTTTTTGTTATAGACCTAGAGCCTATTCCACCTACCTGAATCACTTCTCCAATCTACATACTTTTCTCGGCATTGGGGGTATCAGATCGCCCATCTTGATCAAAGATAAATCCACTCAAAAGCGCATCAAATGAGGTTTTGTTAGCCCGATATTTGGATTTTGTAGTCCACATAAGGATTTGGTGGTAGTAGTTCTGGCTCTCTACAAAAGTGAAGAGAAAGGTAACATTAATACCATCATCAGTATTGTCGTACTCGTACTGAATGGCTTCTTTACCGTTTATAATTGTAGGTGTTGCCCCACTTAACCATCGTGCAGTCGAATAATTATTGATGAAATTATTCATATTCAATTTTGCATAACCATCTAGACCTAAAGCGAAATCCTCGCTCGGATCACTTATGACGATCGCATAAAGATCGTCATCGAGTTTAAGCTGAAGAGAAGCGTCATCATTGAGGTCTGTGGCCTCTTTCCAGTTAGAGTTAGTGGTTACAGTTAGTTCTCCTTCGGAGGCGACGAACTCTTTCACGCTGGCAATGTTTTTATCGTCGTCTCTAACCCCACTTATGGGATTTAGTGTCCTAGCATCTGACATTCCATATAACACTAAAACAATCAGTGCAGTACCAGCGGTTAGCGCTGAAGGAACCCATAATGCGGATTTCTTGGGGGTCGCTAACTGGTTCTCTTTAGCGTTTAGCACAACAGTTCCTGCCAAAAAATCATGCACACAGCGTCGGTCTTTACGAAAGATAAACAAGGTGTCAATAAGTCCGTAGCCAGGTAAAAAAGCAAATAAGTAATTTAGTACGGTGCGAAATAGAACATTTTGCAGAAATCCTCCTGTCTTTTTGCTTTCAACATCAACGATACGGATTTTATACCACTTCTTTGCAATAGATTGGCCTTGGATAGCGAGGAAGTACGCCTGGAAGATAATGATTCCAGCAGCTGCAATGAACATGAAAACAATGGCTAAGGCATCTACATTTTCATCTGCTTTCACAGGATTAATGGCAGCTGGAAAAATTAGTATAACGACTACCGGAATGAATAGAAGCAGTCTGTCAACGATTTTCGCAATTAAGCGTGTGCCCCTATCAGCAAATTCATGATTTTTCTCAATAATACTCATATCATTGATGGTTAATTTGTCTGTAGTACTCCTCACAGCCCTCATTGAAGGATTGTGAGTTGCCATCACAACTTCCACCTGTTCTTTCTGCCCACTCATAGCCAGCATAGTGTCCTGTGCCTTCTGAATATGGATTTCCTCGATATCCTTCCTCATCCTCATTAGTTGAGTAACTGTTGGAACTGCCTCCACATCCAGCAAGGAAAAGTGTGACCAATGAGACAACGGCGATTGTCTTCATAATGGAAGCATATTCCCTGCTAGGACTTTTTGTCCACAAGCACGCTCCTAAGGATTTCGATAAAATAGGAGGATGGGAAATTCGAAATCGCTCCAAAAAGTTCCGCAGGGGTTCGCCTCACTACACTCCATAGACGATGGTGAAGAGAAGGCCTATTGGAAGCTCAAGGAGAAGAAGAAACGTACAAAGAAAGAGCAGGAAAACCTCGTGAGGCTTGAGAGGAAAATGCACGATGAAACACAGGCAGACCGACAATATGCGCCTGTACTTTCACTATGGTGCCCAGGAGAGGACTCGAACCTCCACAGGATTGCTCCCACACGCCCCTCAAGCGTGCGCGTCTACCAGTTTCGCCACCTGGGCATTGGATACAGAAAGATCGTCTGAGTCTGACTGAGAAATATGAGCTTTGAGCCACTCTTTTCCACAACCTGACTTCGAGTATTTTTCCCTATCCCTAGCCTCCTGTCGAGTCTTGAACGGGCAAACATTGCCCAAAAAGCCCCTCTTAGGGCATGGGGGGCATTTGAACCTCCTGCAGCTTCCGTACGAGACCGCTGGTTATTTCTTGGAATGTTCCGCGGATTTCGGCGTGGAGCGTGAGGAGTGCCTGCTCCATACCTCCCATATCGGAGATGCCGATGAGTGCGTGTGGCAATATTCCTGCGTTGTGTCGCAAGAACCCCTCTCGGACACTGTTGCAGAGCACCTCGACAGTCGCACACTTACCGCGACATGCCAGATTGTGGATGTGCTTTCTCGTCGCACGGATGCTGTGATCGATGCCGACCAGTCGTTGTCGTAGAGCACGATACGCCAATATTTCTTCTCTGAAAGAGTGTCCGTGGTGTCTTCCAAGAACAACGTATGCTTCCTCAATGGGGTCGTTCCCTTCACGCGCATCGTTGAAGTGGGGACAGGCGGGCCTGCCGAGCTTCACGTCAGCAGAGCAGAGGGGGTTGAGGTGACGTGTGCTGATCACGGGAAGGAGTACGGTTGTCTGCCGTACTTCCAGTTTCAATTGTTCGTGGCGCAATCCACAGTCGGGAAAGGAAAAGGACTGCAACTCGGCGATGAGTCTTGACTCCTCACACATATGCACGAGCGTAGACATTTTGGCTTTCCAGACAAGAGATTTCACCCTGCAATCGTCGTCAGCCCAAGGACAAAGAGGATCGTAGAGGCCACAAAGGTCCATTTGCAGGGCTTGCCACAGGACTTGCATACGGGGGAGTACACTGTAGGTATCGGGAGACTTGAGCACGCGCCATCCGGCCTGCACGCTTCTCCGACTGCGACACTGCAGCCTAAGGACTCCAGCCGTCTTTTCCGTTTGACACTCGCTGGTGGGTTGGTGCTTCCTGGATGTGAGCCACCGCGCAAACCTGCTCCTCCCATGGCGCATAAGCCGGCCGAGGTGAACCCACAGTCATTTCCAGATACAGAGGAAGGTGAGGAGCTTCTTGCCCTTGTCGATACCTCTATTCTACCGATCCCGCAAACCGTCCCTGAAGTTCTTCAGCAGATCCAGCCCGATATCCGCGAGGAAGGGGACAGGCCGCTGACGCTCGGTGAGGGCGCCTGGGTGAAGCTCCCAGACGGCCGCCAGATCAAGAAGGTGTACTCAGCGGACGGCGCCTTCTTGTTCGCCGACGGTACTCGCTGATGGTGAGATTCCCAAATTTCCTGTGAGCACCCCGGCAACGGTCGGGTTCATCGTCAAGGATGAACCGGAAGAGCCGTAATGCATTGTCGGACGGGAGTTATTTTGCGACAATCGGCGCTATGAAGCCCCAAATCCCCACCTCTCCGAAGCCCTTTTTCGACACCGTTTTCCATGCCGTGAGCTCTGCGGAGGCATGTAGAGTGCTCGGAGCCGATCCCCACCGGGGGCTTTCCCCTGAGCAGGCGCGGCATCGTAGTGAAATCTATGGGGTCAATGCTCTTCTGGTGACGAAGAAGGCATCGCCGTTCAAAATTTTATTTGCACAGTTCTGCAATGTCCTCACGGTGATCCTGCTCCTCGGTGCCGGAGTCTCGGCTGCGCTGGGGCATGCGGTAGAAGCAGTCACGATTGCCGTGATTGTTGTTTTTTCTGTGCTGCTTGGATTCATCCAGGAATTTCGGGCCGAGAAAGCCATCGATGCCCTCAAACGGATGGCGGCGCCTTCCGCAATCATCCTTCGCGATGGTGAAGAAATGGACGTTCCCGCCGAGGAGATCGTCCCCGGAGATATGGTCATTCTTACGACAGGAGACCGTGTTCCAGCGGATGGGCGTGTAGTCCTTTCGGTGAATATGCAGACCGATGAGGCTGCGATGACAGGGGAGTCCCTTCCCGTGGAGAAAGATGCTCACGCAACGATCTCTGAAAAAGCGTCGCTCGGCGATCGCAGGACGATGGTATATGCGGGAACTTCCGTGAGCTACGGTCGCGGAACGGCCGTTGTCACGGCGACCGGAATGCACACCGAGTTTGGGGCCATCGCCGGGATGCTTTCTACGGTGGAGACCGCCGAGACACCGCTTCAAAAAAGTCTCGATCGCATGGGACATCATCTTGCGCGCGCGGCGTTTGTCATCATCGCGATCATCGCTGGCCTCGGACTCATGCGCGGCCAGCCCATCATCGAGGTGCTGCTCTTTGGCATCGCACTCGCCGTTGCGGTCGTTCCGGAAGCGCTTCCCGCTGTGGTCACCATCTCTCTCGCTATCGGTGTACAGCGTATGGTGCGGCGCCACGCGCTCATCCGCAGGCTTCCCGCCGTGGAGACGCTTGGGTGTACGTCGGTGATTTGCTCGGATAAGACCGGAACGCTCACGAAGGACCAGATGACGGTGCGCAAGGTATTTGTAGGAGACAACTTTATCGACGTGACTGGCGCAGGGTACGAACCACACGGTTCCTTCTTGCTTGGCGAGAAAGAAATCACGCCAGATGCATTGCTCATCGAGCTCCTGCAGGCCGGCGCTCTCGCGAGCGATGCCCGCCTTACACATATCGAGGGGGATGGTTGGACGGTGCGGGGTGACCCCACCGAGGGTGCGCTGATTGCCGTTGCGGCAAAAGCCGGTCTTAAAAAAGAAGCTCTCGATGAGCGCTTTCCCCGCATCGCGGAAATTCCCTTCACGTCTGAAAGCAAGCGGATGACCACGATCCACAGTGTCGATGGACCGGACATTGCCTACACCAAGGGCGCGCCGGAGATCGTGCTTTCAGCGTGTACGGGCATCCGCACAGAAAAGGGCTACGCGATGCTCAGTCCAGATGATCGAGAACGCATTCTCTCCGCTGCGCAAACGATGGCGGGCAAGGCTCTTCGGGTACTCGCCGTTGCGTCCAAAGAGGGGGATGACGTCGCGACCGCACAAAAGGATATGACGTTTCTCGGTCTTCTCGGCATGATCGATCCTCCGCGTCCCGACGCCGCTGATGCCGTGATGCGCTGCAAGAGCGCGGGGATCTCCGTCATCATGATCACCGGCGACCATCCCGTGACTGCGCAGGCGATCGCGAAGGAGCTTGGGATTCTCGATGGTGGACGCGCCGTGACGGGATCGGATCTTGATGCCATGGACGATGCAGAGCTTGCCGGCAGCGTTATGGACATCGATGTCTTCGCGCGTGTGTCCCCCAGTCATAAGCTGAGGATTGTCAGTAGTCTCCAAGGTCTCGGGCACACCGTTGCCATGACGGGCGACGGGGTCAACGATGCTCCAGCGCTCAAGAAAGCGGACATCGGTGTGGCGATGGGCATCAACGGCACGGACGTCACGCGCGAAGCCGCCGCGATGACGCTCACAGACGACAACTTCGCCTCCATCGTCGCAGCCGTGGAGGAAGGGCGGCAGATCTTTGCCAATATCCACAAGTATCTGCTCTACCTCCTCTCGTCCAATACCGGGGAGATCGTTCTCATGACCGCGGCGACGCTCGCGGGTGTTCCGCTGCCGCTCACCGCGGCACAGATCCTCTACGTGAACCTCGCAACGGATGGGCTTCCCGCGCTTGCGCTCTCTGTGGAGCCACCTGAGGAAGACCTCATGCGCAAGCCGCCGCGATCGAGTCGCTCGGGCATCTTCTCCCGTCGCACCCTTACACTCATGGTGCTCGGCGGCGCGTGGTCTGCGACCGTGAACCTCGGTCTCTTCCTCTGGGCGCTCTCTTCGGGACGGCCTCTTCCCGAAGCTATGACGATGGTGTTTGCTTCACTCTGCATGATCGAGTTTCTGAAGGCCTACTGCTTCCGCTCCGACCGTTCGTCGATCTTCCGCAGGCCCTTTGCAAATCGCTGGCTGAACCTCGCGACACTTTCATCGATGCTGCTTCTCGCCTGCGTGATGTACGTGCCTTTCTTCCAGGGTCCGTTCAAGACCGTGGCCCTGCCCGCAGATGATCTCCTCTTCATCACGCTCGCAGCTCTCTCCGTCGTTCCGGTACTGGAAATCGGCAAGATCCTCACGTGCCGGTGGATGCCGGAGCGGTAGGTGAGGTATACGAGCGGTTACTTCCTGCCCTTTGCCGAAGCGACGAACTGTTCCTCGGTCATGGCGGGCGACACGCGGCGCACTTTCGAGAGGATCTGCTCCCTCGCCATGCCCGTCATCGAGGCGTACTGGGCTCGGAGCTTTTCCAGTTTCGCCTGTCGCTTGCGGCGTGCGTGGATTTCGCGTTGTCGGATGCGGGACATGGAGGGGAGGAAGGAGACCGGACAGTATTATCCGATAGAGGGTGGGAAGGGAAGCGGGGAAAGGGAAGAAATGGCAAGCACATAGGTACCGAGTGATTGACATAAATATATTTTTCAATATATTTTTTCCGTTCTTTTACAGCTTGCGTTGGGGTGTTTGCAGCAAATCGCCTGACATGTATCGCTTGGCGGAGTGCCGGGCAGGTCAGACACTGTTTGTTGCAATGGACCCCAGAAAAGGAGCATCGAAGATGACGAACGTCATGGATGACCGGGAACGTGTCTTGTGGCGTCTGGAGCAGATGGAAAAGGAAGGCACCATCGACAAGTTTGATTTTGCCGTCCTACACATTCTGCGAGTGTCGCTTTTGACACTCTCAGATGCCATTAGACTGGCGGATATTCTGGTCTAGTCTGGGAGCCCGACCCGGCGACCGCAAGTCGCCGGGTCAACCTTTCGCGCCTACGGACGCTGTGTCGTAAGGGCAAAGGGACTTGACATTTATCACATAATCAATAGAATGTTACGGCTCTTTTACAGCTTGCGTTGGGGTGTTTGCAGCAAACCGCCTGACATGTATCGCTTGGCGGAGTGCCGGGCAGGTCAGACACTGTTTGTTGCAATGGACCCCAGATCGAGGAGAGTTCGTATGGAAAGTCGTAGTGATACGATCGCTAGGCTGCGAAAGCGGCGAGAATCCGGTGAGATTGATGAGTTTAATCATGTGGTACTCAGTTTTCTCGAGGGCTCAGAGATTAGTATCGAGAGGGCCTTTGAAGAAGCGGACCGATTGGCCAGCGAATCTTCATTGGATTGATCTGGGGGGCGAACCCGGCGGCTTTCAGCCGCCGGGATCTCCCTTATGGAGGTAGACAGGGGAGTCTTGACATTTATCAACTAATCAATAGAATGTCACGGCTCTTTTACATGACACTGTGGGGTATTTGCAGCGCATTTGGCAGTTGGTGGAGTTGCCAAACGGAATGCACTGCAATGGACCCCAAACGGAGGAGTTGTAGAATGAGATTACGTCAGCATAGGGAGGATGCGCTGACCGAGCGCTTGCTCTCGCATCTCGCGAGCGCCGACGCTCGCAATTGGAAGCTGAGTCTCTACGAGACGAAGCTGCTCAATGCTCTACGCGCGGGCATGCGGTTTGTGCAAGCGGACCTTTGGGTACGGTTCGCAACTCTGACCCCAGAGGAGCGTGAGCTTCTCAAACACCTTTCGATGGGGTTTGGGCAGCTGCGCATGCTCCTGCACCGCTTGGAGGATATCGGTCGCCTGACCGATCCCCGCCAGCGCGTGACCCTCGCGGCTATCCGCGAGGGATGCAAAGACCCCTACCAGATTCAGTGGTATCTGGAGCTCTTCGGGCCGCCGATCGTTACTGAGGCTGCGTAGGGGAGGGGGAGTTTGGGTCTCACGCCGGCGTGCTTGCACGCCGGCTCTTTTATGATCAGAGGTTTTTTTGAAGGATTGCAATGTCTTGCGTAGTCAGTCCCGGGAGGTTCCAGGGTGTCATTGCGGCTTGTGGGAATCTCTGCTTCCACGCGCGAAATGCCGCGCGCTTCCGGCCGCGATTGTTGAGAAGGAGATGCACCCATCCCCATTGCAGTGTTCCCTTCCCAATATCTGCGGCAAGGAGGATCTCGGGCAGCGTGCAGGGCAATTTCTCCGGAGCCACCGTGGTCGATGAGTCGATGAGTTTGATCATCTGTGTGAGACTATCAGCTGCACTCGAAGCGGGCATACGGTCTCTTGCGAAGCGCGACATCGACGTGCCGACCCGCCCGATGCAGTGCAGGATCGCAGCCGAGAGCGGTGCGTGCTTGCGTGGTTGCATGATCCACTTGGGGATTGGGTGGAGTGCCGGGTACTGCGCTTCGATCTCCGGTGGCACGACGAGCTTTCCCTGAAGCTGCAGGGCGAATCTTTCCGCCCAGTCTTTTTCGAGAGCCTTGCATGCGCGCTTGTCGACAACTCCTCCGGAGCCTAGGAGATGTTGCAGCACTGGGAGAGAAGGGACTTCTATGCCATCCGCGTAGCGACGGATGTGGAAAGCTGTGCAGTACGCTCGGATACTTGGATCTGCGATCACACTTTGCTCTTTCGCAAGGCGATGCAGCGGTCCGAATTCACGGGGCTTATGCGCTCTTCTCGCATCCGCCGCATCTTCTGCCATGCGAACCATTGCTTCTGTAATGCTACGTGGCGCGGTGTAACTGTCGCGATGTTCAATGGCAGTACGAGCCCTCTGCATTCCAAGATGATTGATCACTGTACGCAGATGCCCCTGCAGGATTTCCTCTCGCCGTGTGTTGTGCGGTGAAGTGCAACTTAGATGTGACTGTTCGTTTTCTGCGCGCATCAGAATTTGTTGTGGCCAATGCTTGCGCTCTTTGCGCAGGGCGGTGATTGCAGGAAGGGCATCACCCCATATTTCAGCATCGTTCTTCGCTGGTTTGCTATTGAGAGTCCTGGAAAGAACCCCGTTCGTTATTCCCCATTGTTCGCGCTCCAGACGTACGGGGTTATCAAACGTCGGGTAGCCCATCCGCCTGCGCCAGAGGGAGCGGTTTTCCCTAAAGGTCCGGATGAGTGCTCGTATCTCGCCTTGCGTGCTTCCGACGATATGTGCGAGAACCGCTGGAGGGGCTTCTGTATTCGTATCGGACTTTCCTTCGATGATGGGGTCGCGCATCAGCATGGAAGGACTCGTTCCCTCGGCGCCGAGGATACGTTTCATTTTTAGATCTGAGAATCCACGATGATGTTGCATGCGCAGGAGTTCCGTATGGAAATCGGGACGCCCTGATTCCTTCGCAAAATCCCTTGTCCACTGTTCCCGAAAATCCGCCAGATCATCTGCGTTGATGAAGGATCTCGCGATGCCCTGTGCATCTTCCCACGGCGTCATTTTGAATCTACTGATGAGCGTTGCTGGAGTTGGTTTTGTGTTGCGGAGCATTTTGCGGCTACTCAAGAGGTCGGATTGCTGTAGCTCTGCCTGTACATGCAGTTCTGCGAGTGATGGGGGAACACCCCGTTTCTCTGTGAGAATGCTTCGTGCTTCACTTGCCCAAACACTTTGCAAACGTTCGATGGTGAATGTTTCATCGCAATTCTCTTTAGCTACAGCAATACGTAGCAGAGGTGCAAATGGCGGGATGTAGGGCTTGTCTCGGTACGCACGTACGGCATCGAGCGTGGTGCCCCTGTTGGATTCCACGGCGCCCTTGCCGTAGCGATATTCGTATTCCATATACAACCCCTCGATGGTTCCCTTGCGTCTGCCGAGGATGGCATCGATCGCCGTTTGGACGTGCTCTTTGGTGACGATAGCATGGTGTTGCCGCCAGTAATCCAGCAGCGCATGCACCGTCGTGTAGCGCCAGTCGAGAGTGTGCGCATGCGAGGCTCTCTCCATGACTTTGATCGTGCTGCGGTCGATGCCCGTCTCCTGCGAATACTGCTTGCGGCCGAGGTGCAGGAGCTTCCAGCGGATAGCGGCAAGGAGTGAACAGACAGTGCTTCCTTGTTGGACAACATCGTTGAAAATCGTGTTGTTGCGGATTACCCGATCGGGGCGGTCATTGGATCCAACGAGAAATTCCTTCTCTTCCACCGGTGCGATGAGTGCATGGAGTTCTTTCGTTGAGAGCGTGCTGGGATTCAGCATAAAGGGGGCTATCCTCCCACAGTGTTGCGCCGTGTCAATTATTCTTCTCCTACGATCACACACTGACATCTTTTCTTGTCATACCCTGCGATTCTGCGTAGCATCTGCCGCCTCACTATGGATATCGATCGTCTGCCACAGCCTCCCAAGCTTCTCACGTTTGCACGGAATGCAAACTTCGATCCTACGGAGGAATTTGGAAGGCAATACCGTGCGTTGTACGCGGAAATGCTCGGAGCATTCCCTTTGGAGAGCGATGCCTGGAGTGGGCCCACGGGCAGGAAGCCGTATCTTCCTCTTCATGATCCCGCGGAGTTTCTTAAGAAACAGTATGCCCTAGCAGATCCACCAACGCAGTTACGGACACAGGAGTACTTCTCCGGCGTCGTGGATTTGAAGCTGCGCAAGTGGGAGGCTAACGGGCTGACGCTCCGGGGTTACCAAAAGAGCATCCTCTCCTGGCAGCCGATGGCGTGGTGTGCCGAAGGGAGTAAGCGCTCTTCACTGTTTATTGATGTTACCTACGGGGCAGGGAAGTCGATCATGGGCGGCGTCAATATGAAGTTTGAGCGCAACATGCAGACGCGGATGCTGAAGGACGGAGTTCAACCCGAGGATGTACCGATGGCGGGGTACATGGTGATGCGCAAGGAGCATGCACTCCAAAATGCTCTCGGAGAGCAGTGCATCGTCCAAAATCCTCCCTACACCTTCGAGCGCACGCACATCAATCAGTACTACAGCGATTTGACTCTCCTCTATGGCGCTGCGTTCACAGGTTGTGTGGACCGCAAGGCATGGACAGCACTCTTTGCCGATGAGTACGCTTCCTACGCAGCCGCTGCCAAGGCGGCCCGCGGCGTTGCCGGAGGAGGGAAGACATCCCGGGATGAGGAGATGATTGACGCTATCGCCGGCGTCCTTACCGGAAAGATCATCTATGTTCCGGGCCCCGGAAATCGTCCCGTGCCGAAGTCTCCTCCGCCGCGGGCAGGAGACATAGATACCGATACATACAAGGGTGATGCGCTCTACGGCACTCCACCGATCGATATCTACCCCGTAAAGGCATCACACAAAGACCTTCTCCCGGGTCGCAAGCTCGCGCTTCCGGAAGATGAGGGCAGAGAGCTTCTGTACGTGATGGGAAGTAGCGTGATCACCGGTACGCGTACGCGCACACGAGAGAGCATTCGCCAGGCTCTTCAGCGCATTGGCAATGGCGGGGCACTTATCGGTGATGAGATGGGCAGATTCAGCTCCGAGCAAATCCTTCATCCGTTCACCGAGCGCAGTGAGATCGGCGCCTCGGCCCGGCCACACCTGGTTGGTCTGGCAGCGGATGACAGCGGGCGCCCCGGCTGGACACGCTCTCCCCGGCTCACCAAGGAACGTGGCGTGGAGCTCGGGGTATTGCCCCGCGTGGGGTATGAGTACATCGTGCCGAAAAGCGGCAAGCTCGTTTCGCCGGGGACCGAGGAAGCCTTTGAGCAATTCCTCGAAGCCCGCCTTGCAGATGTGCCGCTGGCAAGCGCGCTCAAGCTCAAGCAGCCCCGCGAAAGAAATACCATTGTCGCCGTTTCTTCCGCCCGGGAAGCAGTCGAATACATGGAGCGCTATGCCATTCACTGTGACAAGAAAAAAATTCCGTGGGATGTGTCGGCCTACTGCGGATCACATCGCCGGTACAAGGAAGCGATTCGCGCATGGTTCACCGGTCCCGGAGGAGGAAAGACACTTTTCTCAACCCTCTCAGACATCAGCCATGCCATGCACCTGCCCACGTTGGAAAACATCGAAGTCGTGGGGCCGGCCAATGTCCAGCTCCTCGGGCGCTTACTTCACAATGCAACGATGATTCCTGGGCAGGCAGGTTCTGCCGCCGCCCGCCGCGTCACGTTCCGGGAGCATGCCCTCCTTGGCGTGAAGCCTATCTTGCGGCAGGTTGCTGATGAGCAGGGAATTGCACTTCCCGCAGAGGGTCTTACCTGGGTTCCGCTAGAGGTACTCGTCGACAAATCGGGATACGGACAAGACGAGAAAAGGCCGCAGGTGCAGAAGTTAAAAAAGAGTGCACCTGACATTCCAGATGCCTCCGCTCCGCGCCCTTTCACACGCGTAGGTACCCCACTGAAGTTTACCAATCCCTTCACTCAAGAGCAGCAACGTAAGAAGGAGGGGAAGGTGCCGCGCACGTACGACTATACGCCGGATCGCGACGGACTTATTTCAGAATTCACGATAGCTACGTGGCTTTCCAATGAGAAGCTTGGCACGGCTTGGGTCGGTTCCGTGCGCATGGCTGTGCGTGACGCGTTTAGGAACGATAGGCGCGGCAAAGACCTTGCCCTTGCCGCGTATGCAAAGATCGATTCTTTGCTGGAGAAGCAGGGGGACAGGAGCACGAATGGTAACAATGGTACCCACGAAGACCGCGGACCTGCTGTCTACAGATTACGTTCATAATCCCTATGCCACCCATCGATCTTCGTCAGCCTGCACTTGTGGACATAGAAAGTTTTCCACCCGGTCATGATCGACGCCTTGCCGGAGTCAATAACCGTGTGATCGGCGAAGTGTTTTTACAAACGCGCACAGACGCTCCCAAGGTGCTCGCGGCGATCCGGTGGAGCCTCCTCCATCTCTTCCGCTCACACTTTGCTGCCAACGTGGGCATTGGCAAAGCAACAGCTGCTCAGATAGAGAAAGATCGTCCTGATGGCTCCAGACCACAGAGAGATGTGTATACAAAAGTTATTCAGTACTTAACGCCTGAGCGTATAGGTCACGATATCCGCGAGCAACTGCTGAAGGCAGTTGTCCCCGGAGAGGGTACGCTGGATTTCGAGGAGCGCGTCGGGTACGAAGTCGGTTTTACCAGGATGCTGGAAATCATCGGCATCGGTGACAAGGCGTGGTACCAGAGGCGCAAGATGAATGTGATTGCCGACCCCGGCGAACTTCTACATCTTGTCGGGAAGGCATACGCAGGCACAAAAAAGGGACGGCCGAAATTGCGCGAATTACGGATGCAGCAGGCGATGCTGACATGGAAAGATGAAACTGTAGGAAGATACCGCGCGCGTACTCTCGAGGAGCCTCTCGCACGATTACTTACTGACTTGGAACTTCTCTGTGTCCGTGATCATAATGCTTCGTTTTGTGTACGCACGATATGCGATCTGACCCGCTGTACGGAGGACACAGCGGCGGATCTGCTCAATGCCCGTCTCGTGCCGTGGGAGCGCGTGGAGCCGGTTGCTGATGCGCTCTACGGTGGAGATTGTGAAGTCCACTCGGCTTGGATGGGAGCAGAAGAAGGCGACAGTTATCGCGAGCGTTTTGCAACGATGTTCACGGACATCCGTGATCATCATGGCATCAGAAATCCCGATCTTACTGCCTGCCTCGGTATCGTAGCGCCCGAGCATCGCATTGAAGGTTATACAGCAAATCGTACCGAGGGGTACCGGCCGTCAGCAGAGGTGCGTCGTGCCATCCAGCTCAGCAGCTTCTTTGGTCAGGTGCAGATGCGTGCGCTTGTCGGCCTCGTGTCACAGACAGCAGCTGAAGGTGTTGATCTTGAACGAATATTTCGCCTGGAGCGCGAGCGGCACTACCGGCGCACAGGCAGTGCGTTGGCAGGAGAGAGGTTGCAACTGCGTATTGATCGTGAGTGGAATGGCGTAACGCTCGAAGCTCTTGCCTGCGCGCAATCTGAGCACACGTTGCATGACAATCAGGTTGCCGATGAAGCAAAGGCTCTGACCAATATTGAAATCGCTCACGGCGCCGGAGGCGAGGCATCGGATCACCTGCTTCCCGCACTCCGCAGCGCGGTGGACTGTCTCGGTCAGCAGCATCTGGAGGAGGTATTGCAGCAACAACGCATACGTAGGGGGGAGGTGGCATCCACTGCCTGTGCGCAGGCAACAACGGTGAAGGGATTTGTTCTTGCGCTCCGGGATTGGCTTGGTTCTTTCCGTAAAGTGCAGCAGAGAATATCTGACAATACGACCGATCGTTCACTCAAGCTCTCGCAGCCGCGTATGAAGCGAATATTGAGCGGTGAAACCATGCCAACCCTTCCGATTTTGATGAACATGTCCCAAGCTCTACTCAGTACTGATCTGCCCGAGAGAGTGAGGCAGGACTGGTATGATCAATTTGCCGAACGTGGATCATTTCGTGGAGATACCATTGTTGAGTCTCCCGTGGAGCGTGCGCTTGCTACGGTTGTCGCCTCATGTGCACTGTCCCCTGCCGTATTTGCTGAGCAGCGCATGGCCATGAGTGCGCAGCTGTTCTGGTCGACGCTGCATCCCAATAGTCGATGCCCGAAGCTGCAATGGCAGAATGTGGAAGCGATTCTTCTTGCTGCAGATATCACTTCATCAAAACCGACGTGGGGGCTTCTGCGAAAGGTGGTGAACGAGGGCATGCAATTCCGGTCGGCTCTTCAGTCGACGGTAGCGCAAATGAATAACAAAAGGATGAGAGTTACTCCGCATTCTCTGATTGGAGTTTCATGGGAACAGCTGAAAACCGTCGGAGTGAAAAAACCGAAAGATAAGGAGGAGTAATTATTTTTTCAGCAAGCTCTGGATCCTCCGCAGATGCTCCGCTGATTTTTCATACTCGGGGTTTCGCGAAACAACGATGGCGAGATTCTTTTGAGCCTCTGAGAGTAGTCCAAGCTCCGCCTCCATCGCCGCAAGTCGGTAGCGCCCTTCGATGTCGTGGGGACGGAGATCGAGGTAGGCGAGGAGCTCTCGCCGCGCATCCTCCCGTCGCCCGTACTTCTGGAGCATCACGCCGTAGTTGTAGTGTGCGTCGGGGGACTTTGGCGCGTGCTCTGCGCCCTTGGCAAAGGCCGCCAGGGCATCATCGATATTGCCCTGCTCGTCGAGGAGCGTCCCGAGGAGGGACCAGGCGGTTACCTCTTCTTCGAGCGCTGGGCGGTGCGGTGGTATCTGTGCGATGCCCGTGCGTAGCATCTTCAGAGCTCCTGCCCTGTCTCCTTGTTTGCGCAGGTGCAGGGCGATATTGATCGATGCGGAGGTCAGCGAAGGGTCACTCTCTAGGGCTTTGCGCTGTAGGGCAAGCGAACGCTCCTCATCGCCCGCTGCGTAGAATGCAGCGCCAAGGTTGTTGAGCACCGGAGCGAAGTTTGGGTCGAGCGCGAGTGCTCGCTCGTAGAGGGCGATGCTACTGTTCCATGTCGCTGATTGCACGAAGGAGAGCGAGGCAAGGACCAAGGCCAGCCCCACTCCGGTGCTCTGAGCAATCCGCTTGGGCAGGCGCTCAGAGGCGCGCAGCAGCACCGATCCGAGAGCGACGGAAAGCCCGATGATCCCGAGGTATCCATAGCGATCCGTGGTCACGTACAGAGTGCCCTTCTTCCAGAAGTTCATGAAGCTCGGAGTCATCATGAGGGCAAAAAATGCCATGCCCCATGCTGCAACCGGCAGGCGGCGCCTCTGTGTCCATGCCAGAACTCCCATGAGCGTCACTGCAGCTGCGACAGTGAGAAATTCCCCGTTTATGCCGATAGGTGTGCGCTGCGGATAATACGGGTTGAGCCCTATGGGAAGCAGAAATCTCGATACTGTAACTGTGAGAGCCTTCAGGGAAAGCAGCAGCTGATCGCCTGGCCTCATCACTTCTATCTGCGTTGTTTTCCCGAAGAGTGCGATCGCACCGAAGAGGAGCATCAGGCCGAAGAAGGGAGCGTAATCCTTCCAGCGCTTCTGTGTGTTCTCTCTGCCCTCCAGAAGCATCCATGCAACGGGCAAAAGGATCACGGATACTTTTGCGAGGAGTGCCAGAGCGAACGTCGCGATGCTCGTGTGGTACCACTTCCGGTCTCCCTCTTGTCGGAATCGTAGAAAGCTCCAGAAGGAGAGGAGAGCGAAGAACCCCGAGAGTACGTCTTTGCGTGCCGCAGCCCAGGACACCGCTTCGACGTTGAGGGGGTGGAGAGCGAAGAGCATCGCACAGAGTAGCCCCAAGCTCTCGCTCGCGGAGATCCGCTTCACACATGCGTACACGAGTACCACGCTTCCGAGGTGCAGCAGGAGATTGTCGATGTGGTAGAGCACGGGGTGTAGTCCTGTGATGCTGAATTCCACCTGGTATGTGAAGAGCGTCAGCGGCACGTAGAGCTCGGGATCGTAACTGGTGAATGCACGCCAGAGGAGCGTGGGAGAAAGCCCGTGCACCGTTTCATTTTGGACGATGAGGAGGAGGTCATCGAGCGAGACGAAGTCATGGGTGAAGACCCCGCGCAGGTACACGAGTGCAGTGATGGTGAGGATGCCGAGAAGGATTCTACAATGACGTTGTATCATCGCGGTCGTTGGCAGAGATGAAGTGTCACGCTGAGCGTAGTCGAAGCGTGATACGAATGCATGTGTCTATCCTTCGACTACGCTCAGGATGACACATGTGGAATGCTCAGGATGACACATGTGGAATGCTCAGGATGACACATGTGGAATGCTCAGGATGACACATGTGGAATGCTCAGGATGACACATATGGAATTCTCAGCATTATTCATACATTCCTCTATAGCATAGACCGGAATTCCTCCTCGGAAATGATCGTGACGCCGAGATCCTTAGCATCGCGGAGTTTCGATCCGGCATCTTCCCCCGAAAGGACGTAGTCGGTCTTCTTGCTCACGGCGGAGCTCACTTTTCCCCCGCGATCTTTGATCATCGCCTTCGCTTCCTCGCGGCCAAGCGCAGGGAGTGTTCCCGTGAGCACGAAGGTCTTTCCCGCAAAGACCTGTCTGACGCCGCTCCCCTTGGGCAAGAGCGCAATCACGCCGCCGTTGCCGAGCTTATGCAGCAGCGCGCGATGGTCCTCGCCGGCGATCCATTCCGTGAGAGACTCCGCCACCGCAGGTCCGATGCCACTCAGCCCCGCAATAGTTTCCACGGTAGTGCTCTGGAGCGTTTTCGCCATGTCTTCCATCGTGATGCCCTGTATTTCCACCGTCTTCGTTCCGGCTCCAAAAAGGGATGTCTGCAGTGCCGCATTTTCCTTTTCCTCGATGTTCAGAGTGTGCTCGGGCCACGGTAGGCTCTTGCTGAGGATTTCCGCGGTCTCCCTGCCGATGTGCCGGATGCCCAGGCCGAAGAGGAGGTGATCGAGCGGAATCCTGCGCGCCCGGTCGATCGCCGCAAGCAGCTTCTCCGTTTTGCGCTCCTTGAAGAGGGGGAGTCCCAGGAGATCTTCCGCAGCGAGAAAGAAGATGTCTCCCGGATCCGAGACCAGATCTGCAGCCAGGAGCTCTGCGACCGTTTCCTTCCCAAGACCTTCGATGTTGAGCGCGTAACGCGACGCGAAGTGCTCGATCCGCTCCTGCCGGACGGCGCCGCACTGCGGGCTCTCGCACCGGTGCACCACTTCCCCTTCCGGTCGCACAAGAGTACTTCCGCAGCTCGGACAGTGCTTCGGGAAGTGAAAGGGCTTGGAGGATTGCGGTCGCAGGTTCTTCAGCACCTCAACAACTTCCGGGATGATGTCACCCGCCTTACGGACGATCGCCGTGTCGCCGATGCGTACGTCGAGCCGCTCGATCTCATCGGCGTTGTGGAGCGTCGCTCGCGTGACGGTGGATCCTGCAACGAGCGTCGGTGTGAGGTGCGCGACCGGGGTCACCGCACCGGTGCGTCCCACCTGGAGCTGGATGTCGAGGATCTGCGCCGTCTTCTGCTCCGCCGGAAACTTGTACGCGCGTGCCCAGCGAGGAGCCTTCGCCGTGGATCCGAGCTCTCGTTGCAGCCGACGATCATTCACTTTGATCACCACGCCGTCGATGTCGAAGGGGAGCTTTTCCCGTCGCTTCTCCCACTCTCGGTAGGTGCTTTGCACCTCGTGAGGATTGTGGCAAAGGTGATACTCGCGGTGGGTGGGCACACCATGCGCATGGAAGAAATCGAGGATGGACTTCTGACTGCGCAGCTCCAGGGCTTCGGCGGATGCTTCGTCCAGGGCATAGCACAGCATCCGAAGATCCCGCGCGGCGGCTACCGAAGGATCGAGTTGTCGTACCGATCCTGCAGCAGCGTTGCGTGGGTTTGCGAAGCGATCCTCCTCGGGCAGATCCGCATTGAGCTTTTGCAGTGCAGCTTTCGGCATGTAGACCTCGCCGGAGATTTCCAGACAAGTTGGTAGTTGGTGGTTGGTAGTTGGTAGTGCGATGGAAAGGGGGATCGATTCGATCGTGCGGATGGTGTGGGTGATGTCTTCGCCCTCGATGCCGTTCCCACGCGTCACCGCCCGCACCAGATCATACGATATGCCTCTTGCCTGTTTGTCCTCTTGCCCTTTTGCCCTCTCATATACCAGCGAGACATTCAGTCCATCGATCTTGAGCTCGACGATGTGCTCAAACGCCTTCTGCTCTCCCCCGAGTGCTCGCACGAGTTGCTCCTCCCATTCCGTGAGCTCCGCTTCGGAGAAGATATCCTGGAGCGACTCCTTCTTCGTGAGGTGCCGTACTTTGGGCAGGCGTCCATCGAGTGGCGCGCCCACGCGCTGGGTGGGGGAGTCCTCCGTGATGAGATCGGGAAATGCTTCCTCGAGTGACCGAAGTTCCTGCTTGAGGCTGTCGCGGACGTCTTCGGAGACATCGGAGCGGTTCTCAATGAAGTATGCGCGATTCAGCTGCCAGATTTCCTCTCGGAGTTTTGCGATTCTTCCCTGCGCTTTTGTGCGGTCCATGCAGTGATTGTATCGAGTATTCCTTCATTGAAGAATACGTAGAATTATAACATAATATATTTGAGATCATCACAGACTCCATTCTTCATTTTTTATGCCCTCCGGTCTCCACCAGCTCTTTGCCGCAGACGCTAGGTTGGCGCATCCGACATCCATCTTACCGCAGGAAGCCCATCGTCTTTTGCATGGACGGAGAGCTGCAGGAGTAGGGAAAGACGAGGCTCACGTCCGGAGACGTTGAGCGTGCTGTGAAGGCAGTACTTGGTGCCGAACGCTTCAAGCTATGTGAAAAAAACACGCGAGATGGATAGTGCGAACAGCGTCGGCGATATGCGTTTCCACGTGAATTGTCATTTTCAGAAGGATGCTCCGGTTCTTGCGGCTCGCAGCGTTCCGCAGACGATTCCAAGCATCGAAGAGCTTGGGTTTCAGGAGTCAGCTCCGTGAGTGTGTGTGTTGCCTCCAAGACGGGCTCGTACTCTTTACCGGTCCTACAGGATCGGGAAAATCCACATCGCTTGCGGCGCTCATTCACAAGATCAACGCCGAGCGTGCCGAGCACATCATCCGCAATCACCGCGCTGCAAAGCTGAAGTTCGTTCTCCAGACAGTGAGTCCCGTCGGCATGGTGACCGTCGAAGCGGATGCCAAGAGGCTCCTCAAAGAAAGAAAGATCAGTAAGGAGACGTTTGCCTGGGCGAGGTTGTAGCGAATGTGAACTGTACCAAGCCCCCTAGCCCCAACGAAGGGGGAAATCAAAATATTCCCTCTCCCTACGGGAGAGCCTGCCTGCCAGCAGGCAAGGGCTAGGGTGGGTCTTAGACGAATGGCAGGGGTTAGGGTGAGGGGTCAGACCACAGAAAAGGTTAGGGTAAGGGGGGGGGTTCTATCATCCTATAGAACGCCTTCAATCGGCTTTCCATCGCAGAATTACCGTGCCAATCTGTGAAGTGCATTTATCACCACATCACCTTCTTGATTCTTGTAAAGAACAGCGTAGCATAGGGAGTTGTCGTGACTACGTTGCCTGCATCCGTCGAGCAGTATCTCTCCGAGTCCGGGTTTTCCGGCACGGAGATCCTCATCTTAAAGCACCTGCTTGAAGGAGGCGCGATGACCCTGCGCGAGCTTGCTGCGAAAACCGGTAAATCGACCGGCGTTCTCGACTCGGCGAGCAAGAAACTTCTTTCCAAGGGTATTCTTGCAAAGGGCATCATCAACGATACTCCGAAGCTCAAGCTCTCTTCATCCGAAGCAATCGTGGAGTGGGTGCGTGAAGATAGGAAGCAGAAGCAGGCGGTATACGAGCGCAGAGAGAAGGATCTGGAGTCTTTTATGGCCTCTCTTTCCGTCGATGTCAGCCGTGCGGACATCCAGCACTACGAGGGGTTGAGCGGTCTGGAAAAGGCCTACAGGAAACTGCTGGAGGAGTGTGGCGGCGTGATGTGTCACTTTTTGCCGGTGCGTCACATAGAGACCGAGGATCCACTCAGGGATTTCCTCATGCAGTTCTTCTGTCTACGCTACCGCCAGAAGGTGATCACCCGCGTCATCGCTCACGACACGCCGCTCGGGAGGCGCTACCAGAGTCGCGATCCCTTCGAGCATCGCCAGACAGTGCTGGTTCCCGAGGAGGTGTATGCGTTTAATACGGAGAAAGTCGTTGCAGGTGATTGGGTTGGGACATTCAATCATGCGGAGCAGAAAGCGTTTCTGATTCGCAGCAAAGAAATGGCACAAACAGAGAAAGTGATGTTTGAGGCGGTATGGAAGCAGGAGATGAAGAAGACGGTTCAGAGTGGTGCTGCGGTGGCATGCGCGCCGGCCGGTTGTTAGAGAAATGGAAGTACGAACGAAGATGGTATCTTCTGCGTGGGAGTGTTCTTGAGCCGGAGGAGCGTAATGGTGTTTGCGATTTGCGCGGTGCTTGCAGCAAGTCTGACATGGGGGATGTACAGGCATACGTATCATCTGAATCTTGAGCGACTGCGCGAGCGTGCCATGGGTATAGCTGCTACTGTCGCCTTGCAGTTTGATGCAAGCGATCTTGAGGAGCTGAAGACCTACAGAGACGTTTCCAAGCCTGTCTACAAAAAGGTTGTGGACATGCTCAACGATATCCGGGAGCAGAACCCATGCGTGAAGTACGCATACATCATGCGGCCCACCGAGAATCCGTACTATTGGAAGTTGGTAACGGACGCGGATTCATATCCCTTATTACCTTTTGTTGATCTCGATGGCGATGGCCTTTTGAACGATCAGATTGCTCCGGGACATATGTGGTTGGATGAAAGGCCGAAAGAATCAGCAAAAGTGCATGGCTTACTCAAGCCAACAGCCGATCAACATGCTCATTAAGATCCTTGGGGCGTATGGATTGGGGGAGTAGCACCAATTACGAAAGACAGTAAGCCATTTGCAATTATTGGGATAGACTTCAACGCCAGTGATGTAACTGACATGACATGGTCTGCGATTACCCCCTCAGTGCTGATAGCTTTCTTCTTGGCAACCTTAGTAATGTTTAGGCTATTGGCACATAACTTGTTTACATTTAGGGCACTGCTTACTCAGCACTAAACTTTAGTTTTTGCTCCAAATACCAAGACAGATATTCCTTATTTTTTGCAATAAACTCGGGATTCTTCCATGCTGTTCCGTCAATATTTTTTCTACAGGTGATACTGTTGCACTTGCATACAAACATCAAACCGATTCCACTCGTCTCAGCTGTCTCGTAATCGAAACAGATTTCTTCTCCCACGGCGATATCACGTCTCGCAACGAGAATGATTTGCCCCTTTATTCCAGCATTTGGGCTGCATGAATGATTAAATCTTTCAGAATCCTCTATGGGATCCTGTGGTCTTATAGGACCCATATAATATCCCCAGTAAACACCGAATGGATTTAATAGCATTTTTGGATACTTCTTTGCCAGATTTACCATATCCTTCTCGGCATAAATTTTCCCACCCCAAATCGCAATAACTTCGTCCTTTTCTATCTTCTCTGAAGCGAAAACACCAAAGTTGTCCAATAATGAACTGCCTATAACACACTTTTTACTCAATGCGGAGTGGCTGTTCGGCATTGCCGCGTAGCGGGTAAAATGGTATCTTAGTACGATATGCGTGAACCACAAGAGCTAGCAGTGGGTAGGTTGCGTAATGCAAGCGTCATTGTTGCACTCATAACATCTGCTGCTGCTCTGATTCTTATCATCGGCATGTATTGGTATACAAAGTCTCTGCTGAATAAGCGGTTGGATGCACGCATGGTTTCTATGGTCTCAACAGCATCACTGTTATTCTCCGGAGAGGATATTGGGGCATTTTTAGCACATCCAGTAGAGTCCAGGCTAAAACTGCCCTTTCATCGCTCATTGGTACTGCAATTGAGGAGCATCAAAAGAGCCAATCCAGATATAACTTTTGCCTATCTCCTTGAGCCCACCCAAGAAGCGGATTCAATGTTGTTCATTGCGGATGCAGATGTATTGGCTCTTAAGCCGGAACTCAACTTTAATAAAGATGAAGTTACAGACGAAGGATTTCCTGGTTCCGAGTACGATGTATCAGAAATCGAAGCTATACAAAGTGGTAAGGCTTTTGGTGAGGCAACAACGAGTCCTGAGATTTACGAGGATTACTGGGGACTTTTGTATTCTGCATATGCGCCAATCAAAAAAAAGAATGGAGATGTAGTCGCGATGTTAGCGATCGATATTGATATTTCTGATTACAATCGTCTGATAAAAGCAACTTTTCTGCCATTTGGACTAATTTCCATTGTCATGATTGCTCTGATATCCGGCCTTGCATTTGGACTCTTAAAGTTGTGGGGAAGCCGCATGGAGCTCATGCAAGAGCTCGATCGTCAAAAAGATGAACTCCTTGGCATCGTCAGCCATCAACTTGCTACACCGATCTCCGCATTGAAGTGGGACTTTGAAATGCTCCTTGATGGAGACTTTGGAAAATTCAATAAAGAGCAGGAGGAATTCTTTGGAAAATTGCAGGGGGTCGCAAAGCATCTAGCCGATCTCGCTTCGATGATTCTCGATGTATCGCGCATCCAGCTCGGACGCGTCAAAGTGGATCGCACGGATCTAGATCTCAAGGAGTTCTTCGGCGAGATCATGACGATCATGGAGGCCAAGGCGCAGGAGCGGAAGGTACACCTCACGTCGACGATTTCCGACAAGGTCGGCATCGCCTCGCTCGATAAGCGCCTCATGCGCATGATCGTGGAGAACCTGATGAGCAATGCCATCAAGTACACGCCGGAAGGGGGCAAGGTGAAGCTGGATGTCTCCTCAACACACCAAGAGCTCAAGATCGTTGTGAGCGACACGGGATGTGGTATTCCAAAGCAGGATCAAGACAAGATCTTCGGCAAGCTTTTCCGTGCGAGCAACGCCTGCAATGTCGACGGTAATGGATTCGGGTTGTATGTGGTGAAGGGTGCCGTGGAGGCGCAGGGCGGCACTAGTCGTTTTGAAAGCGCAGAAGGCAAAGGAAGTACCTTCATTGTAACACTGCCAATTTAGAAGTTAGGAAACCATCCAAACCCCCAGAACCATCACGCAGATATTCGTTAATCGCAAGAATAGTGTTTGATAGTGCTTTGAGGCGATATTTCGGACTTTATTTTTGAAAAATAGCATGGAAAAGATAAAGGCAAATCCCGGAGCGGTGCCATCTATAGCGGCAACGAGAGACGGTTCACCGCTCAGGTGAATGGATTTTTGTAACGATCCGTATGCAACTAGGTTCATGATTTCCACACCTATAAATATGTTGATCGACGAAGAAAGTTTTTGGTAATTTTGAGAGAATGACCTTCTCACACTTGGCATGAGTAATGGAAAAACACCTGCCACAATCATTCCAGTAGTTATACTTAAAAATCCGCTATGAAAATCTACTCTCTTAAATATGTATGCCATGAGTAATAACGCTGTCACTTGTAGAACCACAGCAACAAGCATGAGTAAAAGGGCAAAGATGTTTTCTGTTGATTTGGTATCCAATGCACTGAGTCCGATTGACGCAAGAACAATGAGATATATTCCTCTGTATTGATCAAGCTCAAGTACACTTCCGAGGAATAAGTAACTCAGTATGGGCAACAGCGCAGGCACCATATTCCAATATCCAGCGATAGTGCCGGCAGTGCTGTATGAAAGTGCCTTAAAATAGAGCCCTTGGTTTATCTGTATTATTACACCAACTATCAGGCATAGAAGAAGATCCGCATTTTCTGGAAAATGTATTACTTTGACAATTGGTAAAGTGAAAGGTATTGCAAAAAAGATGGATATTGATGCTAGGGCGCTAGTTATGACACCCATGTAAGGTTTTTGTAAAATGTTATCTACGCAGTATTCATCCACTACATATACCGTTGCAAAACAGATCGCCGAAAATAGAGCAACTGCCAGCCACACAATATTTATTTATAATATAAATATATTATTTAGTCAAAATATATTGCTGTGTTGCACAATGCACCGACCCATATCCCCAAATCAGCTCCCGACAGTCGATTCCCACTACCCTACGATCTGGGAAGCACTTTTGAAGGGTGTCTAGGGTCTCGGAATCGGCATTTTGGGAATAGATAGGCACTATAACAACGCTATTGGCGATATAGAAGTTGGCATAGCTCGCCGCCATGCGTCGGCCATCCACGATACACGGGCGAGGCATGGGGAGGGAGACCACGGTGAGCGGAGTGCCGTCTTCGTCGCGCATGGTTTGCAGGCGGTGCAGATTTTCCTGGAGTGGGGCATAGTTTTCATCCTGTGGGTCGTCCTCCACCACCGTCACGACAGTGCTTTTTCCGGTGAAGCGCGTGATGTCATCGATGTGCCCTGTGGTGTCGTCTCCCGCGATGCCTTCTTTCAGCCAGAGCACGTTGGTGACGCCGAGGTAGTCGCGGAGTTTCTGCTCGATTTGTTCTTTGGTGAGCCCGGGGTTGCGGTCAGGACTGAGGAGGCAGCTCTCTGTGGTGATCACGCTTCCCGTGCCGTTGACGTCGATGGATCCTCCTTCGAGGACGATGCCAGCGTCGAAGCGCTCACTGCTTTGCAGTGGCATCTTGTCGGGAACGTCGTTACCGATGAGGAGGTCTTGGTACTTGTTGCCGTAGGCGTTGTATTTCCATTTGCTGTAGCCCACCTCTCTTTTTCCGTCCCTTTCTCGCACGAGAAAGGTGGGGCCGAAGTCACGAAACCACACATCGCCGGTTTCGATGCGGTGGAGAACGAGGTTGTCAGGTTTTCCCTGTAGCGCCTTCAGCGCACGCGCTTCCACATCGGCATTGGCAACGGCGAGATGCACCGTTTCATGAGGTGTGAGTGCAGCGATCATCTGTGCAAACGCTTTCTCGGCTCCCTCGAGGTGCCCTTCCCATGTCTCCATATTGTACGGCCAACTCAGCCACGTCCCCTCGTGTCGCTCCCACTCCGCAGGCATGCGGTATCCGAGATCTGCGGGCGATCCGGTCGTAAACGGCGATTCACGAAAGCGTGCCATTGCGGGGGGAGTGTAGG